>Ga0335069_10004068_pt1 | contig 21842 bp, 17 predicted proteins | sample Lox_Sample_11_FD_206714 | JGI IMG/M metagenome (GOLD analysis project Ga0335069, IMG submission 206714) | Soil microbial communities from Loxahatchee National Wildlife Refuge, Florida, United States - Lox_Sample_1.1 | ecosystem: Environmental > Terrestrial > Soil > Wetlands | place: USA...
GACGAGGAAGACATCGCCCGCATCGTGAGCAAGTGGACCGGAATCCCCGTGTCGAAGATGCTCGAGGGAGAGGTCAAGAAGCTTGTCCAGATGGAGCAGCGGCTTCGCGAGCGTGTTGTAGGGCAGGATGCTGCGCTGTCGGTGGTCGCGAATGCGATTCGCCGTTCGCGCGCGGGCCTGAGCGATCCGAAGCGCCCTATCGGTTCGTTCATTTTCCTCGGGCCGACAGGCGTTGGAAAAACAGAGACGGCGCGAGCGCTTGCAGAGTTTCTCTTCGACGATGAGCAGGCTATGGTGCGCATCGACATGAGCGAATACATGGAGAAGCATGCCGTCGCAAGGCTGATCGGCGCGCCTCCCGGATACATTGGGTACGACGAGGGTGGGCAGCTTACTGAAGCCGTCCGGCGCAGACCATACACGGTGATCCTTTTCGACGAGATCGAGAAGGCACATCCGGACGTCTTCAATGTGCTTCTTCAGATCATGGACGATGGACGGCTGACGGATTCGAAAGGTCGTACGGTGGACTTCAAGAACACCGTGCTGATCATGACTTCGAACCTGGGGTCCGCGTTCCTGGTCAGCGACTCGCTCAAGAGCGATCACGACTTCGAAATGGCGAGGGAGAGCGTGATGCGCGCGTTGCGCGAGCACTTCAGGCCTGAGTTCCTGAACCGGGTGGATGATATGGTCATCTTCCGGCCGCTGGGTCACGCGCAGATGAACGAGATTCTAGATCTGCGATTGAACGACATACGGAAGTTGCTCGAGGACCGGCAGATCTCGCTCGAACTGACGGAATCTGCGCGGCAGCTGATTCTGGCATCCGGGTGGGATGCAGCATACGGTGCGCGTCCGCTGAAGCGAGCCCTGCAGCGAATGCTGCAGGATCCGCTGGCGATGAAGATCCTCGATGGAGAGGTGCTGCACGGATCGCATGTGCGCATCGACGTGGATCGCAAATCGAACCAGCTGCTCCTGGAGCCGATGGGTCGCGAGGCCATGGCGTGAGAAGGCCGTTGCAATCGGCATTGCAGGGTCGCGACGAACAAATCCGCGGCTCTGCAAGGCTTTCTGTATCAGCGGGCTAGGCACGCCGAGATGAGATGGACGAGATTTTCTTCAACCTTTGATCAAGTTCGCGTATCCATAGGTTAAGCCATGAAAATGCCCTTCTGGATGATCAAACTCAGGCAGTTCTTGCGGCTCGTGCGCGAGAGCCATGAGAATCCTCTGGTGGGCGACACAGCTCTGCCACCAGAAACTGCAAAGGATGAGAGCGCAGTCACGTTCATCGGACATTCCTCGTTTCTGATTCAGACTGCCGGCCACGCCCTGCTCATTGACCCGGTATTCGTCACGCAACTGATCATCCTGCGCAGGCAGCGCCGCGCCGGCGTGCGCATCGCCGATCTGCCACCGATCGATGCGGTGCTGCTGACGCATGCGCACATGGACCACCTGAACCGGCCCTCCCTCAGAGCCGTGAATCGCGAGATGCGCAGACGGGGTCTGCCTGCGCCTGTGGTGATCGTGCCAAGGGGAGTTGAGGACCTAGTTCAAGATCTTGGCTTTTCGCGAATTGAGTCGCTCGAGTGGTGGGATTCAGCACATCTAACAGATCTGACGGTCACTCTTGTTCCTGCCCGGCATTGGGGCGCGCGTCTTTTTCACGACACGCATCGCGGGTTTGGCGGGTACGTTCTCCGCTCTGACGGTGGTCCTGCAATATATCACTCCGGAGATACCGCATATTTCACCGGCTTCTCTGAGATCGCGAACCGCCTGCAGCCGGATATCGCGTTGTTGCCTATCGGCGCCTACTACCCCGACAGCTACCGCGCAGTGCACACCAGCCCTGAGGATGCGCTTCGCGCCTTTGTGGAACTGAAGGCCCGGGTCATGATTCCGATGCACTACAACAGCTTCAGGCTCGGCCGCGAACCGATGAACGAGCCGCTGCCCAGGCTGCTGCGCGCAGCCAGCCACGCCGGAGTGGAAGAGCAGATTGCCGCACTTGAGGAAGGCGAGAGCTGGGTAGAGAAGGACTTGAGTCGTGAGGAGAAGCTTGAAGCGACCTCGGCAAAGGACGTGCTGAGGATCCATTAGGGCTGCTAGACCCTCCCTTGCTGATCAGCAGTCGCAAAAAGCCTGTGCACCGCCCGAACCCGTCAAACCCGTCATTTCTGCCAGTGGAAATTCCTGTTCCACGGTGGTACCTTTACGCCCTGAAATGGCCCGGCGCTTCCCTGCCTGCCGGACTATCGACCGTGGAGGACCATGTCAAAGGTGAAAAAGGAGAAAAAGAGCCTCAAGAAAACTGCCAAGGCGGCCATACAGGTTCCCAAGCAAGTAGCAGCCGCTGACATGGCAAGGTATGCAGACGGAACGCCTCTCGACAAAATCACCTATCTCGAGGCGAAGCTGATCCTCAAGCCTGACCGCTTCACCTCGGTGCAGAGCTTCAGGGATTTCGGCAAGATCGTAAAGGCAACCGCGAAGAAGGTCGGAGTGGGGTTTATTTCGGATCCGAATGCGGATCAGCGCCCCGAGGTTCGCGAAATAACCTTCGGCGATACTCCTGACTTTCGCCTCTACAACAACGCGTTCATTTTGCGGCGTCGCATCACCTATGTTGATGGCTTTCCTGTGGGCGATCCCGAGATTGTCTTCAAGTATCGCCACCCCGACGAACAGAAGGCTACCGCGATGGATGTGCGCCCGAAGATCGCGGGCGCGTACCGCATCAAATTCAAGGCGGAAGCACTGCCTTTAAAAGACGAAATCGGCGGATACCGCATCCTCTACTCACACAACTGCCAATTCGGCTTAAGCCAGGTTCACGAAGCCGACAAAAGTTCGATGGCGACGCTGATCAAGATCCTGCCTGCCCTGGCATGCATCAAGAAGTCCAGCAACGAGAAGATCTCCCTGGTCAACGAAGGAATCGTAGAAGAGATTCTGCTTCCGCTCGGCCAGTTGGATTTCAGCAAAGGCCAGGTCGGAAAATGCGACATCGCCTTATGGCGCACACGCGGCGAACACAAGCCGCTCGTCGGGGAATTCGCATTTCAGGTGAAGTTTCCCAGCCGGGAATCCGTTGCCGCGAAAGCGAAAAATCTCGCAGCCCAGTTCTATATCACGTTACAGCAGGACGTGAAGGAATGGCTCGCATTGGGTGTCACCAAGACCGGCATGGTGTATCGCCTGAAGGGAAATAAGCCCCAGAGCCATGAGTGAGACTGGTCCGATGACCGCGCCTCAAACGGCTGCTGCTGCGACTCCAAAGGCAGCCGCCTCCATCTGGGATATATTTCTCGAATTCCTGACCATCGGCGCAACCAGCTTTGGCGGTGTTGTGCCCTATCTCAGGAGCAGCCTCGTCACCAAACGGCAATGGATCGATGACAAGGAATTCGTCGAGATGCTTTCGATCAGCCAATCGCTTCCGGGGTTGAATGCCACAAACATGGCGGTCCTGGTGGGCGAGAAGCTGTGTGGCCTCATGGGCTCCATCGCCGCGATCCTGGGGATCTGCCTTCCGGGAGGGATCCTGATGTACGCGGTCGGGATCTTCTATCACCTGCACGGTGATCACCCGTGGACAACAGCGGCACTGAAGGGAGTGGCCGCCGCCGCCGTGGGCCTCATCATGTCGACTGTTGTGAGTCTCAGCAAGAGAGCTCTATCGCACAAGTTCGACTTCTTTTTCATGGCTGCGACCGTTTTGGCGGTGAACCGTCTGCATTGGTCGGTACCACGTGCCTTGATCGTGGTCGGAATACTGGCGATCCTGTTCCACCACCCTCCCAGAGCAAAGAGAGTGAGCCACTCACGATGAACCAGATACCTGCTCTTGCCCGTGTTTTTGCGTATCTATCACTGCTTACCGTGGGCGGCGGAATGGCCGCCTTCCCTGAGATGAAGATTCTTACGGTAGATGTGCACAAATGGCTCACGTTCCCGCAGCTGATTCATCTCTACAGCGTCGGGCAGATGGCGCCCGGACCCAACATGATGATGATCGTCTCCATCGGCGAATGGGCCGGGGGCTTGCTGGGGGCGATTGTCACGCTCATCGCGTTCTTCGGCCCAACGGCGCTGCTTGCATTTGTTGTTGCACGATCCTGGAAGAAATTGGAGAAATGGCCATGGAGAAATTCCATTCAACAAGGCCTGGCTCCAGTGTCCATCGGATTATTACTGGCCGGCTGTTTCACCATGGCGAAGGGAGCAGTCACAGGGCTGGAGACAGGAGCGATCGCGGTCGGTGTGTTGCTCATGCTTCTTCAATACAAGATCAATCCTGCGCTTCTGGTGCTGGCCGGTGCGGTCATTGGCGTACTTTCCTTCACCCACTGATAGTCCTCAACTCGTAGCCGCCAGGTGGGGAAGGCCTTTGATTCTTCATTACGCGTACATCGGCAATGCAGTAGACTTCTGCACATGAAAAACTCGCTTCCCCGCGCAGTTGGATTCGCCGCCATGTTACTTGTCCTCTCTCTGGCGGTTGCATTGAACGCTCAAGACTGGGCTAAGGCGCGACTCGAAGCGTCGCCGCGCCACCGTGAGTACGTCACGCTCAAGCACGGAACCCGCACGCTGCAGGCCCTCGTTGTCTACCCGGAGGTCAAGGAAAAGGCATCTGTCGTGATCCTGATTCACGAGATCTTCGGATTGAGCGACTGGGCGAAGGAGATGGCTGACGAACTGGCGGCGCAGGGCTTCATTGTGATTGCCCCTGACCTGCTGAGCGGATTCGGACCGAACGGCGGGGGATCAAGCGAATTCGCGAGCCAGGACGCGACGGTAAAAGCCGTCTCGGGGCTGGACCCTGACGGAGTTTTAGCCGATCTCGATGCGGCGGCAGACTACGGAAAGAAACTGCCGGCCGCAAACGGCAAAATCGCGGTGGTGGGCTTCTGCTGGGGTGGGTCGAAGTCATTCGCGTTTGCAACCCACCGCAAGGATCTTTCGGCAGCCTTCGTCTTCTACGGCACGGGGCCGAGCGACGTTTCAGGCATCTCGGCACCGGTATACGGCTTCTATGCCGGCAACGATGCCCGCGTCGGGGCTACGGTTCCGGGCACAACCGCCGCGATGAAGGCAGCCGGCAAGACCTATGAGCCAGTGACCTATGACGGCGCAGGGCACGGATTCATGCGCGCGGGCGAGGATCCGGGTAATACCGTTCCCGGAAACAAGACGGCTCGCGAAGAGGGCTTTGCACGCCTAGTGAAGCTGTTGAAAGAGATGAAGAGCGTGTCGGTTGCGAGCGTGTCAGCAGGCAAGGCGGGAGCGGAAGCGGTTGCGTGTCACGAGATGGCGCCACCCAAGTCCTAGAGCAAAACCAGAGTTGGTATAGCCCGAGATGAGACTCCTGGAAGGTTGCCGCTCCCTGATGCTCGCGTCAACGAGGCTGTGCAGCCCTGGATGCAGTAACTCTGTTTTGCTGTAGCCGGGTGCACATCCGAAACCGCAAGTCCTACAACTACGCAGGGCGCGATATCCGCGCCCCACTTCGTTCAGGATGACAGTCATTTTTTGCCGGACCGTTGACGCGCACGACAGACACCCGGAGATCGTTACTTGCCGAGGGCGGATTCGATGGCAGCCTGCACCTCGGATGAGTCGGGAGTGACGGCGGGTTCAAAGCGCGCAACGGGATTACCTTTTCGATCAAATAGAAACTTAGTGAAATTCCACTTGATGTCGCCGCCGACCTTTGGGTTCTCAGACTTGTCGGTGAGGAATTTGTAGAGTGGTGTTTTGTCATCTCCGAGCACGGAGACTTTGGCCATCATGGGGAAGGTGACGTTGTACTTGGTGCTGCAGAACTTCTTGATCTCTTCATTGGTGCCAGGTTCCTGAGAAGCAAAGTTGTTGGCGGGGACCCCGACGATGACGAAACCGCGGTCCTTGTACTTCTCGTAGAGAGCCTCGAGGCCGGCATACTGCGGGGTGAATCCGCATCGGCTGGCCACGTTGACCAGCAGCACGACCTTGCCGCTGTAGCTCTTGAGACTGACGGGCTGACCGTCAATCGATTTCATCGTGAAGTCGTAGATGCTGGTTGCGTGCGCTGCTGTCAGGCCAGCCGCAATGAACATGATCAGGATGAAGCTCAGTTTACGCACTCGAATCTCCCTCTGAGACATGTTGTACACGATCATACGGGCCGCGGGTGAGAGGTATTGTCAGAAAAATGTAACAATGCCCGGCGCGTCGGTAGCGCCCTTGGAATTACTGGCGCAGTTCGACCAGCGTAGCGCCCTGACCGCCTTCGTTTTGCGGGGCTTCAGCGAGGGTGGCAACGTGAGGATGGTTCTTGAGAAACTCGCGCACTCCGCGGCGGAGAATGCCTGCGCCATGCCCATGAATCACGCGGACACGCGGAAGACCGGCGAGGAATGCGCGGTCGAGATACTTTTCGAGTTCCTCGGTCGCTTCGTCGACCGTGCGCCCGATGAGATTGATCTCCATGCGCATGTCGTCTGTGTTGGCGCTTGTGACGCTGACATGCACGCCTTTCTGACGACGCGCAGCGGCTAGTGGATCGGCTCTTCCTCCCGATGAGGATGCCCCAGGTTTCGCGGGCTCAGCCAAGTCGTCGCGCCTGACGCGCATCTTGATGGGACCAAGGGCAACCTCGAAGATATCTTTCTCAATCTCGCGCTGGACAATTGCGATTTTGCCCATGGATTTGATAAGAACCTGATCGCCGGGCGCTACATGACGCAGCAGATGAGGCTGTGCGTTGGTATCGCCGTGATCGGCACCGGTCCGGTGCGCCACGACCGTCTGGTTAAAGCTCTCCTGAAACTCGCGCCTCAGGCGGTTGATGCGCCGCTCGGCCTCCTTTGAGAGCTTCTGCTGTGCCGCGCGGTCTTCTATCGCACGCACGTTCTCACGCATCTGGAACTCAAAGTCTTTGAGCAGAGAGGCGAGCTTTGTCTCAAGCTCGCGCGTGCGGCTGCGGAGTTCGACATCTCCCTCGCGCGCGAGCCTGGCGCATTCCTGGTTGAGCGCGTATTGCCGCTCTCGCGCCGTCTTCCGATCTTCCTCGAGCTGCGTCACCTCTTTGTGAAGGCGGTCGAGGAAGCGCGCGATGTCGACCTGTTGTGAACCGAGGCGCGTACGCGCGGCAGCGATAATGTTGTGGTTCAGGCCCAGCCGCTCCGCGGTTTGAATCCCGGCCGAGGCGCCGGGCACGCCAAGACGCAGCTGGTAGTTCGGAACCAGTGTGACTTCATCGACGCCTGCCGCGGCGTTCAGAACGCCAGGAGTGTTGGCCGCGTAGACCTTGAGTGAGGTATGGTGTGTCGATATCAGCGACCACGCGCCGCTGGTCAGGAAGTAGTTGGCAACGGCGACGGCAAGGGCAGAGCCTTCATCGGGATCAGTGGCGGACCCGAGCTCATCGAGCAGGACCAGCGAACGCGCATCCGCAAGGCGGGACAGTCGATCGAGGTTCACGATGTGCGCGGAGAAGGTTGAGAGATCGGCCTCGATGGACTGAGCGTCTCCGATATCAGCCAGGAACGCCGTGAAAACAGGAAAGCCGGCGGCTGTTGCAGGCACCGGCAAGCCGGCCTGCGCCATCATGGCAAGCAGCGCCGTCGTCTTGAGTGCGACCGTCTTTCCTCCGGTATTCGGGCCGCTGATGATGATCTGTCGCGAAGTGGCAGTCAGTTCGAGCGACAGTGGAACGATGCGGCCGCCGATTGCGCGAAGATGCCTTTCGAGCAGCGGATGCCGGGCAGCATTGAGACTCAGGCCGCCGGGCGTAAGCGCCGGCGAAACGCAGTCGTAGTCGCGGGCGAATCGAGCACGAGCGAGCAGCGTGTCTACGAGAGCAAGGACGCGCGCCCCATCGACAAGCGCGTGCGCATAGCCACTGACCAGGCGCGTCAAGGCGACGAAGATGCGATGAATCTCGGCCTGCTCCTCTTCAAGCAGACGCACAAGTTCATTGTTCTGCTCGATGGTCTCGAGAGGTTCCACATAGACGGTCTGTCCCGAAGAACTGGCACCGTGGACGACTCCCGAGACGCGGCGTTTGAGTTCGCTGCGGACTGGAATAACAAAACGATCGCCGCGGATGGTGATGAGGTCTTCCTGCGTGGATCCTTCACTGGAGAGCTTGCGCAACGCGGCACGCAGGCTCTCCTCAATGGCTCGCTGCTGGCGTTCCTGCTCGCAGCGGATGCGGTTCAGCTCGGGCGATGCGTCGTCAGCAAGCTTGCCATCCGGCTGGATCTTGCGCTCGATGGACTCCGCCAGAGGCCGAAGAGTACTCGTCAGCGCGGAAGAGATCTCTGCAAGGCCGGGCAGTCGGCCCACAACACGAGCAGGGGGCGACTGCAGAAGCGACTGCCATGAGGCGACGTCGTTTGCTAGACGGGCGATCGACTGCAACTCCCGTGCCTCGAGGGCAGCGCCGGCAATCTGCGCCTTCGCCGCTAGCTGTGTCGGGTCAAAAAGCCCGCCAAGAGGTATAGAAATCTGCTCATCGAGCAGGAGGCGAACTTCTCCGGTCAGCTGGTGCTGACGGACGATCCAGGCCTCGTTGCTGGACGGATGCAGCGAAAGCACGGCGGCGCGGCCGATCGGAGAGGCAGCAAACCCCGCCACGAACGCGAGAAGCGGCTCCCACTCAAGGGCTGCAACGTCAGCGTTTTCGACAGGCGACGGGATCGGATCGAGCAGTGGCATTCTCAGGCCTATTTTATGAGGTCTTGCGGCGCGATGGTCATCCATGGGGCACGTCGTCCAGTAGAAAGCAAAGAATTGATCGTCTTTTCGAGATTTCGGGAACCCCCATGAATTCGCTTGCGTAATAATAGTACGAGGCGTACTAATACGTTACGTACTATGAAAAGCAACGATTCACTTCTCGGATTCGCGCTGCTGGGCCTGCTGCGGGAGAAACCCCAGTCGGGATACGACCTGAGGAAGTTCTTCGCTACAACGGCGATGGGCAGTTTCAGTGACAGTCCCGGAGCGATCTACCCGGCCCTTGAACGGCTAGAAAAGCAGGGGTTGGCGCGAGCGACAGTGGAGGCTTCGACAGGCCTGAGAAAGCGGCGCGTCTTCAAGGTGACAGCCAGTGGGTTAGCCGCCTTCAAGGCCTGGCTCCGAAGGCCGTTAACCCGCGACGATCTGATTCACCGGGGCGACGAGCTGATGCTCCGCTTTGCGTTCATGGATCAGACGCTGGGGGCAGACCAGTCGACGGCGTTTCTCAGGGAATATGCGCGCGAACTCGAGGGATATATCCCGAGCCTGAAGGCGTATCTCGATGCCACGGCAGCAAACATGCCCATGTCAGCGCGGCTTGCTTTTGAGTTTGGCGTGCAGGAACACGAGGCCGGACTGAAATGGGCGCGAACCTCCATTGCGAAATATGAGCAAAGAAAGGGGAACCTGGGATGAAGCTTCGAATAGCACTCTTTTGTCTGATGGGCGGGTTGTGCTTTTGCATAACTGCGTTTGGCAATGGTCACTTCTGGTGGTCGTACCTCGCGGGGGTGGTACTGACTGCAGCACTGATGCCCGTGGTGCGCTTTGGAGCGCGCAACTTTGCCGCTCAAGCCGCCTCTATTTCTCTCGCCCTCATTGTCGTTGGCCTCGTATGCACGATGTCAGAGGCTGTGGTTTTCTATCCTGAGACCAAGAAGACCCTGGCGAACTCGCTCATTGGCGGAACGGTGATGTATTGCCTTGCCACGACAGCGTTGCTCGCACTGGCGAGATTGCTCAGACTCGTTGATCCATCGGAGTTCCACATCGAGCACAGGGCACTCGCGTGGGCGATCCCTATGATTGTCCTGAGCGGACTTTCGTACGTTGTCTATTACCTGGTCTTTGGCGGGATTGCTTTCCAGTTCTTCACAAAGCAGTATTACCCGCACGCCGCCGAGCAGGTGGCTGCTTTCGGCAACTGGTTCTGGGCTTACCAGCTTGGCAGAGGGGTTTTGATGGTGCTGGGAACGTTGCCCCTGATCTATACATTGCGTTTGCCGCGCTGGAAGGCCGCACTGGCGATCGGGGTACTGATCTGGCTCGGAGGCGGTGGCGCGTTCCTGCTCGTTCCGAACGGGATCATGTCGACGGCACAGAGGTATATGCACATCGTCGAAATCATGACCCAGAATGTCTCGCTCGGCGTATCGGCGGTTCTGCTGCTGCGGCCCAGGCAGCGGACGTTAAGGGTGCCAGTGCACTCAGCCACGGCGGCATAGGGCCTCGTGCTCTGCATTCACGCCGACCAGCTCTGACAAAACGAGCCCGGCGTTCAGCCGCTAAGGGTGCTCAGTCGCTGGAGTTCGTCGAAGCAGAGGATGGCGGTGTGGCGGGTGTTGAAGAAGTGGCGGAAGGCTTGGCGGCCGGCGTCTCGGCCGCCTTCGCAGGTTCCTTGGCTTCGGCGGATTTGGATTCTCCACTCGACTCAGCATTTGAACCACTGCTACCCGGAGCGTAGTCATTGATATACCATCCGGCTCCCTTGAACTGGAGGCGGGGTGCAGAGAGCGGACGCTCGACCGGGCCACCGCACTTGGGACATAGCCGTTCGGGTTCGGCAGAAAAGCTTTGGATCTTTTCAAATTTGTGGCCGCACAGTGTGCAGCGATAGGCATAAAGTGGCAAGGCTACTCAAGTCTCCACAAAAGGAATGCACATCCATTGTACCGGCAGGGCTAAAATCCGCGGCGACTGCGGCCGCCCTGCCGTTGAGAGCTACTTGTGAACCGAGATTGGAACAGAAGCTGAGTGGTTCTCCCATGCCAGCGTCAGCGTCCCTTTTCCTCCACCCTGGTCGGTAAGGGTGTACTTCAGTTCCTCGACCATGGAGGGGGGCTTGCTCATGTTCATCTTTGTCTTGCCCAGGTCCTGTGATGCGTCGTATGCGAGACCCCACTCGCCCGTCTTCTTGTTGACGATCAGTGCCCAGTTATCAGGATCGGAGATGTCGACGAAAAGCGTGTAGGTGCCCGCAGGGACAGACAAGTCCCCGATGGCGATGTCTCCATCAGTCTTCAGCGTAGTAGCGGCGTTCGCTCCCGCGCGCCAGATTGGATAGTGGGGATTGTGGCTGATCAGTCCATCCTTGGTGAAGATGTGGCCCTCGCGGCCCTTGACCCGTGGCGAGTTGTAATTGATGGTGATGTTTTTGCCGCCAATCGACGCCGACGCGGTCTCGGGCGGGCTGGCAGGCGGGTTTTGCGCGGAGAGGACGGCGGCACCGGCAACAACCATGCTGGCGCATATCAAGAGTCGCTTCATTCCAGTTCTCCTTGTGTGTTGAGCTGTCAAACAACGTTCACGGCCCGACGGCAACGATTGTCGCACCGGGGACCTCGATTCGGAAAGCGAGCGCAATCGAGTCTTCTCTCGAACTGGCTGCTATGATGCGGCTGAAGGGCATTGCATGCAGCGGACGCTAGACAGTAGTTCGGCTGGGGCAAAGTTTCGCGCCGCACTGCGCGAGGAGAAGCCTCTCCAGGTCGTGGGTGCGATCAATGCCTATACCGCGCGCATGGCCGAAGCAACGGGATTTCGCGCTTTGTATCTCTCCGGCGGTGGCGTGGCTGCGAACTCATTGGGTATGCCCGACCTTGGGATCAGCACGATGGAAGATGTGCTGATCGACGTCAGGCGCATCACCGATGTGACCAGGCTGCCGCTGCTTGTCGATATTGACACCGGCTGGGGAGGTGCGTTCAATATCGCCCGCACGATCCGCTCGATGATCAAGGCCGGCGCTGCCGCCGTGCACGTCGAGGACCAGGTCAGCGCAAAACGCTGCGGGCACCGGCCCGGGAAGGAACTGGTGGCCACGGATGAGATGGTGGATCGAATCAAGGCCGCAGTGGACGCCAGGACCGACGAGCAGTTCGTTCTGATGGCGAGAACCGATGCGGCCGCAAACGAGGGGGTCCAAGCCGCTGTCGAGCGCGCACAGGCTTACGTCGCGGCTGGCGCGGACATGATCTTTGCCGAGGCGGTAACAGAGCTCGGGATGTATGCGGAATTTCGCAAGGCTGTCGGCGTGCCAATTCTTGCAAATATCACGGAGTTCGGGCAGACGCCTCTCTTTACGCGCGAAGAGCTGGGGAAGGCCGGCGTAGATATTGTTCTCTACTGCTGCGCCGCTTATCGTGCGATGAATGCGGCGGCGTTGAAGGTGTACGAGACGATCCGCGCGGAGGGTACGCAGAGGAGTGCCGTGCCGATCATGCAGACGCGCGCTGACCTTTACAAATTCCTCGACTATCACGCCTACGAAGAGAAACTTGATCAACTCTTTGCCAAGGAGAAGGAGATCAAGTAGACACCTTGCCGGTTCATTCGTTACGGTGATGCTCTCCGGGGGTCGCAATGAACAAGGAAGCAATGCCGGCGCCGACGTCCTTTAAACCCAAGAAGTCTGTGGCGCTTTCGGGCACGCCTGCGGGATCGACCGCGATCTGCACCGTCGGTCACAGCGGCAATGACCTGCACTATCGTGGGTACGACATCGCAGACCTGGCAGCGCGCTGCGAGTTTGAAGAGGTGGCGCATCTGCTTGTCCATGGCAAACTCCCCAATGCCGCTGAACTTGATTCGTACAAAGCAAGCCTGCGGCGCCGCCGCGACCTGCCCGCAAGCGTCAAGCGGGCACTCGAACTTCTTCCAGCCAGCACAAACCCGATGGACGTACTGCGGACTGGCGTATCGATGATGGGCTGCGTTGAGTCCGAATCTGCGGAACATTCAGACGCACGAGCACGCGAGATTGCAGACACGCTGCTCGCTTCGCTGGGATCGATTCTCCTTTACTGGTATCACTATGCGCGGAACGGAACGCGAATCGACCTTGATGCGGGCAGCGAATCGATCGCCGCGCATTTTCTTCACTTACTGCACGGCTCTGCCCCAAGTGAGGAATGGATCGCAGCAGTGCAGGCATCGCTGGTTCTTTACGCTGAGCACGAATTCAACGCATCGACATTCACGGCGCGCGTGATCGCAGGCACAGGGTCAGACGTTCATTCGTGCATCACTGGCGCCATTGGCGCGCTGAAGGGCCCGAAGCACGGCGGCGCCAACGAAGTAGCGCTGGAGATTCAGCGCCGCTACGCGACCCCTGATGAAGCTGAGGCGGATATACGACGTCGGGTTGGCCGGCACGAGGTTATCATCGGATTCGGACACCCTGTGTATACGATCAGCGATCCGCGCAGCAACATCATCAAGGAAGTGGCTCGAAAGCTGGCGACCACTTCAGGGAGCCTTCGTCTTTTTGCTATAGCAGAACGCATCGAATCGACGATGCACGAGACGAAGCGCATGTTTCCGAATCTCGACTGGTACAGTGCTGTTGCATACGATCTGATGGGAATACCCGTGGAGATGTTCACGCCGCTCTTCGTCATGGCTCGGGCTGCAGGCTGGTGCGCACACATCATCGAGCAGCGCCAGGACGGCAAAATCATTCGGCCATCAGCTGTGTACACGGGGCCGGAGAATCTGAAGTTTGTATCCCTCGCTCAGCGGGCATAGGAGATTGAGTGGCACTGCGTATCAGTAATGAACGCCCTGAACCGGACAAGGTCCTGACCGACATCGCAGACTACGCGTTGAACTATCAGGTAACAAGCACACTTGCCGGCGAAACGGCGCAATACTGCCTGATGGATACGCTCGGCTGCGGGCTCGAGGCGCTGGAATATCCGGCGTGCACGAAGCTGCTCGGGCCTATCGTGCCGGGTACCGTGGTGCCGAATGGCGCGCGTGTACCGGGAACAAGATTTCAGCTTGACCCAGTGCAGGCGGCGTTCAATATCGGCGCGATGATCCGCTGGCTTGACTACAACGACACCTGGCTGGCCGCGGAGTGGGGACATCCTTCAGATAATCTCGGGGGAATTCTCGCAGTCGCCGACTGGCTCTCGCGAAGCCACGCGGGCGGCAGCCCTCTGCTGATGAGGCAGGTTCTGGAGGCAATGATCAAAGCGCACGAGATACAGGGCTGCCTGGCGCTGGAAAACTCATTCAACAAGGTTGGCCTCGATCATGTCGTGCTGGTGAAGGTTGCTTCAACTGCGGTCGTCTGCTGGCTGCTGGGGTTGAGCCGTGAGCAGACAATCAATGCGCTGTCTCTGGCCTGGGTCGATGGGCAGAGCCTTCGCACGTATCGACACGCGCCCAATACAGGCTCGCGCAAGAGCTGGGCAGCGGGAGACGCAACGAGCCGGGCCGTCAGGCTCGCGCTGATGGCGAAAGCGGGAGAGATGGGCTACCCCTCGGCCCTCACGGCAAAGACCTGGGGCTTTTACGATGTGTCGTTCAAGGGGCAGGAGTTCAAGTTTCAGCGGACCTATGGCAGCTATGTCATGGAGAACGTCCTCTTCAAGATCAGCTATCCGGCTGAGTTTCACGCACAGACAGCAGTGGAAGCGGCAATGACGCTCCGCGGCAGACTGGACCGGACGGGGATATCCTCAGAAGCCATCAAGAAGATTACGATCCGTACGCACGAAGCGTGCCTTCGCATCATCGACAAGAAGGGGCCTCTCGCGAATCCCGCCGATCGGGATCATTGCGTGCAGTACATGATTGCGATTCCGCTGCTGCATGGCCGGCTCACTGCAGCGGATTATGAAGATGCAGTCGCTTCCGATCCACGCATCGACACATTGCGCGCGAAAGTGGAGTGCATTGAGGAGCCGCAATTCACAAAGGACTATCACGATCCTGAGAAGCGCTCCATCGCCAACTCGCTGCGCATCGAGCTCAATGACGGGGCGGAGTTCGAAGAGACGGTTGAGTATCCGATCGGACATCGTTTGCGGCGCAAAGAGGGTATGCCGCTGCTGGTGGAAAAGTTCAAGACCAACCTGCGCCGGCGATTCAGCGAGCCAAAGCGACATCAAATTCTCGACGTCTCACTCGATCGCGAGAAGCTCGCGCAAATGCCGGTTCATCAGTATGTGGATCTGTTCGTAGCGTGAGTCTGCGTCCCCGTGTGTGAATTCCGGAGTTGGGGAGGCGCTTGCCCCAAAGCGGTGCCTCGTGTTTGACTTGGGTCCGAGGGAAGACTCGACGTATGGCCTACATTCTTTCACTGGACCAGGGAACGACGAGTTCACGCGCGATTCTGTTTGACGAAGCAGGTACCATTGTCGCCGTGGCACAGCTTGAGTTTCAGCAGTTCTACCCTCAGCCGGGCTGGGTTGAGCACGACCCAACCGAGATCCTGACCACACAGATGGGCTGTGCGGTCGAGGCACTCACGAAGGCGGGCGCTCGCCCCAGAGATATCGCCGCGATTGGGATCACGAATCAGCGCGAGACAGTGATCGTATGGGATCGCGTAACAGGGAAACCGATCCATCCTGCAATCGTTTGGCAGGACCGCCGCACGGCAGGATACTGTTCGGCGCTTCGAGAAAGCGGGCTTGACGACGAGGTAGCCTCGAAAACGGGCCTCGTGCTCGACCCCTATTTTTCAGCAACGAAAGTGCGATGGATTCTGGACAATGTGGCTGGAGCGCGTGACAAGGCGGAACGCGGCGAGCTTGCGTTTGGCACCGTGGACAGCTGGCTAATCTGGCACCTGACAAGCGGCGCCAAACATGTGACAGACGTGACCAATGCCTCGCGCACACTGCTTTACAACATCGTGAAGGGTGAGTGGGACTCGGAATTGTTGCGCACTTTCGCAATTCCCGAGAGCATGTTGCCACGAGTCGTGTGGTCGAGCGAGAAGGTCGGCGAGGTGACCACGACCCTGGGTCTCGGCGGCATAACGATCGCAGGCATCGCAGGCGATCAGCAGGCAGCGCTCTTTGGTCAGCTCTGCTGGAGCGAGGGCGAAGCGAAGAACACCTATGGGACCGGCTGTTTTCTGCTGCAGAATGTCGGGACGAAATTCATTCGCTCAAGGCACAGGCTGATCACGACCATCGCAGCAAGTGCGCAACACCGGCTTGAATATGCCCTGGAAGGCAGCGTCTTCATTGGCGGAGCAGTGGTGCAATGGCTGCGCGACAATCTCCGGTTGATCGGATCTTCGAAGGATGTTGAGGAGTTAGCGGCGAGCGTTCCGGATACCGGTGGCGTGGTGTTTGTGCCTGCGTTTGTCGGACTGGGCGCACCGCACTGGGATCCGCATGCGGGGGGCCTGCTAATCGGGTTGCGACGCGAGACAAAACCCGGACACATCGCGCGCGCTGCTCTCGAGAGCATTGCATTCCAGGTGGCGGATGTGTTGGAGGCAGTACACACCGAGACGGGCACGCCCCTTGAAGCGCTGCGTGTCGATGGCGGTGCCGCAGTCAATGACCTGATGATGCAGTTCCAGGCGGATGTGCTGGGCGTTCCGGTGGTGCGGCCGCGCGTGACTGAAACGACCGCGCTTGGCGCCGCATACCTGGCTGGATTGGCAACTGGATTCTGGCCCAGCCCGGAAGCTTTGCGCGCAAAGCGACACGGGGATGTGAAGTTTGAGCCGCGAATGAAAGATGCCGAGCGTGCGGAAAGACGCGCCCGCTGGCAGCGGGCGGTGGAGCGATCAAAGGGATGGACCCAATAAGCGAGGGAGCCAGTTATGCGCCGGGAAGAAATGCTGGAGAGAGTTCGCGAGCGTGATCGAAAGAACGAGCCGTGGGACATCGCAGTGATTGGCGGGGGGGCAACGGGAGTGGGCGTCGCGGTTGACGCCGCTGCTCGTGGATTCGACGTTGTACTCGTCGAGGCGCACGACTTTGGCAAGGGGACCAGCAGCCGCAGTACCAAGCTGGTGCATGGAGGCGTGCGGTATCTCGAACAGGGGAACATTCCCCTGGTGATGTCAGCGCTCAAGGAGCGCGGGCTACTGCGACAGAATGCACCGCACCTTGTGCACGATCTTGGGTTTGTGGTGCCAAATTACTCGTGGTGGGAGGCGCCGTTTTATGGGATCGGCCTCAAGCTTTACGACCTGCTCGCAGGCAAGTACGGGTTTGGCGCATCGAAGCTGCTGACCAAAGAAGAAACGCTGGAGCGGCTTCCCGCATTGGAGCCGGAGGAACTGCGCGGCGGGGTTGTCTACTACGATGGTCAGTTTGACGACGCCCGCCTTCTGATTCATCTGGCAATGACGGCCGCGGATCATGGTGCGGCGCTCTTGAACTACTGCCCGGCAATCGGCATCCTCCGCGACGAGGAAGGATATGTGAACGGCCTGACAGCGCGCGATGAAGAAAGTGGCGCGGAACTCAAGATCTCCGCACGCATTGTGGCGAATGCGACCGGAGTGTTCACGGATTCCGTGCGCCAGATGGCCGATCCGGGCGCAGAGCCGATGATGGTTACAAGCCAGGGCATTCATCTCGTCTTCGATCGCTCGTTCCTGAAAGGCGAGACGGCATTGATGGTCCCACGCACGAGCGATGGGCGTGTGCTATTCGTGATTCCCTGGCACGGCCACGCGGTCGCCGGCACCACGGACACACCCGTTGACGCGCCGAGCCTGGAACCCAAGCCGCTTGACGAAGAGATCGAGTTCATTCTCGAGACGGCAGGGCGCTACCTGACTCGGCCGCCAAGCCGTGCAGATGTGCTGTCGGTATATGTGGGCCTTCGGCCTCTGGTCAAGGGTGATGCGAAAGGCGAAGGCAAGACCTCTGCTCTGTCGCGCGATCACGTGATCCAGGTCGATACTTCGGGGCTATTGACGATCACCGGCGGCAAATGGACGACTTATCGCCACATGGCAGAGGACTGCGTCGATCATGCGATCACCCTGGGCAAGCTTCGCGATGCGGACTGCGTTACGAAGAATCTGAAGATTCACGGATACGCCGATTTTGGCTCGTCACCAACCGGCTTTGAAAATCATTTTGAAGTTTATGGGTCGGACGCGGAGGCAATCCACACGATCGCAAAGGACTCGGCGCTCGGTCAGAGACTTCATCCCGCCTTGCCATACATTGGTGCGGAGGTTGTGTGGGCGGCACGCGCCGAGATGGCGCGCACGCTGGAGGATGTGCTCGCACGCCGCACGCGCGCACTCTTTCTCAACGCGCATGCCGCGATCGCAATGGCAAAGCCTGCTGCGCGACTACTTGCTGCAGAGCTGCATCGCGATGAAGCGTGGATCGATTCGCAGGTGAAGGAATTCTGCGCGCTTGCTGCGCAATACACCGTTTGACGAGATCTTCCGGGTGCGGAGGTTGAAGGATGGCGACGAAATGTACTCATGTCAAGGATCACGTCAAAAACGTGAAGCCACACAGCAACGGTTGTGAAGAGTGCCTGAAAACCGGGGATAGCTGGGTGCATCTGCGCATGTGCCTTGAGTGCGGACACGTCGGTTGTTGCGACTCGTCTCCGAATCGCCACGCCCGCGCACACTTCCACGCGACGCACCATCCCGTCATTCAGTCAGCAGAGCGGGGCGAAGACTGGCGTTGGTGCTACGTCGACGAGGCGTACCTGTAGCGTGTTTTTCACGCCAGGCGCATCGGCCTTACGCCAATTGGACCTCGATCGATTTTGAGGCCGCGTCGAGCTTCACGATCCTGAAGCTGCGGATCTGGCCAGGGCGCAATGGCTCCGGGGCGGTAGACGGCGCCGGCGCGCTTCCCTTCCAGCGAGCCTGCAGCAACGACGTGAGCGAAGAGAGATCGGCTTTCGGAGCTGCCTTCGGAGCTTCTGACGTCGCGGCGGTGCTTTTAACCTTGCACGTTGCGCGGATGCCTTCGCCCAGTTCGATGGCCGCGATGCCACCGTGTTCGTCAACCACGCGGCCTGAAACCTCGTCGCCGGGCTTATGTTCGGCAATGTACTCGTCGAAACTGGTGGGAACGAGCTGCTTCATGCTCAGCTTCATCTGGCGCTTTTCTGAATCGATGCCCAGCACCTGCGCCTTAACCACCTCACCCACACGCAGGACGTCTCGCGGATGATTGACGCGCTTCTCCGCGCTGATCTCGCTCACGTGGACGAGGCCTTCGATACCTTCCGCAACCTGCACGAACGCCCCAAAATTCATCAGCTTCGTAACGGGACCCTGGACCTGGCTGCCGATCGCAAAGCGGCTCGATACCTCGGTCCATGGGTCGGCCAGAGTCTGCTTGAGGCCGAGAGAGAGGCGGCGCTCTTCGGGCTTGATGGCGAGAATCACAGTATCGACGGCATCGCCCTGCTTGAGCACATCGCCCGGGTGCCGGACCTTTTTCCCCCATGACATCTCAGAGATATGAATGAGACCCTCGACACCCGGCTCGATCTCGACGAACGCGCCAAAGTCGGCGAGGCGCGTAACTGTGCCGTTAACACGCTGTCCCGGCTGGTACTTCGCGGGAACGGCTTCCCAAGGCTCAGGCTGAAGCTGCTTGAGGCCCAGGGAGATCTTCTTCGTCTCCGGATCGATCTTGAGAATCCTGACCAGGATCTCCTGACCGACGCTGAGTGCATCCTCCGGCTTGTTGATGCGACTCCACGAGATGTCGCTCACATGCAAGAGGCCGTCTACTCCGCCCAGATCCACGAATGCCCCATAGGGTGTGAGGCTGCGAACGGTTCCATTGAGCGCATCGCCCGGCTGCATCGCCTGAAGGCGCCCTCGCTGCATCTCGCGGGCCTGCTCCTCGAGCACGACGCGGCGATCGACGACGACGTTTTCATCTGTTACATCGAGCTTGGTGATGCGGCATGTGATTTCACTGCCAACCAGTTTCTCCAGGTCAGCTGCATCGCGCGTTCCGCTGCGGCTGGCCGGCATAAAGGCGCGCACGCCGATATCAACGGTCAAGCCTCCCTTCACCACCCCCGTCACGGTGCCAACGACGGCGAGCTTCTGTGTAAACGCTGCTTCGAGCGCAGACCAGTCCCGTGGCTGAGCCACTCTGAAGCGCGTCAGCTCGTAGTAGCCCTCTTCGTTGCGGCCTTTGACCGAGACGGGGAAGACCTGGCCGGGCTGTACGCCGTCGGCATTGTTGTCGAAGGCGTTGCTAGGCAGAACACCCTCGATCTTGTAACCGATATCGAGAAAGACCTGCTCGGCCGACACACTGATGACTGTGCCGTCGATCTGCTGTGCACCAGGCTCAGGCCTGTGCGCATGGCTGCGCTCGAACTGCGAAAGGATATCGGCAAAGCTCTCGACCGGTTCAGAGGCTTTCTCTACTGTAGGCAGATCAGTGGGTTCTGAGACTGGAGCAGCCGCTGGCTCTGCTCTTTCACTTCCGGGGGTTTCTTGCGGGGATTCCGGGGCGGACTGAGGTTCGGGAGTGGATTCGTTGGGCATCATGTCAACAAATCCATTGTCCCATGGCGCCCCAGTGCGATCATGTCACGCCACCCCCCGGTCACTATGGATATTCGGCGACTTTCGGGTCTACACGGTGCGGGGCGAGTGTCGTAGGCCCGCCTTTGTCGTTAATGACGTTCGAAATCTCCCCTTTGTCGTCAAGAGCCACTGTGATCATGTGATGGAAGCGAACGCCCGGCCTGTTCGGGACCTCGATCGCGCGGGAGAGCACGACATTCGGATGACGAAAGACGCTGTAGACTCCAAGTCCCCAGGCCTCGTGGTCTTTCACGCTGTCCGCGACTTTGTAGGAAGCCCAGCCGTTTATTCCCGGAGCGCTCGTGAAGCCTGGCTGGTCAGGCGGATCATAGGGAATCTCCGACTGATAGAAGTAGGTCCTGCCGTGGTTGCCGTTCCAGAGCACCTGAAATTGCTGGTGATGCTCGACGAAGAGACCATATGCCGTGACATGATTCCCGTTGACAATGAGGCCGTTTGTACTGAGGTTGCTCGTCCACCCAACGCCTTTACCGTGATCGGCGCGCCAGATCCAGGTGTGGTCGATGACGGTATCGTCGCTGTTGACGCGTAGATTCACCCGTGCGCGGCCCACTCCGGCTCCTCCAACGCGGAAGAAGACGTCATGCAGAAAGATGGGATTCTTAGCGTGGCTCCTGTTGGCACCCTGGGGACCGACCTCGACCAGCATGGGCGAGTTTTCCTGACCCGCGTCGATCAGCAGGCCCGAGAGTTCGATCCCATCGGCGTCGGCCGTTGTCACGGCCGCCGTGCCATGCATCGGTCGCAGTGTGGCAAGGCCCAGACCCATCACGATGGCGCCGGGGCGCGCAACCCGGATCGGCTCCGCAAGGTCGTAGATGCCTGGCGTGAACAGCAAATCGCGCCCCTCGGCGAGCTGGGCGTTCAACTCCGCCGCGGTGTCTTTGTCGGGGCGCGCAATATAAAACGAGCTGAGCGGGATGCTTCTCCCGGGTGTCGATCCGCCGTGCCAGCTGATTCCGACACTATCCTTGCGCAGTGCGGGAATGCGGACGCTCCATTTCCCGTCCGCGTCGACTTCGAGAAATGGCTTCTCTCGAACAATCGGGGTGCGCTCAATCTTTGTGTAGGGCGGCACGGGCCATTCGCCTGCAGGGGGATTGGGAACGCCGACAAAGACCATGTTCCAATTCGCTCCGGTCCAGCTTCCCCACTCGGTGTTGCGCGAGATCCACTGCTGCTGTGGTCCGGCGCCCACATTGCCATCGATCACAGAGTCAGACATCCATCCGCCGCTGGCCCAGCCGCCATTCTGATGCAGCACGATATTACCGCGCACGTGCATGCGGCGGAACGGCGCGGCCTGCGAGACCGCCCACTGCATCGTGCCACCGGCAGGCGTTACCGAGAATCCCTCGACGGCGCGCCAGAATGTACACGTCGCGTTATTACGCGGAAGGCTTGCGTCGGAGTGCACGTTGCCGATGATGTGAACGGCGTCGGGCGTTGCGCCCAGCCCGATGACCTCTGTATAGAAGCCGATTGGAACATCGACATG
>Ga0335069_10004069_pt1 | contig 21840 bp, 21 predicted proteins | sample Lox_Sample_11_FD_206714 | JGI IMG/M metagenome (GOLD analysis project Ga0335069, IMG submission 206714) | Soil microbial communities from Loxahatchee National Wildlife Refuge, Florida, United States - Lox_Sample_1.1 | ecosystem: Environmental > Terrestrial > Soil > Wetlands | place: USA...
GGTTGTCATAGCGGGCGGAGATCTGAGGACCATACAGCTTCAGCCAAAGGAAGAGTTTTTTGACCGGTTGAATATTGCCACAAGAACTACGTGGCCTCTGCCCCGTATGCTCATTCTCAGCTTCCCGAATAATCCCACGACCGAAGTGGTTGATCTCGCCTTTTTTGAAAAGATCGTGGCATTTGCCAAGGAACATAACCTCATGGTGGTTCACGATCTCGCATACGCCGATCTCGTATTCGACGGCTATCGGGCCCCGAGCTTCCTTCAGGCCAAGGGCGCCAAGGACGTGGGCGTCGAGTTTTACTCCCTCTCGAAAAGCTACAGTATGCCCGGATGGCGGGTGGGCTTCGCTGTGGGAAACCGGCAGATGGTCAACGCCCTGGCCCGGATCAAGAGCTACTTTGATTATGGTATGTTCCAGCCCATTCAGATCGCCTCCATCATCGCTTTAAACGAGGGCGATGAGGATGTCCTCGGGATCACCGAGATATACAGGAAAAGACGGGATGCCCTGTGCGAGGGATTAACGAGGGGAGGCTGGAAGGTGGAAAAGCCTAAAGGGACTATGTTCGTTTGGGCAAAAATCCCCGAGCAATTTGCGTCCATGGGCTCCGTTGAGTTTTCAAAACTGATTCTTCAGGAAGCCAAGGTGGCAATCTCGCCCGGGACAGGCTTCGGCGAATATGGTGAAGGGTATGTTCGTTTTGCACTCATCGAAAACGAACACAGAATAAAACAGGCAATTAAGGGCATCAAAAACTTTCTTAAGTCTTCAAAACACATATGATAGGCGTCGGTATTATAGGTCTTGGAACGGTGGGAGCGGGAACATTGGGAATCCTGACGGAGAACCGATCCCTGATCAGGCAGAGGACCGGTCTAGACGCAGAGGTTGTAAGAATCGCCGAGACTGACCCGGCGAAAATCAGAAAGCACCGCGTACCGGCTCGGATGGTGACAGACGCGACGAAACTTATAGAAGACAAAGATGTTCATATCGTTGTTGAATTGATCGGGGGTATACACCCTGCATATGAATTCATCAGGAGCGCCCTCGAACAGGGTAAGTGGGTGGTCACGGCGAACAAGGCCCTTCTCGCGGAAAAAGGGCAGGAACTCATGAAGATTGCAGAAAAGAACCGCGGCGAAATAGGGTTTGAGGCATCCGTGTGCGGCGGCATCCCGGTTATTCGCGCAATACGAGAAGGACTCGTGGGGAACAGGATCACCTATCTGCTCGGGATACTTAACGGCACGTCCAATTATATCCTGACCAGAATGACGGAAGAGGGTATCGCCTTTCGTGATGCACTTCGTGAGGCGCAGAAACTTGGTTTTGCCGAAAAAGACCCCACATTCGATATAGAAGGCATCGATGCCGCGCACAAGCTCTGTATTCTGGCGAGGCTGGCTTTTTCTCATCCTGTACGCATGGAGGATGTCATCACCGCGGGTATATCTAAGATCGAGCCGATCGATATCAGATTCGCCAGAGAATTCGGCTATAAAATCAAATTGCTTGGTGTGGCCAGAGAAGCGAACGGGTCCGTCGAGGCCCGTGTGGAACCGGCTATGATACCCATTGCCCACCCCATGAGCAGTGTGAATGGCGTCTTTAACGCAGCGTACGTGGTCGGCGATAAAGTTGGGCCAACACTCTTTTACGGAAAGGGAGCGGGAAGCGAGCCCACGGGAAGCGCGGTGGTGAGCGACATAGTGGACATGGCTTTGAGGATTCAGTCGAAGACGAACCACCGCACGAGTTTCGTTCAGGGGAAAAGATTGAGAACAAAGGGCGTAAAGCCTTTCCAGGTTCCTTATTATATGCGCTGCACGGCTCAGGACAGCCCGGGTGTGCTCTCCAAGGTATCGGGCATTCTGGCCCATTACAGAATCAGCATCTCGGCGGTGACGCAAAAAGAAAGGAAAGAAAGCGGTTATGTGCCCATCGTTATGCTCACGCACGAAGCCGTGGAAAAAGATCTGAAAGCGGCCAAAGCGGAAATTGACAAGCTGCCCTTCATCCACGGCCAAAGCGTTCATATAAGGATCGAAGAGGGCAACCTGTAGGCGTCAAAGGCCTACCTAACATGGTGTTGCAGTTGTTCTTGCAGAGGAAGGTTCTATAAATGAAGTACATAGTAATCATCGGCGACGGGATGGCCGATTTCCCCCTTGATGAACTCGGCGGAAAGACGCCGCTTATGGCCGCCCATAAACCCTTCATGAACATGATGGCAAAAGACGGCTTCTGCGGCAAGGTGAGTACGGTGCCTCAGGGTTTCTCACCGGGGAGCGACGTTGCCGCCATGTCCATATTCGGATACAACCCCGCCGAGTATTACACGGGACGGGCGCCCATCGAGGCCGCAGGCATGGGTATTGAGCTCAGGGATTTGGACGTGGCCTTCAGGTGTAATCTCGTGAGCCTCGATATGAACCCTGATCATACAATCATGGCAGATTACAGCGGGGGCCACGTTACGACAGAGGAGGCAAAAGTCCTGATCAACGCCTTGAACGAGGCGTTAGGGCGCGATGAGTTCGAGTTTTTTCCGGGCGTCAGTTATCGCCATATCATGGTCTGGAGGAATGGGAAATGGCAGATGAGTTCAACGCCACCCCACGATATCACCGGCAGACAGATAGGTGAGTATCTGCCCAAAGGCGAGGCGGCCTTAACTGCCCTCGGGTTGATGAAGGCATCACAAAAGTTGCTTGGCAGCCATCCCGTTAATGAGCTAAGAAAGAAGGCAGGCAAGCTATCCGCCAACAGCATATGGCTCTGGGGCCAGGGCAAGAAGACCGTACTGCCTCCTTTTGCAGGAAAATTCCACCTCAAAGGCGCCACGGTCGCTGCCGTGGACCTGGTAAAAGGGGTAAGCAGGCTCGCCGGTTTCGATGCTCCATATGTGGCGGGCGCCACAGGCTATCTTGATACTGATTATGGCGCCAAGGCGAATAAGGCTTTAGCGCTCCTTAAAGACCACGATATCGTCTACGTTCATATCGAAGCCCCTGATGAAGCCTCCCACAACGGCGATGTGAAAGAGAAGATCAAGGCCATCGAGCGCATCGACTCGCTTGTCGTGGGCGAGCTTTTTCAAAAAGCGCGCGATACGGCCAGGTTTCTCATCGTTACCGATCACGCGACTCCTATCTCCATGAAGACCCATTACGCGCAACCCGTGCCTTTCGTCATATATGACGCGAACAGGAAAGTCAGGGGTTGCGAAACAGGATACGACGAGCGCACCGGTGATACAGTAATAAGCGGCGAAGAAATGATCACTATTCTCACACAAGGACAAAAACCATGAGACAAAAGTTCATATTCGTAACAGGCGGTGTGGTTTCCTCTCTTGGAAAGGGTCTGGCCTCGGCATCGATCGGGGCGCTCCTCGAATCGCGCGGTCTCAATGTGATGATTAAGAAACTTGATCCCTACATTAATGTGGATCCGGGGACCATGAATCCCTTTCAGCACGGCGAGGTTTTTGTCACCGAGGACGGCGCGGAAACCGACCTCGACCTTGGCCACTATGAACGGTTCACCAACGCGGTCATTTCGAAGCGATGTAACTTCACTACGGGCCAGGTCTATGATACGGTCATATCCAAAGAACGAAGAGGTGAGTACCTGGGAGGAACGGTTCAGGTCATCCCTCACATCACCGATGAAATCAAGAGCAGGATCCTCGACGTGGATGACGGTATCGATGTGGTCATCGTGGAGATAGGGGGCACAGTCGGAGATATCGAGAGCCTCCCCTTTCTTGAGGCCATACGCCAGCTTCGCAATGATCTCGGAAAAGAGAATTCCCTTTTTATCCACCTCACCCTCGTGCCTTTTATCAAAACAGCTGACGAGATGAAGACCAAACCCACTCAGCACAGCGTCAAGGAGCTCCGGGAAATAGGTATCCAGCCGGATATCTTGCTTTGCAGGACAGAGAGGGTCCTGTCTCAGGGGCTCAAAGATAAGATATCCCTGTTCTGCAACGTGGACAAAGATGCCGTCATAGCCGCAAAGGATGTGGGGAACATTTACGAAGTTCCCATGGTATACCATAACGAGGGCCTTGATGAAAAGATCACCAAGCAGCTCAATATATGGGCCAAAAAGCCTGACCTTTCCCGATGGGAGGGCATTGTCAACACGATTAATAACCCGAAGCATCAGGTCGATATAGCGCTCGTGGGAAAGTATGTAAAGCTGAAAGACTCTTATAAAAGCTTGAACGAGGCGCTCGTTCACGGCGGCATAGCAAATAACTGCAAGGTCAATGTCCACTACATAGATTCCGAGGACCTGGAAAAGAGCCTTACGTCCGAGTTGCTCGATGTCGATGGCATCCTCGTGCCTGGCGGCTTCGGCGACAGGGGCATAGAAGGAAAGATCAACGCCATAGCTCACGCCCGCGAAAAGAAGGTTCCCTATTTCGGTCTCTGTCTTGGCATGCAGCTTGCCGCGGTTGAGATAGCACGCCATCTTGCCGGATGCAAGGATGCAAACTCCTGCGAATTCAATCCAACGACGCCCTATCCGATCATATACCTTATCGAAACATGGGTTGACAGAAACAACGAACTGCAACGACGGGACAAGTTTTCCGATCTGGGCGGGACCATGCGTCTCGGGGCTTATCCTTGCCAGCTAACCCTGGGTAGCCTCGCACACAAGGCGTACGGCAAAGACTTGATCCACGAGCGTCACAGGCACAGATACGAGTTTAACGTGAAATTCCGCGAAAGGCTAGAAGACAGCGGTGTGACGATCTCCGGCATATCGCCCGACAGGACCCTTGTGGAAATCATTGAGCTTAAGGACCATCCGTGGTTTCTCGGATGCCAGTTCCATCCCGAATTCAAGTCCAAGCCATTTGCCCCGCATCCTTTGTTTCGGGACTTCATAAAGGCTTCACTACGCCATAAAGAGGACAGACAGGCATGGGCAAAGAAGTAGCCGTAGGCAACGTCACTCTGGGAAAGAAACCTTTTGTCTTTATCGGAGGTCCCTGCGTGATCGAGGGAAGAGAGATCGTCTTGAGGATTGCCGAGAGGGTGACCGGTATAACACAAGCCCTTGGCATCCCGTTTATTTTCAAATCATCTTATGACAAGGCGAACAGGACGTCGCTTATGAACTTCCGAGGTCCGGGCATTGAAGAGGGACTCAAAATATTATCGGAAGTCCAGGAACTGTTCAACATACCCATCTTGACCGATGTACACACAACTCAGGAGGCGGCGGCGGCGGCGGAAGTCGTGGACGTACTGCAGGTGCCGGCGCTTCTCTCCCGGCAGACCGACCTCCTTCTTGCCTGCGGAAGGTCGGGCAAGGCGGTGAACGTGAAGAAAGGACAGTTTTTGTCGCCTTACGACATGAAGCATGTGATTGAAAAGGTGGAATCTACGGGCAACAGGAACATCATGGTTACCGAGCGGGGAACATCCTTCGGCTATAACACACTGGTAAATGATTTCCGGGCCATCCCGATCATGAAATCCTTCGGATATCCTGTTGTGTTCGATGCGACCCACAGCGTGCAGAAGCCGGGCGCGCTCTGTTCGTCTTCAGGAGGCGAACCTGAGTTTGTATTCCCCCTGGCTAAGGCTGCCATGGCTGTCGGGGTAGACGCCATTTTTATGGAGGTGCACGTTAACCCCTCGGAAGCACTCTGCGACGGAGAGAACTCCGTGTCCCTCGATGATCTGCCCCGCTACCTTGAGACGCTCAGAAACATTGAAGGTGCCTTATGAGTTTTCTTAACCGCGGCAAGGATGTTTTGAGGAAAGAAGCGGAAGCCATTCTCCATGTCATGGAGGGTTTGGGGGAGGACTTCGACAACGCTGTTGATATCATCGACGGCTGTACCGGGAGGGTGGTGCTGACCGGTATGGGCAAATCCGGCCTCATCTGCAAGAAGATCGCCTCCACGCTTTCGAGCACGGGAACGCCTGCGATGTTTCTTCACCCCGCAGATTCGCTCCATGGCGACCTCGGCATGTTGCAGAAAGGGGACGCGCTGATCATCGTGAGCAACAGCGGCGAGACCGAGGAGATCATCAGGATACTTTCGTGGGTCAAGCGCATGGATATCCCAACTATCATTATTACCGGAGTCACCGGCTCCACGATTGCCACGTACGGGGACGTGGTATTGAAGGTGGATGTAGACGAGGCGTGTCCTTACAACGTGGTGCCCACCTCGAGCACGACCGCCACCCTTGCTTTGGGGGATGCCCTCGCTATTACCCTTATGGAAAAGAGGTGCTTCAAGATCGAGGACTTTGCTTCATTGCACCCGGGCGGGGCCATAGGAAGAAGACTGCTTTTACGGGTTCAAGACCTCATGCATACGGGTAGCGCCATTCCCAAAATATACGAGGACGCGACCATGAAGGAGGCCATTCTCGAGATCACCTCCAAAAGGCTTGGTGTTGCCGGCGTGTACGGCAGAAACGAAGAACTTCTTGGCGTGATTACCGACGGGGACTTAAGAAGGGCTATTGAGAAATACGACAAGACGCTTCTCGAAAAAAAGGCTTCCGATGTCATGACTGCAAATCCGAAACTCATACACAAAGATGATCTCGCGGCCCACGCACTCAAGAAGATGGAGGATTACTCCATCACGTCACTATTTGTGGCGGGCGATGAAGAAGGAAGAGGGCCTGTGGGCATTATCCACATCCACGATCTGTTAAAAGCAAAAGTGGTTTGAGCGTTACGCATTGAGCATGAAACCGGCGCCGCTATGTTATGGTAAGTATCTATGGGAAACAGAAAGATCACTATTTATATCGCTTTGGGATTTATCGTATCAAGTCTCATCCTCGCGCTCTATTTCTTTGTAAGAAAGCCCGATAAGATTTCCCATCGCCCGGAAGCTAAAGAGAAACAGGTTATCGTCTTCAAGGACGTAACCTATTCGGGGGAAAAAAAGGGCGTCGTAGACTGGGAAATCAAGGCCAAGGTGGCCCGCAAATATATAGATAAACCGTTAATCGAGCTTGAAAACCTTTCCGGTCAATACAAGCCTCAGGAGGGGACGCTCGTCACGTTCGCGGGGACCAAAGGCGCCATGGATACGGAAAAAGAGAGTGGGAGCGTGGAAAATGTCAGCGTGCTTTATAAAGGGGAATATACGCTCACCAGCTCTTATATGAATTTCGATTTTAAGAACGGCACCACTTTCACCAAGGCGCCGGTTCACATCACGGGGAACAAATTGACTATGCAAGGTATCGGCCTCACGGCAAATACCAAGCAGGAGACCGTGAGGCTCGAGACCGATGTATCGGGTATCGTCACAACCGAGAAGGCAAGGTACAAGTTTCAAACCGATGTACTTACGTATCATTTCAAGGATAATCTGTATGTTCTGGAAGGTAAGGTCATATTACGCGGCGAAGACTTGAACCTGCTCGCTGATAGACTCCTTATTTTCACCGCCGGCAAGGATCTGGATAGGATTGAGGCCTATGGCAACGTGCGCGTGCTTTCCAAGGGAACTGTTGCTAAAAGTGAAAAGGCGGTATATCATTTTAAGCAAGGTAAGATAGTATTCACAAATTCGCCGAGGGTCACCAAAGATAATGTGGAGATGGAAGGCGAATCCGTTGTATATACTACCGGTGAGGGTAAAATATCCGTGAACAAACCAAGGGTAAGGGTTACAAATTAATGATTCCAGTTTCAACGCTCGCGGCGCAATCCATATCAAAATCGTACAACGGTAGAAAGGTTGTTGATGAGGTAAACATACATATCAATAACGGAGAAATCGTCGGGATATTCGGGCCGAACGGCGCGGGTAAGACAACCACATTCTACATGATCATCGGCTTTATCAAACCAAATGCGGGAAAGATTCTGCTCAACAATGAAGATATAACCGATTTACCGATGTTCATGAGGGCGCGCAAAGGTATTACTTATCTGCCGCAGGAACCGTCGGTCTTCAAGAAAATGAGTGTCGCTGACAATCTGAGATCCATACTCGAATTTCTGAACGTAGGCAAAGAAGATATGGTAGATCATAAGATCATGGAACTGCTCGAATCATTTAAACTCGAACACCTGTCAAAAAATAATGCGGAATCGCTCTCGGGAGGCGAGAGGAGACGACTGGAGATCGCCCGGGCGCTCATGACATCGCCCCGGTTCATGCTCCTTGACGAGCCCTTTTCCGGTATCGACCCCATTTCTGTGTCGGATTTGCGCAAGATCATCAATAGTTTGAAAATAAAGGACATCGGGATACTCCTTTCCGATCACAACGTGCGGGAGTCCTTGCCTATTTGCGACAGGGCCTACGTGGTGAACAACGGCAGGGTGCTCCTTGAAGGGACCCCCGAGAATATTGCGCAGGACAGGATCGTGAGAGAGGTTTATTTAGGAGAGGAATTTTACATTGGCACTGGAACTTAAACAGACTCAAAAACTTTCGCCTGTTCTGACTCAGCAGCTCCAACAGGCCATCAAGCTTCTCCAGCTGTCCAAGCTGGAACTTACTGAGGCGATTGAACAGGAGATGAAGGAAAATCCGATCCTTGAAATAACCGAGGAGGCCGGAGAGAATTCCGTACAGGAAGCAGCCAAAGAAACAGAGGACAAAGAGGATATCGCCGATTGGCTCGAGCGTTTTTCCCCTTCCGAGGACTATACCCCGCGGGAAGACAGGGGGGAATTGCCCGATTACGAAAACAGTATCCGAAAAACCTACAACCTCAGAGATCATGTGCGGTGGCAGGTGGGGCTTTCCGATTTTGATTCCGAGGAACGACTTACTGCCGAGTGGATCATCGAAAATATTGACGATAACGGGTATCTCGTATGTACCCTGGAGGAGATCTCCAAAGACTCCGGTTTCGGTTTAGAGCCCATAGAAAGGGTGCTTAAGAAGGTCCAAAAGCTTGAACCGTCAGGGGTAGGAGCGCGAGATCTCAAGGAATGTATCCTTCTCCAATATGAGGCAAGCGGGGAAAAGGATCCGATTTTTGAGCATATTGTTGCCTCCTATTTCAACTACTTTCAGAACAATAATATTAAAGCCATTGCCAAGGCTACAGGATATCCTCTTGAACTCGTAAAGAAAGTCCTCGACAAGTTCAAACATTTTGACCCAAAGCCGGGAAGAAATTTTGGTGACGAATTTACTTCCTACATTGTTCCTGACGTTTACGTGGTCAAGACAGAAGAAGGGTTCGAGGTTTTTCTCAATGACGATGACGTGCCGGAACTCAAGCTCAATAGATACTACATTAATCTATACGCCGACAAAAAGGTGGGCGGCGAGACGCGAAGATACATCAAGAACAAGGTAAGGCAGGCTGAATGGTTTATCAAAAGCATTCAGCAAAGGCAAAGAACCCTCTACCTCGTTGCGAAAAGTATTGTACGGTTTCAGGATGAGTTCTTTGAAAAGGGGCTCCGCTCGCTCAAACCTCTTATTCTCAAAGACGTGGCTCAGGATGTGGGTGTCCACGAGTCCACGGTGAGCCGCATTACGACGAGCAAATATATGAGCACGCCCCACGGGGTTTACGAACTCAAATTCTTCTTTCCCACAAGTATCAGCAAAAGCGAGGGTGAGGCCCTCTCTACGAATGTCGTGATGGATTTCATCGCAGAAATGGTCAAGAACGAGGACAAGCGCAAACCGCTTACCGATGATGAAATAGCATCTGTCTTGAGGCAGAGACAGAACGTCCGGATTGCTCGCAGGACAATAGCGAAATACCGGGACATACTCAACATACGTTCTTCCAGAGAAAGAGCGCTTCTCGATTAATCCTTCCTCGCGCTTAACCCTTAAGACCATGTTTAAACGAAGCCAAAGGGGTTGGGGTTACACTTTTTACTTACCGCACTCAATACGAATTGATGTCGAAGTCCTAATTAGCTTAATATTTTCAATGAATTGGATTGACATAGGACCGTTTATCTGCTAATTTGATAGTGGGGTTGGTGCCAGCCAACCTTATTTTTATCAGGGAGGTCATATGGATATTTCGATAAGCTTCAGACATATCGACGTGGATGATGGAATAAAGGCTTACATAGAGGAAAAGATGGCCAGGCTTCAAAAGTACGTGGAGCCTCTTCTCGATATACACGTCGTGCTCTCCCTCGAAAGAAAATACCGCTACAGGGTCGATGTCATGTTTACGGTAAACGGGGTGGTCATTAACGCTCACGAGACAATGGATGATCCGCGGGCTGCCGTGGATACGATCCTTGACAAGCTTGAAAGGAGACTGACGAAATACAGAGACAAACTAAAGAAATACAGAGAAGCGAAGACCAAGCGTCCCGGCGGAGTGCCCGAAAAAGAGGAATCGAGCATCATCATAACGAAAACCATGGACGCCAAACCCATGGATCCCGAAGAAGCGGTTATGCAGCTACGTGCTTCCGGAGACCAATTCATGATATTCCGTGAAAGAGAAAGGGACAACGTCTGTATCGTATACAAACGGAGAGACGGAAAATACAGCCTCATAGAAACAACGGGAAAGAAACCTTGAAACTGGCCGATATATTAAAAGAATCATGTGTGATAGCCGACATAAAAGGAACAACCAAGAGAGACGTTCTTCTTGAGCTCGTTTTGCCCCTCGAGAAAGCCCACCTGCTTTCCGATGTAGACGGTGCGGTAAATATCATCATGGAAAGGGAAAAGCTCGGTTCTACCGGAATCGGTGACGGTGTGGCCATTCCCCATGGAAAAATGAAGAATCTCAGATCGGTTCTTTGCGCAGTGGGTCGGTCCCAAAAAGGTGTGAATTTCGATGCGGTCGATGAGAAGCCCGTTCATATCTTCTTTTTGGTCCTTGCCCCCGAAGAATCAGCCGGCTTGCACCTGAAGGTGTTGTCGCGCATTTCAAAAGTCTTGAGAGACCAGTCTTTCAGAAAACGGATGCTGAACATGACAGATGCGCATGATATATATGCGGAGATTATTGCAGTAGACGACACTCTTTCGTAACGGTCGTGACCAAAGAATACGCGTGAATGCGGGGATGCGTCGGCCTCTATACCCATCCGCCCTTCACATCAAACGATACGAGCCGCTTTTTACTCGGAAAGATGAAAGAGATGAAGGGGATAACAGTAAAAGAACTCAAAGAAGATACAGTCTACGGATTGGAACTGGAGGTTCTTTCGGGGCAGAGAGGTCTTTCCCGAAAGATATACAATCCAAGGATCCAAAAACTGGGGCTCGTCATTACCGGTCATATGGTTTACCTTCATCCGCACAGGGTACAGATCCTCGGCAATATCGAAATCTCCTACCTGAGATCCCTGCCCGAAACGGAAAGTAAGAGAATTATAAAAGAACTCTGTAAGAACAATGTGGTTTGCTTCATTGTGACACGCAATCTCAAAGTGCCCGATTACTTCCTTGTCGCAGCGGAAGAAAAAGGCATACCAGTGCTCAGAACCCCGCTCGTCACATCGGTGTTCATAGACAGGATCACAAAGCTTCTTGAGGAAAGACTGGCTCCGTCTACCACCGTGCACGGTGTGCTCATGGATGTGCTGGGACTCGGAGCGCTTATTGTGGGGAGACCCGGTATAGGAAAAAGCGAGAACGCCCTTGAACTGATCATGAGAGGGCATCGGCTTGTGGTGGATGATGCCGTAAACGCGAAGCGGATCGGTGCTATCGACATATACGGGGAAGCGCCCGATATGATTAGGAACCTTTTGGAAATTCGTGGCGTGGGGATCGTCGATATCCGTCAACTGTTTGGAGTTGCCGCGATCATCGACAAGAAAAGGATCGATCTCGTGATCGAGCTTTTCGACTGGGACAATACGGTAGACTGTGAACGCGTGGGCCTCAAGGAAGATCAATACAAACTCCTCGGGGTGGATCTCCCTTACGTGAAGATCCCCATCAGTTCGGGGAAGAACGTATCGGCAATTATAGAACTTGCTTGCAGAAACCACATTCTGCGGAAACAGGGTATCAATACGGCGATAGAGCTTGAAAAGCGTATGTTCAAATCCATGGAAGGCGGCAGTCAGTCATGAATGTCCTCGTTGTAAGCGGTATATCAGGCTCGGGAAAGACAACCTTTGTCAGGGCGCTTGAAGACATCGGATACTTCTGTGTGGACAATTTTCCTCTCACGCTCCTCCCCAGGTTCTTGGAACTTTATAAGGACGCCGGTGACAAGATCGCCAATTGTGCCTTTGTTGTGGATGTGAGAGAACGGGAATTTTTCGACGAAGGAAGGGATGTACTCAAAGAGATCAAGAGCAGGTTCGGCGCGAAGATCATCTTTCTTGAAAGTTCGGAAGATACTCTGCTCAGACGGTACAGAGAAACGAGAAGGTCGCATCCGCTCTACAATACGTCGAACATCAAAGATGCGTTGAAAGAGGAAAGGAATCTCGTTCACTGGATCAGAGATATGGCAGACCAGGTCATCGACACGACGCATCTCACCCCCCATGAGTTACGGCGGTTTGTTCTCAAGAAATACGGGGGAGAACAACAACGGATGAAAATCAACCTCATGTCTTTTGGGTATGGCCATGGAATTCCTCCGGAGGCCGACATGGTCCTCGACGTGAGGTTCTTACCTAACCCCTTTTTTGTTGAGGGGCTGAGGGAGAAAACAGGCCTTTCTCCGGAAGTGGGCGAGTTCATCAAGTCTCACGCTATGTTCCGGAAATATTTTCTTTTTCTTTCCGACTTTTTGTTGTACCTTATACCTTTGTTCGAGAACGAGGGCAAAAGTTATCTCACCGTCTGTCTTGGATGCACCGGCGGAAAACACAGATCGGTTTTTGTTGCGAACGAATTGGCCGATAAACTTATGGTAATGGGTTATAATGTATCGACCGTTCACAGAGATATCGAAAAATAGCATGGGGTGCTTTAAGCCCCTACAGATCAATGGGGTGGAACGAGCGGGCGCGTGATAGGTGCGTAAGATTATGAAAAACGTGCACATGAGATACCTATGGACCAAACCCTTAGCCCGCACGGCGGGCGAGAGGGGGAGGCCGGGTACCCGCGTGCGGGTGGTGCTTAGCTCGTGGAGGGGGCGACGTGAGCCCCTGATAAAGGAGCCGGCATGACAGGCCTTATCGTTGTGGCCCATTTTAATCTCGCAAAGGAAATGGTTGCAGCCACCGAACTGATCGTGGGAAAGCAGAAACAATTTGAGGCCGTGGACGTGTTTCCCGATGCGAACGTGGACACCCTTAAAGAGAAGATCGTCCAATCGTTGAAAAAAACTGATGCGGGTGACGGCGTCATCATCCTGACGGACATGTTCGGGGGTACGCCGTCTAATATAAGCCTCTCCTTCCTCGAAGCAGGAAAGGTCGAGGTGGTGGCAGGGGTGAATCTACCCATGCTCATCAAGCTCGTCACCCTACGGGAAGAAAAGACTCTTGATGAGTTGGCCGCATTTATTACCCAGTATGGGCAGAGGAATATCTGCCTCGCTACGGACGTTCTCAAGGCGCGGAAGAAGGAATAGCGTCCATGCTCGAGGGGATACTCACCATTAGAAACAGGCTTGGCCTTCATGCCCGTGCGGCTGCCACGTTCGTAAAAAAGGCAGCCGAATTCAAGGCTAACGTATGGGTAGAAAAAGACGACATGCAGGTGAACGGTAAGAGTATTATGGGCCTTCTGATGCTCGCCTGCCCTTTGGGCAGCAAGATAGTGCTCAAAACCGAAGGAGAGGACGAGAAGAAGGCTTTTGATGAACTTGAATCGTTAATTAATGACGGGTTTCACGAAGAATGAGTGACGAGCTATTCATTAGCAAACAGTTGAAGGGGTCCGGGGTTTCCTCGGGCATCGCCACGGGAAAGGTCTATCTTCTCGACCGGGGGGCCATATCCATTCCCAAGCGCAGCATCAAGGATGTCTCCATAGAAAAGGAAATCCACCGCTTGAAGAATGCCATCCAAAGATCCGTAGACGAGCTGAAAAGCATTCAGGAGACCATACCGGATGCCGATGTAAAGAAACATGCCTTTATTATCGACGCTCACATGATGATTCTTCAGGATGATTTCTTCTCTCAGAGTGTTATCGATATGATCCGGCAGGAAAAGATAAACGCCGAGTGGGCCCTCGATATCGTGGTCTCCAAGTTCCGGGCGAGTTTCGACAAGGTTGAGGATCCTTATCTTAGGGAGCGAGGCCAGGACATTAAACATATCTATGAGAGGCTCGCGAGGATTCTCGTAAAAGGAAAAACACCGGATATCGATACCCGAAGCGTGAAAGGAAAGTCGATCATTATCGCCCATGACCTCTCCCCGGCCGACACCATCCAACTCAATTTGAACAGGATTTCCGGTTTCGTCACCGACGTGGGAGGACGGACTTCTCACACCTCCATTGTGGCGCGAGCCCTCGAAATTCCCGCCGTCGTGGGCGTGGGCAACATCACCAGTCTTGTAAAGAACAACGATACGATTATCATTGACGGCGATGAGGGGGTTGTCATTATCAACCCCACGAAAGAGGTCCAGAAGGAGTATATAGCCAAGCAACTCCACTTAAGAAGCCAGAAGAAGGAGTTCTTGAAGGTAGCCCGTCTGAAATCAGAGACCAAGGACGGCTTCAAACTCAAGGTCGGGGCGAACATAGAGCTGCTCGCGGAGATGGACATTGTAGAGAAATACGGGGCATTGGGCATCGGGCTCTACCGGACGGAATATATCTATCTGTCAAGAAAGGACTTGCCCACGGAGACAGACCATTATCAAATATACCGGAAACTGGCCGAAAATAGCGTGCTCCAGTATATGACCATACGGACCCTTGATATCGGCGGCGATAAATTTGTTTCGGAGATTAACGTGCCCAAAGAGATAAACCCCGCTATGGGTCTTCGGGCAATACGGTTGTGCATAAAGGAGGTCCCCCTCTTTAAGGCCCAGCTCATGGGCATCCTGAGGGCAAGCGCTTATGGACCCTTGAGAATATTAATCCCCATGGTCTCAGGCATCGAAGAGGTGCGAAAGACCAAGGCGATCATAGCCGAGTGTATGGAAGAATTGAGTCGCAAACGCATCGACTATAACAAAGACATTAAGCTCGGCATCATGATCGAGGTCCCCGCTGCCTGCCTCATGAGCGACCAGCTCGCCCAGGAAGTGGATTTTTTCAGCATCGGGACAAATGACCTCATCCAGTACACGCTCGCCATTGACCGCGTCAACGAATACGTCTCCTACTTGTATGAACCCCTGCATCCGGCGGTTATCAGGATGATCAAAAAATCCGTTGAAGATGCGCATGCGAACAAGATTGACATCGCCCTGTGCGGGGAAATGGCCGGGGAACCGCTCTATGCACCGGTTCTTCTTGGCCTGGGCCTTGACGAGATCAGTATGAACCCTTATTCGATCCCGAGGACCAAGAAGGTTATCCGAAGTCTTGATCATAGCTATTGCAGGGAACTCCTTGAGGAGATCATGAAAAAGGATTCCCCCAGGGAGGCGGAAGCCTTACTCAGAAACGAGATGTCACGGATGTTCCCCGGGGATTTTGCCAAGAGTCATGATGATTAGCAGGTTTCTCAATTAAAAATAAACAGGAGGTACACAATGGGAATGAGCAGGTTTCTTTATACATCAGAATCGGTGGCCGAGGGCCATCCCGACAAGGTTGCCGACCAGATATCGGACGCGATACTCGATACGATCATCGAACAGGACCCCAGAGCGCGGGTAGCCTGTGAATCATACGTTACCACCGGGCTCGCGCTGGTGGGCGGCGAGATCACCACAAGCGGTTACGCAAATATCCCTGAAATCGTGAGACAAACCGTCAAGGAGATTGGCTATAATGATTCGTCCATGGGTTTCGATTGGGAAACTTGTGCGGTCCTCACGACAATAGACGAGCAATCACCTGATATCGCAATGGGGGTGAATGAATCGACCGATCACGAACAGGGCGCCGGGGACCAGGGGCTTATGTTCGGCTACGCCTGCAACGAAACCCCCGAACTCATGCCAATGCCCATCATGTATGCCCACAAGCTCGTGATGCGGCTTGCCGATGTTCGAAAGAAAGGGATTCTCAACTTCTTGCGGCCCGACGGCAAGAGCCAGGTGACCATCGAGTACATCGATAAGAAGCCGGCAAGGGTCGATTCTGTTGTCATCGCGGCACAGCATAACCCGGACGTGACCATCGAAAAAATCAGAGAAGGGATCACCGAAGAAGTGATTAAGAAGATTATTCCAGCCGAGCTCATGGACGCCAAGACAAAGATCTATATCAACTCCACAGGGAGGTTTGTGGTGGGCGGCCCCAAAGGCGACTGCGGCATGACCGGTCGGAAAATTATTGTTGATACCTATGGCGGAGGCCGTCACGGCGGCGGCGCCTTCTCCGGCAAGGACCCCTCCAAGGTGGACAGGAGCGCATCATATATGGCCCGCTACATCGCAAAAAACCTTGTGGCCGCGGGTTTAGCCGATAAGCTTGAAATCCAGGTCGCTTATACCATCGGCGTGGCCAAACCTGTTTCCGTTATGATCGATACGGAGGGAACGTCAAAGATCAGCCCCGACAGAATCTCTCAGATCGTACTCGAACTCTTCGATCTGAGACCCAGAAGGATTATCGAGAAACTCGATCTGTTGCGGCCCATATACAAAAAGACGGCCTGCGGGGGCCATTTCGGAAGAACCGAGAATACCTTTACCTGGGAAAAACTCGATATGGTCGAGGCGATCCGCAAGGCAGCCGGAATATAATGAACAATCGGTCTCAACATGCAACACGAGCAGCACTATCAATACTTGGAGGTTTATGATGGACTATGATGTGAAGGATATGAAGCTCGCCGACGCTGGTTTGGAGCGCATCCAGTGGGCTGAGAGAAGGATGCCTGTATTGAAAAAGATTGAGGAACGATTCAAGAAAGAAAAGCCGCTGAAAGGCGCGAGGATTTCCTGTTGTCTTCACGTGACCACGGAAACGGCAAACCTCGTGAAAACGCTGAAACAGGGCGGGGCCAGCGTGGCGGTCTGCGCGTCCAACCCACTGTCCACTCAGGACGACGTGGCAGCGGCCATCGTGAAGCACTTCAAGATTCCAACCTATTCAATAAAAGGTGAAAATGAGAGGCAGTACTACGAACATATTACGAAAGCGCTCGCTTTCATGCCCAACATTACCATGGACGATGGGGCCGACCTGGTCGGTGCGCTCCATATGATAGCCCTCGAAAAATATGACGCGCTTCATGACGCCATCAGGAATTGGGTCAAGAAACTCGATGCCAAGTCGAAAAAATCTCTGGTGGAGGGTGTTGCGGGCTCCATGGAGGAGACAACAACCGGTGTGATCCGCCTGAAAAGTATGGAGAAAGAAAATATCCTGCGCTTCCCCGTGGTGGCCGTGAACGATGCGCAGACCAAACACATGTTCGACAACCGCTATGGAACAGGCCAGAGCACGATCGACGGCATCTTGAGGGCGACAAACATCCTCTTTGCCGGGGCCACATTCGTTCTTGCCGGCTACGGCTGGTGCGGCAAGGGAGTATCTATGCGGGCCAAAGGGCTTGGCGCCCACGTCATCGTCACAGAGGTCGATCCGCTTCGCGCGCTTGAAGCACACATGGATGGTTTTGAGGTCATGGAGATGGACAAGGCAGCGAGGCTCGGGGATATTTTTGTCACAACCACCGGTGACATCCACGTTATCAGGAAAGAACACTTTAAAAAGATGAAAGACGGCGCAATTGTGGCCAATTCGGGCCACTTCAACGTGGAGATAGATATCGACGCGTTAGAGAAGATGAAGAAGTCGAAGAGGAGATTCAGAGAGTTCATCGATGAATACACGCTCACAGACGGAAAGAAAATATTTCTCCTCGGCGAAGGACGCCTTGTCAATCTCGCTGCCGCCGAAGGCCACCCCTCGGATGTCATGGATATGAGTTTTGCCAACCAGTCACTCTGCTCCGAATACATGTGGAAGAACGCGAAGAAGCTGGAGAAAAAGGTCTATTCCGTACCCAAGGAGATTGACCAGAGAGTAGCAATGCTCAAACTTGCGGCGTCCGGCGTTACTATCGACAGGCTGACAAGCGAACAGAAAAAATACCTCACATCCTGGGAGATGGGCACATGATCAAGCTCCTCGTGGCAGGTACCGTGGCCTATGACTCCATTGAAACACCCTTTGGCAAAGTGGAGAACGTGCTTGGAGGCTCTGCACTCCACTTCACCAATGCGGCAAGTTTCTTCACTGATGTGGGCATCGTCGCCACGGTAGGGCGAGATTTTCAGCTCGATGATATCGCCTTTCTGAAAGAGCGTAACGTGGACATGGCTGGTCTCGAAGTTGACCGCAAGGGCAAGACATTCAGATGGCACGGGAAATACAATTTCGATCTCAACCAGGCCATCACGCTCAAGACCGAACTGAACGTTATTGAGAACTTCAAACCCAGAGTGCCTGAGGACTTTCGTGAGGCAGAGTTTCTTTTCCTCGCCAATATCGATCCGGAATTGCAAGCTCACGTGATCAGTCAGGTGAAAGCACCCACAGCCATCGTCCTCGATACGATGAATTTCTGGATCGAGAACAAGTTCGATCGCCTCATGGACGTCATAGAAAAGGTGCACATGGTCATCATCAACGAGGCTGAACTGAGAGAGATTTCAAAAGAGTACAATCTGGTCAGGGGGGCCCGCAAGCTGATTGCCCGCGGGCCAACCTGTGTGGTGGTTAAGCGAGGGGAATACGGGGTCTTCATGATGAACGAAGAGGAAGTTTTTCTCGCGCCTGCTTTCCCGCTGGAGAGTGTCTTTGACCCTACGGGAGCCGGCGATACCTTCGCAGGTGGATTCATGGGATATCTCGCCAATGTGGGCGATGCGGGGTTTGAGACGATCAAACAGGCCATCGTTATGGGCACGGTCATGGCATCTTTCAACGTAGAGGACTTCAGTATCAACCGGATCAAAAAGCTGGAGTACGAAGAGATCAGGACGCGCTACTCGGCGTTCAAGGGGTGTATGCAGTTCGGTGAATGCACATTGTAAATGATACCAATTGCTTTTTTGTGGCGGCCAAAGGCTCGTTCGGGAATCTCATCTGCGCCGCCGTTTATTGCCTACCACCGCGGCTCTCTATTCCGCTTGTGGTCTTCACGAATCAACTGGCCTCTCTTGAGAAGGTAAGCTTCCTTTGCAGTTTCCCATCGTCTTCTTGAATCAAGATCTATTTGAAGTGTTCCGAGCATTCCGTTTGCCCATTCTCGATATTTGGGCGTATCGGGATGCCCTTTCTTGCGTCCTTAATATTCAGCTTCGAATACGATCACAGGATGGAAGCTGCATAAGATGCGGGTTAACATTAATGGCTTGACGGAGGCGAGGCGCGAAACTACCTTATATGTAAGGAGGAGAATATGGGGAATCCCTTTGTTCACGTGGAGCTGCATACGCAGGATGCTGCAAAGGCAAAAGAGTTCTACGGTGCGTTGTTTAACTGGACGCTCGAGGATGTACCGGAGATGGACTATACCGTAATCAAGGTAGGGGAGGGTACGGGGGGGCATTATGAAGAGCCCCATGCCGGATGCGCTGCCTCAATGGGTGCCCTATGTGCTGGTCGATGACATCGCTAAATCGACCGAAAAGGCGAGGGGGCTCGGCGCCACGATCCTCGCGGAGGTCACTGAAATCCCCGAGGTAGGTTATTTCAGTATGATGCTCGATCCCACGGGTGCGGCCTTTGCGTTGTTTCTTCCGACAACGCCCATGTAAAGCGGGATTAAAGCGAGAGGAATCGCACTGCCATCTTCCTGTCAGCTTGATCGCTGATATACGTCTTGCATACCCTGAGCACTGTGGAAGGGTACTTCTTTTGGAGGGCGCCCGGATAGGGGACGGTTTAATATGCCGATGAGGCAATCATGGCACTACGCATGTCTTTGCCTATCACGATTCCCGTGTGAGATCTCCTATGCAAAGTCCCCGGTACTGTAAGAGAGCTCGAGGATGCGTTCGATGCGGAAGGTTCTCTCGCTCATGCGAAGGCGGCAGTAGGCGCGAAGTCCCTCAAAGGCCTTGCCTTTGTAATGCATCTTTTCGAGAGCGATAGGCCGCACCGTTCGCGTGGACTTTGTATCGTCCGGTTTCAGGTAGGTGACTTCCAGATCCATGCCCCGCCGTATGGCGTCCTCAATAATGCTTCGCTTCTCATCAACGCCTGCGGCCTCCTCCGCCTTTCGGTACTTGAGACTCGTCAAGAATCTGACCACCCGCCAGTCCATGCGGATCTGCGCCTTGGTGATCGTTCTCTTGAGCACGATGCCTTCAAAACTGACGCAGCGGCTGAGCGCCACATACACCTGCCCGTGGGCGAAGGCGCCCCGGCCCGTGTCGATGATAACACTGTCGAAGGTCTTTCCCTGACTCTTGTGGATGGTTACGGCCCAGGCCAGGCGGATCGGATATTGAGTGAAGGAACCAGCTTTGCGCGTGGCGATCCGTTTTGTCGATCTGTCATAGAGATACTCAAAGATCTCCCAGGTATGAGGTATGACCGGTACGGTTCCACCGTGTTCGAGCTCCACGAGGACTGCCCTGTCTTCCTCTTCATCCTCTCCTATGCCGAGGACCATGCCGAGGCTGCCGTTCACCCACCGACCGAATTTATCGTTATTGACGAGCATGATCTGCGCGCCCACTTTCAACTTCAAGCTCTCTTCGGCAGGAAGTGACGATTTGTCAAAGGCCCCGGTCAAGGCGCCGCCAAACTCCATGATCTGACCCGGCAATTCATTCAGTTTTTCAAAATTTTCCTGCACGGCGAGGTCGTTGGTGCTCGTAAGGGTGATAGAGAACCGGTCATCGGGCGCCGTGTAATCGGGCAGGCAGCGCTCGTTTAATCTTTCTATATCTTGCCCTGTACAGGTCCTGTTGCGGATGGCATTGAGGAGCGCTATGAAATCCGGGTCTGTCTGCCGATATACTTTTTCCAGCTCGATGAACTCCATGTCGAAGCCTGGCTCTGTGAAGACCTGGGCGGAAAAGAAATAGGGCGACTCGTAGCGGTGGCTGAATATCTCCCTTTCCCCCGCGGTAACCACCGGCGGAAGCTGATACAGATCGCCTATAAAAACCATTTGGATGCCGCCGAAGCATGCGCCCCGTGAGGGGCCGTTCAAGCGGAGAAATTTCTCGATGCAATCGATGAGGTCGGCTCTGACCATGGAGATCTCATCGATGATGATGGTATCGAATTGCCTGTAAAGATGGCCGTCTGCGCCGCTCACTTTTTTTATCTTTTCCGGGGTAACATTCGGCTTGAAATTGAAGAAGGAGTGTATGGTGTGACCTTCGATGTTCAGGGCCGCAACGCCGGTGGGGGCAAGAACTGCCACCTCCTTTGCGGTCGTGCGCCGGAAATGGTCGAGAAGCGTGGATTTACCCGTACCCGCCTTTCCCGTGATGAAGGCGTGTTGGGTCGTGTTCTCCATGATATGAAGTGCCCGACGGAATTCTGGATTTACGTCGATTGTGCGCTCGTTGCGGCCGTCTTTCATGGGCTTTGCCTGATTGGTCGCGCGTTCATGGAGGCCTTGAGGGCGGCACACACGTAAGGCTCATTGAACGGCCGGCTTAATGATTACCCTGCCTTCTGTCGCATCAAGTACAGCGCGGGCGCCCACAGGGATGGTCAGTTTCTTTGTCACATGGCCGAATGCGAGACCGAAAATGCAGGGAATATTGAGAGACGTTATGCGGTCTTTGATGATATCCATGAGGGTGACGCCGTATTTTTGGTAGGCGTCGCGTTTCAAGTAGCT
>Ga0335069_10004070_pt1 | contig 21838 bp, 10 predicted proteins | sample Lox_Sample_11_FD_206714 | JGI IMG/M metagenome (GOLD analysis project Ga0335069, IMG submission 206714) | Soil microbial communities from Loxahatchee National Wildlife Refuge, Florida, United States - Lox_Sample_1.1 | ecosystem: Environmental > Terrestrial > Soil > Wetlands | place: USA...
ATCCCCTGCAGGACCGCCGAATCACTGTGCGCGAGGTCGACGTCGCTGGGATTCTCGAGGAGGAACACCGGCGTTACGACGCCATCATGCTGGATGTAGACAACGGCCCCAAAGACCTCACGCGAAGGAGCAACGATTGGCTCTACACGCATGCCGGGCTGGATGCTGCGTTGGCGGCGCTACGGCCCAAGGGAGTGTTGGCCATCTGGTCGGTCGGTCCCGAGCGCTCCTTCACGCAGCGCCTGCGCCGGGTCGGGTTCGCGGTGGACGAGATCCGTGTGCCGGCGAGGGGCGCACGCGGGGGAAGACCGTACACGATTTGGATCGCCGCGCGCCGCCTCTAACGTGTGTGTCGCCTGCGGCGCGACCACTAGAACGGCTCCTTGAAGGTTCTCAGGTCAAGCTCGTGCGTCCAGGCGGCCTTCGGCTGATCGCGCGTCCCTTCCCAGAATTCCTCCGCCCGCTGATTGTAGTGCTCCAGCGTGCGCTTTGTGATCTTCGCCAAGTCTTGCGGGCTCATCTTCATCCACCAGCCGTCGATTCTACGCGACGCCAGCTCTCACGGCGAGTAGGACGAGGTGTCTGATCGAGGTCAACGCTGTCACACGGGGGCGCGCTAGCGCGTGCCATTGCGACGAGCTGCCGCAACGCTACGATGGGATCTCGTCCGTTGAGCGCAGCCCACGTCTGCGACTTCTCCGCGGCGCGCCGCGTACGACAAGGAGCCATGGTGCCATTCAGCAATCTGCAGCTTCATCCGAACCTTCTCAGGGGACTCAAAGAGCTGGGTTTCGCCCGCCCGACTCCGATCCAAGCCGCCGCCATCCCGCCGGCACTCGCCGGGCGTGACGTGCTTGCCAGTGCCGCCACCGGCAGCGGCAAGACCGCCGCCTTTCTCTTACCGCTCTTGCACCAGCTCATCGACCGGCCGCGCGGCACGACGCGCGCCTTGGTGATGACGCCGACGCGCGAGCTGGCGGCACAGATTCTAGAGGATCTCAACGATCTTGCGGTGCACACACCGATCACTGCCGCGGCGGTCTACGGCGGCGTCGCGATGGGACCGCAGGAGCACGCCTTCCGCAGCGGTGTGGACGTGCTCATCGCCACGCCCGGCCGACTCCTCGATCACTTCCGGGCTCCGTACGCGAAGCTCAACGGGCTCGCCCATCTGGTCCTCGACGAGGCGGACCGCATGCTCGACATGGGCTTCCTGCCGGACATCCGTCGCGTTTTGCGTCACCTGCCGGCCCGCCGGCAGACGCTCTTCTTCAGCGCCACCATGCCGGCACCGATTGCGACGCTCGCACACGAGATGCTGCACAGCCCGGCGACCGTCAACCTTGGACGTCAAGCGGGGCCGGCAGTGGGTATCACGCAGGCGGTGTATCCAGTTGCGCAGGAGCTCAAATCGGCGCTGCTGCTTACCCTCCTCGACCGCGGCGAGATGCACGATGCATTGGTCTTCACGCGCACCAAACACCGCGCCAACCGGCTGGCGGAGCATCTAGTCCGCCACGGCATCAAAGCCGAGCGCATCCACGGTAATCGCTCGCAGGCACAACGCACCGCGGCGCTCGCCGGGTTCAAGGAAGGGAAATACCGTGTCCTCGTCGCTACCGACATCGCCGCCCGCGGCATCGACGTGGAGGCGCTTGGCCACGTCGTGAACTTCGATGTGCCGACGGTGCCCGATGACTACATACATCGCGTCGGCCGCACGGCGCGCGCTGAGGCTACCGGGGACGCGTTCACGTTTGTCGCACCGCAAGAACAGGGTGACCTCGCGCAGATCGAGCGCGCCATTGGCAAGCGGCTGCCGCGCGTCACGGTTCCCGACTTCGACTACCAGGCGCGGCCGGCGGCGCGCCTCGAGGTCCCGCTTGCCGAGCGCATCGCGGCCATCCGCAGCCGTAAGACCGACGAACGTGGGCGCGCCAAAAGGAACGCCGAACGCCGGGCCGCCCAGCCGACGGCCGCGCCGCTGCCGCAGCCCGGCGCAACAGAGACCGCCAGCCACGGCCATCACCATGGCGGACGCCGAACGGGGAGACGCCCCCCACGCAGGTGATCGCCGCAGACGGAGCGCTGCCGCTTTCTTCGAGGCCTCAGCTCCATACGGTCGGGCTTTGTTCTGCTATCCGAGAATGACGCGCACGCGGTGAGTGATACCGTCGTCCTTCAACAGCATCGGGGTTTCCGCTCCGGCCAACACGACGCCGTCGATCTCCACACGGGTGACGCCGCGGCTGACGCCGCGTGGGTTCTCCACGGCGATGTCGTAACGCGCGGAGTGATAGCGGAAGACAAGCTCGAAACCGCGCCAGGCCGTGGGGATGCACGGGTCGAGGAGCAGCGTCGCGCCGCGCACGCGGAACCCGAGAAGTGATTCGATGCCGGCGCGATACATCCACGCCGCTGAGCCGGTGTACCAGGTCCAGCCGCCGCGTCCGACGTGTGGGGCGGTGGTGTACACGTCGGCAGCGACGACGTAGGGCTCCACCTTGTACCGATGCACGGCCGTGCGGGCAGCGGCGTGATTGATGGGATTCAACATCGAGAACAGGCCGCAGGCCCGGTTGCCGTCGCCGAGCATAGCGAAGGCAATCACCGACCAAAGGGCGGCATGCGTGTATTGACCGCCGTTCTCGCGGATGCCAGGCGGGTAGCCCTTGATGTATCCCGGGTCGAGTGGCGTCTGATCGAACGGCGGGGTGAAGAGGAGGATGAGTTGGTCCGCGCGTCGTACGAGGCGCTCGTCAACCATGGCCATGGCCCTCACAGCGCGCGCCGCATCCGCGGCTCCGGAGATCACCCCCCACGACTGGGCGATCGAATCGATTTGGCATTCGTCGCTCGAAGCGGAGCCGAGCGCCGTACCGTCATCGAAGTATCCCCGCCGGTACCAGTCACCGTCCCAGCCGTCTCGTTCGAGGGAGTCGCGGAGCACGCGGGCGTGTTCGCGCCACCGTGTGGCGCGCGGCCGCTCGCCGCGCGTTTCCGCCAGGGGAGCAAACGCCGAGAGTGCGGCGTGTAGGAACCAGCCGAGCCACACACTCTCGCCCCGCCCTGCCTCGCCCACTCGGTTCATGCCGTCGTTCCAGTCTCCCGTGCCGATGAGCGGAAGTCCGTGTGTACCCGTCGCCAGGCTCCGATCAAGAGCGCGCGAGCAGTGTTCGAAGAGCGTGTCGGCCTCTTCGGCAACCATCGGCTGAAAATAGGCATCGTGCTCACCGGCGCGCAGGGCCTGGCCCTCGAGGAACGGAACGACCTCGTCCAATACCGCAAGATCGTTTGTGACATCGATGTAGTTGGCTGCGACGTAGGGCAACCAGAGCAGATCGTCGGAGATCCGCGTGCGCACGCCCTGACCCGATGCCGGCAGCCACCAGTGCTGCACGTCGCCTTCGATGAACTGCCGCGCTGCGGCGCGTAGGAGATGCGTTCGTGCCAGTTCCGGCTTCGCGACGGTCAGCGCCATGACATCCTGGAGTTGGTCGCGGAAGCCGTACGCCCCGCTCGCCTGGTAGAAGGCCGAGCGTGCCCACACCCGGCAGGCGAGGGTCTGATAGAGCAGCCAGCGGTTGAGCAGGATGTCTAGCGAGCGATCGGGGGTCTTCACTTGTACCGCACCGAGCACGTCGTCCCAGTGGCGGGTGACCGTGCCGAGTACCGAATCCAGGTCGGCGGTCCGATAGCGCGTGATCAAGGAGAGCGCCTCTGCCTTCGTCGCCGCCTCGCCGAGAAAGAAGACGACCTCGGTCCGGCCGTTCGGCCTAAGGGCGAGCTGTGTCTGCAAGGCGCCGCAGGGGTCGAGAGCGGCGCCGACTCGACCGGAGAGCGGCGCGTCGCCAGCCAAGGCGGCCGGGCGGTCGAGCGTGCCGTTGCGGCCAATGAACTCCTTCCGATCGCCGGTCCACGCGAGTTGCTGCCCGGCGAGGTCGGCGAAGGCGACGCGATCGCCGAACTCGTTGCTCCACGGATTGCGGGCTAGCATCGCGCCGGTCTCCGCGTCCATCTCAGTTACGATGAAGGGCGCCGCGGCGCCGCGCGACGTGCCGAGTACCCACTCGACATAGACCGTGACCGAGAGCCGTCGCCAGCGACCCGACTGGTTCTGCAACTTCAAGCGCACGATCTTGATGGGGTCGTCGAGTGCTACGTACTGCAGCAACTCGAGCGCGATGCCGTGTCCGGCGTACTCGAAACGGCTGTGGCCCTGGCCGTGTCGGGCAATGTATGGCCCGGCCTCCTCACGAATCGGCAACGCCGTTGGCGTCCAGAGCGCGCCGCTGTCTTCGTCGCGCACGTAGATCACCTCGCTGGGAGGGTCACTGACCGGATCGTTCGACCAGGGCGTGAGCTGATGCTCGCGACTGTTGACGGCCCACGTGTAGCCGCCGCCCTCGGTCGACACCTGGAACCCAAATGCAGGGTTCGCGATCACGTTGATCCACGGCGCCGGGGTCCACTGCCCCTCGCCGAGGATCGTGACGTACTCTCGCCCGTCGCCGTTGAAACCGCCGAGGCCGTTGAAGAACTCAAGCTCTGCTGGTGCTGGCGCGGCGGCTGGTGGCGGGGGTGACTTGTCCCTGACCACTTCCTTGGTCAAGAGCGGCGCCGGCAGCCGCCGCTGCGGCCGCGGTGCCACTGGCTTTGCCGGCGGCATGGATTCTTCTATGCGTTTCACCTGCTCGGCGAGGCTGCCGCGTCGACTAACGAGCACCACGCGCGCCGCGGTGCGGAGCAGATTCCGCACGTCCAGCGAAATCAGATCGGCGCGCAGGACGAACACGTTCCCGCGCGCACCCTCGCCTTCAGGGCGCGGCCGCGACTGGCTTGTCCGCACCAGCGCTTCCACGGAACCTTGGAGATCCTGAGCGTATGAGGCGGACCGTTCATTCAGGATCACCAGATCAACGGCCAGCTGTTTCATGCGCCAGTATTCGTGGGCGCGGAGCAGCTGCCGAACGATCTCTAGCTCCTCGATTTCGTCGATCCGCACCAGGACCATCGCCACGTCGCCGGAGATCCCATGGGCCCAGAGTGCCGACTGTCCGCGCTCGTTGCGTTTGATGACTTCGGACGACGGTCGCAGCGTGGGGTCGGAATAGAGTACGTGGTTGGCGAGCCGTTGGAAGAGCTGGGCTTCATCCGGACCTATGCCGAGATGATGGAGTTGGACCTGGGCCTGCGTCCACGACAGGGTCACCGCGCGTTCGAAGGCCGCCGGATCGAGGTGCTTATCGGCGAGGGTGAGCGCCTCGCCACGCGACGGCGCGATCAGCGTCCAGAACGCCACGCGCGCCGTTGCGCCCGGCGGAATCCGCACGCGGCAGCGCAAGCTGAAGATGGGATCGAGTGTTGCGCCGACGGTGTTGGAAAGCGGCCGGCCATCCATCACCGCCACAGGCCGGTGGATTTCGTGACCGCGCCCGAGAAATCGCGCCCGGTCGGTCTCGTATTGCTGGTCACCGACGCTTTCGCCTTCGACGACGGCGAGATGTGCAGCCCAGACCTCGGGTTCCGTGGGCGCGCGCCGCCGCCGCGTGGCGAGTAGGGCGCCCACGGAACCGGCGAACTCGGTGTGCACGAAGAGTTTCGAGAAAGCTGGGTGTGCGGCATCGGCCGCGGGCGGCGCCAATACGATCTCGGCATAGGATGTTAGCTCGATCTCGCGGGTGCGACTGCCGAGATTCGACACCGATACGCGGCGTACTTCGGCATCGCTCTCCGCGGAGACGGCGAGCTCGAGTGCCGTCGTGATTGTCCCGTCGCGGCGTACGATTTCGCCCCGATCTTCAGCGAACTCCACCTCGTAACTGTCGGGCTCGACGCCGCTCGGTTGATACCCGGCCGACCACGTGTCGCCGCTGCGCGTGTCGCGCAGGAAGACGTAGCTGCCCCAGGAATCGCAGGTCGCATCCTCACGCCACCGCGTCACCGCGAGGTCGCGCCAGCGGCTGCACCCCGAGCCCGCCGCCGTTATCATCACCGCGTAGCTTCCGTTCGACAGCAGATGCGTCCGAGGGACCGGGTCGTGGGGAGAATGGAACCGTCGTGGCAATCGTGGCACGAGGTCACGAACGTTGGCGGCGGCCTTCACCTCTTCAGCGCGGGGGCGCGCCACCGCTACGTCGCGCGGCGTGCGTTCCTGCAGCAAGAGCTCGGTTGCTTGGATGATCGGCTCGGCGTGGAAGCGAGCCCGCATTGCCCCCTCGTGCAGAGCATTGGCGATCGCGACCACGGTCATCCCTTGATGATGGGCCATATAGGCGCGGACGATCGCCACCGGCTCGCCTTCGGGAACGCGCGTCGGTGTGTAGTCCAGCGCCTCGCAGAAGCCGTAGCCGCCACGGGCCCCGGCGGCAACCAGCTGCGAGAAATTCTGCGTCGCCGCCGCTGAATCCACCATGCCTGCCAACGCTGTTGCGTAGGGAGCCACCACGGCGTCCTCGCTCAGCCCACGCTTGAGGCCGAGGCCAGGCACACCGAAGTTCGAGTACTGATACGTGAGCTCGAGGTCGCGGGCGTTGTACGCGGACTCCGAAACGCCCCACGGCACGCCCAGCTCGGCGCCATATTTGATCTGGCGGCGGACGACGAGGCGGTTCGTCTGCTCCAGCAGGCTACCCGACGGCGCGCGCATCACCAGCGATGGCATCAGGTATTCGAACATCGAGCCCGACCATGAGATGAGCGCCGAGCCACGGTCGACCGGCGTCAAGGCGCGCCCGAGCCGAAACCAGTGCCGCGCCGGCACGTCTCCCTTGGCGATGGCGACGAAGCTCGCCAGGCGCGCCTCGGAGGCGAGCAGGTCGTAACAGCTGGGATCGAGGCGGCCCTCGATGACTTGATATCCGATCGAAAGGAGCTGCCGTCCCTGGTCAAAGAGAAAGCCAAACTCCATGGCGTTGAACATCTTCCCGGCAAGCTCGCCCAGCGCGCTGAGGCGCCGCTCGAGCGAGCGAGCCGTGAGAGCGGACCGCTCGAATGCCTCGATCAGCGCGTCGGCGTGTACGAGCCGGTCATCCCTGGTGTCGATCTGCGCCGCGAGCTCCGCCCGGTGTCGTGCCAGGATCTCGATGGCCATCATGCAGCGGTCCGGCAGATCGACTAGCGTGGGGATCACGTCGGAGCAGGATCGCAGGGCCTCTTCTGGAGAGCTGTGTCCGTTCGCGTCCGGGGTGCCGATGAGTCCGGCATCGCGAAAGACGAGACGCGCCCAGGGCACCAAGCCGGCGAGGTCGCGCGCGTGGCTCTCGATGGACGTGCGCAGCGCTTCGGCCCAGGTCAGCACGTCGGTAGAGGCATTGGCGCGAGCCGCATCGCCGAGTTCCTCGGTCAGGGTGCGCGCCATATCGACGACGGTGCCGGCATGGAGCACCAGTTCCGCCAGCTGTCCCGCCGCGCTCACCGGCGTACAAGAAACCGACCGGAGCAAAGAAGCGAGTGCGTCGAGGGCCTCGTGCAGCTGCTTGCGCGTCACCGTTTGCGTTCGCCGATCGTCGGCAAGTCCACGGAGACCCTCGTATGCGAGCCCCAACGCGTCCTCGATACCCGACAGCCATCGCGGATTCACCACCGGAGCGCGGATCATGTCCCGACAGGCGTTGCGTAGCGCGAGCAGATGTCCAGCGAGATTCCCGCTATCGACTGAGGAGACGTACTTGGGCTCGAGCGGACGACGGTCGCGCGTGTCGTACCAGTTGTAGAAGTGGCCACGGAAGCGGTCGAGCCCGTTCATTGTCTCGAGCGTGACCTGCAACCGCTCCACGGTGTCGAGCGTGCCCAGCCAGCCGAAATCACGCGCGGCGACGACGGACAGAAGGTACAGTCCGAGGTTTGTCGGTGACGTCCGATGGGCCACCACCGGTTTTGGTTCTTCTTGAAAATTGTCGGGAGGGAGGTTGTGATCGTCTGCTGTTACGAACGTTTCGAAGAAACGCCACGTGCGCCGCGCGATCAATCGCAATGCGTATGCGTTCGCGGCCGAGACCGGGGTCGGGCCCGCCACGGGTGGCGGACGACTGGCCAACTGCGCGACCACCGGCGACAGCATCCACGAGAGCACGAATGGAGTCGCGACCAGCCACGCCGGGCTGCCAGCGTAGACGACGAGAACCGCTGCTGTCGCGGCGAGCACCGCGCCGCCCGCCATCCGCTGGTAGAAGCCGCGGACATCGAGTGGAAGACTGAACTTTGCCTGTGCCGCGGTGACCCACTCGAGCATGTGCCGCCGACTCACGACCAGACGAAAGAGTGTGCGCGCGATGGCGTCAGTCATCAACCAGGCCTGATGCGCGAGGAGGGTCACCACCAACGTGATTTGCGCCAGCGCTAGCCCGAGATCTGCAGCGACCGCGCGCGCATGGCTGCGCTTCGAAATCCCCAGGCGTCGCGGTACGATCCCGGCGACAAACGGCAGGAGGGCGGGCAGCGCGAGCATCGCGAGAATGCAGGCAGTCCATACGACGGCCGCCGAGAGCGGTAATGTCCAGCCTGCCAGCAACGCCAGGAACGCCGCCGGCGCCGACAGCGTGCGGCGCAGGTTGTCCATCATCTTCCAACGACCGATCAGCGGAATCGCCCGCGTGGGACCGTCGCCTCGCGAGTCCCGTCCACGACCGAGAATCCAGGGCAGTAATTGCCAGTCGCCGCGGGCCCAGCGATGCTGGCGCGCCGCCGCCACATCGTAACGCGCTGGGAACTCTTCGACGACCTCGATGTCCGACGCCAACCCGGCGCGCGCGAAAACTCCCTCGAGCAGGTCGTGACTCAAGAGGGTGTTCTCGGGAACCCTGCCTTCCAACGCGGCTTCGAAGGTATCCACATCGTAGATGCCCTTGCCGGTGTACGATCCTTCGCCGAGCAGGTCCTGATACACGTCGGAAACGGCGGATGCGTACGGGTCCATGCCGCCGGGACCCGAGAAGACGCGTTGGAATAACGATCCGTCACGACCGGTCGGCAACGTCGGCGTGACGCGCGGCTGCAGCACGGCATAGCCCTCGACGACGCGACGCGTGCGGCGATCGAGTTGCGGACGGTTGAGCGGGTGGGCCATCTTGCCCACGAGCCGCCTGGCGACGCCGCGCGGCAGTCGCGTATCGGCGTCGAGGGTGATCACGTAGCGGATGCCCGGAGGGATGACGAGCGGGCGACCGACCGTGAGGAAGGTCGTGTCGGTGGCGCCGCGCAGCAATCGGTTCAGTTCATGGAGCTTGCCGCGCTTCCGTTCCCACCCGATCCATTTCCCTTCGCCCGCGCTCCAGACCCGTCGACGATGGAGGAGGAGGAATCGTGTTCCAGCCGGTCCTGGTGGGTAACGCTGATTCAAGCGTGCGATGCCCTCTGTGGCCGCGCCGAGCAGTGCCTCGTCACCCGGCACGCTCTCCGCGGCGCCGTCGGTCCAGTCCGAGAGCAGAGCGAAACAGAGATCGTCGTCGGGACTGGCCAGGTGATGAACCTCCAGCCGCTCGATTTGCTCCTCGATGACCGCTTGTGTGGTCAGGAGCATGGGTACGGCGACCAGCGTGCGCAGGTCCGACGGTACGCCGTTGCGCAGCTCCATTCCCGGCAGCACCATCGCGCCGAACTGGTTCGTCACGTGGCGGTTCACGAGCGCCACGGCCGCATCCGACGCCGGGACCAGGGCAACCAGCGCGAGCAGACAGAGAACCGCTCCGCTACCTCCCACAGCGGCCACACCCAGCGCCGACACAGCGAGCATGAAGAAGGTGACGATCGCAATCGTGCCTACGTACCCGAGAATCCCCGCGGCCGCGTAGGCGCGAGCGACCCACTCCTTCATCGGCACACGGAATCCCAGTTCCCTCTCGAAGGCGCGACGCCCCTTCGAGATGAGGTAGTAGCCGGGGTCCTGCTCCCGGCGATTGGTCGTGTCGTCGGCGCCGTGGGACTCCTGCTGTTTCACGCATTGGGCAGCGAGCAGGGCGCGCTGTGCGACGGCGAGCTCCGGGTGGCCTGAGCCGCGCGCCAGCGTTTCGATCCGATGCCGATAGTGATCCCGGGTGGCGAAGTCCATTGCGGCGAAATCGCTGTCGGCGCGCAGCGCCGTATCGACGAGGCTGACGCTTTCGAAGATCTCCGCCCAATCGACGGCGGACATGAGGCGCATGCTGGTGATCACATTGCGGACGGTCACATTGCTCGCACCCTGCCGCTGATGCTCCTCGCGGACGATCTCGTCGGCGGTCGTTCCCTGCGCCGCCAGGCGTTCGTCGAGCCAGCGCAGAGCCGGCGTCACCGTCGGGTCCTGATCGCGCAACCGCTGCAGCAGTTCGACCGCGAAGGCCCTCGTCAAAGGGGTCCGCTCGAAGGGTCGCAGCGCCGTCGTCGCCGAAGCGGCCGCACCGCCGCCGACGGCCAGGAGCCGGTCGGCCAAGGCGTCGGCTTCCTGGCGCGCCGCGCGGCTGCTTTCGATCTGCTCGGCGGCGCGCCGCAAATTCTCAACGAGCACGATGCGCAGCGTGATGGCCACGGCCCACAGCTCGCCGATAGTCAGCGGCTGCACGCGCTGGTAGGCGCGCACGAAGCGGCACAGTGTCTGCGAGTCGAACAGGCTGTCGGTGTGTGCGACGAAGGCCCACGCCAATCCGAACACGCGCGGGTAGCCTGCGAGGGGTCCGTCCGCCAGCTTCGGCAGCTGGCGATAGAAGCCGCGCGGGAGATCGTCGCGGATCTCCCGAATTTGTTCCTCTGCAATGTGAAAGTTGTCGACCAACCATTCGGCCGCCGGGGTGATGGCGCGTTCCTCACGGATGGCGGTGCCGATGGCGCGATAGGCAGCAAGCAGCACCCGGCCGTTGTCTCGGAGCCGCGTCGCCAGCGGTCGGCCGTGCCCGGGCTTCGGCGTCACGCGCTGGGCCGTCGCCAGGCTCTCGGCATGTTGCTCCAAGCGCTCGATACTGAACAACTCCCTGCGAATCGGTTCTTCAGGTTCGCGTGCGGACAGCGCCGGCCGACCTGTGAGCCTATGGATGATTGACTGCTTCAATAGTGCCCTTCTGCTCGGCGATAGCGGCGTGCCGAACCGCAGAAACGTTGGCGGAAACGGTGTAGCGGCGCACTGTCGTGTCAGCGCGGTGAGCCAACGCGGCTGCGCTCGTGGTGCAATCAACCATAGCACGCTCGAGGAGCACGCGCTCATCGCGAGATTGCATACGCCCTACGCCTACACCGCCGTGTGACCGTCGGCGGCCTGCACCCCGCCATCAGTGCGGCCAGTCGATCGCCTGGTGCACGAATCGCAGCTTGTCGATCGCCGCCGTGGAGAGGACGAACGGGTAGCTGTCGGGTAACCCCAGGCTGCGGTTTAGATTGGTCAGCGCATAGGTCAGAGGAAACCAGTCGTCCATCATGCGATCAAATGGCTTGAGAGAGGTGCCGGAAATGTCAGGCTGCAGAGACGGTTCGTCAGGGCGGCGGGGCCGCAGCGACAGGCCGCAGGCAGCGGCGGTTTCCAAAGCGTCAGCCATGAGTAGATAGTGGGCCCACGTTTCAGCCCAGTCCTCCGACGGGTGGGAACTGGCGTAGGCGCTAACGAATCGCTGCTGCCAGTCTGCGGGCGCCCCGTGCTCGTAGTGCTGCTGTAGAAGATGAGCTGCTGGCAGTGACCACAGTGGCATCAGCTGATCTTGACCGGGGAGTTGATGCGGCTTTAGTGGCGGCACTCTACCATCACCTCCGGCTCGTGTCGCTCGAGGGGATGGACAAAGCCCGAGCAATCCGCCGTTGGCACGGCTACCCCAACGCCGTGTCTTGCCGCAGCCGCAGGCGCTCGGCGTGCGATTCTTCGAGGACCCGTTCGAGTACCGCGTCGGAGACCTGCGTCAAGTGTGCGGCGGCATCCTTCAGCAGCGGGTGCTCGACGGCGCGCGACAGCACTTCGTTCTTCGTCGGGCCACGCTTGCTCCCGAGGAAGGGCTTGACGATGAGGTAGAGCACGTCCCGCACGGGCATGTGGCGCATGAAGCGGCGGAGCAACCGCAGGGTCTGGAGCGGATAGTGCGTTAGCTTGTAGCGAAATAGCCGCCGGAACCCCGCAGTACGCTCGGCGTTGATCACCTCACCGGGTAAGCAGGTGGGATCGATCTCAGAACATTTGAAGTACTTGTACCAATCGTCGGCGTCGTTGACCAAGCCGCGCTTCAGGTACTCCTGCCAGAGCGGCGTGCCGCGGTACACGCACAAGCGATTGAAGGCGAACGTATCGAGCCGCAACTTGGCTGCGAAGTCGAAGGTTGCACGCATGTCCTCGACGGTCTCGTCGGGCGTACCCACGACAAAGAATCCATGCACGATCTCGATACCCGCCTGCTTGGCGTTGGTAACCGCGCTTTCGACGTCGGCCAACGTCTGCTCCTTCTTCAAACGATCGAGCACCTGCTGGCTGCCGCTCTCGACGCCGAACATGAGCGTGCGGCAGTGGGCTTTGGCCATGCTCGGGAAGAGATGCTGGGCGGTGGAATCGACACGGCCCTCGCAGCCCCATTGGATCGTCACGCCGGCATCATTGATACCCTTGCAGATCGCCTCGATGCGCTTCGGCTGTAGGAGGAAATGATCGTCCACGAAGTAGACAGCCCCGTAGCCAAGCCGCTGGAGCTCGGTGAACTCGTCGACAACGTGTTGCGGGCTGCGCGAGCGCCACTTGCCTTCGTTGAAAATCGGGATGTCGCAGAACACGCACGGCCACGGGCAACCGCGCGAGGTCTGCATCGTCGTAAAACGCTCCATCGACAAGACTGCTGGCACGTCGAGCGGCATCGACTCGATGAAGTCGAGTGGCAGACTTTCGCGGTCGGGGAACGGCCACTGATCGAGGTCGCGGTCCAACACCCGGTTGGGATTGTGGACCAGTTTGCCGTCCTTCGCCCACGTCACCCCGGCGATGCTCTCCGGAGCATCCAACCGTTCAACCAGGTCGAGGATGAGCTGCTCACCGTCGCCACGACAGACGAAGTCGACCTCCGGGCACTGCAGCTTGACGAGTTGCGCATTCAGCGTAGCGAACACCCCGCCGAATGCCAGCGCTACCGCGGCGTCGGCGGCGCGAATCTGCCGCGCCAGGATCTTGGCATAGGGGTAACTCGTGGTGCTCAGGAAGCTCAGTCCAACCAGCGCCGGGCGTTGTCGCCGGATCTCCTCGATGATGACATCATTGGGGGTTTCGGGGTTGGCCTGATCGAACATGACGCACTCATGCCCGGCGCGCTTGAGGACTGCAGACAGCGACATGATGCCGACGGGCGGGAAGCCCATGACGCGAATATGGCCATTGGCGGCGCGCGTCGCAGCCGGCAGCGCATAGAACTGCGGGTCACGGATGTGAATCAAGAATATGCGCATACGGGTTTCCTCCCACGACCGGGGTCGACTGTGGACCCAGGGGCCGGTGTCGCCGTCGAGTTACGAGTAGATCGAACAGCCCGCCGCAGTGACGAATCCTCCAGGGTCTTATACAGATCCATCGGGGAGCCTCGGTAGCTCGTAGAACTACGCGCGTAGTTCTACGTGGGTGCTCCCTCTGGATGTCCCTCGACGATTGACAGCGGCTTCAAATCGTTTCTAATGGCCGCAGCCTGGCAATGGGGCCAGCCTGGAGCGGAGGAGGAGTTTATGAAGGTAAAGGTACTGATTCTAGGAGGACTCATTCTGAGTGTGACCGCCACAGCTGCGAGCGCCGATCCAGACGTCGGGTGCGGTTGGGGAACGCAGGCATTCAAGGGTAGCAGGGGCAAGACGTCAAAAATCCTTGCAGCGACAACCAACAGCCTCTTCGGCAACCAAACCTTCGGCATCAGTTCCGAAACGGCTGGATGCACGGGCCAGGGCGTCATCGCCTCTGCGGAGCGCGTCAACATGTACGCCGGTGCCAACATCGACAAGCTGCAGCGCGACATGGCGCTCGGCCAAGGCGAGTCGCTGGAGACGTTGGCCTACCTCATGGGCATCCAAGATGCCGACAAGCCGGCTTTCTACTCCATGGCGAAGTCGCACTTCGCCGACATTTTCCCGAGCGCGGACGTCACGGCCGGCCAGATGCTGACGAGCATGTCGCAGCTCATGGCGAGCGATCCGACGCTGTCCAAGTACACACTATAACGACCATCCCAGGGCCGGCGCCGTGGCCAAGGCGTCGGCCCCAGGGTTGCCGCCGCGGGGGGCCGGCCTGTTCCGCCCCCGCGATCGGCGCGTCCACCTTGTTCCGTCCATGGCTCTCCGCGGCGATCGCTCTCGTCGCACTCTTCGTATCGTCCTTTGACGGTCGCGGCGCCGTCTGTCGTGCCCAGGACGATGGCTCGTACGCCGAGGAGTTGATCGCGGCGGCGCGCTCGCGTGATCTGGCGCACTCCGTGACGTGGCTAGCGTTGTTGCACTACGAGCCGACCTTCTGGCACCCGACGCCGGCGAGCCTGGTAGACACGGGAGATTTCTTCCTCGACGCCAACGGTGCGACCGATCCGCAAGCGGAGTTGGAGGCGACGCTGCGCTCCTTCTTCGCCGCCCCCAATGTGACCGTACGCGCGCGTGAGCACCCGCAGTGCGTCTTTGTGGCACGCTACCGCTGGCTCCAGGACCAGCTCGACTTCGATCCTGCGCGGCTGCCGGAGCAACCGTGCCCCAAGTTCGAGGAGTGGCGCACGGCGATCCATCCCGTGTCGACGACGCTGATCTTCCCAGAGGCGTACATGAACAACCCGTCGTCGATGTTCGGCCACACCTTGCTGCGCTTCGACGCCGAGGAAGCCGGCGAACGACGCGACCTGTTGGCGTACGCCGCCAACTTCTCGGCCAATCCCGGCGACGACACAGCCCTGGTTTTCACCGTGCGCGGTGTCTTCGGTCTCTACCAGGGGTTCTTCAACCTGCAGCCGTACTACGAGAAGGTCGCGGAGTACGCCGACTGGGAGCAGCGCGACCTCTGGGAGTATGAGCTGAACCTGTCCGCCGATGAAATTGATTTCCTGCTGGAGCACCTGTGGGAGTTGCGCGGGGTCGGCTTCGCCTACTTCTTCTTCAATGAGAACTGCTCGTACCAGCTCCTCGAGTTGCTGAAGGTTGCCCGACCGGATCTGGTCTACTGGAAGCGGTTCCAATTGTGGACGGCACCGTCCGACACGGTGCGCGCCGTCGTCCAGGACACGGGATTGCTCCGCGCCGTGACCTTTCGTCCGTCCGTGACCACGAACCTGCGTCACGAGGCGAGTCTGCTCCCGCCGGCGTCGCTGGCCCTCGCTCTGCAGATCGCCGACGGCAGCGTCGCGCCGACGGACCCGCGACTCGACGCCCTCTCAGCCGACGAGAGGGCACTCGTTCTCACCGTTGCATATGACGATGTGCGCTTCGTCTTCCTCTCGCGCGACGTTGACCGCCGGGTGGTGGCGGAGCGCGCACGCACCATCCTCGTCGCGCTGAGCCGCGTGCCGCGCACCGCGGAACCGGCGCCGCCACCCGTTCCGTCGGTGCGGCCCGACGAAGGGCACCGCACGGCCCGCCTCTCCGTCGGCGCCGGCTGGCGCCGTAGTCGGGCGTTTGTCCAAACGCAGATTCGGCCCGCGTTTCACGATCTGCTCGATCCACAGGGCGGCTACACGGCGGGGGCGCAGATCGATTTTCTGCAGGTGGCGTTGCGGGTCTACGGTGACGACGACGAGGTGCGCTTGCAGGACTTCACCTTGTTGGACGTCCTTTCACTTTCGCCGCGCGACGCCCTCTTTGAGCCGTTCTCGTGGCGGGCCAGCACGCGGGTCATCTCACTGCTCGCGCCTGGCGACGGCAGCGCCGGCATTCCGGGTTTGAAGGATGCCTACGCCTGGCGCAGCGACGGTGGCGCGGGACTGGCGTATGACCTACCGGGCGCGGCGTTGGCGTACGGTTTCCTGTTGGCTGACGTCGACGTCAGCGGCGCCCTGCGGGACTCGATCTCGGCGGGCGGTGGCGGCGAGGTCGGTGTCTACTTCAGCGCGATGGAGGACCACCTGCGCACCCACCTGTCCTCGGACGTCCTAGAGTTCGCCCTCGGGCAACAGCACACCGCGGCGCGCTGGGCCGTCGGGCAACGGCTCGCTCTCGGCGGACAGAGCGCGCTGCGCTTCGAGGTGGCGGCGCGACGAGACTACGGCGAAACCTGGGTCGAGGGTCTTGCCGAATGGCAGTGGTTCTTCTAGCGAGGCGTACCTCCGACCAACCAGCATGTGGGCGCGCCTCGCGCACGTGGCATATGGCGGGTGGCACATGGCCGGAACTCGTCCAGCCCCATTGGGTTGAAACGTCCAGACGAGCGCGCTCGCTTTCTGCCGAGATGCACTGTCAAGCCTTGATTCGAACTGCCAGCGTCGGAGAGTGAGGAGCGCTTCCATCTGGCCCGCGTGGTTTCCAGCGGTGCGAAACACGCGTTCCATGCCCGCCATGTATCGGCCTGCATTCTCCGGCGATCCCGCTGACATAGTTCCTCCCTCGACAGCCCCACGTCTCATCTTTGAAAAAGCGCTGCCCGTAACTCGGGTGCGGGTTGCGGCACCGGCGTCACGCCCAGACGCTGGCGCACGGCATTCGAGTCGAGATCGAGGACCCCAGAAATGCATTCGAAGGAGTACGGCCATTCGGTCTCGTCGGCGAGGAACCATTGCTTCGTCTCTATCGGGAAGTCCCGCCAGCTGTAGATTTGCTTCGATCGCCATAGACCTCTTTCTAGATGAGGCATGGCCGTACCGTAACCTCGGACAACTACGCGGGTGGTTCTACGTGCGCGGTTGTGCGCCTAGTTCGAGTGGTAAGGGGGGTCGTTGCATCTGGTGGCGCCAGTGGCTTTCTGGCCGGGGATTGCTAACCTCGTGAGCGCGCGGCCGCATACGGGCACCACGAAGTAAGCAGGGGCGATGGCGAACCTACCAACTGGCGACGCGGGGGCACGTCCCTCCAACGGTGGACTGAAGACTTCGAAGGATCGTCCTCCCGGCAAGCCGCGTCTGCGGCCGCAGCTCTGGTGGCTGATCTTCGCGGTCCTCATGATCGGCAACTACCTGGTGACGCGAGTATTCTTCCCTGAGCCATCGTCGATCACCATCCCCTATACGTTCTTCAAGCAGCAGGTCGTAGCCGGCAACGTGGACGAGGTGACTAGCATCGGCGATGCAATCCAGGGGAGCTTCAAAGCGGCAGTCACCTACCCACCCGAGAAGCCGCAACCGCCGACTGCCGGCACCTCGGCATCACCATCCTCCAACCAACTGCAGCCGCAGACCGCGATGCGCTTCAAAACACAGCGGCCGGCATTTGCGGATCCCGGTCTGGAAACGCTGCTCGCCGAGAAGAATGTGGTGGTCGAGGCAGTCGACGAGAGCGGTTCCTCCTGGTTCAAGCTAGTCGTTGGCTTCGGCCCCACGCTGCTGCTGATCGCCGCGTTCCTGTGGTTGAGCCGCCGCGCCGCGGCGGCCGGCGGCGGCATGTTCGGCCTCGGTCGCAGCCGGGCCAAGCGCTACAGCGAAGAAGAGCCGAAGGTCACCTTCGACGACGTCGCGGGTATCGACGAGGCGGAGAATGAGCTGATTGAGATCGTCGATTTCCTGAAGAACCCCACCAAGTATCAGCGGCTTGGCGGAACCGTGCCGAAAGGCGTGCTGCTGGTCGGAGCGCCGGGAACCGGCAAGACGCTCCTGGCGCGGGCAATTGCCGGACAAGCGGGCGTCCCTTTCTTCAGCCTCAGCGCCTCCGAGTTCATCGAGATGATCGTCGGCGTCGGCGCCTCCCGCGTTCGTGACTTGTTCAGGCAGGCCCGGGAGGCCGCGCCCTCGATTATCTTTATCGACGAGCTCGACGCCATCGGCCGCACTCGCGGCAGCGGCGCGCAGCTCGGCGGTCACGACGAGCGCGAGCAAACATTGAACCAGATTCTGACCGAGATGGACGGCTTCGACTCTCGTGAAGGCGTCATTGTCCTGGCCGCCACCAACCGCGCCGACGTCCTGGATCAGGCGCTGCTGCGACCGGGCCGCTTCGACCGGCGCGTCGTGGTACAGCGTCCCGACCGCGCTGGGCGTGCGGCGATTCTCAAGGTGCACACCAAGAACGTCCCGTTGGCGCCAGACGTTTCCCTCGAACGCCTCGCCGCCGAGACGCCCGGCCTGGTCGGCGCCGAGCTGCGGAACCTGGTCAACGAGGCAGCGCTGCGGGCCGCACGCAAGGAGGCGAGTACGGTCAGTGCCGAGGACTTCGCGGAGGCGATGCAAAAGATTACCCTCGGGCCGGCCCGCCACATCTTACTGACACCGGCTGACCGCGAGCGCACCGCGTATCACGAGGCAGGCCACGCGATGCTCGCGCTGCTCGTGCCAGGTAGCGATCCGGTGCACCGCGTCTCGATCGTGCCGCGCGGCATGGCGCTGGGCGCGACCTATCAGCTTCCTGTCGACGATCGTACCAGCTATGCCGAAGACTACCTACGAGCCCGCATCATCAGCACCCTCGGCGGTCGCGCCGCCGAAAAGCTCGTCTATGGAGTGGTGACGACGGGTGCGGAGAATGACCTGCAACAGGTCACAGAGATTGCGCGGCACATGGTACTGCGCTGGGGCATGAGCGAGAAGCTCGGCCCAATCAGCTTTGTCGTGCCGCAGGATGAAGGCTTGCCACCGGCCTTTCAACACCAGCCCTACAGTGAGGCAACGTCGGAACTGATTGACGCCGAGGTGCGCCGCATCGTCGAGGAATGTCACCGCGAAGCCGACCGGCTGTTGAGCGAGCATCGCGACAAGTTGGACGCGCTCGCCCAGGCGCTGCTGAAGGAGGAATCCCTCGACGAGAAGGAGATCCGCGAAGTCACCGGACTGGGCCAGCCGCCGGTGCACTAGGAAGACACTTCCGTACGCCTCCAAGCGGGCCGGCCGAGCCCGATCGGACACCGTACGTAGAAAGAGCGGAAGGGGGCGTACGCCTGCAGACGCCGGGCGTCTACGCTTGTGGAGCTGCTTCCCGCGCCTGCAGCACAGTGCGGACGAGCTGGGCTGCCGACGAGACATTCATCTTTGAGAGCACCATGCGGCGGTGCCCTTCGACGGTGCGGATGCTGACGTTCATGGCCACCGCGATGTCCTTGGACGTCTTGCCGGCAATGAGCAGCTCCATGACTTGGCGCTCGCGCGGCGTCAGGCGCGCGAGTCGCTCCAGCACGCCGGCGCGTTCCGTGGTCACCGCGCGTGCCTGGCGATCGCGGTCGAGCGCCGCGCGAATGCGCTCCAACAACAGCTTAGGCGGAGCCGGTTTCTGCAGAAAATCCACCGCTCCCGCCTTCAGCGCCCGCACCGAGGTCGGTACACTCCCGTGGCCGGTCAGCACAATGATGGGGAGCATCGCCTTGCGCCGGCGGAGCTCGTCCTGCAGGTCGAGGCCGCTGCCGTGTTGCAAGCGGACATCCAGCACCAGGCACCCCGGGCGCTCGGGGTCGTAGGTGGCAAGGAACTCTTCGCCCGAGGCGTACGTCTCGACAGCGAGTCCCGCCGATTCCAGCAGCGCGCGCAACGATTTGCGCACGCCGACGTTGTCGTCGACGACGAAGACGGTTGCTATGGTCGTCATGTGGACCGCCGCTTCTGCGCCGGCCGGAGCGGCAGCGTGAAGACCACCGTCGTCCCGGGGCCGCCGTCCGCACGGCGTTTTGCCCAGATCCGGCCTCGATGGGCCTCGATGATGGAGCGGCTGATCGCCAGGCCCATGCCCAGCCCGGTTGGCTTGGTGGTGAAGAACGGTTCGAACATATGCGCGGTGGCGGCGGCAGGGACACCCGAGCCGGTGTCGCGCACGGCTACTTCTGCCATGCCCTTCGTTGCGCGCACCTGCAGCTGGATCTCACGGCGGTCAGCGGGTGTGTCCCGCAGCGCGTCTACGGCGTTCTGCATCAGGTTCACGAGGATCTGCTCGATCTGGATGCGGTCGGCGTCGATCGGCAGCGGTCGCGGGGGCAAGTCGAGCCGCAGCCTGATCTGCCCCTGCTGGAGCTCGCGACCCAACAAGCGCGGGACGTTGCGGGCAATCTCACGCAGATCGGTGTCCTCGAACTGCGGCTTTCCCTTCTCGATGAAATGGCGCAGATGCTCGACGATACTCCCGGCTCGCAACGCTTCGCCCGAGGCATCATCGAGCAGTGCCAGAAGCTTCTTGGATGTGGTCTTGCCCGACCGCACATACCGGGCACACGCTTCCACCCCGTTCACGATCGCCGACAGCGGCTGGTTGAGCTCGTGCGCCAAGCCGGTTGCCAGTTCGCCGACCGTGCTGATCCGCAGCGCGTGCGCCAACTCGGCTTGCCGTTGCCGCACCTGTTCTTCGACGTGCTTGAGGTCCTCGCTCGCCTGCAGGGCTTCTTGCGCACGCTTGCGCTCGGTGATGTCTTCAATGGCGAGGAGGATGAGATACGGACGATCGCCGCCGCGATCGATGGCCCGTGCATTGAGCTGCATGATCCGCGAACCAATCGACTCGAAATTGAGTTGCACCTCGAAGTCGTTCAGTACGTGCTTCTGGGGCAGCACTTCTCCGAGCAGCGTCCGCAACTGGGGAATATCCCATTCGCGGTTGCCGAGTTCGTACAGCAACTGTCCGACCGTGTCCTCCGGCGAGACTTGGAAGGTCGCGTAGAAGGACTGATTGGCCGAACGGACGCGCAAGTCTCCGTCCAGCACCAGCAGCGGTTCGCGCACCGTGTCGACGATGGACTCGGCGTAGAGCCGCGCTTCATGGAGCGCCTCCGCCGCGACGTCGGAAAATGTCATCACCACACCTTCGGTCCGGTTGTCGCGCGTGCGGTAGGGGAGAACTTGGCGGACGTACCAGCGGCCGTCGTGGCCTTGCACTTCCGTTTTGGGCGCTATCGGCTGCTGAAGGACCGCCGCGGCGTCGCGCAGCAGATCCGGGTCGGCAAACTTTTGCGCGATGTCGCCGATTGGGCGCCCGATGTCCGACGGGATCAGGCTGAAGAGTCGCGTCGCGGCGGGCGTGAATCGCCGGATGCGGAGGTGCGTATCGAGAAACAGCGTCGCGATGTTGGTGCTGGTCAGCAGATTGTCCAGGTCGTTGTTGGCCGCCTCCAGCTCGCCGATCTTGTTCTCCAGCTGCGTGTTGGCCGTGGTGAGCTCCTCGTTCAGCGATTGGAGCTCTTCCTTCGAGGTTTCCAATTCCTCGTTGCTCGACTGGAACTCCTCGTTCACCGACATCAGCTCTTCATTCGCCGCCCGGAGGTCCTCAATGGTCTGTTGCAGATCCTCCTTGGTGCTCTTCAGCTCGTACTCGAGCTGTTGCACGAGCCGCGCATCGACGGCGGTGTCATGATCGGCGGGTAGTCCGGCAGGGGCGCTCTCGGGCTCGTCTTCGAGCGAGACCAGCCACAAGCCCTCGCGTTCGCTGGTGGCAGCGGTGAGCGGCTCGACCGTAATCGTGACGTGCGGGAACGCATCGCCGCGGTGCATCTGGATGCCGCGAAGGACGATCCGCTGGTTGCCGCGGATAGCGTCCTGAAGAGCGCTCCGCAGTTTACTACGCAGCCCGTTGCGCGCCTGCGCGAGCAGATCCTGCGTCGGTACACCCACGGGTTGCATGAGGTAGTCGTCGGTCCGGCCATGGAAATAACGGATCTCGCCGCCACGGTTGACGATGACGCATGCTGGTGCATAGCGCTGTAACAGCAGGTTCTGCGCGAGCGCCGCCAGTCGGACTGGGTTCGAAATCCTCGCCGTCCGCGTGCGCGCGGCGGTCGAGGCAGGTACAACCGTGACGGGGAAGTGGAGCCTGTCGTGACGCGTCGGCCCGATGCGGCGAT
>Ga0335069_10004071_pt1 | contig 21836 bp, 9 predicted proteins | sample Lox_Sample_11_FD_206714 | JGI IMG/M metagenome (GOLD analysis project Ga0335069, IMG submission 206714) | Soil microbial communities from Loxahatchee National Wildlife Refuge, Florida, United States - Lox_Sample_1.1 | ecosystem: Environmental > Terrestrial > Soil > Wetlands | place: USA: Florida...
CCTGGGGCGGCGTTGTCCCGACAATCGTTGGGTCTGGGGGCCTTCTCTACACGATACGCGACAAAGTTCAATTAGGGCTGGGGGTTGCTCTATCGCAGCGGAGGTTCTGGATAGGCATAGGATATATTCTAATGGTGTATGTAGCATTATACGTCGGCTTTTATGTTCGGAAGCTTCGGAGTGATCTCGATACCTATGTATTGCCCAGATTGATAACAGCTAAACAGGCCGCGACCTTTCGGGATTTTTTATCAAATCATGTAGCACACTCTGTTGCGGTCAAGGTTACCCCTGGTGACCAAGAGGCCCTTGCGTACTGGGGCCAAATATGTAATGCCTTCCGTGCGACCCAGTGGACGGCGGAGATGAGAACAGATGATACCCATCCTCGGCCCGTAAATGTTGGCTTATGCATTCACGAACACGGGTCAAATGCCAAACCTAAGCCGAAGACGCCAAAAGACGACCCTGCCCAACTCTTGCAGCAAGCGTTTCAAGCAGCGGGCATCATCGTTAACGGTAGTGGTTCCGTGTCCGCCGGAGAGTACAAACTGTACATCATGGTCGGCCCCAGGCCAATGGCCATCGGTGTTCCCTCTGTCAAGTCTCGGATGGTCCATTGGATTATAAGCAAATTGGCGACCATCGCTCGATGACATCATTCCAAATCGCTGGCAAGCAACCGCAGCGCGTCTATTCCGTTCCGCCGTGCCCACTCACGTTAACGTGTACCTTCCGTTGCTGAAAAGCCGCAGACCGCAACCCCCGCGGTCTGCGCTACCAACTCTTCCCTGCGCGAGCTCATAGGCCTTACGGTGCGGCAACTGGAACTGGCGCGGTCCAGGCGGCCAGGGGCGATTCCATACCGCAGATGGGGCACCGGACCATTTCTGCCGGCTGGCCGCAATCCGGGCACAGGCCTTGAGTTTGAAAAAGATCAAAACGCTTAATCAGCAACTGCGAGTGCTGGCTGCAGCGGAAGCAGGTCCAAAACGCCGCCGCCGGAGGCGACGTCTTGCATTCGGGACAACTGTAGGCGCTATGCTGCGGCAGCTTGCCGAGGCGGATCATGGCGCGAGCATGCTTCATCCCTGCCCAGCAATTTCCCAAAATGAAAACGGCCATGATGGCGAGCCACCCTGACTGAAGGTACGCGGCGAGCGCCACCAGCCCGGCCACGCCCAGCATCCCGACCACCGTGGCGGCCATCAGACTGCGCGCGCGTCCCAATCCAAACCACAGCAGAGAGCGCAGGATTTGTCCGCCGTCCAGGGGATAAATGGGCAGAAGATTGAAAATGAGCAAGCCAACGTTGATGCCTACCAGCGCCATCAGGAAAGTTCGAACGTCGGGCGCGGTTTGTTTCCAGTGCAAAGCGCCACCGACGAAGCCCATGGGGATGAGAATGAAGAGCAGGGCCACATTCACGAGGGGTCCAGCCGCAATGCTCCACAGCGTAGCGCCCGGGCGCGGAGGCGGGTTGACGTAGGCCACTCCCCCCAGAGGCCACAGTACAATCTGATCGGCCTTCCCGCCCACCTGACGGCAAGAGAGCGCATGACCGTACTCGTGCAGCAGAACAATGACAAACAAAGCCAGGTACTCCAGCACATTCCAAATGATGGAAGAGTAATTCCGCGTCCGGCCGGCAATTTCGATCGCCGCCACCAGGAACCAAGCCCAATGCAGGAACACGTCTACCCCGGCGAAGCGGAACAGATGAACGGACCCCTGGCGTGTAGGCATACTGCGCAACCTCCGGCGCTGGCCACCAGCGCTCGCTTCCGGCTGTCCGCCGCGCGAGTACGGCCGGGACGCCGTCATCGTCTTCAGAAGGACAACCGTGCAGGGCAGCCGACAGCGCGCAGTTCCCTGCTCTTCCCGCAGCGCCGCCCCTCGGCAATTTCAACCTGCAAGTAGTACGCCTGGTAATAGGAGAGGTCAAGTAAAACACGGCGAGAGCGTCAAGATGCCCGAGAAGGTGGCCGACAACGTGGGTAGCGACGAGGTGCGCGCCGTTCAGCGCTCCTCGGCGGCTCTTCAGATCGAAAGGCCAGCCATATTAATAGCCCGCCAAGACGAAACGCCACGGACCGCCGAAGAACCGCAGACGAATGCAAACAGCGCGTACGCGGGTGGCGCAGACATTGCCCTTTATGTCTGCGACCCAAGGGGACGAATGCTATTCGGCCCGCACTGCGTCGCATACATTGGGGGACGGTGTATGCGCCACCCGTGGAATGGTAGCGATGAGGGCTACGTAAGAGACGCGGTCACAGCGTGGCAGCGTTCTTCTGGACCTTTGCGAAGGCTTCCACCACGTCGTCGACATCTTGCGTCGAGCCAATCAGAACTTCCTGGCCCAGGTACATGCTGGTAGCACAGAGCTCGTCGTTATGAGGGCAGTGGTTCTCTTTCCGGTAGCGCTCCAGGCGCTCCCGGCTATAGATGGCCCGGAAGCCACGTGACTTGAGGTTCTCCTCAATGAACGGCTCTTTGTTGAGCGGAGTGTACCCCGCCCCGACGGGAATGCCTTCAGCGTTAATCGCCGCAATAAACTTCTCGCGGGGCGCTCCACCAAACTGCGTTTTGTCGTAACGAAGCCCGAAGCAGTAGTTGTTGTGCCGATTGCCTTCCTCGTAGGACTCCTGCGGGAGAATTCCCGGCACGTTCTTGAGCCCTTCCCGGAGCCGCGCCGCATGGGCCTCACGCTTCTGACTCACTTCGTCCAAGCGCGTCAGTTGCGCCATGAGCACTGCAGCGGCGAAGTCTGAAATCCGGTACTTGGTACCGCGGATGGCGTAACCGCCTCCGGGCTTTGAGCTGCGCCCGAAATCCCGGAATGAGTAAGCTTTCTCGATCAGGTCCATCCGGTTGCTGACCAGGGCGCCGGCCTCTCCGCCCGGGAGGTTCTTCGATTCCTGGAAGCTGAAGCAGCCGACCGTGCCGTAACTGCCGACCTTCTTGCCCCGCCACTCGGCCAAGTGACCCTGGCAGGCATCTTCAACGACATTGAGATGGTGTTTCTCAGCGACCGCCATGACTTTGTCCAAGTTCGCGGCGCCACCAAAAATGTGCACGGGAAGAATGGCGCGAGTGTGTTCGGTGATGTGCCGCTCGATGTCGTCGGGGTCCAACTGAAACGTTCGCAAGTCGGAATCCACGAAAACCGGCAGTGCATAGCAGAGCATAATGGCGTCGATCGTGGCAATGTAGGTGTAAGGAGAGACCAGCACCTCATCGCCAGGTCCGATACCGAGGATCTCGAGCGCCATGTGCAGGGCGTGGGTGCCGCAGGGCGTCATAACGCAACCCTTTGTGCCGACGCGCTGCGCCCAGGCTTTCTCGAATTTCGGGATGAATTCGCCGTCAAAAGTGCACCACCGGTGACTCCGCAACGACTTGAGGATGTTGGTCTCATCAAGTTCAGCCGTCTGAGGCCACGTTGGGAACTTCGCAGTGCGCACGGGAGTTCCCCCATGGATTGCCAAAGCGCCAGGGTTGGCGGAAACGGCCGCCGCTGCCGCAGGGACCGCAAGACCGGCGGCTGCCAAGCCGCCGGACGTCTTCTCAAGAAACTCACGACGCGTCAATGCTTGATTGCGCATGGAATTCCACCCCTTCGATGATATTTGTTCTGAAAATCGAATCGGTATGCAGAGCCCCGGCGGTCTGCGCATGCCCGTGAGGCAAACAAACCGCAAAAGCGAGAGCGTCCCAATTTGAGGCTAGCGCCATCCTTTTGGGGCGGCACTTGCCAGACTGAAGCCTGGTGCTACGTCGGAGAATGGGACACCACCACAAAGGCCCGTCACTTTAATCAGCAGCACACTGAAAAAGCTCAGCACGACAGAATAGGCGGCTTTCCGGCTACGTCCGCGTGGGCGATGTGTGCGCTGGGCCCGTGCCGGCCGGATCTCCACCGCGCTCCGCGAGACGGCCAGCGAATAGCCGGTTGTATCCACGGCGCAGGATATAGAGAGAGCAGCCGATGGCCACGGCCGCGACGGCGTTGACGGTAAGCACAGCCAGCGCGGTGACGACGAAAGCGGCAGCGTCTGTACGCCGCATCTTGGGAAGACGCCGCCAGGTGCTCCAGTCGAGCAAACGCGCACCCACCCAGGCCGTCACTCCCGCCAGAGCCGCCAGCGGAATCTGCGCCACCAGGTGTCCACCCAGCGTCAGCAGAGCCACCAGGAAAACCGCATGCACAAAGTTTGAGACCCTCGTGGTGCCACCACATTGCACGTTGGCCAGACTCCGCGCCGGAATGCCGACGCTGAGAGGCGCCCCAAACGTTCCACCCACCAGATTCGCGATACCGTACGCCCCCAGTTCCAAATCAGCGTCGTGCTTCTTTAAACGCCGGTTATAGCCACCGCGAAAGTGCTCCACCACGCGCGAGGTGATCAGTAGATTCACCGACGACACAAAAGCCAGCCCGAAAGCTGCGGGGAGGACATTCCACACATCCCCAGGATCCCAGTTGAATCCCACAAATTGCGGCAGGCCCGTGAAGAGCGTGCCAACTTCCTTCTCATGCCATCCGATGAGCCGCCCGATGACCAGCGCCGCGATGACTCCCAGCAGGGGCGCCGGGCTGCGAGGCATCCAGTAGACCATCACGGTCGCAACGGCAATCACGATCAGCGCCACCAGAAATGGCACTACGTGCATGCTGCCCAGGCTCCCGGCCACCTGCAGCAACTGCCCGAACATCGACTCGCGCCAGCCCGCCTTCGGCGCCGGCAGAGCAAAGATCGTCCGCAATTGAGAAATGATCATCATGCCGCCGATGCCGCACGAAAAGCCGGCAACCACAGGAAGCGGGACCTTGGCCACATAACGGCCCAGGCGCAGCACGCAGAAGATCATCATGATAATGGCCGCCGAAACGCACACCTTCGCCGCGCCGGAGACACCCTGCGCCCTTACGGCCGCCGCAATGAAAGGGATCGTCACGCTGGAGGTGCCGCCAATGAGGACGGCGTTACGCCCCAGCAGAACACAGAAAGGAGCTGTAATGATCGAGGTATAAACGCCCAAGACCGGCGGCAAACCCATCATGGAAGCCAGCGCCAGCCCGTATGGCAAAGCAATCAGCGCCGCGATTCCCCCACCCGAAAGGTCACCGAGAAACCGAGCCAAACTGTAATCACGAAAGGGATTTCGCCAGCGCAGTGTTCACTCCTCCAATTTCGTTAATATTCCTGGCCATCGTGAGCGCAGGAGCAAGGTAGCGCCGTCCTTTAGCGGGGCACATGCCGGGCCAAAGCCCGGCGCTACAACGCACCGAAACGCGCGACACTCCGAAACCCGGCATTCCAACGGCACTAAGCGTGTAGTGCCTGATGCACTTTGGTGATCGCCGCGACGATGTCGTTCAAGTCGTCGTCGGTGTACTTGGGGCCGATCGTGAGCGTGGCGGCTCGATCATAAATCTCAATCGTCCGCGGACTGGCGTCGTGACCGTACTGCATCGCGAGCCCCCGTGGCGTCTTGAACGTCGGCCACTCAGGATGCGGCACCACCTTGTTCTCAATGTACGGGGCCGTGGTGAGAACCGACGCCGCCGTGGGTGAGCTCATAGGGACATTCTCCGCCTCCATGGCAGCCACGAACTCGACGCGCGCCTGCTTCGTCGGCAGGAGAAGATCGATCGTGATCCCAATATCCCCACCGGCGTCATTCATCTTACGCAGCTTGAGGCCGGGCAGGTTCTGGATGCGTTCCTTAACGTACCGGCAATTGCGCCGCTGGATGGCCAGGATCGAGTCGAGCTTCCGGAGTTGGGCGCGAAGCACGCCGCCCGTCATCTCATTCATGCGATAGTTGGTGCCCAGAAAACTCGACATGGCGAGACTTCCCAACTGCGCCTTGGTGGCCGGACGAAGCAAGCCCAGGTCGTGGAAGCGGACGGCCCGCTCGTACAGAAGAGGATCGCTCGTGACTACCGCCCCGCCTTCCCCAGCCGTCATCATCTTGTGGATCTGGAAGCTGAAGATGCCGATGTCGGCGATCGAGCCCAGCCGCCGGCCCTTATATTGCCCGCCCGCGCACTGCGCTACATCTTCAAGGACTTTGATATTGCGTGCGCGCGCCACCGACATGATGCCGTCCATGTCCACCGGCACGCCCATCAGATGCACGGCCACAATCGCTTTGGTCTTCGGCGTGATCTTCTTCTCCACATCGGCGGGATCGATCTCGAAAGACTCGTCCACTTCCGCGAAGACCGGCAACGCACCCGTCAACAGGATAGCGTTGTAGTCTGAGTACCACGTCCAAGCCGGCAGGATAACCTCGTCACCCGGTCCTACGTTCAGCGCCGTCAAAGCACAATGCAGAGCGCCGGTACCCGATGTCACTCCTAGCACGAACTTGGAACTCAGGAACTTGGCAAACTCCTGCTCAAACTTGGTAACCTTCTCGGGTTTTGCGGGACCGTACCAGCGGAACAGGCTGTGGGAAGCCACGGCCTCGGAGGCTTCGCCGATTTCCTGGCTGTCATAGAACTGTGCGCCTGGGCACTCGCTCTTCAAGACTGTGGAGCGGGTCGGCTTGCCGCCCTTCACCGCTAACTCCGCGCCCGCCGCAGTTGCCCCAAGCAGAGGCGCCGAAGCAACGGCCGGAACTGTGGCAAGAAACGCCCGACGACTAATCGTCCCTTTATCACTCTTGTCCATGAATATCCTCCGGTTCCCCGAATTGGCCAAACAGGACCTCCGGCCCTCCGGATTTACCTGTTTTCACCGCCACGCATCATAGTACAAATCCCGAGGCCACGCTTGCCCCATGTGCCCAAAGACTAGGCTTTTAGCGCTGCAGCGTTCTTCTGCACCTTCGCGAAGGCTTCGACAATGTCGTCCATGTCCGCCTTCGTTCCCATCAGGAGTTCGTGGCCCAAAACCACATGCGTCGCACAAAGCTCGTCGTTCCGAGGCAAAACGTTCTGCTCCCGGTAACGATCCAAGCGTTCCTTGGAGTAGATTCGCTGGAACCCGCGCGAAGTGAGCGCCTTCTCAAGGTATGGCTCACGATTGAGCGGAGGAGTCGAAGACGTCACCGACGGAATGCCCTCGGCGCTGACCGCTTTAATCAACTGGGCCTGTGTAATGCCGGCAAATTTGGCCCGATCGAACCGGATGCCAAAGTTGTAGTGGGAACAACGAGTTGTCCCAGGGTAGTACTCCTGCGGCATAAGTCCGGGAATCATGCTGATGCGTTCCTTCAGATATGCCGCGTTCTGCTCGCGAACCACGCAAAGCGGTTCGAAACGAGTGATCTGCGCCATCAGCACCGCCGCGGCAAAATCCGAGATGCGGTACTTGGTTCCCCGCGTGACGAAGGTCTCACCCCGCTTGGGCGGTCGCCCCCAGTCCCGGAACGTGTACGCGGCGGCGATCAGATCGGGATTATCGCTCACCATGGCTCCCGCCTCGCCGCCCGGCAGAACCTTGGACTCCTGGAAGCTGAAACATCCAAGGGTTCCCAGCGTGCCTGCCCGCTTGCCCTTCCAGGTCGTGACATGCGACTGGCAAGCATCCTCGACCACCGGCAGGTTGTGCTTGCGTGCGATGGCATTGATCCGGTCCATGTCGGCCGGAGCGCCCAGAATGTGGCAAGGCATAATCGCCCGGGTGTTTTCCGTAATACGATGTTCGATGTCTTCGGGGTCCATCTGGAACGTAGCAAGGTCCGTATCCACAAAGACTGGAAGCGCATGACACAGCAAGATCGCGGCAACATCCGCGATAAAGCTGAACGGGGCCACCAGGACTTCGTCGCCGGGTTCGACGTCCAGGACCTCTAACGCCATGTGAATCGCATGCGTACCACAGGGTGTCATGACGCAACCACCCGCTCCCAAGTGCTTGGCCCAGGTTTGCTCGAACTTGGGAATAAACTCACCGTCGAATGTGCACCAGCGGTGGTTGCGAAGAGCCTTCAGAATGTTGGCTTCGTCAAGCTCCTGGGTCTGGGGCCACGAAGCGAAGGGCTTCGTGCGCACCGGCGTGCCACCCTGCACTGCCAGAACATTGGGACTAGGGCCCACGGCGGGGGCGGCCGGAACAACACTTGCGGTCAAACCCACTGCGGTCGCTCCTAAGAATTCTCTACGCGACAAAGGCTTGGTCAACATGATGAACACCTCTTTCTTGTCACGTTAAGTTTGCACTCACATGGGCTAGGCCTAAACCGTTTGAGCACGCACGCGGCTTCGGCAACGGTAATTTCCAAATCTGCCGCCCGTTTCCCGGGCGCTCCCGAGAAATGCTACAGAGAACGGTCACGCCAACACATCATGAATCGCGGACTTCAAGCGTTCCTCCGTGGGCGGTCCCACAAAGGAGTCAGTCGGCTCGTACCCACCCTCGGACAGCGCCTTGTCGGTGCAGATGTACCCGGGGCCCAACTCGCCGTAAGCAGCCGTGGCCAGGAAATCGTTGGGGCGCAGACTTTGAGCATAAAGCTGATATTCGATAAACGCCTCACCGGGGAGATGCAGGATATGAGCGGGGCCAAGTTGATAGTGGCTCACATCGATCGCGGGCCAGGATCTCAGGTATTGGTACCACGCCAGCCCCATCGCCGCTTTGGTGCGCTCGTGATAGGGCTGCTGAGGGTCTTCGACCACTTCGCGGAAGTGCGCCTCGCAATAATCATGATCGGTGCGAGGCACCAACTGCACGCCGGCCGTCTTCCATTGAATCTCCGTGCACGTTTCTCTGTGGGTCGCGGCAATGGCTGCCTTCATAGCCTGGTATAGGCGGCCCGCCAATTCCACCCGCGCTTCCGGCGAGCCATCGTTGTACTTGCCCGCAGCGACGTTGCCCCCGCAGCCCGTAAAATAAATCTGCGGCACCCCTTCTTCTTTTTCGAGCCGCTCACGGGCTAAGCCGGCCATTTCAGCGTTCATGTGTCCCTTGCCGTAGTAGCTTTGCGGGTGAGAGGCGTAATAGTACAGGCGGGCCAAAGGACGCTGCCCGTCAAAAAAGGTGATGGTACGCATCCAGGGATCAATCAAGCCTTCGGGCGCGGCGATCAGATAGGGGTCGTTGCAATGACTGGCACGGAAGCCCATCGTCCCATCCGCCAGCCAGACCCTCCGGTTGGACGCGAACCTGTCCACCTTGGCCTTCCCGCAACCGACGTGAGTACAGGGCTGAAGGCGCCCCGCCGCATCCCGGACCGCTGCCGCAACGCGCTCGGAAGCTGCTTCAATGAATCCAACCTCCCCCAAGCGGGGCGGCGACGGCACTCTCGCGAGTATGAGGTCAGCATCTACATCGTAAAGAGGGGCATCGTGCTGATGGATGCAGTGCACTTCGACCTGAAGTTCGTTCGTCCTCAGAGCGTTGGCAATACGCCGCCGGAACAGGTCGTGAGCACCCGTGTGAAGTTCGCAGTAGTCGAAAGCACAGAGGACGTAACAAGTCTTCCCGTCCGACAGAACCACACCCTTCGCGAGAAGAGGTGTATCCACGCTGGTCGCTACCGGTGGATCACACTCTTCCAGCGGGCTTCCAATTGGGGGAGTAACGTCACATGTGAACGCCGCAACACGCAATCCGCCCGGTAGTTTCGCCGGCTGGCCGGTGGCCGTCAAACCGACACCCGGCAGCACCGAGACGGCGCCCAAAACAGGAACAGCCTTAACGAAGCCGCGGCGGCCAATTCTGGGCATGGAAACACGTCCTTTCGCGCCTGCTCTCGTAAGAAAGCAGGATCAGGGGACAACGACTCGCCTGCAACATGAGTTCTCCGTACTGCAATCCGCGCCCTCGCTGGGCATGACCGGAGAGCACCAAGCGAAGCGCAGCATGAACCTAGCAAATGCTCCCAGCAGTGTCAAGGAGTAGATTCTCAAAATGAATCAACGCGCGCGCTCACGCCTCCTAGCGGCCAGAATTAATTGGCCACCTGAATTCTGCGACGATATTCCGCATTGACAGAGGTCATACGAATCTGATATGAGTGCGCGCGTCGGTCGTAACAGATTTCCGGTAGTTAACCACGAAACCCGAATTACCCAGATGAGTTCGGGGGTCGGTTCTAACAGATTTCAGGTAGTTAACAACAAAAACCGAATTACCCAGGAGGGTGGAAATGCCAAACTCGTGTCGGGAGAGGTTCATCAAGCCTCAACCCACCGGCAAAATGGCGCTGAGACTCGCCGTGATCTTGGCGATGCTCGCTTTGTGCCTCCCATTCAACGCTTGGGCGCAAGACCAAGCCACAATTGTAGGTGCCGTGGTCGACACCTCCGGTGCCGTCGTTCCTGGTGCCAACGTCAACGTCGCCAATCCGGACAAAGGATTTGTTCGTGATCTGGTTACGAACTCGGCCGGGGAATACATCGCGGCTAAGATACCCATTGGGAAGTACGTAATCACTGTGCAAGCCAGTGGGTTTCAAAAACTCGTGCGCACAGGCATTGAACTTTCCGTAGGCCAGACGGTTCGCGTGGATTTGCAGCTTACCCTCGGTCAGATGACCCAGGAGGTCACGGTCTCGGGTAGTGCGGCCAAGGTGGAAACAGAGAATGCCGTTGTATCCGATGTCGTCACCGGCACGCAAATCCTGGATTTGAACCTCAATGGCCGCAACTATCAGGCCCTGGCCATCCTCACTCCGGGCGCAGCCCCCAGCAACAGCATGGATTCAACGCACGTCGGGCACAACGCCCAAGCCAGCATTTCGTTCAACGGAAGCCGCTCCAACTTCAACAACTTCGAAGTTGATGGCGGCCAGAACAACGACACGAGTTCAGGCGGTCCCTCACCCGACACGTTCCCCAACCTGGATTCCATCGCGGAGTTCCGAATCTCAACCTCCAACTACGGAGCTGACGTCGGCATGCGTGCTGGCGCCAACGTTCAACTGGTCACCAAGTCCGGGACAAAGGACTTTCACGGCGACCTCTATGAATTCGTCCGCAATGACCACCTCAATGCCAACGACTTTTTTGTGAACCAGCAACGCTGGGACGGCTTGGACGTCAACGCGGATTGCGGAGGAAGTGCCACCGGCCCCTGCAATGCGCCCAAGAACCCGATGCGGCGGAATGACTTCGGTTACACCTTCGGCGGCCCGTTCTACATCCCGGGCGTCTACAACACCAGCAAGTCGAAAACGTTCTTCTTCTGGTCGCAAAGCTGGGCCAAGTACCGGGAAGGAACAGTCATTTCGGGCAAAGCACCCACCGCACGTATGCGGAACGGTGATTTCAGCGAATGCGATCCGTCCAGCGCCAATTACAACGCGGTCGCTGCGTCAGGATGTGTTCTGCCGACTGTGGGCGGCGCGACCGTCGACAGCCTCACTGGTGCCGGATACACGCTTGACGCTAATGGGCTCGCGATGCTGAACGGCTACGTGCCTTATCCCAACAATGGCACGCTCGGCTATGTGAGCGCCCCCAACACGCCCACGAACTTCCGGCAGGAACAGATCCGCGTGGACCAGAACGTCAGCGACAAGACAGCGGTGTTCGTCCGCTTCACCCAAGACACTTGGACTCAGGACCTCATCCCCGCGCTCTGGAGCGGATCGAGCTACGATTCGATTGTCAGCCCCTGGGGTGTACCGTCCAAGAACGCGGTTATCCACCTCACCCACACGTTCAGGCCCAACCTGTTGAACGAGGTCATTGTAGGTTACGGAAACGATGTCCACTTCATTCGGACCAAGGCTGGCCCAGGCTCGCCCGCGGGCTCAATCCTGAAACCGTCTGACTGGAGCGTGGCGTCTATCTTCCCCGTTAACAAGAGCATCCAGGTTCTCCCTGGCGTTTCAGTGGGTGGCGGCACGCCGTTTAGCTTCTACGACGACGCTGTCTACGACTACAACTACAACAGCACACTCCCCACCGTCACGTTCAAGGACAACCTTGTCTACACCCTCGGAAGGCACACGCTGAAAACCGGCGTCTTCTTCCTCAACTACAAAGACCACTCGGTCCTCAACTACAACGACGCCCAGGGTTCCTTCTCGTTCACAGGCGGAGGCTCCGTCACCACCGGTAACGCCTTGGCGGACATGTTCTTGGGACGCATCGCCAGTTACACCGAGGGTACGCCCTACGACTATACGACGGGCACTGCACTGGGAGGTGTAGGTGAAGAGTACGGACTTTGGAGGCAGCTTGAAACCTACTTCCAGGATGACTGGAAGGTAAACCGCAAAGTAACGCTCAACCTGGGTGTGCGTTACACGCTCAACTTCAATTATCACTACACCAACACGAACCCGGTCATCAACAACGATTTCGTCCCGAGCCAATACAGCCTCTCCAAAGCTCAGCAGATCGACATTAACGGCTACCTGATTCCGGGTACGGGTCAAGACTACACCAGCACCGGCAACGGGCTCGTAATCTGCGGCCAAGGCGGAATTCCCGAGGCGTGCATCAACAACGACTACAATACGATAGCCCCGCGTATCGGCTTCGCCATCGATCCGACGGGAAGCGGCAAGACGGCTATCCGCGGCGGCTTTGGCGTGTATCACGACCTTTCAGCAGGAATTGACGTCAGCATGAACGCCGTACTGGGAGGCCCCCCCTCCGTCCTGGCCCCCACGGGTAACAACATCGATGGGTACAGCAACATTGTTGCCGGTCCGTTAGCGACGACTTCCATCAGCGCCATTCCGACCTCCGGCAGCAGAATCCCCTTGGTCTCACAGTACAACGTGACCGTGCAGCACGAGTTCCGGGGCAACAATTTTGCGAGTTTGGGCTGGGTCGGCAACCAGTCACGCCACCTGAGCCGCAGCCGGAACATCAATATGGTCCCGTTCAACGCCGGAACCATGAACGTCCCGGTTCTGGCAGGTACGGACGGTTGCGACGCAAGCGGCAATTGCAATGTCCAGACGAACCTCATCCATGAGCTGCAACCCAGCATCTACTTCGTTCCGTATCGGGATTTCGGCAGCATCAGTTACGCAGAGTATTCCGGGGTATCGGGATACAACGGGCTGCAGGCCAACTTCCGCCATTCCACAGGCTACGGTCTCACTTTCCAGACGTCGTATACCTGGTCGCACCTCATCGATGACACCGACGGAGGATCGACCGGCGTGAACGACTACGACCTTAGCAGGTGGCGTGCTACCGGAGCGTTCAATCGCACGCACGTGCTGGTCATGAACTACGTCTACGACTTGCCGTTCTTCAAGCACAACACCAATGCTCTGGTGAAGAACAGCTTGGGTGGATGGCAGATCAGCGGCATTACCAGCTTCTTCAGCGGGCCACCGGTTGATTTCACTTGCGGAGAAAACGGAATGCACAGTGGACTCGGCGGCGGCATGCGGTGCAACACCGTAGGAGATCTCAAGATCAAGAAAGGGACGACAAACGATCCTTCTTACGGTCCCGTATCAACTTGGTTTGACCCCGGCGTTATCGCGCAGCCGTACCTCTCTCAGTACACGGCAGACGGCGCCGCGGGAATGTTCGGATATATGGGCCGCAATGTCCTGACCGGGCCCGGACGGAACAACTGGGATTTGGCCTTGCTGAAGAACTTCCAGGCTCCTTGGTTCAACGGCGAGCATTCCACGTTCCAGTTCCGTTTCGAGACCTTTAACTCCTTCAACCACACTCAGTGGAAAGGCATTAATGCTGGGTGCAGTGGGGCAACACTCTTCGGCGGAACCTGCAACGATGAAAACAACATCGGGAATGGCGAAGTGACCAGTGCTTGGGCACCTCGCCTGCTGCAGTTCGGCCTGAAGTTCATCTTCTAACGTCACACTTCCCCGGGGCGACGGCCACCCGGCGGTCGCCCTGGGGAACTCTTTCCCTACCGCCGAATACACCCAACCCCAACTTCCCTCCCCTACGCCCCACGGATATGAGCACGTCTGGGGCTCTGTCACCGGACGTCGAGAGAAAACGTCCGCCTGGCACGGCGCCGCAAAGCAACCGCAGCATCACCTTTCCGGAACGCGCAGATGCGCCGATTCGCACTCTCAAAACTGAATTGGGGGCCACACAGCCCTGCATCTCTCCGCCGTCGCGTGTGGCAGTGCAGGTGCGACGTGGCATATCCAGAGACCTTTCAGCGTCCCGCTAGGCGCCCATAGAGCTGCTGAATCTCCTGGGGTGTAGCCTTGCCGAAGAAGTACGCCGCACGGTATGTATACGTCCGGTTCTTCTCCGTCAGTTCGGGGTATATGAAGCGCAGGGTTGCGGCGTGCCCGTGGACGGCGAGTTGGCTCTTGGCAAGTGGGCTAAGCGAGAGCATCGCGAACGTCGCGCCTCCCCGCGTATCGAGCGTGCCCAGGAAACCGCTTCCGCGCGCCAGATCGACGTTCTTTTCGGGAACAAAATCCTCCGGGCCACGTCCTGCCGCAAACCACTGGCGAAAATTCCCCGCGTCGTTATACATCTTGAACGTGGTCGAGTTCTCAAGCACAAAGGCCTGCGGTTCTGACACACCCTCGGCGGTGAGCGCCGTATCCTCATAATAGAGGCTGGCATCGCCGGGCAGCGTGAGCGTACGCTCCACCTTCACCCCCTTCGGATAGATGTCCGGCGCGGAGTATTCCAGGCGCACTACCGCTTTGGCTCCCGAGCCCGACTCAATGTGAAAAGCGTAGGGACGATTAAAGAGGCCCAGCCAATCGGCTTGGGTCCATCCCGGCAGGCCGCGCAGGTCTTCGGGTGCGACTCGTTTGGTGAAGTTGTCGCGCATCCCTCCGACCGAATTGAAGGCGTTTGCGCCAGTCGCCTTATTGACAAAGGCAAACGCGCGGCCACCCGCGTTGGGACTGACGAAGAGACGCACCGCCGCGTTCTCCAGAATGACGTCCGGAAAGCCGTCGCGGTCGTAGTCGATAACATAGGCAATCGCCTCACCCGGCGAAATCGCGGCCAGGTCTACGGCCTCATCTACACGGTAAGTGCCGGAGCCGAGCTCGACTTTGATGCGGTATCTTCCCGATCCCGTGCCCGGCTTGGCATGGATCTCAAGGCTCTTCTCACCGCCCGCAGGCAACACCAATTGGGCGAGCGGCGGATCCAGAGCCACAGCATCTCCGCTGGCTGCCACGGTGACGGCCTGCTCGCGATCCTGCCAGTTCTTCACCCGCACCACAATGGTCGCGATCCCAGGCAACCGGAGGCTCATAAGCGTGGGATGCACGATCGGAACCTGGACGTCCTCGCGCAAGGGAAAGGTGAGAACCGGCCCGACGCTGAAGTCAAAGGGACGGTGGACAGTGGCCTGCGAATGCCACGCCCAGGTGGCGCTGGAATTCCTGGCGCGCAGCGTCGCGGTTAGGTCAACAGGCTCATTCGGAGGGAAGGTGCCCGGTATCTCCACCGGGAAGCTGAACTCGCGCGCACCTCGCGCCGGGACATGAACCCGTAGCGGCGGGTTCTCAGCCCGGTAGAGTGATCCGGCCACGAAATCCAATTCACCGGCAAATTCTGCGGGCCCCGGATTCTCGACCCTCACGCGCACGGCACGGGTCTCACCCGCGATCCACGGCAGGCGTGGCAAGATCTTCACACGCAGAGCGTCTTGTGGATACGCGATCTCCAAAGAGCGCAAGAAGTGAGGTTCCGGGCCGCGCGGGACTTTCACCAGGTAGAGATGCCTCTGAGTATCCTCCTGAACGCTTACGACCTGTCCATCGAGCGCAGCCCCAGCTGGCCGTCGCGATAGCCGCAGTGCCACCTCTCCCTCTGTGGGAACCGTCAACTCCAGCTTCAGCTTCTCACCGTCATAGACCACGTGGCTCACTTCTGCCGTCGCATAGTAAATCTCATCGGTGGCATCCAGCCCAGGAGCATTCTCCGCATACTGGTCCTGAAGCGGCACGCGGATCGGCAACAGCAGAGATTCCCGCGGCGGGACCGTCAGCGCCGGAAGCCGTAGTGACCTCTCGGGAGCCGCGGTCAGATCCTGGTTGCGCGGATCGGTCACGACAATCTCCGCCGTGCGAGGCGTGTCCACACTGAAGTTCGTAACGCCTACAAAGCCGAACCCGTTTGTATCCCCACGCTTCTCAAACGCCAGGCTGCCGGCATCCGCCACCAGCTCCGTAGCGTACAGGCCGAGGTCACGTCCCTTCTCGGCCTTCATATCGGGATAGACCTTCGACGACTCCCCGGCTTCCTTGAGTAGCGCCGGAAGCGCCAGACGCGCGGCTTGCTGAACATCCTCCGAGTAGTCTCGCGGCCCGGCCTTCACCGTGCCGTCCAGAGTGAACTCAGCCCCGGCTGGCAGGCTCCAAGTCGAGAAGTCTGCGCCGAAGAAGATAACGTGCCCCTTTCCATACGCCAGTCGAGCACCCACAACGCCGCCGCGTGCGTCGCGCGCGAAGACCTTCACCTCTGTGCGCGGCTTCTTAGGCAGAATCAAAACCGAATGAAATCCCAGAGCGCGGGCGTTTGAGCCGTCCGAGAACTTCAGCGGGCTGTCACCGGGCTCAGACCGGCCGGAGCCAAAAGCCTCCAGCAAACGGTCGAACACCTTGCCTCGCGGCAACGAGGGAAAGACAATCAGCGTGCCGCCAGAATCCACGTAGTCAGCAAGCATCTGTTGCGCTTTCTCCGAATAGCGTTCGAGGTGCGGGTAGAGTCTTTTGTCGTCTCTTCCGTTCACCAGGTTGGGTGCCAACAAAACACGGTAGCGCTGGAAATTCTCCAGAGGCGTGTGGTCCGAATCAACAAGTTCGAAGCTACGATGGTCGTAAGCACCGGCCCACAGCAGACGCCCCGCCAGCGCCGCCACATGCTGCGCCTCTTCTCCCGTCAAAGCCTCCTGCGCGAAGGTCGCCATCGGGTAGACAATGCCGGCGTCGGCAAGCAGGTGCGACGAAGCCAGCAGCGGCCCCATGCCCGCGATCAGCCGGCCGTTGCGCCGCACGTAAACCGCGCGCCCTGTCTCCTGACCAAGGTAGTTGAGCGCGGCTTCCCAAATATAGAAGTGATTGCTCCAGGGCACAGCGTACCCGGCCGGATTGAGAGTGTCATTGGGAGGAAAGTAACTGACCGCCTTCAGGCCATTCTGTAACATCACACGCGAAGCCATCAGCGTGTTGGAAGCATCCACCTGGCGGGCGAATGTGTCATCCAGAGTCGGCCACCAGCCGGCCTGGAATTCGATGTGCGCCGGGATGAACAGCGGCTGCGTCTTGACGATTTCCAGCAGAAACTTGTTCTTGGCGGCTTCGGCGGGGGTTGAGTAACCACCCGGGCCTGTCCACGGATAGTCCTGCCCCTGGTTCCAGAAGGGCTCCGGCAGGGCATCGTTCGACTCCGCATTCACCCGCATTTGGGCGCCGTCGATGTAGTAGATGAGCTGCCAATCATCAATGGCCTGTCTGGCGAACTTGCGGAGTGTGTCCAGGTACTTCCAGAAATTGGGCCCATTGTAGTTCTCTGCCCCGATGGCCTGGTCGTCATCCATCTGCACGGAAAGGATGGGGCCGCCGCGGTCAGCAAAATAGGGCGAGGCGAGTCCCAAGACTTCCTTGTACCATTGGCGCGTGTACTTGAGGTGTGTTTCGTTCTTTAGCCACTCCCCGGCAGATGCTTCGGAGCGGTCGTATTGCTGCGCGGACCACCGCGGGTAGCGGCCCTCCAGGATGCTCTGCTCGGACATGTGATACTCGGGCCGGCGGAGCAACCAGTCGGGATAGCCGCCATTGCGCCACTCGTTCGTGTCGTAGGGGCCGGGCCGGAACGTGATCTTCAAGCCAAGGGCATCCGCCAGATCAAGGACATGTTTAAGGTCGCGGCGTGGATTCGTGTGGCCGTCAAAGTCCAGATTCCCTTCCTCAGGCTCATGCCAGTTCCACATCGGAAGGACATCAAGGGTGTTCAGCCCCATGGCATGGAAAGCTTGCATCTCCTCCGCCCAACGGTCGCGTGGCAGACGGTAGTAGAAGAAAGCCCCGCCGTACTGAAAGAACGGCTTTCCATCCACCCAATATTCGGGATAGGTATCCACGACACGCATCTGGTTGTCGCTTGAACCTGTGACGATACGCACACGATTCTGGGCGTTCACCTCCGGCGCTACGACCGACAATAAAACCAGGGCGCTGAATAGATAAGTGCGGAAGCGTTTACACATGGGCGGAGAAACCTCCTCTCGGGGTGGCAGGACCGGCGTTAGACGACGCCTATCCTAGCGTATGCGCTCAACGATGCCAAGGAACAAGCCGGTGTACTCCATGCACGAAACCCAGCGCCGGCGTGCGCCACGCGATAGGAGAACGCGGCCCATCGACCGGAAAAGAAAAACCGCGCTGAGTTCCTCGCTTACGAGAAACCCAGCGCGGTGTTAAACATGCTCCAGATCCAGCACCTTTCAATTAGAAGGTGAACTTCACACCGAACTGAATGTCACGCGGCTGTCCGGCGCCCGTGATGGTGTTATACGCTCCGTCCGTCATGTTCCGGTCCGGATCGCCGAAGTTCGCATGGTTGAAAGCGTTGAAGAACTCCGCGCGGAACTGGGCTTTCCAACGCTCGTTGATCTGGAAGTTCTTCATCAGACCCAGATCAAGATTGGACATGCCCGGCCCCGTCACGGCAGACCGGCTGGCATTGCCGAAGCGGTATATTCCATTCTGGTAGTCCGCCTGCAAGAACGCTGTAGTGAAGCAGTCCGTGTTGAACCAGTGGTCGATGGTGTGATCCGAGCGGCTGCCATCGCACACCCGGTCAGGACGCTGAGGATTCGCCGTGGTTACGTTGGCAAAGTCTTCTCCCGACACGATGGTCTCGGGAAATCCCGACTGGATGCTAAAAATGGCAGAGGCCTGCCAGCCACCCAGGAACACGTTCTCAAACCGGCCCATGGAAGACCCGAAGTGCCGGCCGCGTCCGACGGGCAATTCCGCGACACTGCTGAACGTGAACCGCTGCCGCGCGTCATTGATGTCGCGGGCGTATTCACCACCGGGGTTGTTGTCGTTCTGTCCCGTAGCCGCGTCGGTGTACGCTCCCTCTTCACCTTCATTATTCGAAAGCGACTTGCTGTACGTGTAGCCCGCCGTCAGGTTGAAACCGTGTGTCATCTTCTTGGTCAACTGCACCTGCAGGCTGTTGTAGTTCCCCTTGGCCTCGGAGCCGGTGATCGCCGACATTCCGAAGTCCGGATAGAGGCGCCGGGCCTGGATTGAGTCCGTGTCCGTGCCGGGACCGGGGACCGCTTGGTTACCAAAGAAGTGGAAGTGGCTCATCTGGAAGGACGCGGTTCCGAGGTACCGGACCGACAAAGCCATGTCCTGAGTCATCTGGCTTTCGATCTCGAAGTCCCATTCATTGGTGTAAGGCTGCTTGAAGTGGGGGTCGACGTTCATCGACATGAAGGATTCCGCCAGGGTTGGCAGCGTCACACCAACGAAGGCCGTGCTTGTGGTCTTCGCAGGTGGCAGGAAACTTCCACCCGTAATGTTAGCCGTACTCAGACCCGTGTTGAGTACGGAGGCGCCATCGATGGGATTGTTGAACCCATAGTGAAATACGTTGAATTCGGAAAGGTCGAAGAACAATCCATAACCAGCGCGCAAGACCAAACGGTCGGAGTTAGTGGGCCGGTAGGCAAAGCCGAAGCGCGGCGCCCAGTTGAAACGATCAGGGAACCACAAGGATCTTTCCGCCCGGTCGGTGAAACCGTATTTCTTCATGTCAGCCGAGCAGGCAATCAGCTTATCCCCTTCCGAATTCGTGTAGAAGGAATCGTTGCAATACTGATCGGCCCGTTCGTAACTTGGCAACATCATCAGGGCGTTTCCGGGTTTTAAGAGCCCTGCCCCAGGAATGGGAAAGAGGATGGCGCCCACGTTGCGACGGTCGGTCGGCAATTGGTGATACTCCCACCGGAGGCCCGCGTTAACCGTGAGTTTCTTCGAAGCCCGCCAGTCCTCCTGGATGAAGAAGCTCCAAAACTTGCCGTCGTGGTTGTTGGTCGAAGCGGCGTAGCTGCGGCCGTAACCGTTGAGGTCGCCCAAGAGGAAATCGGCAATCGAGGAGTTGCTATAGAGACCAGCGTAGTTGAGCTGGCCATGAGGCGACACCGGCGCCTGGTTACGCAGGGACTGATAAGGCTGAATGTCGAAACCGAACGTTAACGTGTGTTTGCCCTTGATGATGGTCAGCGTTTCGTTGTACTTCTCCACCATGTCGTTCGATTCCACGGGCCGGTAGTTCGAATCGCCCAGGGTTGAGTAACCCTCGCCAAACTCGAACGCCGGGAAGCCTTCGAGATCCGAAGATAGGGCGGTGAGGCCGGGAATCCCGAAGCTCTCCACAAATCCTTTGGCGCGTGGACAGGCCGCGCAGTTGTCTTTGTCCATGTTGCGGCTGAAACCCAAACGGAATTCGTTCAGAATGTTGGGGCTGAACGTATGCGTCCAGCTCAAAGCCAGGTTCTGGCCGCGATAGCGGATGATGTCCGAAAAGCCGGGAAGCGACGTATAGGCCGACGAAACCGAATCGTTGATCGACTGCGCGAAGATGTACCGCCCAAAGAGCTTGTCCCGATCACTAAGTTCATGGTCGATCTTGATCAGGAATTGGTTGTCCCGTCGCTTGTCGACGGGGTCGATGACGTAGTTGCTGGTAATTCCCGGCAAATTCGGCGAGGGGAAAACCCCCATCGCGATTACCTTCTTGGCGACGGAATCGAATTGCGTCGTGGAAATCTGGTTGCCATCAAAGGCATTCGCAACCGTCACTGTTGACCCGTTGCTGCACGTAATCGAATGTAGCGTGGACGGATCAAAAATCTGTCCGTTGTCCCAAGTGGGATCGCTTCCCGAAGGACTGGCACAGGGAGAGAAGGTCTTGCCGGTGTAAAGCTGCGAGAAATCACCTTGGAGCATTTCAGGAGTGGGCACCTGGTCCTTGTAAGTATTTCCCTTGTGCTGGCGCAGCGCGTCGTAACCACCGAAGAAGAACGTCTTGTTCTTCTTAATTGGTCCGCCAATGTAACCGCCGAACTGGTTGCGTTGCAACTGCCCGCGGGCGGTCCCCGGTATGGGGTTGTTATTGGCGTCGAGCTGGTCGATGTCAAAGAAGTTCCGGGAGTCCAGATCGCGGTTACGTAGAAACTCAAAGAAGTTCCCGTGGAACTCGTTGGTGCCGGACTTGGTCACCAAGTTGATCGTTGAGCCCGCACTCTTTCCGAACACGGCGGAGTAGGACTCCGTCTGCACCTTAAACTCCTGCACCGCATCGGGAGACGGCTGTACGGAGAACCCGCCCGTAAATAGGTTCTTTGCGTCCACGCCGTCAATCAAGGTGTTGTTGCCCGAACCCCGCGCGCCGTTGGCGGCGTAAGTGTCCTCGCTGAAGGGGGAACCGAGATTGCTGTTCGTGAAACCGCCGCGGTCCGCGATCGTTCCAGGCATCAAGAGGGGCAGCGTGCCAAATCGCCGAACATTCAGGGGTAGCTCGGTTACCTGGTGAGTGTCGATCACCATGCCGACCGTGGCCGTGGCCGTTTCCACTTGCGGCGCAATGCCCGCCACCTCAACCGTCGTCGTCACGGCGCCAACCTTCAGTTGCACGTCGATACGAGCCTTCTGGTTGACGTCCAGCTTGATTCCCCGCTCAATCGAAATCTGAAAGCCGGGATGCTCAACCGCGACGTCGTAGGTCGAGGGCCGAAGAGAAGTCACAATGTAGTTGCCATCGCCGCCCGTCTTGGCCACGACAGATTGCCCGGTCGCAGGATTCGTTATCGTAACCGTGGCATCGGGGATGGCCGCGCCCGCCGGGTCCGTGACGGCGCCGTACAGCGTCGCCTCGACTTCTTGGGCATAAGAAGTTGACTCGCATGCTATCATCACCCACATCA
>Ga0335069_10004072_pt1 | contig 21835 bp, 17 predicted proteins | sample Lox_Sample_11_FD_206714 | JGI IMG/M metagenome (GOLD analysis project Ga0335069, IMG submission 206714) | Soil microbial communities from Loxahatchee National Wildlife Refuge, Florida, United States - Lox_Sample_1.1 | ecosystem: Environmental > Terrestrial > Soil > Wetlands | place: USA...
CCGCAAAATTGGATTTAAAGGCGTTCTCGAATACCTCAAGCAGAACATGGACGAATCCTCCTCCGAGGGTTATCGCGACTGGCTGATGAACTACATGTCAGCGACGCCCTGTCCGGTCTGTCACGGCAAACGCCTGCGTCCCGAGAGCCTCGCCGTGAAGGTAAACGGAATGTCAATCGCCGACTTCACCGCCCTGCCTGTTTCGCGCGCAGTCGATGCAGCGAAGATCCAGCTCAACGAACGCGAAGAGCAAATCGCCGGACGCATTGTGCGCGAAATCGGCGAGCGTCTCGGCTTCCTGAACACCGTCGGCCTTGGCTACATCTCGCTCGACCGCTCGGCCGCGACATTGTCAGGCGGTGAAGGCCAGCGCATCCGTCTTGCCACACAGATTGGATCGAAATTGCGCGGCGTGCTCTACGTGCTCGACGAGCCATCGATTGGCCTGCACCACCGCGACAACGAACGCCTGTTGCTGTCGCTCGAATCGCTACGTGATCTCGGTAACACCGTGCTCGTGGTCGAGCACGACGAAGAGACCATTCGGCGCGCCGATTACGTCATCGATCTCGGTCCCGGCGCAGGCCGCCACGGCGGCGAACTCGTCGCACAAGGCACGCCGACGGAAATCATGAAGGCCGAGCGCTCCCTCACAGGCAAATACATCGCCGGCGAAGTGCAGATCGAGATGCTGGCCCAGCGCCGCCACGTTAACGAGAAAGCCATCGCCATCCTCGGCGCCACGGAGAACAACCTCAAGCACATCGACGCCAGCTTCCCGATCGGCGTCATGACCGTCGTCACGGGCGTTAGCGGCTCCGGGAAGAGCACGCTGGTGAATGACATCCTGTACCGCGCGCTCGCGAAACAGCTCTACCGCTCGCGCGAGGAACCCGGCGCGCACAAATCGATGTCTGGCGCCGAGAACATCGACAAGGTCATTCAGATCGACCAGTCGCCGATCGGCCGCACTCCTCGCTCGAATCCCGCGACTTACACCGGCGTGTTCACGCACATCCGCGACTTGTTCGCGATGTTGCCGGAGGCCCGGGAGCGCGGCTACAAAGCCGGACGCTTCTCCTTCAACGTCGCCGGTGGACGCTGCGAAGCCTGCCAAGGCGAAGGCCAGCGCCGCATCGAGATGAACTTCCTGCCGGACGTATATGTCCTGTGCGAAGTCTGTGGCGGCAAGCGCTACAACCATGAGACGCTCGCCGTGAAGTACAACGGCTACTCGATCGCCGACATTCTCGAACTGCCAGTCGCAGACGCGCTGCCCGTCCTGGAGAACTTCCCCCAAGTTCGCCAGCGCCTGCAAACACTGGTCGATGTCGGCCTCGGCTACATCCACCTCGGCCAGTCCGCCGTGACTCTATCTGGCGGCGAAGCCCAGCGCATCAAGCTCGCCCGCGAACTCTCGAAGCGCCAGACCGGACGGACCCTCTATCTCCTCGACGAGCCCACTACCGGCCTGCACTTCGACGACGTCCGGAAACTCCTCGACGTACTGCATCGCCTCACCGATCTCGGCAACACGATCATCATCATCGAACACAACCTCGACGTCATCCGCAACGCCGACTGGATCATCGATCTCGGCCCCGAAGGCGGAGAAGACGGTGGTCGAATCGTCGCCCAAGGCACGCCGGAACAAGTCGCCAAAATAAAGAAGAGCTACACTGGCCAGGCACTCGCGCACTTCTTCAGCAAGCCGAAAATGCTGTAACCAAAAGAGTCTGATTTGTCATATCGACGGCGCGCAACATATCCCTCAGTAAGGCCGCTCATAGAGGCAATCCCATTTGGTCGTCGCTCTTATCTGACCGGCATTTTGCAACGATGAGCGTGATGTCATCCTGCTGTTCGTGCGGACTATAGCCATGCACCGCGTCGATTACCGCGGAAACCAGCTCGCTCGACGAACAGTTTCGATGTAGCGTGAGACATTCCAGCAGCCGGTGCTCGCCGAATTCCTCGTCGTTCCGATCGTAGGCCTCAGTAACTCCGTCGGTATAAAGAGCCAGAGTGTCACCCGCGAAGAGATTCGTTTCACCGATCGAGCACTCCCAGCATTGAAAACGTCCCAGCACGGTCGCCGTCGATGCCAATCGTTCAACCTCGCCGTCAGCACGGACAAGGAGCCCCGGCAAATGCCCGCAATTGGCGTAACGCAAGCGCCCGCTTTGATCATCGTATTCCGAGAAGAACAACGTGGCGTAGGCGTGGTCGGGCGTATTTTCACAGAACAACCGATTTACAGCCTGCATGAGCTGCGCGAGCTCATCCAGTCCCATGGCGCACTGGCTACGAAGATTAGCCTGCAGGTTCGCCATCAGGAGCGCAGCGCCAATTCCTTTTCCGGCTACATCACCAACTATCAAGCAAACTCGTTCTCGACCGGTGGCAAGAAAATCGTAGTAGTCGCCGCCCACCTGACGAGCTTGCCGGCACGTTCCGGCGTACTCCAGCGTCTTCAGGGGCGGCAGGTCCTGCGGAAAAAGTCGAGCCTGCACCTGCTTCGCTATCTCGAGCTCCTGCGCAGCCCGGCGTTCGGCTTCTGCTCGTTCTGCGGAGGCACGGCGCTGCGCCTCCATGGCATGGGTTACCTCGTCGAAGCTCACCAAAGAAAATGAATTGCCGTCCAGGTCCTTGAAACGCGTGAATACTCCACCCCAAACCGGCGCCTCCGTGCCCGACTGCACTGACCCACCACCTGATTTCACTCGTCTGAGCTTGGGCGTGGACAAGAACTTAACTCCGCGACGTGACCATTCCTGGTACCGCGCAAGGACATCGTCGGTCACAAAAACGATATCGGTTGGGTGACCAATCATTGCGTGTAGCTTTGACTCGGGCGCAGGAGCAACCAGCGCGAGGACCGTGTCACCATCCGGCGGAGCGACGGCCAACCAGCGCTCCCCTGATTGCAGCATGGTATCCGCAACCAATCGAAAACCGAGCTGATCTATGTAGAACCGCAAACTTTGATCCTGATCATGCACGAATACCTTGACGCAGTGAATGCGAAGAACATGGTCCAGCGATGCCGATGCGGACGAAACCATTGGCGGGATTATAGTGGGTATTTCGGCTTACCAGTTTTTAGTTTCTGACTGATGTATAGATGTGCGACATCGCGGTAAGCATTGTTATGTCGACGTCGAGCGTGCTAGCCGGAGGTATCTCTGCAGTTAATCCTGATTCCCCTCCTTCGATTCGCCTCCGTTTTTCAGGGTCTTGAACGGCTCAGCAATAGGTACACCGAGCATCATGGTACGAGGGCGGACGTCTGACCCTATTCTTCACTATGCGGTCTCTGCTCCTTTGTGAGGAACAGGAAGGTCGCATCACCTTACCTACGATGGCTTCCGCGCGACAATCTTGTCGTCATCTTTCAAAAAGTACTGCGCCGCGCACGTTTCCGATCCGCACAATATCGGAATCACCCCATTCACCTGTTTACGCGTGACCAGTCCCAGCACTCCACATTCTGGGCAGGCGAGCACAGCCCAGTACGGATCGTTGCTGTCGCCCATGTCTCCGGCATTCTCCAGCACGAAAATCGTGCCGGGCCCCATCTGTTCCGGAATCCATTCGCTCAGCAATGTGATTTCCCCAACCATCCCTCACCTCCGGACACGTTCGATCTGACGTTTAGATAGCGGCACGCTTCGGTGGCGTTGCGGTGCTTTGCGCACCTTTACGCCGTACCGGGCGAGTCGAGGCTGGTTCTACTTTTTCGGGTGTTTCGAGTTCGGCCTGAATCTGCCGTACCGTGTCGCTCAAGCACAGGGTCAGCATCGGCTGGCGCGAGTTCTTGAGGATGTCGATCACCTGCTCCGCCGATGTCTTCAGGTAGATCTTGCTTCCGTCGGTGAGCAGGTGATACTCCGAATGGGCGGTGACCGTATCGACCAGGCGCTTCTTGAATTCCTTCTGCAACAGGCGCATGACCTTCCGCACCCGTTGCAGCGAAAACCCCCGCCGGCGCAGGTCGCAGATCACCGCGACTTCAGCCAGATCGTCCAACGAATACAACCGTCGATGGCCCTCACGCGCCGGGACGACAATGCCCCGCTCGTCCCACCACTGCAACTGGCGCGCCGTGATGCCGGTCCGGGCCATCACCTCCGCCGATGTGAAGAGAACCTCCATTCCCCTCTCTCGGTGCTCCGACGGGCTGTTCTCCGCCAAAACAAATCAACTGCAAAATGTTTGAAACATTTTAGGACGGAGTTGTTGAGTGTCAATGTGGAAATCGTGGGAACCACGGAAGGAAACAACAGCTATTGAATGGATTTGTGTCCGGGAAGCCAGATCACTCGCAGCTTATCGCCGAACTTGCGGAACTCCGGATCTGCCGTCACGAGCGTTGCCCTCTTGGACATAGCAAGCGAAGCGGCGAACGCATCGGTAAGGCCGCACCGGTATCTGGCCTTTGTCTCGGCGGAGCGTATTGACGCGTCGAAGTCGGCGGAGACGATCTGGATTGGCGAATTCACTATTTGCTGTAGCTTAAGTCGCGCCTGCTCTTCCCCATGAATGTTCCAGACGGAGTAGAAAACCTCTGCCAGGTTGATTGTGGACAAAAAAACGACCGCCTCCCTCGCCTCCGCCAGTTCGAGCACTGACTCGACCTTGTCGGCGCCCGCTCGTCCTTCCAAAAACGAAATAACTGCATTCGCATCGAGAGCGTACGACTTTACTGCCTTCCCCATAAGCGCTCCCTTTTCCGTTCACGTTCTCGTTCTCGCTCCCGTTCTTCCTGAAGAAACTCCAGAGCTGAACGTTTTCCTTTCAACGAACCTTTCATGTTTCTCCAGTTCATCTTCGAATCCGGAACAACGATGATTCGATCCCCTTCTCGCTCGATGCTGACACCTGTCCCGGCTTTCATTCCCAGTTCCTTTCGTAACTGGGACGGAATCACCAACTGCCCTTTCGAACTCAGCACACTCCGATATAGAGCCATGTCTTACACCCTCGTAAGACAAATCTTACTTCTCTGTAAGCCACTTGCCAAGCAGTAAGCAATCGATAGCAAAACAAAAGCCCCGCCAAAGATTCCTTCGACGGGGCTCTCGATCTTTCTGCCGACTACGAGTGCGTGAAGTAAACAACCAGGAACGCCACCTGCGCCACCACGCACGACATCCACAGCGCTTCACGGATGTGTCCACGGCGAATGTCGCGCTTCATCTGCTGTGTCGCCAGGCGAACCTCGGGCGCAAACATCGGTGACACCTTTTCCGCGCCGCTCGACTCGGGCTTCAGGTTGAATCCGCCTCGGCGCGCTTCCTCCGGCTCGGCAAACTCGTAGACTTTGGGACCAGTCAACAGCATGGACCACAGCGGCGTAAACAACTCGGTCGATGCCTCCACGGGGTGCACCGGCGCGGATGTCAGATGCAGCGTGGGCAACCTTTCCGGCGCCACGCGATCCGCCAGGTTGCGCAACAACGACGTCCACCATCCATGCCCTAATTCGTCGCCAATCAACTCACCCACATCGACGGGCACCGATTCCAACTGCAACGGCGGCAGTTCTTCGGGCGACACAACGTCGCTGATATTGCGGAAGATCGTCTTGAACCACGGCGCGGCGATGCGATCGCCGAGCAACACGCCGACGTCCACCGGACGCGAAGTCAGCACTAGCGGCGGCAGTTTCTCCGGAACAAACCGGTCACGGAAGTTCCCCACCAGTGAGCGAAACAAGCCGTCCGTCAGCCCTGGTGGGGGCGACAGGTCCAGTTCGTCGCTATCGCGAAAAGGGAAAGATCCCATATCGCTGTCTATTGTCCCACGATTTGGGGACTTACGGCATAAGGGCAACGGTTCCTTACCTTTCTTAACAGACCACCCGCCATCCCCAGGCATCAAACTGCAAGTAGCGGGACTGGACGGAGATGAGTGGTATGAAGGAATCGTCAATCCTGTTGTTAGCTGCCGCGTTGTTGCTGACCGCAGCATGCGCGAGAAAAACAGCGGACCTGACAGGCGCGAAGAATCGCATCCAAAACGCGTTGCACGAAGCTGTCTACGACGACGTAAAGGTAAAGGAAGATCGCGGCAAAGGAGTCATCCGGCTCAGCGGGAATGTTCGCAGTATCGACGACAAAATAAGGGTCGGGCAGATCGCGGAGAGCGTTGCCGATGGAGTGGTAGTGGCCAATGAAGTGGGAGTGCGTCCCGAAGGCGACGAGAAGACCGCCGCAGAGGTCGAACACTACCGCGATGCTGAAATCGAGAATCACATGCGCGCTGAGATTGCCGAGCGCAAATGGGAGAACATCCGCGTCCACTCCACCAATCGAGTGCTGACGTTGGAAGGCAATGTGGAGACCTACGACCTGCGCCAGCAGGTGGATGCCATCGCCACCCAGGTTCCGGGAGTCTTCCAGGTCGTGAACCTGATTAAGGTTAAGAGCATAAAATAACGGCTGTTAGACGTGGCACATTCTTCCTGCAAACACCATCCGTATTCTTTCTGTTACAGTTTTCTGCGCAGTCATGAGTCCGGGAGCGCCGACATCGTGGTGGCTCCGGCGGAGAACACAGCATGCGCTTTTACCTTCGTCTGATCGCAATTACCCTAGTCGCGATCACATCGTTCGCCCAGCAAGCCAAGCCTCCAGCGGAAACAGTACAGAAAACCGCTCCGTCGAATACGGAAAAGCAGAAAAAACCGTCGAGCGCCGAGCCCAACCCTACCGAACAAGCGGCGAAGCCGGGCCCCCAGCAACCGCAATCGATGAAGCCCGCCCCGGACGAATCAAAGGCCACCTCCGGTGAGCCACCCCAGAACCTCAAGTACGACATGACAGAAGTCGTGCCTGTCGTCACGCATCATCAGGTCAGCGTCGGCGGCAAGCTCATTCATTACACAGCGACTACCGGCCGCCTCCCGATCAAAGATGACGCCGGCACCATCGACGCCGAAATGTTCTTCGTCGCCTACACACTCGATGGCGCCGATCCTGCTACGCGTCCTTTAACGTTTGCATTCAACGGGGGGCCGGGCTCCGCTTCCATCTGGTTGCACATGGCCGCGCTGGGCCCGCGGAAGGTGATCCTCGACTCCGAAGGCTGGATGCCTCCCTCCCCCTACCGTCTCGAAGACAACGCCAACAGCCCGCTCGACCGCACCGACATCGTCTTCGTCGACGCCGTCGGTACCGGATGGTCGCGCCCGTCCGACAGTACACGCGGAAAGAAGTTCTGGAGCGTCAAAGGCGACATCGAGTCGTTCGGCGAGTTCATCCGCCTGTACCTCACCCGCTACGAGCGCTGGTCGTCGCCGCTCTACATGTTCGGCGAGAGCTATGGCACGACGCGCGCCGCGGGGGTATCCAATTACCTGCAGAACCACGGCATCAGCGTTAACGGAATCGTTCTGCTCTCGTCGATCCTGCGCTTCAACTCCGTGGAAACCACCGTCGGAAACGATCTGGCGTTCGAGCTAACGCTCCCCACGTACACCATGATCGCCGCCTATCACAACAAACTCTCGCCGGATCTCAAGCAGGATCTCGCCAAGACCCGCGCCGAAGTGGAACATTGGGTGACGACCGACTATTCCTCTGCACTCGACAAAGGGGATGGGCTCACACCACAGGAACGCTCGGCAATCATCGACCAGATTTCCCGTTACACGGGCCTGACCAAAGCAGACGTGAACGAAGCCAACCTGCGCATCGACGTCGCCTGGTTCACGCACCGTCTGCTCGCCGATCAATTGCTGCGCGTCGGACGTCTCGACGGCCGTTATGCCGGGCCTGATCCGCAGGGCTATCTCGAAACTCCTTTTTACGATCCGACCGGCTCTGCCACGGGACCGCCGATAACGTCCGTGTATAACGATTACGTTCGCCGCGAACTCAACTACAAGACCGACATGGAGTACGAAGTCCTCTCGATGAAGGTCAATGAAGCCTGGGAGTGGGGTTCGGCCGTCAAGGGAATGCCAGACACTGCCACCGACTTACGCGCCGCGATGGTGAAAGACAAGTACATCAAGGTTCTGGTCATGGAGGGCTATTACGACCTCGCCACGCCGTACTTCGCAGCGAATTACGTCATGAATCACCTGAATCTTCCCGACTCGTATCGCAAGAACATTTCCTTCGCGACCTACGAGTCAGGACACATGGTGTACCTCAAACAGTCGGAACTGGTGAAGATGAAGCGCGATTTCGCGAACTTCCTCGACACAACACAGCAGAAGTAGCCGCAACGAATAGCGCGGACGCCATCGTCCGCGCTCTACAATGTTCGCCATGCCCGACACTCCGCCCGTGGTCCTCTCCATCGCCGGATTCGATCCCTCCTCTGGCGCGGGCATCACCGCCGACCTCCAGACGATCCTCGCGCACCACTGCTATCCCATCACTTGTATTACCGCGCTGACGGTTCAGACGACGCAAGGCGTGAAGCGCGTGGAACCCGTTCGCGCCGAGATCGTGCGCGACTCACTTCGCGAACTGGCGAAGGACTTCCATATCGCTGCCGTTAAGATCGGAATGCTAGGCTCGAGCGACGTCGCCTCCGCTATTGCCGATTTTCTCCGGCCCGCTGCCTTCGAGCATGTCGTGCTCGATCCGATTCTGAAATCGAGTTCGGGTGCCGATCTGATTGACGAAGAAGGCGAACGAATCATTCGCGAGCGTCTGTTGCCACTCGCCGAAGTCATCACTCCCAATCTCGCGGAAGCCGAGGCCCTGATTGGGTCGCAGGCGCGCGACGCCAAGCAAATCCATCACGCCGCCAGTCGCCTGAACGCGCTCGGAGCTCGCGGTGTCGTCATCACCGGAGGCCACCGCGACGAAGCCATCGATCTGCTCTCGCTCCAAGGCCGCATGGAAGAATTCCGTGCCGAGAAGATCGAGTCGCGTTCAACGCACGGCACTGGCTGCGCGTTCTCGACAGCGATCGCGTGTGAGTTGGCGAAAGGCAGCTCTGTCCGCGACGCAGTGATTCACGCCAAGCAATTTGTTCGCGATGCTATCCAGAACGCAGTGCCAATCGGAAAAGGATTCGGTCCGCTGAAACTACTCTGAGCTGTTTGTCATCACGAGCGGACGACAGTCCGCGAGGGATCTGCTTTTCCAGCAGCGAGAGGCAGGAACTTGTCACTCCGGCTTGATCTTCTTCACAATGTCTTCCGCGATCAGCTTGCCGTGAAACCGGCCATTCTCAATAAAGATTTCGTTCGTCCGTGAACCTGCCACAATCACGCCCGCAACATAAACTCCCGGAACATTGCTCTCCAGCGTTCCCGGATCGCACACTGGCCGGCACTGGTCTTTCGTCAGCTCAATGCCTAGCCGTCGCAAGAAAGCATAGTCCGGATGGTATCCCGTCAACGCGAACACAAAATCGTTCTCCAGCGTACTCTCGCCATTCGGGGTACTCAGCACCACGCTGTCAGGACTGATCTCTTTCACCGACGTGCCAAAGTACGCCACGATCTCGCGATTCTTAATGCGATTCTCAATGTCCGGCTTGATCCAGTACTTCACGTGCGCGTGAATTCCCGGTCCGCGATGCACCAGCGTCACGCGCGCGCCGTGCCGGTAAAGCTCCAGTGCCGCGATGGCGGCTGAGTTCTTCCCGCCAACCACGACCACGTTGGTGTTGTAGTAAGGGTGCGGCTCCTTGTAGTAGTGCAGCACTTTCGCGAGATCCTCGCCCGGAACTCCCAGGTAATTCGGCAGGTCGTAATAGCCCGTCGCAATTACCACCTTGCGAGTCTTGTGGATGTGCGTGCGATCATGCCGGTCGGTCGTGAGTACGGCGAAGTTGTTGTCTTTTCCGGTGACTCCATCCACTAGCTCGTATTGCCGAACCTGTATTTGATAGTGCGCCGCAACTTTGCGGTAATACTCGAGAGCTTCCGAACGTCCTGGCTTCTGGTTGTTCAGCGTTGCGAAAGGAATATCGCCGATCTCCAGCAACTCGGGCGTCGTGAAGAACGTCATGTTGGTCGGATAGTTGAACAGCGAATTCACCACGCAGCCCTTATCGATGTTGAGCACCGCGAGGTGTCGCCGCCGCGCTTCGATGGCGCACGCTAAACCACTGGGACCTGCGCCGACCACGATTACATCCCACTGCACGCCGGGCACAACCTCTTCGACGGCTTGTAGCTCCAGGTTGGTCTCGAGGTCTTGCATCGGAATACTTTACCAGCAGGAAACGCGATGTGACACGCCGTCCCACATCAGCTTCATGCGCGTGAGCACCTCATCCTTACAAATCGAATTCGTAAGCACCTGTTTCGCTTCGCACATCTCGCCAATTTAGCTCGCCATCAGAAACCCATAACTGGAGCAAGCGCTCCAATCGTGAGAATCAAGAGGAGTCTGTATGCGGGGTTCAAAATTCTGGGCGTTGTTGTTGTGCGTTTGTTTGCTGGTATTCGTGACTGTCCCAGCGATGGCTGCGGATCCAGAGGTGACAAAGAATGACCTGAAGGGAATCAGTCCGCAACATCATCGTTACCTGTTCTCGGTAATTGGTGGTGCCGCGATCGGTGCGGGCGTTGGCTACCTTCTCGGTCACGGCGTCGATATGGGGAAAGGCATCATGATCGGTGGCGGCGGCATGTCGGCGCTGTATCTCCACACCCATCGTCATGACGATCTGAACGGCTGGCGCAATTGGGCTTACGTTGCCTCCTACACCACTTTCGGCGGTGGTATGGGCTGGACACTTTGCGGCTGCAACACTGGACTCGTTTCCGGATTGCTTATCGGCGGCGGTGCCACAGGAGCCTGGTTGGCGGATCATCCGCAACGCACCACGCCCACGGCCGGAACCAATAACAGCAGCAATCCATAACCGTAGCAAAAAACATCGGCTCCCCAACATGAGGAGCCGATGCCTCTTCTAACCTTCGTGGTTCTTCTATTCGAAGATCATGATTGCGGCGGCGATCACCGTTGTCCACTTCTCTTTCTTGTCGCCCACCGCCGATTGCGTAATATTCATCGTGCGCACGATCTTGTTAGATAGCCGGTAAATCTGTTTCTTCTCATCCCAGCTTTTATCCGGATCGAACTCCACGTCCAGCGTGGTCGCGAGCATTTCGGCCGCCAGTTCCTCGGCATAATCACCGGCAACGTCGTCGGTCTCACCGAACGAGTGGTGCTCGCTCAGGTATCCGTATGTTCCTCGGTCAGCAGGAATCGCCACGCCGATGCTGGCCGCAGTCAGGCGGTGCGGTTCACGCGTCGAGTTTTCCGCCACCACGGCAAATACCACTTCACCGGGATGCAGGTACTTCAGCCCTTCTTTGCGGGCAATAATTTTGCAGTTAGGCGGAAAAATGGACGAAACCCTGACCAGGTTTTGTGCGGCGATTCCGGCATCTCGCAGCGCCAATTCGAAAGATGTCAGCCGTTCTTTGTGCTTTCCGACCCCTTTAGTTAGAAAAAGGCGCTTCGGAACCATGTCTTTGCCCAATTCAGATGTCCTCCGTTGTCCAAGCTGGGAAACTCAATAAATAACACGTGAAAGGGTTCCGTAGCATAAAAAATCAGTGACACATTCAAATTTTTCGCTCACGCTTGCTACCACCGAGCGAATGAAGATCTTCGGCATCGATTTCATCAGCGCCCCCAGCAAACGGAAACCGATCACCATCGCTGAATGCGATCTCGATCGCCGCACTCTCCGCGTTCTTCGTATTCGGCTCGCCGTCGACTTCGACGCTTTCGAAGCGCAATTGCAAACACGGGGGCCTTGGGTCGCCGGTCTCGACTTCCCTTTCGGACTTCCCCTCGACTTTCTCAACGCCGCCGGATTGCCAGGCTCATGGCCCGATTACGTCGCCACCATCGCTAGTGGCGGAAAAGACAAGTTCGAGTTCGCCGTGCAAGGATTCATTGCTGGTCAGCCTGAGTTAAGTAAGCATCCCCGCCGCGTCACCGACCAGAAAGCGGACTCGGTCAGTCCGGTGAACATCGTCAATCCCCCGGTAGGAAAAATGTTCTTCGCCGGAGCGCCGCGCCTGCTTTCATCCGGCCTTAACATGCGACCCTGCCGACCAAACAAAGACCGCCGTATTGCGCTTGAAACCTACCCCGCGCTGGCGGTTCGCGCTCTCGCCGGCATTAGGCAACTTTCCTACAAGAGCGATGCACCCGCGAAGGAAAGCAAGACCAAGTCCGCCCTGCGCCGCGCCATCGTTCAAGCTCTGACCGATCCAAAGAAGATGAAGTCCTACGGTTTTACGGTTGCGATTCCTTCGCGCGTGCAGAACGACCTGATCGCTGACCGCACCGGAGGCCACCTCGACGCAGTTCTCTGCGCCATTCAAGCCGCCTGGGCTCATAAACATCAAAAGGAAAACTGGGGCATTCCGCCGGGACATGAAGTCGAAGGTTGGATTGTTGGGCCAGAGCTTCCCGAAGAATCCGCTCCTCCGACCGAAGAAAACACTGGTGCGCATCCCCGGCTGTAAACACCGGTTTACGAAACTCTGGAAGAATGAACGGCTATGACGCGAGGTTGCGCCGGTCGCGGTCGACCACGACAAAATCGAATTTTCGGAGCGCCTCCACATCGCGCTTTTCGGCCAATTCGATCACCTGTTCCATCAAGGTATCGGCCTGCACCTTGTCCATGTTGCGGGTGACGGCCCAGAAGCGCTGCGGAATTAACCAAAGGCGTATATCTTGGCTGGATGTCATATAGTTCGATTCCCGTCACAATTAGGCTAGCATCTGGGCCTGAAAGCGCAACGATCTTATAGGTTGGAACTGTGAAAATCGTCCCAAAACGGTGAATTTTGGCCGTTTTTTAACATAGTGTTAACAATTGAAGCCCTAAAAATCGATTTTTCCTTTCTAGCAAAAGCAATAGGGTGCGGAAATTCGCGTCTCTGCGTAGACTAAATTCAGATGGGTTCGCCAGCCACACAACATAACCGTCGTACGCATTCCAACTCCGCTCATGGCAATTCAGCTCACGCCAGCTCCGTCGAGAAGGTGCGCAATAACGGTCACCAGCCCGCTGCCGCCGTTGACCTCAAAGACCCGTCGCTCTACATCAACCGCGAGTTGAGCCTGCTCTCCTTCCAGCGCCGTGTGCTCGAAGAAGCCCAGGACGAAACCAATCCGCTGCTTGAGCGCGTGAAGTTCCTGTCCATTGTCGGCTCCAATCTCGACGAGTTCTTCATGGTACGAGTCGCTGGACTCAAACGCCAGGTCGAGGCCGGCAGCATGGAAGTCGGACCCGACGGCATGTCTCCCGCCGACCAACTGGAAGCCATTCGCTCCGAAGTCACTTCGCTGATGACTGTCGCAGCGCGTTGCTATCGTAAGCAACTAGCTCCGGCACTTGAATCGGCCGGAATTCACATTCGCTCATTTTCCTCGTTGCCAGATGCTCAAAAGGCACGCGCCACCAAGTATTTTGAGAACTCCGTCTTCCCCGTACTGACGCCGCTCGCCTTCGATCCCGGGCGCCCCTTCCCGCACATCTCGAATTTGTCCGTGAACCTGGCTGTCATCATCCGTGACAGCAATGGCGAGCAGCAGTTCGCGCGCGTGAAGATTCCTGACGCTCTGCCGCAGATCGTGCGTGTCGACGGACCGCAAACGTCATCAAAGCGGAAATCGCAGACGCAGGTTTACGTCTGGCTCGAAGATCTAATCAGTTCCAACCTCGAAGCGCTATTCCCTGGCATGCGCGTCGTCGAGGCTCATCCCTTCCACGTCACCCGCGATGCCGACATTGAAATCCAGGAACTCGAAGCCGGCGACCTGCTCGAGACCACCGAAGAAGGCCTGCGACAACGCCGCTTTGGCGACGTAGTTCGCCTGCAAGTCGATCAGGACATGCCCGCCGCCATGCTGCGCATCCTGATGAACAATCTCGAAGTCACGCGCGCCGATGTCTATCGCATGCGCGGACCGCTCCGCATCAGCCGCATGAGCGCCATCGCATCGCTGGATCGTTCTGACCTGAAGTATCAGCCCTTCGTGCCCAGTGTTCCCAAGGCCCTCGAATTCGATCCCGAAGAAGAAGATATCTTCACCGCCGTCCGCCGCCGCGACGTGATGCTGCATCACCCGTTCAACTCGTTCCAACCAGTCATCGATTTTCTGAACAAGGCCGCCGAAGACGACGACGTCTTGACCATCAAAATGACTCTCTATCGCGTCGGCCGCAATTCGCCCGTGGTCAAAGCGCTCCTCGAAGCGATGGAAAACGACAAGCAGGTTGCAGCGATCGTGGAACTCAAGGCGCGCTTCGATGAAGGCAGCAACATCGAATGGGCGAAAGCGCTGGAACGCCAGGGCGTCCACGTCGTCTACGGACTCATCGGCCTCAAGGTTCACTCCAAGATCGCGCTCGTCATCCGCAAGGAAGGCGACGAAATCCGCCGTTACGTGCATCTCGGTACCGGCAACTACAACTCCGTTACTGCGCACCTTTACACCGATCTCGGCCTCTTCACCGCCGACGAGCAGATCGGCGCCGACGCTACCGATCTCTTCAACTACCTCACCGGATACTCCGCCAAGAACGACTTCCGCAAGCTGCTGGTCGCGCCCATCAACCTCCGCCAGCGCTTTCTCGAATTGATCGAGCGCGAAATCGAGCATCACCGCAAGCGCGGCGGCGGTCACATGATCCTGAAGATGAACGCCCTCGTCGACGCCGAGATAATCCGCTACCTCTACCGCGCCTCCATGGCCGGCGTAAAAGTCGACCTGCTCGTGCGCGGCATCTGCTGCCTGCGTCCCGGAGTTCCCGGCGTCAGCGAAAACATCCGCGTCATCAGCGTCGTCGGCCGCTTCCTCGAACACAGCCGCATCTATTGGTTCCGCAACAACGGCGAGGAAGAGGTCTACGCCGGCAGCGCCGACCTCATGCCCCGCAACCTCAACCGCCGCGTCGAAATCATCTTCCCTGTCGAGGAAGCTCGCCTCATCCGCTTCCTCCGCGAAGAAGTCCTCGACGTCTACCTCGAAGACAACGTCAAGGCGCGCGTGATGAAATCCGACGGAACCTACGTCCGCCGCCCGATCCCCAGAGGCGAGCCCCGCATCAGCGCCCAGGAAGTCTTGCTCGAGCGCAACCGCGTCATCTCCGACCGCTAATGTAGCCGCAGACAGTCTTGTCTGCGGGTTTGGGAGGGACAGTCTTGTCTGCCCATGCCCCATATCTCCCTTCTTTTGGGAGATGTGGGTTAAGCCGTGCTGCACCATATCTCCCCTATTTCGGGAGATGTGGGACAATCAACTCCGCCGCGGAAGCGGCGTCAGATGGTAGCCAACGGCGTAAGCCGTGGGCGCGAGTAGAAGCAATGGACCAGCCCCGGCAGGGGGCGACAGAACCCGGCTTTCCCGCCGGTTACCTTCGGCATCTCTTTAACCAGATTTTCACAGGACCGCAACACTGCATCAAAACTTGTGCAGTATAAAATGAGCAGGCAGTCTCAGGCCGGAACCAAGATGGGCTATAGGCCCAAACCGAAAAACCGGGCACTATCTTGGTTAATCCGACTGCTGAAGGAGTTGCGAATGCCTGTCGTCCAACCCGATGCCGCAGAACGCATTCGTTACATTCCCCGGCCCCAGGAACTGGGTGCGCCCCGTACTCACGTAGCCGCCATCTGCTACCGCATCCAGGACGACGAAGTTCACTTCCTGCTGGTCCGCACCCGTGCCGGCCGCTGGACCTTCCCCAAGGGACATGTCGACGACGATCCCAGCCGTGCCGCCGCGGCCGCCCGCGAAGCTCACGAAGAAGCCGGTGTCTTCGGACGCGTCGAAGCCCAGCCCATCTGCCACTATCGCCACACCAAGCAGGCCGCGTTCCACGATGACGAACACCTCGTTGACGCGCACCTGTGCGAAGTCGTCCGCCTCGTTCCTCCGGAAGAGACGTATCGCAATCCGACCTGGTTCGACCCCGAGAAAGCCAAGCGCCGCCTCTGCGAAAATCGCAAGCGTAAATACGCTTCGGAACTGACCCGCGTCGTCGATCACGCCCTCGAACACATCGCCCGCCGCCACCCCCACACAGCGAATCCGCTCGTGTGACACGGACCTCGGGAAGTTCGTCACCGCGCTCTTTCTTCTGACTCTGTGATCCCTGTATTGGAATGCTAGCGCCTCGCTGCGGTTAGAAATCGAGGACGAATCCCCATCCTTCTCTTGTATTTGCCTTTGGGTGGAGCAGCGCTTCAGCGCTGCATCTCAGCCGCCATCCTCCTTTTTCTTGTTATTCGGAGGGCTGGTGGCCCGGGTGTCTCCACGGCTTAGTGTGTGCCCCAGGTCCCGCGTCCTTCTTTTGGACGCTGACCTGGGCTTACCACCAGCGTTCACTGCAACTCTTTTCAATTACCAATTCCCAATTGGCAAGTGCCAATCCCTTTTGGCCGCGGTGCTTTCCTTTGAACGCTCGGTGCCCTACATCTCGCGCAGTTCGAGATGTGGGATTCCACCAGCGCTAATACAAAGGCCTTTCTATCCACTATCCACCACCCACTATCCACTGGTACTTGACTTGCTAATGTTCCCGTTTCGGGAATCTCCAACCCAACAAAAACCCCTTTCCAATCAGGTATTTCCTTGACCTCACTTTTCGTCCATTTAACGTGGATACAGAACCCAACGTGGTTCCAGGCCGCCCGCCCACCAGCCGGCGGCTTTGCGTTCTTCGACAACTGAATAGCGATCCCGAAAACGCCGCTATTGAACACAACGCGCGTTCAGCGAGCTCTCTGGAGTCACGGGCTTCAAAGTCCTGTGTGAGTGCTCGATTTTAGAAGGCGCAGTGGAACAAGTTCGCGCCGGGAGGCGCGACCGAGAATAGCCCGGCGATTCATCGCCGGGTAAAATGGGGACAAATTGTCGAGTGCCGTAGGCACGACTGAAGTTCTCACACGAGCTCGTTAGCCCCTTTGGGCATCGAATTCCGTGACGACTACTGCGCGCGCATGTTTATTGATCGGTAAACACCGCAAAATGTAAGTCCTACGGCCTCAATATTTTCCACCCAAGCCGCTGATTCCATTCGACTTACAAATCTATCTATAGGCTAAGTAGTTGATTCTAATAGACCGAGTGGGGGTATAGGGGTATCGCAAGCAGCCTCATCGCGACGAAGCGCAGAAAGCGGTAGTCAGCCCTGATCATTTACCAATTTTACTAACTTACCAATTTACCAATTTTGTTTGCACAGTGGTAAACAGCGGCATCGAGCATAGAATTTTGAAACTCCGCTAACCCGAATGGAATGAATATTTTGACTCTAACGTTAACGTTTTCAGATTCTTAGCCAAAAATCCGTGCGTAAGTTGTTGATTCTGCCACTCCAGACGGAGTGGGGATATCGAATCTCGGCTAACTCACCAGTTAACAGCTCACGGCTTCGGTCCCGGCACCACCGCCGTCGGTACCTGCCGGTTCGGCAAAGGTTTCGCGCTCTCGATCCAGGCCGTGTAGTACAGGTTCGCCAGCATCTGGGCTCCCGCCGCCAACCGCCCTCGGATGAACACACGGCCTTCGTCGGTGCCGGCATTCTTGAATCCGCCCTTCTTCTCGATCTGGTATAGCGGTTCCACCAGCCTGTGCGAAGCCTCGAGATAGGCCACGTAGTCCCGGAACGGCTCATCGAGCGGCTTGGGACTGGAAACGAGCGACCCGATACTGCTCATGTACGGCAGGTTGCGATTGACGAAGTCGGTCTCAATCGCCGAATGCACCGGCGCAGTGGTGTAGCCATGCGGATTGGGTCCGAACCATCCGTTGAAGTAGATGGTTGTGTGCATGGGGTTCGCGGCGTCGCCGACATAATGCCCGAGCCATCCGGCGTAGAAGATGGCGTTCTGCTCGGCCGCATCGGTGGGCTGACCAGCGGCCTTGAGCTGGCGATATTCACGGAAAGCGACCTTCAGCCGGTCGTAGACCTCGATCGCCGCATAGGGCTGAAATCCGACCTTCTCGGGCAGAAGGTCGTCAGGATTCTCGGTGGCACGTGCCCGCACGGCATAGAGCAGCTTGATGTACTCGAAACGGCCCTCGGGCAGCTCGCCGAGATCCTCGACGCGTTCGAGATCGATGAAATGATCGGGCTCCTGGGCCTCTTTGAGCGTGAACTCGGAGGGCGACCGCCAGCGATCGGGCTCCGGCGCGTCGTACACGATCCGCTCGATACCAGCTTTGAAGAACGCCGGCATGTCAGCAGGAGTGGCATTAACAGCCGCGCGATTGATGATCTTGTGGCCCTCGTCACCCCAGCCGAAGGCGAGGGTGGCAGAAAAAAGGAGGAGAAAGAAAAGCTTGAATGAACGCAAGGTGAGACTCCGGGGAGATGATAGCAAGCGAAACAGGACAGAGTTGGGAGGTTACCGAAATGATCTACGAAACAGTTCCTGTGCGTTATCTAATACTCCAGGTCAATTCTCAAGGGCGATCATGAACACTCAGCGCAGCAATTGGTCAGCAGGGATCATCTACACGGGAGCCGCCGTGCTCGGTCCGATGCCCTTGCTCATCTGGAATCTTAGGGGGGCACTCGATCCCAGACCACGAGTATTTCTTGTTGCATGGCTTTCGAATTGTCTGATGCCGCTACTTTTTGCTTTTGCTTATCCACGAGTGCTGTTTGCTGGTGCGCTGGAAGAAGATGCTCGAAGAAAAATCCGCCAACATGTGATTGCCGCAGTACTCGTATCAGTAGTGTTCGTATATTTGGCGTTCGCCTACTGGCGGAATCCCTTCTACTGGGAGAACCCGCTGGGCCGATGGCAATCGCCATTGACGCCCTTGCTATTCATCGCGATCTCCGTACTCTTTCTTGTGACCGCGGTGTCTCTGCTGGTCAGGAACAAGTCCAGTCTTGCGGGTGTCGCGTCATTGCTATTTTGGCCCTACTGGTGGCTCATCGCGTTAATCGACGCCCCGCGAATCGAAGGCGAATGGCCATATACATTCCTCTATTTTGCCTGTTTCATCGCAGGCATACCTTTCGCGTTCGCAGCAGGGTCAGTGCAGTTCCGGCCGCGGCTTCCTCACATTTCTGCACTCGCTGGTGTAGCTGCGGCGCTGCCTTGGCTTTATCTGAATGTGATCTATCGACCGTGGGGAAATGCGTGGATCGGCCTCAATCTCCCCGACTGGGAATCCTCTTTCAATCCTCGAATCTATCCTGCGATTGAAATAGTCGCGGTTGCCGTAGTCACTATGGCAGCGGGCACCGCAGGTTTGCAACTTCTCCCTTCGGAGTGGAATTTCCGGAAAAGGCCGGCTCGGGAAAGGATGTGGCCCGCGTTCGCGGTTTGCACCCTGCTGCTTGCGGTTTGGTTCGCGGAATCGGTAATGCCTTACCGAATTCCCGGGGCCGTTGATTACGCCTATTATCCTGACCTGCAGATTCTGCACCTGGAGAAACGCGGCCTCCAATTCCATTCAACAGTGGTCAGCATCGTTAAGCACCGAGGAATATTCACGGTTTCGGGCAACGACAGGCGACTCTTGCAGTACGGGTTTGAAGAACACAGCACGCGAGGAGAATTGCCAGACGAATTAATCGAACAAATAGATTCCACAATTGCCGGATATGAGAGCACGAAAGTAGGGCTGACTACCGTCAAACCGATTCGTAAGTGGAACGAAGATGCTTGGTATGTTTCCGCAGACCGCTTCGGAACTAAGGCCTACACGAGTGAAAATGGCCTGACACCACCGCCGAACATTCTCGATCTCTTCCTTAGAATCCAGCAGCTGCCTACGCATGATCGATACAACATAGTCATGAGGGATGTTTGTCTCGGGTTCTGTTACGACCCGCTCTCCGACTTGGGAGAACTGTACGAAAATCACAGATGCTATGGCGATGTAAGCGGCGTTGTATGTCAGTAGCTCACCGCGTGAACGAGAATCCCACCGAAATCATCTGCGAATCGATGCCCGGATTGTATGTCGCGGTGTATCCGTTCGAGATGTGGTGATAACGATAGCCGAGCACGAACGAATGGCGATTTGAGAAGATTTCGATTCCGCGGCGCTTTCTTCTACATCACCGGCGGTACTTCGATGCCCATCACGCCGAGCACGTTGATGAGTTCGCGGCGAACGACGGCTGCCGTTGCCAGCAGGAAGCGCTTACGGTTCTCGTCGGCTTCAGTAAGGATGTGGTGGCGGTGGTAGAAGTTGTTGAACTGCTGTGCTAGCTGGAACGCGTGCTTTGCGAGGTATGCTGGCTCAGTGGTGTTAATGCACTGGTCGATGACCATCGAGGTCTGCGAAGCCAGAACCCAGAGCTGCCAGATTTCGGTGCCGGTTTCGCCGGCGAGATATGGCGAGTGGTCGGCCAGCGCCAGCACCGATTCCGGCGTAACACCAGCTTTACGAAAGATGTTGGTCGCACGCACAACGGCGTATTGCGCGTAAGGACCGGTTTCGCCTTCAAAGCTGAGCGCATCCTTGAAGTCGAACGCGATCACCGACGTTTTCGTGAACTTCAGCATGAAGTACCGCAATGCGCCGACAGCAATCTTGGTAGCGATGTCGATGCGCTCGAGTTCCGGGAGTTCAGGATGGCGCGAATCGACTTCTTTCTTGGCCGTTGCGATCAGCCGGTCGATGAGATCGTCGGCCTTCACACCAAACCCGCGGCGTCCGGAGACCTCGATGTAGGCTTTGCCCATCTCGTCTTCCGACAATGGATAGCCAAGTTCCTGCGCGCAGCGTGGCGTGAGCGCGACCATTTCGTAGGAGAAGTGCGTGTAATGCCGCGCCGCATCTTCGTAGCCGAGCAGTTTGAGCGCATCGACGACCGTGTTCTGCGCCTCCGCCTGGCGCGTATCGATAACGTTATAGATCGCCGCCGAGTCGCCGAAATGTGGATGATCTCTCTCACCGTCTCCCGCCGAGATCCAGACCTCATTCTGGTTCGGATAGCGATAGAAACGACGATAACCGAAGTCGCGACCGAGCTTGCCGAACTTCCACAGGTGATACGCAATGTCTTTGCCGACGTAACCGACGGTTCCGTTCGAGCGCACGATCACCTTCTGGTCCTCTTCCGTGTGTTCGTCGGCAGATTTGCCAGCCGCCGATGGCCGCCGCATCACCCAGCATCCGGCATTTTTGCCCTGCTCTTCTTTATAGAGCACGCCGCGCTCGACCATCTGCTTAAAAGCGAGGTCCCAGAAGTGAAGGTGCAGGATTTCGCTCTCGCGCGGCAGAAAATCATATTCGATCGAGAGTCGATCCATGGTCTCAAGATGGCGTCGCAGGACGGCCGTCGCAATCAGATCGGCCTCTTCGGCGATCTCGTTGTTGCCCTGCTCGATCGCGTGCAGCACTTCGGCGCGCTTCTTCAGGTTGGCTTTATCCTGCTCGTACCACTGCGAGGCGCGCGCGTAGACTTCCCAGCAGATGTAGTCGAAGCGCGCGGACTTCGCCAGCTGTGCGAGTTCGGCCCTGTTCTTCTTCTGGAGTTCACGGAAGCCGACCACGACGTCCGCGACTTGAACACCGGTGTTATCGATGTAGTTCTGCACATCGACTGGATAACCGCTCGTCCGCAGCAGGCGCACGAACGTGTCGCCGAGAATGGCATTGCGCAGGTGCCCGATATGCGCGGCCTTATTCGGGTTGATGGAACTGTGCTCGACGAGGATCTTTGGCTTCGGCTCTTTGCCGTCCCGCTCCTCGCCCTGGATCACCGCGCTGGCGACTTCGCCACGTTTCAACTGCGCGTTAATGTAGCCCGTGCCAGCCACTTCGAGTCTGTCGAATCCCGGGATCTCGCCGACGTTCGCGACGATCTCTTCGGCGATCTTGCGCGGAGCCTTGCGCAGGCGCTT
>Ga0335069_10004074_pt1 | contig 21831 bp, 20 predicted proteins | sample Lox_Sample_11_FD_206714 | JGI IMG/M metagenome (GOLD analysis project Ga0335069, IMG submission 206714) | Soil microbial communities from Loxahatchee National Wildlife Refuge, Florida, United States - Lox_Sample_1.1 | ecosystem: Environmental > Terrestrial > Soil > Wetlands | place: USA...
AACCTCGAACGTCTTCGGTATGTACATCCGCGCTTCTCCCGGCCGGAGCCTCGGCACCAGTAAACTAGGGAGAGCGACAATCTTCAATCAGCAACCGTTCGGTCAACAAATTCAATGAGGATGGCTTCCGTTTGGGGCCCGCTCCGGCCCGTTACTGTCGCGCGCCGGGTAGCGGCGCGGTAGCACCGCCCAGAAGACACTGCCCTTGCTGTGCTCGCTCGACACCCCGACCGTGCCGCCCTGCGCCTCGACGATCTGCCGCGTCAGAGCGAGGCCGAGGCCGGTGCCCTGATGCCGTTTGCTGGAGGAGGAATCGAGTTGATGAAACTCGGTGAACAGCCTCGGCAAATCTTCGGCGCGGATACCTTCGCCACTGTCCTCGACCTCGAGGCGCAGCCATGCCTCGCCCTCAGGGCGCATCCGGATCGTGATGTGCGCGCCATCGCCGCTGAACTTGATCGCGTTCGAAAGATAGTTGTAGAGGACCTGCCGCAGTTTTCCTGAATCGAGAACGACACCGCCGAGATCCGGCGCGACTTCAGCGTCGACCCGGATGTTCTTTTGCGCAGCTATAGCGCGCAGCACGCTGCGCACTTCCTCGACCAGCAGCGCAGGATCGATCGGCTCCGGCACGAATTCCATCTTGCCCGATTCGACCTTGGCGAGGTCGAGCGCATTGTTGATGACGCTCAGCAGGTGGCGCGCGCTGGAGAGGATATCGGCAAGGCTCTGTTTGTATTCAGCCGAGCCCGGCGCAATGTGTCCAGCGTACAGCAACTGGCTGAAACCGATAATGCCGTTAAGCGGCGTGCGCAATTCGTGCGACATGTTGGCGACGAAGACCGATTTAAGCCTGGACCCCTCAAGGGCCTCGTCGCGCGCACGCGCCAGTTCGAGCTGCACGCGCTTGCGATCCGAAATGTCGCGGATGGCGCTCGAGATCAGCATCCCTGCATCGGTGCGCAGCGGACACAAGCTGATTTCGACCGGGAATTCGCTGCCCTCCTTGCGCCGGCCGAACAACTCGAGCCCGCTGCCCATCGCTCGCGCCCGCGGCTCCTTGACGTAGTTCATGCGCTCGCTTACGTGGCGTCCGCGAAAGCGCTCCGGCATCAGCAACTCCATCGGTTTGCCGACCAACTCCTCCCGCTGATAGCCGAAGAGTCTCTCGGTCTGTCCGTTCACCAGCGCGATGTTTCCTTTCGCATCCACGATCACCATCGCGTCCGGAGCCGATTCCAACAAACCTCGAAAAATGGCCTCGGCCCGCTTGCGCTCGGCGACCTCAGGTTCGAGCTCGCGGTTGGTATCTGCGAGTCTCCTGCCGGTCGCAAATGCAAACACTCTTGGCATCAATGGCACCAGCACGACCAGACAGATTGCCGCGGCAAACGCCGATATCGCATCGGCCGCTTCCGGCCAGAGCAAGGACCGGTCCCACGACAGCCACTGGTCATGCGCGAAGCGAAGGCCCGAAGCTTGCGCGGCCAGCACATATAGAAAAGCACCCGGCATGCTCGCTCCGTATTCAGTACACCGACAGTTTCTGATTGGTACAGTGTACGCGACACCGAAGCGAGCCCGGCCGAGCCGCTTGCGCCTGCAGGAACGTGGACGCGAAAGGTTGGCGCGATTGGCTTGTTGCTGGCGGATAATCTGCAGTCAGGGCAAGCGCTGCGCATCGTGCGCACGCTACGGAAGTTCAAACCAAGAGCGCGCGCAGCAAGTCCCCTCAATGCGCCGGCGGAGTGTTGGCGAGCAGCGCCGCCAGACCTAGAACGCCGACCAAAAGGATACACTCGATGCCCACATTCCGCAGAAGGCTCGCCTGCGCTGATGTCTCAGAAACCGCGGGCATCACCCAGTAGCGGTTGTACGCGCCGATCATCAGTACGAGCATCGCCGCACAGACCTTATCCACCAGGGTCCGTCCGTATGCCGCTTCGATTAGACGGTGCGGGTCGGCGCCGAGCGAATAGTAAGCCGTGTACAGACCGCTCAGTATGAGTATTGTCACCGTCCATCCTGCGACGCCCGAAACCCGCGGCGCAGTCCGCAATACCCACTCCGATCCAAGCTTGCCGCGTACAGCGCCCACCCAGAGCCCGAGGATCGCTCCGATCCAAAGCGCTGCCGCGACTTCATGCGCGAAGTACACGACGACCGCGAGCGCTCCGCGGTCGATCGCGTGGCCAGAAAGGCTCCCAAGCAAGAGCAGACCGCACGCGGCGAGGCCCAGGGCCGCCGTCTTCAGCGGTCCGCGCCCGCGCGTCCACGCGATCGCGGGCAAGCTCAGGCTGAGGGGAAAGCTCCAGAGCCAGACCTTTCCAAAATGCGTCTCGCGAAGCACGTCCGGAACAAAAGGCAGCGCCGCGCGCAGCGACAGGTCCCCCATGTTCGCGGTGCCGATCAGCAGAGCGAGCGGCGAGGACACGACCGCCATGAGCGCGAGCACGCGCCATAGCGGCGTGAGCGCGTTGGCGACTTCTTCAGACTGGGCCTCCGGCGCCAACAGCACGGCAAACGCGGCCGTGCCGAAGATCAGGACCTCCGCCACCAGCAACGGCCACGCGACGAGCGCCCGCTCCCCGATCTGCGTCATCCGCCGCCTCCCGCAACTGTAAAGACGTATGAGCCTTCCGTGTGGTGCGAGTCGATGCAGACGACCGCCCATTTCACCGTGTAATCGCCCGGCTTGAGCGCGGCGAGTTTGACCGACAGGGTCAGTGCGCTCGGATCAACCTGCGGTTGACCGACGGCTTCGGACTTGCCCTCGGCGTCCAGCACGTCGAGCTTGGCGAACAACTTCTCGATCGGCGCGTCGAATTTGATCGTGATCGCGGAGGGCGGCGAAGAGAGGCGCTGGCCGGCCGACGGCGTCTCCTCCTGCGGAAACGAATGCGCCAGCGCCGCCAAAGGGCCGGCCGCGCCTGCGGCCAGCAGCAGGCAGACGCCGATGATCCACAGCGTGAGCGTGTTCATCCCGGGAAGCCTCGATTGATCGTCCAATTGCCGATCCTGGGAAATATCGAATCGTAGAATATGTCGAGAAGACCGATCGCCACGGCGTGAGTGCCCGGCACCGACGCGTGGTTGAGCGCGAGTTGCGTGCCGAAGCTCAGCTCGAAATGGTAGCCCACATAGGCGATTCCGGGCGTTGCCACGATATTGGGAAAAGTCTGCTGCGAGGGACCCGTGATCAACTGCGAGTAGTTGAACTCGGTAAAAAGAAAGAGGTTTCTAAACGGCTGTTCAGCCCGATGTCGCGGACGGAATTGCTCAGGTATGGCAGTGAATATTCGACCACCCCGTCGGCGAACATCAGATGGCTTGTATGACCGCCCAGTGCCGGCAAATAAGCGAAGTCTCCCTGAAGTCCGAACGGTCTCAGATACCTGAGTCCCGTTACATTGGGCAAATCGCCCATCCCCTTCTCCCACAGGAAGAGTGGCCCCAGACTCGTATGACTCTGCTCCTCAACCGCGGGAGTGCCCGTGGGCAGTTGCAAAAGCGGACCGGCCGAGAGCAGAAATTCGTGCGCGGCTGAGACGAAAAACGCCCATTTCGCGAAAAGCTCGAGGTTGTCGAAGCCGCGCTCATCCGGCGTATTCTTCGGCCACTGATAGTGCCAGGCGTTGTCGAGCCCGACGCTGAAGCGCGGCATTTCGTTGTCATCCAGGTAGAGCACCTTCTCCAATGAGTATCCGAGTGTGAAGTCGTGGCGGTCGCTGGCCTTGGTCCATGAAGGTTGGGCGATATCAAACTCATTGGCCGGCGTAGGGTCTTCCGCGATTAGCGGCTCGAGAAAAACATAGTCTCCCACAACGCCGTGCGCGAATGCCGCGGTGGGTATCGCAATAGCCAGAACCAGCAAGAGAACGCATCCGTATTTCATAGCCTTCTCCGGTAAGTGCGTCCGACCGGCTGCAGGGCATCCCAACGACGCGCTCGAGCGTCGCGTCGCCGCTGTGCGACGCCATGCTCGCAAAACCTGAATATCCGATTCGTCCGCTTAGGCGCGGGTTTTTGCCGGCGGCGGATCAGGAGCGTCAGCCGCTCGCACGCGCAGCGCCATCGTCGTCACGGCATCGCGCCCGCGCTCCGGCAGAAACTGCGTTACGGCAGGAGAGCCCGGAAAAATCGCCGCCACCGCCGCCGGCGAGTGGCTGAAACTTTGCCCGGGATGGCAGATGTCCAGGGTGAACATCGTCTCGGAACTATGCACCACTATCCCAGGGGTCAGCGGCATCCCGCCGAGCAGGATCGCCAGCGCCACTAGCGCAGCCGCGGCGCGGTCAGGACGCCGCGAGTCCGTTGCCGATCTCAAAACAGCGCCGCGCCCGACTTGAGATCGGACACTTTGATTTCGACCCGCGACGAATCTTCATGATGCGCCAGGCTGACCGGCACGCACGAGGCTTCGCCCCTGGTCATGTGATTGATCGGATAGCGGTTGCCGCAGAGCCTGCAGATCAGCATTCCGTGCGATACTTTGTAGCCCTGGCGGAACTTATAGCACTGGCGGCAGGCGTCGAAGACCGCGCGGACCTTGCCGTCATCGCCCTGCGCGAGAAGAAAGCGCAGCCGCTGACCGGCCTGGTCGCGGTAGCAGAAAAGGTGCGCTTCGCCATCGGCCAGCCGCGCCATCGAGACCGTCAGCATCTCCGCGCCTCGAAGTTCGATACAGCGGGAGTGCAGGATCGGCATCGCGGCCGCGATCGCGACCGCCGCGGCCGCTATTCCGATGACGAGTTTTTTTACACCGATTGTGCGCATCGCCCGGTTTCATCAAGCGTTCATCACGGCGCCAATAAATGCAAGCTACGACCATGACCTCCGCCCGTTTGGGGTCAGCGCCGCCGTTTGCACTATACTGCCGTGACGAAACGCGCCCGCAGCGCGGCTATCCTGCAAGGAGAACTCACTATCAATGCGCCTGGTCACATTCGAAGACGAGCCCCGACACCTTCGCCTCGGCGCCCTCGCCGAAGGTCTCGTAGTCGACCTCAACGCCGCCTGTCGCGCGCTGATGGAGGAGCGCGGTGAGCGCCGCGCCAGCGAGCTTGCGCTCCAGGCCGTGCCGCCCGAGATGGTCGCCTTTCTCGAGGCCGGCGAGCGCGCGATGAACGCCGCCCGGGAGGCGCTCGCGCTGGTCGCGCGGCTTGGCGCCGACGGCGCGCGAGAGCGCGGGCTTGCCCGCCGCGCCGAGTCGGTCCGGTTGCGCGCGCCCGTGCCGCGCCCGACCAAACTCATCCTGGTGGGACTCAATTACCGCGACCACGCCGAAGAGGCCGGCTTCAAGATTCCCGAGGTTCCGACGTTCTTCTCCAAGTATGCCAACTGCGTGATCGGGCCAGGCGACGCGGTAAGGATTCCCAAAGTCTCCCCGATGATCGACTACGAGGGCGAGCTCGCCTTCATTATCGGGCGCGCCGGCCGCGATATCCCGCCCGAGCGCGCGATGGAGTACGTGGCCGGCTACACGATCATGAACGACGTAAGCTGCCGCGATTACCAGATGAAGACCGGGCAGTGGATGATCGGCAAGACCTTCGACACTTTCGCGCCGATGGGGCCGTACCTTGTGACGCGCGACGAGATTCCCGATCCGCACAACCTCGAGATCTCGCTCTACTTAAACGGCCAGCGCATGCAGCACTCGAACACGCGCAACCTGATTTTCAAGACCGAGCATGTCGTCTCGTATCTCTCGCAGGTCTTCACCTTCGAGCCGGGCGACGTGATCTCGACCGGCACGCCGGCCGGCGTCGGCTACACGCGCAAGCCGCCGGTCTTCATGAAGCCGGGCGACCGGGTACGGGTCGAGGTCGAGGGCCTGGGCGCGCTGGAAAACCCGGTCGAGGCGGCTTAGCGGCCGGCCGGGCCGCCGCCGAAACCCGCGCCGCCGAGCAATCTTCAGTTCGATACGGGAGGTCTCCGCATGAACTCGATCGAACAACTCTATCGTACGCGGACCCCTGGCTCGGCCGCTCTCGGAGAGCGCGCGGCACGCGTGATGCCCGGCGGCGACACGCGCAGCGTAACCTTCCATCGTCCGTATCCGCTGGCGATCGTGCGCGGGGCAGGGCCGTTTCTCTGGGACGTCGACGGCAACCGCTACATCGATCTGCTCGGCAATTATACGAGCCTCGTGCACGGCAACGCCTATCCGCCGATCGTCGAGGCGATCGCGCGTGCGGGCGCGAACGGCACGGCGTGGCCGGCGCGCAATGCGGCGCAGGTCGAACTTGCGGAGCTCATCTGCGAGCGCGTCGCTTCGGTCGAGCGGGTGCGATTCTGCAATTCGGGCAGCGAGGCCGGAATGCTCGCCGCGCAGCTTGCCCGCCACGTGACCGGCCGCACGCAGCTGCTGATGGCGCGGCAGGGCTATCACGGATCCTACGACGACCTATCCTCCGAATGGGCCGGCGAGGGCGGGCGCACGATGCTCGCGGAATACGGAGACGCCGCGTCGTTCGAGGCGATGCTCGCGCGGCACGGGGGCGACATCGCTGCGGTCTTCCTCGAGCCCGTACTCGGTTCGAGCGGAATCATCGCGCCACCGCCCGACTTTCTGCCCCGTGTGGCCGGCGCTGCGGCGCGCGCAGGCGCGCTGTTCGTGGCCGACGAAGTGATAACGCTGCGGCTCGGAGTGGGCGGCGTGCAGGCGGCGGCGGGAGTCGCGCCCGACCTCACCATGATGGGCAAGATCGTCGGCGGCGGCTTGCCGGTGGGCGCGCTCGGCGGGCGCGCGGATCTGATGGCGCATTTCGATCCCGCGACGCCGCACGCGATGCATCATTCGGGCACCTTCAACGGCAACCCGCTGACCTGCACCGCCGGGGTGGTTTCGCTGCGCGAGTTGACCGCCGAGCGGATCGCCGCGATGGACCGGATGGCCAGCGGGATTCAGGCGGAACTGGAACGCGCAGCGGCAACGCTGGGTCTCCCGTTCGGCATCCGCCGGTCGGGCTCGCTGATGAACGCCGCCTTCGAAGGCGCGGGGGCGGGTGAGGTGCACGCTCGCGCGGCGCGAATGATGGAGGACTTTCATCTGGCAGCGCTGAACCGGGGACTGTTTTTCGCGCCGCGCGGACTTATCGCGCTCTCGACGGTGATGACCCCCGAAGTCGCCACCGAGCTTTGCGATCGCGCTGCCGCCGCGCTCGGCGACCTGGCCAGGGAAGAATCCCGGATGGCGTAACGACGCAGCCGAAGCAGGCCGGCGCGCCGCGCAATGCGCCGCGGCGCGCGTCCAAGGGGAGAAAATGGCCACGATACGAGTCTCGATCATCAACGAGAGCAAGCTGGTCACTCCTGCCGAAGTTCACACCGTGGCAGCAGCGCTGCAGCGCCAGGTGAGCGAGCACTTCGCGCCCGCCTGGGGCGTCGACGCGACGATAAGCTTCGTTGCACCCGGCACGAAGCCGCTCTCCGGAAGTTGGTGGCTGGTCATCCTCGACGACACCGGCCAGGCGGGCACGCTCGGTTACCACGATTTGACTGATGAAGCGATGCCGCTCGGCAAAGTGTTCGTGAAGACCGCGCGCGACGCCGGGGTCGAATGGACGGTCACCGCGAGCCACGAACTGATGGAGTTGCTGGCGGATCCGTCGATCAATCTCTCCGTGTGCACGACGGAAAACAGCCGCCTGATGCTTTACGCCTATGAAATCTGCGACCCCTGTCAGGCCGACGAGTTCGGCTGTGCGATCGACGGCGTGACGGTCTCGGACTTTCTCTTCCCGACCTGGTTCGAGACTTTCCATCGCAGCGGCGGCGCGGTTCCGTTCGATTACTGCGGGCGCATCGGCGCGCCGTTTGTCCTCTTGCCGGGCGGCTATGCCAGCGTGCTCGACACCACCAATCCGGCCGCCGGCTGGACGGAAAAAAGGGGACCGGCCGCGACGATCGCGGGCGCGCGCTTCGCCGGGCGGCCCGCGGTCAAGGGTTCGCGCCGCGAGCGGCGCGGCGCGGCGCGGCCGGATGGATCGCGAGCGAGTTGAAAAGCGCGCTCGCGGGAGGCGCCACGGCGGCGGTTACCGCGGCCGCACCCGCGGGAGCGGCAGCTGCGCGAGGAGGCGCGGCGGCCGCAACATGGCCGCCTCCGCTCGCGACTCCGCGCCTGCTGCGGCAGGCCGACGCAGCGGGGAAATCGATCCTGCATATCGAAAGGCCAGGCGCGCAAAGCAAACCCGTGCCGGACGAGATCAAAGCGATACTGGACAAGCTAGAGGCCGCCAGCGGGAACGCTCTGCCGCGCGCCCAGTCGGTTATCGCCGCGCTCAAGGCCGCGCTCGATCAAACCGCACCCAGCAAACTCGTCGACACGCTCAAGAGCGCGCAGCCGCACCAGTTGCAGCTTTCGCTGCTGGCGGCGGCGATGACCTCCGAGGCGCCGCCGGCGCGGCCGATGAGCGCGATCGACGCGACCGACTTCTATCAGTACGGGAACTTCATCCGGGATGGCTCGGGACGTTCTTCCATCTGCTGGAATCGCGGCCGCTGCCGTTCCCCACCCATATCGCGCGCAACATCAGCCCGATCGTGCGGATCGGCAACGCGGTGACGATCGCGATCGCCGGCGACTGGGGCACCGGCAACCCCTCCTCGCGCAGCATCGCCCAGCGCATCGCCGACCTCAGGCCCGACCATACGATCCATCTGGGCGACATCTACTACGCCGGCGCCGAAAGCGAGGTGCGCAACAAGTTCCTCGCGCTCTGGCCGGCGGGTGTCAACGCCAACGCGCCGTCATTCGCGCTCAACGGAAATCACGAGATGTACTCGAGCGGCGTGAGCTACTTCCAGATCGCGCTTGCCGATCCGCGGTTCAAAGCGCAGCAGGGGCTGAGCTACTTTTCTCTGCAGAACGATCACTGGACCATAATCGCGATCGACACCGCCTATTACGCGCACGACCTCTACCTCAACGGCTTCATCGACACCGACGTTCAGCTCCCGTGGCTCGCGACCCTGACGCGCGCCGCGCGCCAGGCCGGCCGCCGCGTCATCCTGCTCACCCATCACGCCGGCATCGACGTCGAACCGGCGGGCGCCGGCGTCAAGATCACCGTCGCGGATTGTGGAACCAGGTGCTCCAGGCGACCGACGGCGGCCCCGATTACTGGTACTGGGGACACGTCCACGCCGGCTACGCGCTGGCGCCGTTTCCGATCGGCGGCGGGCGCAATCTGATGGCGCGATGCGTCGGGCACTGCGGCGTGCCGTGGCTGCCGTTTGCCGCCGAGACCGGGCTCGGCGCCGCCGGCTTCACGCTGGAGTGGGCCGAGAACCGCAACGCCAAGGACGTCGAAGAGCCGGCGCGCGCGCTCAACGGATTCCTGATGCTGCGGCTTAGCGGCGATCAGCTCGTCGAGGAATTTCGCGACGAAAACGGCAATCTACGCTGGCGCCGCTAGTGTGACGTCCCGCAAATAACTTGCATATCCAGAAAAGCGTCAAGGTGTCATTCCGAGACCGGGACTCCTCGCTGCGCTCGGAATGACCGCCTCGAGATAGCGTCAGGGTGTCATTCCGAGGGAGTCAGCGACCGAGGAATCCCGGATCGTTATTCGTTCCTTCGTGGAAGGCGAGATTCCTCGCTGCGCTCGGTAATGACCGCCTCGAGATCCTGGGCTCAATCTTATTTCCGGGACACCATGCCAGCCGCTCATGCCTATGCGGCGGCCTCGTCGTCGCACTTTTTGCAGTCGAGTTCGACGCCGAGCCGGCTCTGACGTCCCTCTGCGGTCGTCACCCACGGACGCTGCTGCCAGGGCGGCTGATGGCGCACGTGCTGCGTGTGTCCGCACTCGAGGTCCGCGACCCAGTCGGCCTGCTCGTCCAGATGAAACCCGATGATCTTCCGTTTCATCGCTCCGGCATCTCAGGCGGATCCTATTTGCCGGCTTTCTCGGTCACGGCCTCGTCGAACATCGACTGCTGCTCCGGCTGTTCGGTCGCGCTTTCGACTTCGGCAGGGCTGAAGAGACCGGGCCTCTCGGCATAGGGCCTGAACTTGGCGTAAAGCTCGGCGAGCTTGGCCTGGTAGTATTCGACGTTTTCGTCGGGATTGGCCGGGTCGTATTCTGCGGCCAGGCGCGCCGCCGCGCTCACTTTGACCCGGGTTCCGCGGCCCGCAACGTAATAGGAAATCTGGTCGCCGCTCAAGTACGGGCGCGGGGCCTTGAGCGCCAGTTCGTAGGCCGCCGAGACGTTGCGCCGCTTGCCGCCGATCTTGTCACGGTAGGTTTCGGGCGAGTCCTGCAGCGTCTCGGTCTTCATCAGGTCGCCGATACCGAAGGCGTGGCGCGCCAGGCGATCGCGCCAGCCCTCGTAGAGCTCCGGGATTTCGCCGGCGCGCTGCTCCAGCATCAGGCGGAACATCTCCTCCATGAAGCGGCGCTGGAACCGCTCGAGGCCGCGCGAGCGCAGCCCCGAGCCGCGAATCGTCATCTCGCCCGATTCCTCGAGCAGCACGTAGTTCTTCATCTTGTAGGAGAACATCGCGGGATAGCAGCCGTCGATCTCGAGCCGCACGCCCTCGGGCATCGCGGCGCCGATCCGCTCGATCAGGCTCTGCGCGGCGGCGGCCTCATCGACGCCCGGCGGCGCGACGAAATAGATGCCGTCGGTATCGACCTCGATCACCTGCGCGCCGGCGTCCTCGAGCGCGGCGACCGCGGCCTGGATAAGCTCCCGTCCGCGACGAGTGACGGCATTGGCCTGGAAGAAGTCGTTGAAATGGCCGAGCGAAAAGCCGAGGTAGCCGTAAAACGAATTGATGAGGATTTTGAAGGTCTGCTGGAGCGCCTCGAGGTTGCGCCGCGCGGCGCCGTCGAGTTCGCGCACCGCCGCCTTGGCCTGGATGCGGAAGCTCCGCAAGTCGCCCAGCGCTTTCAGGAACACGCCGAGCCGGTCGCCCGCCGGCGCGTGCCCGTAATGCAGCATCAGCGACGGGTACAGCGACGTCACGTCGCAATGCAGCACGCGGCGCGCGACGCCGCAGCGCCGGACCTCGGTGTACCCGCCCATCACTTCGCTCGGGGCCTGCGGCGAGGGAATCGAATGGCGCGCGGCCAGGTAGGCGCGCATCAGCAGCGCGTCTATCCGGGTTGCGTTCCCGCGCAGCATCACGTTCTGGAAGGAGTAGGGGAAAATCTGCGCCTGCACGAAATAGCTCGGCGCGAGCAGCCCCGCGAGCGCAGCGGTCTCGCGCACGTCGCCCACCGCGTAGGCGAAAAGCTCTTCTGGCCGATGGTCGAAGCAGTCGCTCACGCGCGCGGCGTCGATATAGACGCGGTCGGCGGCGGCCACGTGAAAATGCTGCGCCAGCTCCTTCAGCCCGAAGCCCTCGAGCTCGCGGCTCGCGATATCGTAGTGCTGAGCGAGGATCCAGGTATCGACGATGCTGCGGCCGCGGATGTCGTAGCGGCGGTAGGCGATCGAGCGCTCGGCGATCTGCAGGCGCGAGGCGCGCGCGCTCATCTCGCTGCGGTCGCGGCCGAGCGCGAGCTTCACCCGATGGCGCCGGGCGCGCGCTTCGAGATACTCGAGATCGAAACGGAAGAGATTATGGCCCTCGATAACGTCGGGGTCGCGCGCGGCGACGATCCGCACCAACTCTTCGAGCATCGTGCACTCGTCCATCTCGTCGCCGCGCAATACGCGTTCGTAGCCGGCCGAATCGCGGAGCGCGATCGCGATCACGCGGTCGCCCTCCCGCGCCGCGGTCGGAAACTCGAAGCCCGGACTGATGTAGGTTTCGATATCGAGCTGCATCCGGCGCAGATCGTCGAATTCCATCCCGATGAAAAACGCGGAGCCGCTCAGGATGAGGTGCTGCTCGACCGGGTCCGTAAGCACCAGGTAGGGAGCGTCGGAAACGCCGAGCGATTTGCCGGTGAGGTTGCGCAGATGGCGCCGCGCGGCTTCCAGCGCGTCGAGGCGCTCGAATGTCGCAAGCCATCGCAGACGGAAATTGCCCTCAAGCGGTTCGACCCGGTACGGGGCGCGAAGGCCGTTGAGCATCCCCGGTTCCGCCAGCAGGGCGAAGAGCCTGAGCGGGCGGCGCTCACGCGTCAGATCGGCGCCGAATCGGCGGTAGATTTCGACCTCGCCCGGCGGAACAACCTCGACCGCGACGATCCCGCGTTCCGCGGGATCGCCGAAGAGCAGCCGGTTGTCGTAAAACTGCCGGCAGATCTCCTGGTAGTGGTTCATCGCAGCTTCCGGAGGCGAATTGTGGCGCGCCAGCGGGCGATATCACAACCGCGCCGTCCGCTCACCGCCATTGATTCCGCGGTTGCCATACCCGTGGCAATCGATCAAAGAGGATCATGCAAAGAGGATTGTGCGAAACGGATCGCGAAGTTTCCCGGCGGAGGCACATTATGGGCCGCGGTAGTATCAGTCATTTGGCGCTAACAGCCAGCGATTTGGTCCGCTCGACGGAGTTTTTCGACAAGGTTCTGGGCTTCATGGGCTATACGCGGGTCGAGGTGCGCGAGGAAAATCAGCAGTTGATGAAGACCCGGCTGAACGCATGGACGAGCCCCAATGGCTCCGTCACGCTACGCCCGGCGAAGGGAGATTCCGCGCGCAAGAGGCATGACCGCGACGCGCCGGGCCTGAACCATATTGCGTTCAATGCAGACGATCGGGCCGACGTCGAGCGCATGCACAGCCTGCTCAGGGAGATGGGCGCGCAGATCCTCGATCCGCCGGCCGAGTATCCGTATTTCCGGGGATATTTCGCGGTTTACTTTGCCGATCCCGACGGGGTGAAGTTCGAATTCGTTCACTGGCCGCGATCCTGAGAGACTCGCGGTCCAAGCGGTCACAGAGCGCGGAGCCATAGCAGGCCCGCGATGAACCCGGCGTAGGCCGCGCCTCCCACTACCAGGGTCGGCGTTCCCAATACGCCGTCGCGGAGGTTGGCGTAAAGGAGCGCAGCCGAAAGAACCGCGATCGCGCCGGCCAGCAGTTCCGGCGGGCTCAGATGCCAGGGCGTGAAGACGAGGCCGAGTGCGACCGGGATGCAGCTCTGAAAGACCATCGCGCCCGTAATGTTGGCCAGCGCAAGATTGTCCTTGCCCTGACGAATCCAGACGACGGCGTTGTATTTTTCGGGCAATTCGGTGGCGAGCGGGCTCAGGATGAGCGAAAGCACGCCGGCGCTCAGGCTGGCGTGTTGCGAAAGAAAAACGATCTGATCGACGAACACGTACGCACCGAGCAGAATCGCGATCACACCGAGCAGCACCTGGATCACGGTGGTGCGGCCACCCGGGTCGCGCGGATTACCTCCAAACAGGCGCTCCAGGTGCAGCCCGTACTCGACCGAAGTTCCAGCGTCGCGTCTGAGCCTAAGGATCACCAGCGCATAGCTCGCATACACCGCGAGCAGCATCGCACCGACGATGTAGCGGGCGGCCGGGGGCAGCCTGGTCATCCCGAGGAGCAACGTCGCGATGAATACCGGCATGAAGAATGCTAGGTCACGCCGGGCGTCAATTCGCGGAATGTGGAGCGCGCTCCGCCCGCGGCGGCCGCGGAAGCCAAGCGCGGCTACTCCCATCACGAACAGCGCAATAGTCGAAAGCATCAGCGGCGCCCCGACGATCGCACCGACTCCGACTTCGCTATGAGCCCCCGGCATACCGCGGCTCATGAGCAGCGCGACCGCGGGAATCAGCGTCTCGGGCAGGGCGGTACCGACAGCGGCGAGCAGGCTCCCGACAGCGGCCTCGGAGAGGCTCAGGTGATGGCCCGCCCATTCGACCCCGTTGGTGAACATCTCGGAGCCCGCGAGGATGACGGCGAAGCTCGCCAGCAGGATAACGATATGAATCGACAACCGATGCCACCTTCACGAGCAAGACCGAGGCCGGACCGCGCCGCGCGGCCCACCATTTTATGAACTTTGAAGCAAGCCGTCACGCCAGGCAAACGGCGCGCGGGAGCACGCTTCCCCGATGCGCGAGGACGAAATAGTTGCTAGATTGGATTGGTGGGGTCGGTATGGGGTGGATAGCCCACAAGCAGATCAAGGCAAAAGAGCCTGCTTTGACTTGCCTGGCGACGCTCCATATAATGGAGTGCTTTGCCACAGACGGCCCCGCTTATTCAATTTGATCTTCCTGAAGCGGCGCGCAAGGGGTGCTCGCCGGGTTTTCCTCCGCGTGCCGCAGGCTCCCATATCGATCGACCCGCCCGCGACAGCCGGGTAAGACGGCAGAACGGACACTAGCAGTATGAAGCAAAAGTACGAAGGGAAGGATCTTCAAGGCCTGGTGGACCTCGGCCGCGAGCAGGGCTACCTGACTTTCGATCAGGTCAATGATTTCCTGCCTCAGGACGTGGCCTCGCCCACCGATTTGCGCGCCGCGCTCGAGAGCTTCGAGGACATGGACATAAAAGTTCTCGAAGAGGTCCCCACCGAGGGGGCCGAGGGCGAGGTCGAGGCGGAACCCGAGAAAGAGGCCGAAGAAGAGACCACCGAGGCAGCGGGCGATTCGTCCGACCCAGTACGCCTTTATCTCAAGGAGATGGGCAACTTCCAGCTGCTCTCGCGCGAGCAGGAGGTTGAAATCGCCAAGCGGATCGAGGCCGGCGAGCAGGAGGTCGAAGAAGAGGTCCTCAAGTCGCCCGTAACGCTGGATTTTTTGATCGACCTCGGCGAGCGCATCGAAGCGGGCGAGGCCGACCTGCGCGACATCTTCGAGGAAAGCGAAGAACCGGCGGATCCGGATGAAGAGCGCGGGCCCGAAGCCAACGAGAAGCTGCTCAAGAAGCTCCACGACTCGACAAAAAAACTGAAGGACCTGCGAAGCAAGCTCGAAGACCTGGAAGAGGAGTTGCGCGAGCGCCCGGGCCCGCGGCGCAAGCCGAAGCTCGAGCGCAACTACCAGCGTACGCGCGAGCGGGTCAAGGCCGCATTGATCGCGATGGGGCTCTCGCGCCACGTGCGCGACGCAGTGATCGCCGAGATGCGCCATCAGCTCGACCAGTTCCGCCAGGCCCATCAGATCGTTCAGCACTACGAGGAGGCGACTGGCCGCTCCAAGACCCAGCTCATCAGGGAAGCCGCCGAAGCCGAGGATCGCCGCCACGTGCTCAAGGTCAACGGCACCCGCGAGAACCTGCTCGACATCGCGGCGCGCATCCGCGAGGCGCAGCGCACGATGAAGGCAGTCGAACGGCGGGTCAAGACCAGCGGCGACGAGTTCAGCCGCTCGATCGAGGTCATCGCCGCCGGGCAGCACAAGAGCCGACGCGCCAAGAAGGAGTTGACCGAGGCCAACCTGCGCCTGGTCGTGAGCCTGGCCAAGCGCTACACCAACCGCGGCCTGGGCTTTCTCGATCTGATCCAGGAAGGCAACATCGGCCTGATGCGCGCGGTGGACAAGTTCGAGTACCAGCGCGGCTACAAATTTTCGACTTACGCGACGTGGTGGATACGCCAGTCGATGTCGCGCGCGATCGCCGACCAGGGGCGCACCATCCGCATCCCGGTGCACATGGTCGAGACCATCAACAAGCTGCTGCGGGTCACGCGGCTGCTCGTCCAGCGGCTGGGCCGCGAGCCGGGCCCCGAAGAGATCGCCGAGCAGATGGAGATGCCGCTCGACAAGGTCCAGAAGGTGCTCAAGATCGTCAAGGAGCCGATTTCGCTGGAGACTCCGATCGGCGACGAAGAGGAGAGCTCGCTCGGCGATTTTGTCGAGGACGAGTTGGCGCCCTCGCCGGTCGAGGCCGCGATCCAGGGCAACCTCGGCGAGCAGACGCGCAAGGTGCTGGCAACGCTGACGCCGCGCGAAGAGCAGATTCTGCGTATGCGCTTCGGCATCGGGCAGAAGACCGACTACACCCTGGAAGAAGTCGGCAAGCAGTTTGCGGTAACGCGCGAACGGATCCGGCAAATCGAGGCCAAGGCGCTGCGCAAGCTGCGCCAGACCGGGCGCTCGCGCAACCTCGAAGGCTTCATGGAGCGCGAGTAGCCGCGCTCAACGCGGCCGGCGCGGTCCATATACCGCGAGCGAGTTGCCCTTCCATATCAGCTCATGACCGTCCAGCGCGCGCTGGATATCGGGCCACCATACCAGCATGTTGCTGTAGCCGGGGCTGATCACGACGACGATGCGCTGCGCGCCGTCTATCTGGCGCATCAGGCGGGCGAGCTGATCCGGCATCAGCTCACCCGGCGTGAAATGGTTGGCGAAGGGCGGCTCGAACAGGGGCGATAGCACCGGCGCGGATCCCATCGCGGTGAGCACCAGCGCGCGACGGCTGGCATCCTCACCGCCGACCGCGCGCTTGACTTGTTCCCACTCCCGCACCTCTTCGGCTGACGCCCACATCCCGGCCGTCACCGGGCTGCGCGACGTGCTGCGCCATTGCCCATTGATCTGCGCGAAATGCGAGACGTTACCGAGCAGCGCCATAGCGGCAAGCAGACCCGCGATTCGCGCCGACAGAAGATCGCGGACGCTGGTCGCAGCGGCGCCCATCACCAGGATGTAGCAATAGTAGCGCCAGCTGACCTCGGAGCCGAAAAAGACCGTGACGAAGGTCACATGCAGGACGGCGCAGGTCAGAACGAATTCGGCGGAGCCGGTAAGGACGAACTGGTCGGCGGCGCCGGCGATGTCGCGCGCGCGCGGCGCCAACGCCAGGCTCCGTAAGGCCCTCAGCCCCGCGACGATCAACCAAAGGCTTGCAGCGATCCAAAAGCCGACCACGGTGAAGACGTAAAAGGGGAGTCCGAGTTGCGGTTGATACCAGAAATCACGGCCGACCCCGCGAAAAAGCCCGGAGGCTTGATTATGATGCGCCGCCATCCCGGCGAGCGGCAGGATGGTCTTCGCCAGCGCAAGCGGACCATAGACTGCGCACAGGATGAGTATCACGATACCGCCGGTGATTGCCGCGGGCGCAATCACGTGCAGGATCCGCGGCCAATCAACTGACCAACCCTGCAGCCGACTCCCGCGATCGTCGGGCCCCCGGCTCTCCCACAGCAGTCCGAGCAGCAGCACGAAGCCATAGAGGTACGCCATGCTGGGATTGACGAAGCAGGACGCCGTCGCCAGCGCGAGCGCGCGCGAGCGCCTTTGCGCCGCCTGTTCGGCGAGCGCGTTGGAGAGCAGCGCGGCCTCCAGGGCATAGGTCAGCGTGAAGGTCGGAAACGCAAACGGCATCGCGAACATCAGCAATCCGATGCCGGGCGCGCCCAGGCGCAGCGCCGCCGCCATCCGCGCCATCCCGATCGCGACCATGAGCGCGCAGATGACCATGATCGCTTCGTTCGATTGCGCCGTCGCGCCAAAGAGCGCAAACCACGCCTGCGCCAGCATTATCGGCAGGAGTCCCCAATGGTAGCCGAAATCGATTGCCGGACGGCTGCCGTGTCCGACCAGGTATGCGATCGAGAGGAAATCGCCCCGGTCGGCAAAGGCGTTGGCGTCAAAACCCATATCTGTAGGCAGACGAAAGAGCGCGCACGCCAGCATTTCCGCGCCGAACAGGAGGCAAAGCCTCAACGCGCTGCGGCGGCCTTCCGGAGCGCGCGGCAGCGGCGCCGCGCTCGCCGACGGGGATGCCTGCTCGGGCGCGCTAGCCAATCGCCCGGGCCTCGCGCAGACGGGTTAGCTCCTCGGCGCTGAAGCCGCGCGCCGCAAGGACCTCGGCCGTATGCTCGCCGACGAGCGGCGGCCGCGTGATGCGGCCCGGCGTTTCGGAGAGTTTTACTCCGAGTCCGGTCGTCATGAACTCGCCGCGGACCGGATGCGGCAGTCGCAGCAGCATCTCTCGCGCCGCGATCTGCGGATGGTTGAACATTTCCTCCAGCGTCATGATCGGACCGGAGGGGATGCCCGCGCGATTGAGCAAGTCGATCCAGTAGGCCGCCGTGTTGGAGGCGAGCGCGCGATTGATCTCCACGGTCAGGGCCGCGCGGTTCTTTATCCGATGGCCGAGCGAGGAAAAGCGCGGATCGTCTTTAAGCTCGGGCCGCCCGATCGCGTCGGCCAGCGCCCGCCACATTGCCTCGTTGCCGCAGGCGATGTTGAAAGGGCGGTCGGAGGCGGCGTGGACGCCGTGCGGCGATGCGAGCGGATGATGGTTGCCGGCGGGGCCGGGCGCGCGCCCGGTATCGAAGTAGATTCCCGCCGACCAGGTGAGCACGCTGACGATCGCCTCGAGCAGCGAAGTATCGACGCGCTGACCGCGGCCGCAGCGATGGCGCGCCTCGAGCGCGAGGAGGATTCCCTGCGCGGCGAAGATTCCGCCCAGCAGATCGCAAATCGCAATCCCGACGCGCATCGGCCCGCTCTCCTCGGTCCCGGTGACGCTCATCAGGCCCGAGAAGCCTTGCGCGATCTGGTCGAAGCCCGGAGTATCGCGCATCGGTCCGCTCGCGCCGAAGCCCGAGATTGAGCATGCGATGATCCGCGGATTGCGCGCGGCAAGCGTCTCGTAGCCGAGGCCCATCGCCTCCATCACGCCGGGGCGAAAATTGTCGATCACCACGTCGGCCTGGCCGGCAAGACGAAGCATCACGTCTCGGCCCGCGCTCTGGCGCAAATCGATCTGCACGCTCTTCTTCGAACGGTTCGTGCTCATGAAAAAATAGCTGTCCTTGCCGGTATAGCCGCCCATCTCGGCACGCGCGCCTTCGACCGGCTCGATCTTGATGACCTCGGCCCCGTAGTCGCCGAGTACCTGCGTGCAGAACGGGCCAGCCAGGTAGCGGGTGAGATCGATGACCGTGATTCCGGCAAGCGGGGGAGAATCGGGCATCGCGCTTGGAACCTCCTGTCGGCAACCGATGGGCGCAGCCGATCGGAATCGACGGCAGCGTGCAACCATCCAATCGATGCGATGACCATATATCGGATGGAGCGGCCCGGCGAAACGAGGGCCCCAGGGCCGGCTCGATCGTGGATGACAACGGGGCGACGCCGGTGTTAGCATCGGGCCATCTCGCCCACGGAGGACCCCTATCGTGGCAGTCATGCGCATCGGGCACGTCTCGGTTCGAGTAACCGACATCGAAAAGGCGCGCGACCATTACTCCAACGTGATCGGACTCATCGAGACTCATCGCGAAAGCGGCGGAACGACGTACTACAAGGCATGGGATGAATGGGACCGCTACAGCGTGATTCTGACTCCCTCCGATCATGCCGGGGCCAACTACATCGCATACAAGGTGGAACGCGACTCCGAACTCGACACCTTCAGCGACGCGATCGCGGACTGGGGCATCGAGGTCGAGGAACTGGCGCCCGGTGCAATCCCGTTCGTGGGCCGCGCGATCCGTTTCTCCCTGCCGAGCAGTCATCGGATGGTACTGTTCGCGGAGAAGGAGGTGGTGGGCAGAAGCGTGGGTTCGATCAACCCAGACCCGTGGCCCGATGACATCAAGGGCGCGGGCGCGATTCATCTCGATCACTGCCTGCTGGTCGCCAAGATCGAACCGTCGATGGGGATCAACCAGGTCGCCGACAACTGCCGCTTCTTTACCGAAGCGCTCGGCTTTCAATTGACCGAGCAGGTGCTGGTCGGTCCGGGCAACAGCATCCAGGCCGGCGCCTTTCTCTCCTGCTCGAGCAAGCCGCACGACATCGCTTTCGTGGGCGGTCCGCGGCCGGGGTTTCATCACTTCGCCTTCTACCTGGACAGCTGGAACGACGTCCTGCGCGCGGCCGACGTCATGTCCAAGCATCGGGTCAAAATCGATACCGGGCCAACCCGCCACGGCATCACGCGCGGCGCGACGATCTATTTCTTCGATCCCTCGGGAAATCGCAACGAGACCTTCGCCGGGCTGGGCTACTTCGTGACCCGCGACATGCCCGTTATCACGTGGACCGAGGAGCACCTCGGAGCGGCGATCTTCTATCACGGCCGCCAGATAAATCCCGACTTCACCAACGTATATACCGACGCGACCTGAGACGTCCGGGCCACATATCCGTCGCGAGCAGCCCCGGCCAATTCCGACAGGCTCTCGTGACCGCTATGACAGCTACGCCGGCTGACCTGGTGGGTCTTCGATCCGGGAACTTACAGGCTCGGATGGGGGTTCATATTGCGAAGCCGATGGAGCCGCAAGCCCTGAAATCGCGATGGACCAGGCTCGGCACGTACTGCGTTGTGCTGCTGGCCCTGATGAGCGGCGCGCTCCTGCCGGACGGCGGCGCCGCTTTAGCCCAGAGCGGCAAGGCCGACGAGGACGCTCCGGTGGTCCTGGAACTGTTCACGTCCGAAGGATGCTCGAGCTGCCCGCCGGCCGACGAACTGCTCAGCCGGATCGGCGCCTTGACCCCCGGCGTGATCCCGCTCGCGTATCACGTCGATTACTGGAACAGCCTCGGATGGTCGGATCCGCTGTCATCGAACCAGTGGACGATGCGCCAGGTCGAGTACGTCCGCGCGATGCAACTCCGCGGCTCGTACACGCCGCAAATCGTGGTCAACGGCAGATGGCAGTGCATCGGCTCGAACCCCAACGGAATCACGCGCTTGATCGACGCCGCCCGCGCGACGCCGCCGCCCGCCGTGGTCACGGTGCACGCGATGCTGCTCGCCGCAGGCTCCCGCAAGCTCAACCTGAGCGTGAGCGCGCACGTCGTGCGCACGGCGGGAGACAAGTCGCTAATCGTTCTGGTCGCGATCTATGAGAACGGACTGATGGCGACCATCGACGGCGGCGAAAACAGCGGCCACCGGATCAAGTATGACTATACGGTGAGAAAGGTCATTCCCGCTTTCGAACTGAATCCGACGGCCGGCTCGGCGCTGGAGAACGAACTCAGCGTCAACCTCGATCGGTCATGGCGGCTGGACCATCTCGGCGTCGCCGCATTCATCCAGGATGAGACTTCGCTCGCGATCGAGGGCGGCGCGACGCAATATCCACTAGGCAAACCCGCAAACCAATAGCGCGAGACCGCGCCGCGCGCCGCTATTCGACCGTCACCGATTTGGCCAGGTTGCGCGGCTGATCGACGTCCGTGCCGCGATAGACCGCGATATGGTACGCGAGCAACTGTAGCGGAACCGTCGTCAGCACCGGCATCAGCATCCGATGCGTCGTGGGAATTTCGATAATTTCCCACGCGACCTCTGCGAGTTCGGGCGTGGGACGATCGGTGATGGCGATGATGCGTCCGTTGCGCGATTCGACCTCGCGCAGGTTGGAAAGGGTTTTTTCGTAAACGCTGTCGAACGGGATGATCACCACCACCGGCATCTCATCGTCGATGAGCGCGATCGGGCCGTGCTTCATCTCGCCCGCCGAATAGCCTTCGGCGTGGATGTAGGAAATCTCCTTGAGCTTGAGTGCACCTTCGAGCGCGACCGGGTAGTTGATACCGCGGCCTAGATAGAGAAAGTCGCGCGCCTTGCCGTACTTGCGCGCCACGCGTTCGATCTGGCGCTCGCGCTTTTCCAGCACTTCCTTGATTTGCGCCGGGATCGCCAGCGCCGGCTGCAGCATCGCGTTGACTTCGCGCTCGCTGAGCCGGCCGAGACGCGCCGCGAGATGAATCGCGAACAGGTAAAAGGCCTCGATCTGAGTCAGGAAGCACTTGGTCGTGGTGACGCTGATTTCGGGGCCGCAGCGGGTGTAAAGCTGCGCATCCGCCTTGCGCGCGATCGAGGAGTCCACGGTATTGGTGATCGCGAGCAGATGGCATCCGCGCCGGCGTCCTTCTTCCATCGCGGCCAGCGTGTCGGCGGTCTCGCCCGACTGCGACACCGCGATCATCATCGTACGCGCGTCGATCGGCGGCTGGCGGTAGCGGAATTCGGCCGAGTAAT
>Ga0335069_10004075_pt1 | contig 21830 bp, 19 predicted proteins | sample Lox_Sample_11_FD_206714 | JGI IMG/M metagenome (GOLD analysis project Ga0335069, IMG submission 206714) | Soil microbial communities from Loxahatchee National Wildlife Refuge, Florida, United States - Lox_Sample_1.1 | ecosystem: Environmental > Terrestrial > Soil > Wetlands | place: USA...
CCCTGGAATCCCACGCGACGCTGGAAGTGTAACGAATCCCGACCCTTATACATCATATTTAGCGGCGGCATTGAGCCGGATGCAGCAGCGTTTATCCAGAGGAGGCGGAAGATGAAGATTGGCATTATTGGTTCGGGTCAGATCGGCGGTGCGCTGGCGCGGCGCCTCACGAAGTTAGGGCATGAGGTCTCTGTGGCCAATTCGCGAGGGCCGGCGTCGCTCGCCGATCTCGCCAAGGAGACCGGCGCAAAGCCCGTCACCCCCAAGGAGGCGGCGCGGGCAGGCGAAGTGGTTGTGGTGACCATTCCAGAGGGAAAGATTCCCAATCTGCCGAAAGACCTGTTCGCGGGCGTGCCTGCCGATGTGGTGGTTGTTGACACGGGCAACTACTATCCGCGACAACGCGACGGCCGCATCGCCGAGATCGAGGCTGGAACAACGGAAAGCCGCTGGGTGGCGAAGCAACTCGGCCGGCCCGTCGTCAAGGCGTTCAATAACATCTATGCGGAGCACCTGCTGAAGCACGGCCGCCCCGCCGGGAGCCAAGGGAGAATTGCCCTCCCCATCGCCGGCGACGACCCACGCGCCAAGCAGGTCGTGATGAAGCTTGTCGATCAACTCGGCTTTGACGCTGTTGACTCGGGCGGTCTTGACGAATCATGGCGCCAACAGCCCGGTTCGCCCGTTTACACCACGGACTTTGATGCCGACGGCGTGCGCCGCGCCTTGGCCCAGGCGAGCCGTGAACGTACGCCCAATTGGCGGGCTACAGACAAAAGCCCCGGCGACTTTGCGCACCCGGCCTGAGGAGGTCCTTATGGCGCCTGGTAAAGCCAGCGGGATTGTCGAGATTCCCAGCCGTCACTCCGTGGAGGAAACCGTGGCGAGGCTTAAGGAGCTTCTGCACGCGAAGGGAGTGACCCTGTTCGCTCTCGTTGACCATAGCGGAGAGGCAGAAAGAGTGGGCATGAAGATGCCTCCCACGAAGCTGCTTATCTTCGGCAATCCCCAAGCCGGAACGCCGGTGATGTTGGCTGCCCCGACCAGCGCTCTTGACCTGCCGCTCAAGATCCTGGTTTCGGAAGATCGCCAAGGACGAGCCCGCATCGCGTACAACAGCCCGGAATACTTCGGGGCACGGCACGGTGTGCCCCACGAACTGCTCGCGAACATTGCTGTCGTCGCGACACTTGCCGCGAAGGCCGCCGAATAGTCCTCGTCGTAATCAACCTCATCGAACCTCCGCAAAGCGTGCTGCCTTGCAGACGCGCGGCCGTCTAGCCTGGATTTCTCACCGGTTTTGGGAAGGGCGGGGCTTCAGAGGCTGCGGAAAAACTCGAGTAACCTGTCATCCTGAGGAGCCGAAGGCGACGAAGGACCCGTGTAGTTGCTTGTAAAGTCAAATACCGAGATCCTTCGCTACGCTCAGGATGACATTGTAACCAGCCTTTTTCCGCACCCTCTTTAGTTCTGCCCTTCCACTAACGTCCAAGCGTGGTGAGAGATCCAGGCTAGCCAGTGACGGTCGTTACGAACCTGTTTTGCACGCCCGGAGGTTTGTGCCAAACTGGAGAGACGAATCGCGCCGCGCGGAGCGAGCAGCGCGGCCCTGCTGTTTAGGTCTGCGGCTCTTGCGCTGGTATTAGGCACCAACTGCAGACGTTTGATCCCCGGGGGCATCTTCATGGACGAGCTATGCGTTTGCACGAAATTGCGCGGCCCTGGTCTTCACCCTCGCTGTTTCGGTCAGTTCTGGTTGTTTGACGGGACGTCTCCGGAAGTGTTAGGCGCCGTTGCCAGCCAGTTCATCCGGCGGCAACAGGCGGCGGGTGCGGACCTGTTCCGGCAAGGTGAGCCGGCGGAGAGCATGTACCTGATCAAGAAGGGCCTCGTGAAGCTCTGGCGGACCTCGCCGGAGGGGCGCGTCATCACCTTGGGGATTCGGAACGCGGGTGATTTCCTGGGCGAAACGGCCCTGCTTGAGACCGGGGAGTACCCCGTGACTGCCACTTGCCTCGAACCCACGCTGACCTGCGGCATCGATCGCAAGAACTTCGAAGCCCTGGTGGCAAAGCACCCGCCCCTGGCGCTTGCCGTGATTCGCAACCTCTCTCGCCAAATCGAGCGACTTTCCGACAACCTCGACGCCTTGGCCGAAACGAGTCTTGACGATCGCCTTTACAAACTGCTGGCCAATGTCGCGCAGGAAGTGGGCGCACGGGTTCCGGGCGGATGGACTATCGAACATGCGCTGACGCACGAAGAGCTGGCATTCCTGGTCGGTGCCCACCGTGTGAGCGTTACCCGCGCCCTGAGGCGCTTGCGCAACACGGGTAGGGTGCGCAAGTCAGGCAAGTCTTTCTTTGTAAGCGAAACCGCCGCAGCGTGAATTCTGAAATCCGGCTCCTGGCGCCGCCCCATGGAACGTCCCGAAAAAAGATCTGCGCTTGTAGCATGCGCTACTGAATTTCGCGCGCAAATAGGGCAGAGTGAGTACAGGTTCAGCACTCGCGGAGCTTCGGGGGTGCTGCGCCGGAAGTACGTGCTGAAAATCAAGGCATTCGCAGTCCAGAAGGAGCTTTCTTAAATGGTCAACATTCCAAAACACGTCCAGGATTTCTTCACAGGCAAGATGGGTTGGGTAGCAACCGCGTCGCGCGACGGGGTGCCGAACGTCACGCCCAAAGGAACGGTCAAGGTTCTCGACGACCAGCACCTGGTATTTGCCGATCTCTTCTCACTCAAAACCCGGCAGAACCTCGGAGAGAACAGCAATGTGGCGATCACGGTGATCGATCCGGCGTCACACCAAGGTTACCAAGTCAAAGGGAAAGCCGAACTGCTCTCGTCAGGGCCGCTCTACGAACAGATGGTAGCGGCACTGAAGAAGGCCTCCGCCGCGCTGCCGTCACCCAAGTACGTGGTCAAGATCGAGGTGGAATCGGTCTACGATCAGTCGGTCGGCGCGAACGCCGGGAAACAGATCGCCTAGGTGCCGTCGTGAAATTCGGTTTAAGTAGCCGTCAGGGCACGGCTTGAGCAGTGCCGGACACGGTCACCTCTGCACCCGGCTTCACGGCCTAGGGGAAAGGGCTGTAGCGGCGGCCAGGAACGTGGCACCGCGCTTCAGGCGGTCAGGAACGTAGCGCCGAGCTTCAGGTCGGCACGTGCTGACCTCAAGGTCAGCGCTACAAAGGCGTGCGAATTGTCAGGACAGAGTGAATAGCGCGAACGCCGGGTAGCGAGGAGGTGCGCGGTGTTGGCGCTCCTCCGCGGCTCTTGACACGATAACAACGACCGCCGCCCGCTGCTACTAATTCAGAGCGGACTGGACACGCTTGACAAGTGACAATTTACACTTTACGGTGTATCCTGATGATCAGGAGTTTCACGCACCGCGGCCTGAAACGGCTTTACGAACGGGGCGACCGCAGCGGGATACGGCCCGACCTGGTAGAAATGGTGGAACGAATCATGACCGTGCTGGACGCCGCTGCCACGCCGCGGGCCCTCGACATTCCCCGATACCGGCTGCACCCGCTGAAGGGCGATTTGAAAGGATTCTGGTCGGTTATGGTGCGGGCGAACTGGCGCATCATTTTCCGTTTTGAGGGCGAGGACGCGTTTGATGTCGAGTTGATGGACTACCATTAGCATCAGGAGACAAGGCCATGCCTATGAAGAATCCCGTGCATCCCGGTCGCATCGTCCGGCACGATTGCCTTGAGCCTTTAGCCTTGACCGTCACGCAGGGTGCAAAGGTTCTTGGCGTTACCCGGCAGACTCTCAATAATGTCATCCACGGGAAATCGGGTATCAGCCCCGAGATGGCCATTCGCCTCTCCAAAGCGTTCGGAAGTACGCCGGAAACGTGGTTGCGGATGCAACTCGCCTATGACCTCGCACAGGCCCGCAAGGAGGAGAGCAAAATCAAAGTCCGGCGGCACCTCATCCCCCAACAGGCCCACGCGCAGTAAGGGAGCGAGTAGCACAAAGGTTGGGTGGCGCGGAGGTGCGCGGTGTTGGCGCTCCTCCGCGGTTCTTAACACGATAACAACAACCGCCGGCATCCGGTGTTAATGCCTGAGTGAAGAGCCGCACGCGAAGCCAAACGGCGGCTACGTCTGCGCTACCCCGCTTTCAGAGGCCGCAGGAGAGTTCAGGATCATGTCAAGAATGTATTGATGCAAGAAATTCATAATCTCTTGTTCTTTTGGTCCAAGTTGCTTGGTGCTCATAACCTCCCTGGAAGACTTCTTGGCCGCGATTAAATCGATCTGGCATTGACCTCGCCGGCATGGCGGGTCAAGCGAGTAGCCAGCATTTCGCGGGGAAGCATTAGCTACCGTCAGTGCACTTTCGGCCGCGGGTTTTTACATCGAGGAAGCTGACCACCCGAAGCAAAGTTCGTTCGATAATTCGTTTCTCTAACTGGCACTGCCAAACTACCAATACTTTCCAATTGTTCTTACGAAGCGTAGAGACTTGCCGAAGATCCCGCTTCCGGTTCTCAGTAAGTTTCATGGCCCAAAAAGCCCTCCTCGTGAGCGGCAATGAACACCCCCGCTTACAATTGTGCCTGTGCCAGAAACATCCATGGACGAAGATGACCCTCCGCCTTCCGGGGAATACTAGGTCGGGCTTTCCTGGAAGGCTGGAATCATTGGTACGGTAACGGTAGCCAAGGGAATGAAGGATTCGGCGCAAGAAAAGCTCCGGGGCTGTGTTCCGGTCTCGTATTGCCGACATGCAACGGGAGCGTTGTTCGGGTGTGAGAACGTCCGCCATACCATTCAAGCGACCGCAACATCTTCGCCGTACCTAAGACTAAGTATATGCCGTCCGAGGACCTCGCCAAGCCGGACCGGCACAGCATTACCAATCATACGAGCAATGTGCTGCTTGGGGCCGTAGAAGATGTAGCTGTCAGGAAATGTCTGAAGACTAGCTGCTTCTCGTAGTGAGATTGCCCTGTCCTGGCAGGGATGGCCGTATCGACCGTTGGAGATGCTGTGGCACCTTCCAGTTAATGTCGGAGCAGGTTTGTCCCAGCACATGCGCCCGTAAACGTCGGTGTGCCCATCGTGGTCTCTCTTGTGACAATCCAAGACTAATTCGGGCGGCCACGCGCGGCGATCTCCCCCATCGTGCGGAGTGTGGCTCAGCCGCTTAAGATTGATCTCTGATATTACAGCAGCTTCGTGATTTGGAACGAAGGGATGATGTTCCCCTGCATGGATTGGCGGGAAGTGAGATATGGCATCTTTCACGGTAGAGTAATTGGCAAGCCCCGGACCAAACTCCGGCTCCGGCAGTGTTGCGGATCTTCCATGAATTGCGATCAGTACGTATCTGCGCCGCGTCTGCGGCACTCCGAAATGTTTCGCGTCAAGTACCCCTTCGGAAATTTCATAACCCAAGCTCGTGAGCATGCGAACAAATCGGCGATAAGTGCTGAAGCCGCGAACACGGGTAAGGCCTGGGACATTCTCAATGAGGACTTGTCCTGGCTTGATGGTTCCCACAATCCGTGCGAAGGCACCCAGGAGCCGAGAGTCAGGATCACCTTTTGAACCCTTAGGTCCAACTTCAGTTTTACTGCCATTCTTGTGTTGGCTGAAGGGTTGACAGGGGGCGCAGCCTGCTAGGAGAAGGTCGGTGGTACGGCGTGTACCTAACAGTTTCCAAAGCCGAGCTGGGTCAATCCGGGCAATGTCCTCCTCATAGAATTGTGCGGGTTTGTTGTTGCGCTCGTAAGTCTCCTTGCATCTCCCATCGATATCAAAGCCGCCGACGACGAGCACTCCCGCGTCTAGGAGCCCCCGGGTCAATCCGCCGGCGCCACAGTAAAAATCGATCGCTCGCATATTACTCTTGCCCAAGCTCTTTGTTGGGTACTGGAACAGCCGTCATAATTTCTTTTGCCCAAGACTCAAAATCGCGCTCAGGCATCGCGGGCCGAGCAGCATTCAGCGCGTAAGCCCACGCAACCACCTCGCGAAACGGATTATCCACCGAGGCAACGCGTATATACTCTTTATCTGTATCACCTATGTCACTAAGACCTATCAACTCTAGCAAGTGGAAATCGGCCACCATTGTAGGAAATTCACCGGGCAGTGCGGGCAAAGGTAGGCACGAGCTTCCGTACCCTCGCCTCAACAACGGCAGGAGTCGCTTTTTCCATTTATCTCTTTTGGTCGTGACTTCCAGACCCACTTCCGGTAGGAGCCGTTCTGCGCAAGAACACAACGCAGTCAGAACATTTTCCACTTTTCGTTTTCTCTCTCCATCTGCAGCGAGGTCACACGATGGTGTTAGAACAACTCTATAGCTTGATGGGGCCTCCCGGTTTCCCTCCCGTTTCCGAATGATGTCACCAGTAAGCAAATTGTCGCTCGTGGGTGGGCACAGATAGTGCTCCCAGATTTTGAGATTGGGACCGCCGGTAGAAAGCTCTTTGTCCATCCTAGCGGCCACTCGACGCCGAGCCGATCGCGTGAGAGTGTCCGGAATGTCCTTGGCGTCCTGCGTGGATACGAAAACTCGACCCGCAACTTCCTTCAAGGCACGAGTCAGCGCCCAATGGATTTCTCTACTTGCTTTGCTAATGGCGGACACACCGGGTTCAAAACCGCGAATATTCGCCATTGCTTCACGCTCACTGCCCGTACCCTTCACCACCACCTTTATTAGAGGGTGTTTAAGGCTTTCATCGTTCTCCAGCAAGTCTGGAAATGCAGTGTAGAACACGATTGGGCAGAATCGCTCGTTCCATATGTAATCGCGAGTTACCAGGCCCGGATTATGCCCCTCTGCCGGTAGCCCCTGCCCAAGGTCAAGAACAACAATATCCGGGTAAAACGACTCAATTTCCTTTACCGCCCCCTCAAACCCGACGACACGACTGCTCGCATCCGGCATTTGTTTTCGAACTTCTGCATTGAGAGTCGCGACACTATCAGGCTTGTCGTCGACGAACAGGATTTTAATTGACACTTGAAGCACTCCCGAGTCAGAGCTTTACCGGTAAATCAAACGAGAACGTAGCCCCATCCAGCTTACCCGGCCGGACCAGGGAAAGTTTCCCGCCGTAATCGGAAACTAACTCTGCAGCGACGGTCAGCCCCATGCCAATTCCACCAGGTTTCCTGGTGACTCCTGGCAGAAAGATTTTGTCAGAATCTTCCTCCGCGACCCCTGGGCCGGTATCGCTAATTGTGATGCGGACGCGCTGGCCATTCTGAAAGCTACGGACTGTTATTTCTAGCTCTTTTGGCTCTTTTCCCTTCGATATCCAATATAGTGAGTTGAGCAACAGATTGAGGACAACAGTATCCAATTCCCCAGGGTCGACGGCTACCGTTGTTTTCGTAGAGGCGGGAACGGATAGCTTAACTTTTCCACTCCTAATGTCGGCATCAAGGAACGAAATGCAGCGCGAAATGCTCTCCTCGACGACCGAATCGCGTCGGCCACGTCTGAAGCCGCGACTTGCCAGTGGTGCGAACGTGTCCGCCAGCTTTTCAAGTGCTTGGACTGATGCTTTTGCCAGGGCAAGTTGGCTCGACAATTCCTGCTCCTCCGCAAAAGCTATCAGCTTTTCTTTCGCAAGGCCCAAGAAATAGCCGATAGCCGTAGTCCGGTTCCGTATCTCATGAACCAGCATTTGGGCTATAGTTCCAATGGTCGCCAGACGACTGTAATAGACGAACCTGGTTTTGAGAGTGTCTCGCAACAGCTCAAGCTTTGCACTAAAGTCTTGTACTCGAGCAACTACCTCGTCCGCAGTTCCGCCATCCTCTGCTACGGCGGTGGCTTCCCGGACAAGGTCATCAGCGGAAACGCCTTTGAGCAAGTCGTCTAGTTTGACTTGGTCCCCTGGCTTCAATCTGTCTTCATTCCGTTGCGATTCGAGTTCGGCCACAATTGATCTGAGAATTGCTTGAAATCCGAGCACCGCAGGGTTCCGGGCTAGGCCCTCTCTGTTGCTTGTGTCCTCAATGCCTTCGTTCTGTGCGGCGCTGATGGAGACATACCCCACGATTTGGCTCGTGCTGAGGCGCGTGCCGACTTTGCTGACTCTCCTCAAGTCGAGCCCCAGCCAGTCGCGGTTTTCCTCGACCTTGGGTAGCACAAGAATGCTGTCGCGATAGACCGATATCCCTTTGTGTGCGCGGATTGCCTTCCGGATATTTCCTCTGGCTATATCGAAATGCGCGGAAATGTCCTCGGTATCATCTGGGCCGATATCCCAGGCACGAATTTCAAATTCGAAGGGGCCGCACTCCGGTTCCTTTCCCTCAAGTTTCTTGGCGACGTCTGGGTTTTTCCGGACATCAGACCAATCAATCGTAATGGGACATTTCCTGGACCGTCCCTGCCCAACAGGTCGGAACTCATACTTCGCTTTAGCTTGTCCTTTCGTGGTTACATGACCACGAATGGCGTACGGAGGGTGACTGAGGAAATCCGGGGCGAGAATCTCAGTGGGTAGGGCCTCTGGCCCCAAATCCGGTGCGCTGAGAAAAATCGCAAAGTCCCGTATGGCGGAAAACGGAGAAATTAGTCTTGTGAGGTTCTCCTCTAAGTCATGTACTTGGTCTGCATCCCAGTCAGATGTGAGTCCCAGCACTCGGACCCGTGTTCCAGTTTGTTCAAACGGTAAAGGGCCATTGTAGCCCTTGCACACGGCAAAACAGTTGTCAAGCTTATCCTCTTTCGAAAGGCTCGACCAATCGAGCGTCACAAGCCAGGCGTGTTCTCCAGCGGACTTGGTCAACATTTCAAGCTTCGTCCCTAATCTCGCGGCAGATAGTCGTCCCAGTCCCTTCGCCCCCGAAACCCGGCGTGTCGCTGTTCCCCTTGTTGCAATAGGGTTTATTGTACGGTATGGGGTTGCGACAACGCCCCATGACTCTTCAAGGGTCTTATGGTCCATTCCGACCCCGTTGTCGATGATATCCAAACACCGCTCATGGCCGTGGCCTTGAGCAAATACAACATTGACCCTTGAAGCAAACGCGTCATAACAGTTTTTTACTAATTCTATAACTGCTACCACATCGTTAGTTACTAGGTCAGCGCCAAGGGCGGCAAAAACACGGGGATGGATTTTGAACTGAATCCGGTCCTCGGCCGGGGGTCGGCTCATCAACTTGGACCTCGCGATTGATTGGCGTGCTAGCCCTGTCGTCGATGTCGGCTTGACACGCAGAACAGCATTACCTCGCGGCCAATTCTACCACGTGCAGTGCGAGCTAAGGCTACTTTCCGGTGCCTAGCGCCCTCAACGAGGAAATGCGAGGACTGGTACCGAGAGTCTGCGGCGCGTGAGGTTCGTGCGCGTCACAGGGGAGAGGGGCGTAGTGCAGCACTCAGTCACTTGACGGTAAGTCGGCAAACCGTTCAAGTGTTCGCCTGTGGTGTGATCTCTGATGTGCTTCGGTGACGGCGCACTTGGAAAGTGAGCCACTTCCGTCACAGCGACAACCGGCCGCAGGGTAGGGGTCGCGTTCGTTGGGAGAATCGTCTGAAACCTCCGTCGTTCCCGCCTGCGCGGGAATGATCGTTCTTGAAAACCGGCACTGCCCCCAAATGACTCCACCATCGGCCGCATGGATAACTTGACAAATAAGTCATCGTCTGGTAAACATATGGCGGACGTTGCTAGGCCAGGGGGATATTGTCTTTGGAGCTTGGTCCGGCGGTGACCCTCTGGCAAACTAATACCGAACGGCGGTTATCCTACGATGTTTATGAAAACAAATGCAGTTACATGCACGGCAGGGCACTGTCGGACAATCAGTCAGCTTGTTAAGCTATTGAAAAACATGAAGATAGCAATCTGGGGTGGGATCGAAGAGAAAAAATTTCAAGCGAAGCCAGAATGTTATTGAAAAAAAAGGACAGAAATCTGGAAGACCCGCAAAACCCTACGATGTTGATGAAAAGTAAGGTACTTACCTTGCATCCTACGATGTTGATGAAAACAAAGTACTTGTCAATATCTAGTCATCCTTCGACCCGATTTCAGCGCAATAGTGGGGCTGATTGGCGCCCAATCCCGCAAAGGCTCGCTTAGCGGCGGCCAAGGTGGCCGTCAAGTCGCCCTCGCTATGGGCCGTCGAGGCGAACGCGGCCTCGAACTGCGAGGGAGGCAGATACACCCCGGCTTCCAACATGCCCAGGAAGAAGCGGCCGTAAGCCTTTGTGTCCGCTTTCTTGGCTCCCGCATAGTCTGAGACCGGACCCGACGTGAAGAAGGTCGTGAACATGGAGCCCACCCGGTTGACCGTCACCAGCGTCCCCGCCCGCGCGCCTTCGACGATCAGCCCCTTCGACAGGCGGTCAGTCCAGGACTCCAGCCGCTCGTAGATCCCGGGCCGGCGCAGCACCTCGAGCGTCTTGAGTCCCGCGGCCACAGCCAGCGGGTTCCCGGAGAGCGTCCCGGCCTGGTAGACCGGTCCCGCGGGCGCCACGAGGTCCATCAGTCGCGCCTTGCCGCCGTAGGCTCCCACGGGCAACCCGCCGCCGATGATCTTGCCCAGCGTGGTCATGTCGGGATCGATCCTGTAGAGCTGCTGCGCGCCGCCATAGGCCACGCGGAAGCCGGTCATCACCTCGTCGAAGATCAGGACGGTTCCCTGCTCTGCCGTCAGCGCGCGCAGCCTGGCAAGGAACCCGGGCCGCGGAGGCACACATCCCATGTTGCCCACGACCGGCTCCACGATTGCCGCCGCCAGTTCGTTGCGGTGCACGCGGAAGGCTTCTTCGAGCGCCGCGCTGTCGTTGAAGGGGACGGTGACGGTGAGCTCGGCCAGCGCCTTGGGCACGCCGGGACTATCGGGCAGGCCCAGCGTGGCCACGCCCGAGCCGGCTCTTACAAGGAGGCTGTCAGCGTGACCGTGGTAACACCCTTCGAACTTCAGGATCTTGTCGCGCCCCGTCGCCGCACGCGCTACGCGCAACGCCGCCATGGTCGCTTCCGTGCCCGAGTTGACGAGCCGCACGCGCTCGATGGAAGGGTAGGCTTCCACGATGCGCTCGGCGAGTTCCACTTCCCTCTCCGTGCAGGCGCCAAAGCTGGTGCCCGACTCCAGGGCTTGAGCCACCGCTTCCCGCACCTCGCGATGAGCGTGGCCCAGGATCAGCGGCCCCCAGGAGAGCACGTAGTCGATGTAGCTCTTGCCATCGACATCGGTGAGCGTGGCGCCCTTGCCGCTGGCCATGAAGACGGGATGCCCGCCCACGGCGCGGAAGGCTCGCACGGGAGAGTTCACGCCGCCCGGCATCAGGCGCTGCGCTCGCTCAAAGAGTTCTTCGGACTTGGTCAACGTCAGCTTGGTTGCTGCTTCGGAAGGAGTGGTCATGATAGCGATTCTCGCAAGAAAGTTGGCCCGGTTTCCAGCAACGCACGGGCAAGTCCCAGATAGAGCCGGAAGGTGAGACCCAGGTACGATTGTGAACCCTCAACGAGGTCCTGCACAACTTCGAGAAACCTGGCGCTGCGCGCGCCGAACTCGACCATGCGCGTGGTGACGCTGCGGCCCAGGAACTCGCCGTAGTAGAACGTGCCGGCCAGCCGCGCGCCCAGCGCCAGGGCTCGACCAAAGTCGTTCCAGACGCGTTCCGGGTAGATCTCGGGCAGACCTTCGAGCAGCGCTTCGGCGGCGAGTTCCCCCGAGCGCAGAGCGTAGTAGATGCCTTCGCCCGTGACGGGATCGACAAGGCCTGCCGCGTCTCCGACGAGAGCCCAGCCCGGCCCCTGCAAGCGCAGCGCCGCCCAGCTCTCTACGGAGAGTGCCGGCAAGAGATGACTGTACACGCGCCCGAGCGCCGGGTCGTAACCGAACTTCCGCAGGAAGGCGTCGAGCCGTGCGCGCAACGCCGGCATACGCTCTTCGCCGGTCTTGGCGCAGATGCCGACCGAGAGGTGGTCGGGCCGCGGGAACGCCCAGGCGTAACCTTCAAACTCGTCGTAGAACTGCACGCGCAGGAGGCCGCTGGAAGCAGGGATGCGATAGCCAAAAGTCAGCATGAAGTCGCGTGCAGCGAAGTCGGGCGCGACGAGCTTCCGCAGGCGCGAACGCGCACCACCCGCGAGGATCACGTAGTCCGCATGGTAGTTGCAGGTGCGGCCCGCGAACTCCCAACCGGTTGGGCAGCGGCGCATCTCCAGGATGTGGTCGCTGACCACCTCCGCACCCGCGGCAGCAGCACGGCGCAGCAGCAACTGGTTGAGCGTAGAACGCGCGTAGATGGCAAGTGGCGAGCGCAAGTGGAAGTGCATGGCCTCGCCGCTGGGGGCGACGAACTCCGCGTCGTGCACAAGCCTGCTGCCCTCGGTCGCGGCTGCGAGGAATGGGTAGCGTGCCAGGGCCTTGTGGCTGAGCCCGCCACCGCAGGGCTTTTCCCAGCCCACCCGTTCTTCAAAGACGCGAACGCTGCAAGCGGAGCCCCAACCGCGCGCCAGAGTCTCCGCCGCGCGGGCTCCCGCCGGCCCGCCTCCGATAATGGCCACGGTGCGCACGTTCATGGGCTAAGCCTGTTTGAAAAGGCGAGCATAGCACGCGGATTGGCGCGCCGCAAATCCTCAGCTCTGAAGAGTCCGTGTGAGAAGCTGCGTGCACGGCCTGTAGCGGCGCTCTATGAGCGCGGAGACGGCGGCCACAGACCGCCGCTACAATTTGCGGGTGGCCCCTCTCAGGGGCTGGAAGAGACCCCTCATTCGGTCTCGTCCCTCGACCACCTTCTCCCCACGGGAGAAGGAAATGCCATGCTACGCGCCCGCGCCGCGCTTCCGCACCACACTGAGCGCTTTCAGCATGACGGCGTTCTCGGGAATCACTTCGCCGAAGCTATTCTCGAAACCCGGAACCGCGCCGCGGAAACCTGTGGTTCCTTTCAGCCGCACTTCGCGAATGACCTTCCCCAGGCGTGGGCTTGCCCATTCAAAGGCAAAGAACGTGATCACCTGGTCGCCACTCTTGCCGCACGGAATGCCCGCAGCATCGTAGCAGCACTTCCCCGAGGTCTTCTCGTGCCCCCAGTTCCACTCCAGGATGTTCACTCCATAGCGAATGGGAATGATCTCCGGCAAGCCATCCTCGTAGACGACTTCGTACCAACCCAAGAGATCAGCCGAGTCCTGCATATCCCAAAGCAGGCGATACGCTTCCTTGTTGGTCGCGGGATGTGCGCACGCGTGCAGGAAGAGGAGACTCGTGGCGTCTTGCCCCACGGGGATGGAGGCCTCGCGGGGCAGCGGAAGAGGCTTCGTGCCCGTAGTGCACACTCCCACAGCGGCCTTGCTTTCCGCAGCGGTTGCCGCGGCCAGTTCGAAGACGTGGGCGCCGCTCTTGATGCTGACCGCCAGCATGCCGCGCAAATCGGCCCCCCAGCTTTCATCGAATGCCGGCATGTTGAAGGCAGCGGAGATGTCGACTGGCGCAACCGGGTCACCCACTTCACTCGGCAAGGTCACACCTTCGAGGCTCGGCCGCAGCCAAGCCGCAGAGGCCTGCGTGACCTTCGCAATCTCGCGGAAGTCTGCCGCCTGATTCGACCAGAGCATGTTGCTGCATCCCAGAATGCTGAAGAGCAGGTCCTTACTCATGTTGAATTCCGTGGTTGCCGCCCACGAAGACGGTGCGCCACCGATGATCGTCTTCCGCCGGCTGCGCGTGGTGTAGTTGTGCAGGAGGTCGGGCTCCATATTACCGTAGACCTGATGGAATCCCCATTCGTCGAGCAGCACCTCGTTGGCCTCGCCGTGCTCCTCTTCGGACCAGAACCAGTTGAAGAGCAGGATGTCTTTGGGGACCAGCTTCTTGACTTGCTCGGGAGTCATGGCGCCGGGCGAAGTGTAGTTCCAACCGTCGGGCGCGGTACGCTTTTGCAGTCCCTTGCCGCGCACGGCCTCCAGCAGATAATCGCCCCAGATCGCCATCTTGATGTTCCGCTCAGCGAGATGCGCGTGGACCTTGCGCAAATCCTCGCCGTAGATCTCGCCCGGCTCCTTGCCGTGGCAACGCGGGCATTCTCCGAACGGCGCGAACCACTCGTCGTGTCCGGCGTGGAGCATGTGCGGCTTCATGACCTCGATGTATTCGTCCATGACTTCGAAGACAAGCTGGTAGGTGCGCGGCTCCGAAGGACAGAGCGTGTCGGGCCACTTGTCGCCGGGCACGTCGGAGAGATCCTTGTGCCGCGCCAGCAAGTAGAACCCGTGAGTCAGCGACGGGACCTCGGGAACGACTTCAATGTGATGCTCGGCGGCCCAACGAACCAGGTCCACGACTTCGTCCTTTTCGAGGAAACTGCCGTCGCAGCAGTCGTGGTGCGAGGAGTTCTGCTCGCGGCCGTGCAGCGAGCCTGGCGGGTAGTTGAGGCGGCCGTAGTTGGTATCGCGGGCAAAGTCCAGCCAGCCGGCATTCACCTCCGGGTGGCGATCGAGGCGCATGCACGCGTTCATCTCCATCATCAGCGTGTTGAACTTATAGAGCGCCATCACGTCGCGAATGAGGTTACGGAGATAGGGAATGCTTCCCCGCCCCGGCAGGTAGAGCTTGACGCCGCGGAACAGCTTGTCGGGCCAGTCGCGCACCCGGATACCGGGAACTTCCACGCCGTTCTCGCCGCGCCGGATCAACTGGCGAAGCGATTGCAGCCCGTAGAAAGCACCGCGCTCATCACTGCCTCCGATCATGATCGCGTTCTCGTCTACGAGGAGGACGTAACCCTCAGGTCCAGGATTTTGCGGAGTCAGTTCGACACCGTGCTTATGGCAACACTCGCGCACCAGGGGATTCTGGCAGGAACCCAGTACAATGACTTTGCCCGTGGCCGGCAGCTTTTCCAGATGCTTCGTCTGCAACTGAAGATCGTAGCGATCGCTCAACTCCTGAGACAGAAAGCGAGCCAGGGAGGCATCGCGCGCCGCGTCCGCTGCAGGAAGCGCGATCAGGCAGTCGCTCCGCAAGGTAAAGGGGCGCCCGCGCAGTTCCGTCTGGCGCGGCACAGGATAGATAAGGGGACGCGCAAGGTCGGAGAACGTTTCGCCAGCAGCTCCTGCGTTGCTCAGTCCCCAGGCCGGGCGACGAAGAGGGTGACGCAACCGGCGAGGGTCATCCGCAGCCCACTGTGCGACGGCATCGAGACTTCCTCGGCTCGTATCAATCCGGCTTTTTCCCTGTGCAGCGAGTGGAACAAGTCCTGTGGCTACAAGTCCCGCGGAACTCTTCTCAATAAACTCACGCCGCGTTAGCTTCTTCGTCCGCATCCCCATTCCTCCCATATTCGCTTTTCCTATTCGGCGTGCGACCCTCGCCGCGCCGTGCAAGTTTACTCCCAACCTTGCTTTGCGATAACACCCCATTGCAAAATAGTTTTAGGGCGGTCGGGAGAAGAACAGAAACGCCCGGCAATTCTCCGCGTACCTCCTTCAGGTCAGACGAGGGTCAATGCTACTAAGACCGCGCCCACCATTCGACTTTGCGCAGACGTTGCGGTTTATCTTGAGTCCGCCCGCCCTGCTCAACGGACGCACCTTCGCGCCCTTGCTCGACTACTTTGTGGATGGCGAATACCGCCGCGTGCTGGAGGTGCATGGGCAGCCCGTCCTCTATGGTGTGAAGGAGGAACGGCGCGACGGAAACGCGCGATTGCGCCTGCGAGTTCTGGCGGGCCCCGAGGGTAAGGACGCCGAGCGCGCCCTTGCCCGAGAAGTGACACGACAGTTTTCGACCGACCTCGACCTAGAACCTTTCTACGCCCTCGCCGCGCGCGACCTGGTGCTGCGCCGCCTTATCGTTCACTTTCGCGGCATGCGTATTCCCCAAGCGGCGACAGTGTTTGAGACACTCATCTCCGCCATCATCGAGCAGCAAGTCAATCTTTCGTTCGCGCATCAGGTGAAGAAAGCACTGATTGAGACTTATGGGCGATCCGTGGAATACGAAGGCTGCCGCTACAACGCCTTTCCTGAGCCGGCGTCGCTGGCCACCACCACTCCACGCGAACTGCTCCGCATCCAGGTGTCCGGTCCCAAAGCTCGGTACATTATCGAGATCTCACGCCGTCTGGTGGAAGGTAGTCTTGACCTCGAAACTCTGCGAGGCTTGGAGCCTGTTCAGGCTCAGGACAAGCTTGTGGAACTGAAAGGCGTGGGACCGTGGACGGCACACTACGTCGGGATGCGCGCCTTGGGCCAGCGCGATTGCTTGCCCGCCGCCGATGTGGGTTTGCAGAAGGTCATCCGCTATTTCTACGGCCTGCGGAAGCAGCCTACGATCAAGCGCGTCGAGCAACTGGCGCGTGCCTGGAAAGGCTGGCGGAGCTACGCCACCTTTTACCTTTGGCTCACCTATTGGGAGAACGCGGAGTGGAAGGCCAGGGTGCGCGAAGAGATTCTTAAGGAAAGGCAATAGGAAGGACGATCTATTGAGGATTACAGAATATAGCGACAACCGCTCATGGTAGCGGCGCTCTATGAGCGCCAAAAGGACGGCGGTCGCAGACCGCCGCTACAGCGTTGGGCGTCACTATATTCTGTAATCCTCAGTAAATACCTGGAGGACGCTCATGCCCCAAACAGATTTTGCCAAGCCGCTTACCGCACAAGCTGAGCGTGTGCTAAAGCAAGTCTATCTTCCGCGTATTGTGAGGTGTCTTGAAACGCTCGCGCCCGATCAGATCTGGTGGCGGCCCAACCTGGCCTCCAACAGTGTAGGGAATCTGGTGCTGCACCTGACTGGAAACGTACGGCAGTGGATTGTCGCGGGATTGGGAGGCGCTGCCGACAATCGGGAGCGTGACAAAGAATTTGCCGAGCGTGGTCCCCTGCCAATGCAGGCATTGATTCGGGGGTTGCGAACGACCGTGCGGCAGGCTTGCCGTGTCCTGCACGGAATGGAGCCAACTGATTTGGCCAAGATCCACCACATTCAAGGTTACCGTGTGACCGGACTCGAAGCATCCTATCATGTTGCGGAACACTTCTCGCACCACGCCGGGCAGATCATCCTGATCACCAAATTGCTCACTGGCCGCGACCTGGCCTTCACTCACCTGCCCGGTGAGAAGAAGAGAAGCACTCGCCGACCTCTGCGAACCCTGTGATCTGCAAGCTGGCCTCCGCAAAGTGGACAGCAATGGCCAAACTGTGATAAAAAGCACATCAGTGGGATGGGTGAACAACAGAATCGTCGTACCGCGCGCGTTCTGCTAAAGGTCCCGATTGAAGTGAAGGGTAAGGGGACCAATGGAGACGCATTCCAAGAAAAGACGGCTACGGTCATGGTCGATCGCCATGGCGCGCAGATTGTGTTGAAGAGCGCGCCGCGGCCGGGCGAACACGTAACCATCACCAATCTTCGCAGTCACAAATCCTGCACTTTCATTGTCGTCCGCCGAGTCAGCAAATCACTCAGCGCAGAAGCCGAGTGGGCGGTGGAATGCCCTGACCCTGTGCCGGGCTTCTGGGGCATTCACTTCCCTGCCACCGAATCTGCCGCGGCTCCGTTGCCCGAAACCGAGACGATCGAAGCGTTGTTGGCCTGCCGAAAATGCGGCTCGCGCGAGTTGATCCGCTTGACCGTCGAAGAATACCGGACGCTGAGCCGCCAACCCTCCCTCGCGCGCAAGTGCACGCGCTGCGCCGTCTCGACCGAATGGGGCTATAGCTACATCGACACTGAGGACACAACTTTTGTGGTGTCCGCGCCCTCAGCGGCAAAGAGCGGGATCGAGAAGCGCAAATCGAAGCGCCTCGCGGTGACGCTGCCCGTTCGAATCCGCTGGGAGGATGGGCGCGAAGAGCTCGCCACCACCGAGAATCTTTCCAAAACCGGCGTCTGCTTCGCTTCCGACGTGAAAATGAACGTAGGAGACATGGTACGTCTCACGGTGGGCGATATGGCAGAGGGAACTCCCGCCGAGTTAAAGGGGCGAATCGTCAGGCGGCACGTGCAGCCCGGCACGAACCAGACCGTGTACGGCGTGCATGTGGAAGAAGCATCCTAAGCCAGCTTGCCGTTGTTTTGTGGCACCACGATTCTGAGATGGGGCCCGCATCCCTAATGACGATCTGTTCCCCTCGCCGGCTGCCGCTGCACGCGCCTCCCCGCCTTCCTGATCGCTGCCGCTCCGCAGGAGACACGCGGTCTGTTTGGATCCTCCGTCTCGCCGCCGTTCTCACGTTGGGCATCGCGCCGCTACTCTGCCCCTCGCGAGGCGTAGCAGCCGGCGGAGATGATCCCAACGCTGACGTCGTCCTCACCATCCCGCACGTCTCGGAGCCTCCGCGTCTGGAGGACTTCCTGGACATGAAACCCAGCGCGAAATGGGAAGGCAAGCTCGCCAAGGTAGATAACTTCATCCAGCGCTTGCCGAGTGATGGGCAGCCCATAAGCCAGAAGACTGAAGCCTATCTGGGTTACGACGACGAACACTTCTACTGCATCTTCGTGGCGTTCGACTCGGAGCCGGATAAGGTTAGGGGCCACAAGACTCCCCGCGACAACGTCACGGGTGACGATAAACTCGATCTGTTTCTCGACACCTATCATGACCGGCGCCGTGCCTACGTCTTCACCGTGAATGCTTACGGCCACCAGATGGACGGGATGTGGACGGAAGGCCCTACCAACCAGTACGACGACACCTGGGACGCGGTCTGGGACTCACGCGGCCAACCTACGGATCGGGGCTTTGTTACCTGGATTTCCGTGCCGTTCAAGAGCCTCCGCTTCCCGGCCACGGAGGACCAGACTTGGGGGATTGTCCTCGTGCGTTGGATCGTGCGCACCAACGAGTCCGCCACCTGGCCGCGCGTCTCAACGCGCATCGAAGGGCGCATGAGCCAGGAAGCCACACTCAAGGGGCTGCACGGCATCAAGCCGGGACGCGGCGACATGTTGATTCCCTACGCCTACGCCCGCTCCTACCGCGCGCTCGACCAGAGCATTGCGGGCCAGCCTTTCTTCCAGAGCAAGGACTTTGACCCGCGCGTGGGAGTTGACGGGAAGCTGGTTTTGAAGCAATCCCTTTCGCTCGACATGACCGTAAACCCCGACTTCTCGCAGGTGGAATCCGATCAGCCACAGATTACCGTGAACCGCCGCTTTGAGAACTACTTTCCCGAAAAGCGCCCCTTCTTTCTTGAGAACCCGAGGTTCTTCGAAACGCCCTTGGACCTGCTCTTCACGCGCAACATCGCCGACCCCCAATTCGGCGTGCGCTTGACCGGCAAGAGCGGTCCTTACGCCATTGGCGCGCTATTTGCGGACGATCGCTCGCCAGGGGAATCGGTTGCGGTCGGAGATCCGCTCTACGATAAGCGCGCGTTCTTCAGCGTGGTGCGCATTAATCGTGACATCTTCCGGCAATCCACGGCGGGCATCATCTACACGGACCGCGAACTGGCCGGTACTCACAACCGCGTGGGTGGAATCGATACGCGCTTCAAGCTGCATCGCAACTGGTGGGTGACGGCACAGGCCGTGGCCAGCGCTACAACTCTGCCCGGTGGATTCCACAGCGCCGGGCCGGCGTACAAGTCTCAGGCACGATTCGACGGCCGGACGTTCTACAGCAACGCGGAATACGACGACCTGAGCCCGGGCTTCAACACGCTGACCGGCTTCATTTCCACGGAGACTGTCGAGCGGCCGATCAACGTGGGCCGAACGATCACGGCTCCACCTTTGCGCTCCGACATGCGCGGCGTGAGCGAGATCGCCATGTATCGCTTCCGCCCGGAAGGCAAATATCTGATCTCCTGGGGCCCGACGGTGTTCGTGAATCCCGTGTGGGATCATCGCGGTAACCGCCTCGATATGTATCAAGACTACACGATGAGCTGGGAATTCGCGGGCCAGACGGCCTTCGAGTTCTATTACCAGGCGGACCAGGAGATGCTCCGCCCCCAGGACTTTCAGGGGCTCACCACGAACCAGGTCTATTCTCATCACCGGCAAGGCATTTACTTCGAGACTGCCGTTGCGAAACAGATTATCTTCAAAAGCGACTACTCGCAGGGCGACCAACTCAACGTCGTCCCCGCCGCGGGGCAACTCCCTGATGTTGCGGGTCTCTCGCAGGCAAGCGTGAGCCTGATCGCTCGCCCGGAGCGCCATTTGCGTGTCGAGAACACTTACCTCTTAGATCGCCTCACCGACCGAGCTACAGGCGAGAGTGTCTTCAACAACGACATTATTCGGTCCGTGTGGACCTGGCAGTTCGACCGCAAACTCTCCCTTCGGGTGATTCCCCAGTACAACTCCGTTCTCGCTAATGCCACTCGCACATCGTTGGGTACGTCGAAGAACTTCAATGCCGACTTCCTAGTGACCTACCTGGTTAATCCCTTCACGGCCTTGTATATCGGCTACAACCAGAACATGGACAACCTTGAGTTGCTCCCCTACACGCCTTACAACCAACTGCTTAGAACACAAGGACTGATGCGCGACGGTCACCAGTTCTTCGTGAAGTTTTCACGTCTCTTCAACTTCTAAGGCTCTCGATTCGATGTGGGCCCCAAACGGAGGGGCGGACTGCTCGCTTTTTTCGATGGCGGCGAAGAAGGCAAATCTGACTTAGCTGCAGGCAAATCTTGCCCCGTCCAAAACAGTGCCCTCCCGTTTGTCCGTCACGTACAACGATTGCCATCAAGGGTTTGCACGCCGCCACAGCACGGGCTACCTCTGGCATGTCGGATGCACAATCCCAGTCGCCATGCGCAAAGGCATGTAACGAAGCTCACGCTTTCGGATTCTCGGCCGACGACGCTTGCCAAGCGCGCAGCTTGGCTTGGCGAGTCCGGATGGCGTGTGAGCATGCCGGCGCACCAACGCGCTCCACTAACTCACCATGCACTGCGGCTGCCTTCAACCGGGAGGCAGCCGCAGCCCGCCCTTCACTGAAGAGTCGCTGAGAAGGCAACGGCGACATTCCCATTGCGGCCACGCCAAAATGGTCTTAATATGGGCACCACTCCACTCGCACGAGGGCTTACATGCAAGTAGCAGACTTGATCAAGGCTCGCACCGAGGTCTTTTCTTTGCGCGAGGACGTGACCGTCCACGAGGCGGCGCGCTACCTGCGCGAGAAGCAGGTCCGCTCCGCGGGGGTTATCAATTCGCAGGGGAAGCTAGTGGGCGTGATCTCGCAAAGCGACATCTCCGACAAGGTCGCAGCCGAGAACAAGTGCCCGGCTTGGATGCGAGTCTCAGAAGTGATGAGCACCCAGTTGGTCGCGGTCCCGCCCGAGACGCCGCTGGACGAGTGTGTGCTGCTGATGGAAAGGCACGGGATCTTTCATCTCCTGGTCCTCGATGCCGCCGAGATTTTCCGCGGCATGATCTCCGCCCAGGATCTGCTCCGCGTCATCGCCTCAGACCAGAAGGCCCGGGCGGATATGCTCGAGTCCTTCCTGTTCTCGGCGCGCTGAGCGGGCTCATTTCCCTTCCAGTTCGTCGGCCAACGCAGCGGCGTCGTAGAGCTTTCGGAGAACTTCAATAATAGCCGCGCTATCCACGGCCACCGCGCGGTTATTCTCCTCGTTGTATACATAGTCTCCGACCAACCCTTCGATGTTGCCGTCGAAAATCAGCCCTACCAACTCACCTTGGCGATTGACCACAGGCGAGCCGGAATTGCCGCCGATGATGTCGCAGGTGCTGACGAAGTCGAGCGGAGTTGTCAGGTCAAGGCTCGCCTTCCGATCCAGATAGCGCTGCGGCAGATCAAAAGGAGCTTTCAGGTAGAAGCTGTAGGCCCGGTCGTAGAGCCCGTAGAACGTCGTGTGCACGGGCGCGACAGTGCCA
>Ga0335069_10004076_pt1 | contig 21830 bp, 18 predicted proteins | sample Lox_Sample_11_FD_206714 | JGI IMG/M metagenome (GOLD analysis project Ga0335069, IMG submission 206714) | Soil microbial communities from Loxahatchee National Wildlife Refuge, Florida, United States - Lox_Sample_1.1 | ecosystem: Environmental > Terrestrial > Soil > Wetlands | place: USA...
TGGCTGATGAACATGTAGGCGAGCTTGTAGCGTTCCTGCAATTCGCGTAGCAGATCGACGATCTGCGCCTGCACGGACATATCGAGGGCCGAGGTCGGCTCGTCCAGGACGACGAAGCGCGGTTTCAAGATCATGGCGCGGGCGATGGCAATGCGCTGCCGCTGACCGCCGGAGAACTCATGCGGATAGCGGTGCCGCGCCTCCGGATCGATGCCGACCTCGTCGAGCGCCTGCACGATCATCGCCTCGCGCTCGGTCTCGGATTTCGCCAGCCCGTGCACCGTCAGACCCTCGGCGACGATCTGCCCGACCGAGAGCCGCGGCGACAGCGAGCCGAACGGATCCTGGAAGACGATCTGCATCTGCCGGCGCAGCGGCCGGACCTCGCGCGAGCTCATGCCCTGGATGGCCGTGCCGTCGAACTGGATGGCGCCCTCGCTTTGGATGAGGCGCAGCAGGGCCAACCCGAGCGTCGTCTTGCCCGAGCCGCTCTCGCCGACGATGCCGACCGTGTGGCCTTCGCGCACCCGGAGCGAGACGCCATCCACCGCCTTTACATGGTCGACGACGCGGCGCAGCACGCCGGCCTTGATCGGGAACCAGACCTTGATGTCCGCGCCGCTCATGACATTGGGCGCGTCGGGGGCGCCGACGACGGGCCGCCCCTTGGGCTCGGCCGCGAGCAGGCGCTTCGTGTATTCGTGCTGTGGCCTCTGGAAGACGGTCTCGGTCGGCCCTTGTTCGACGATCAGACCTTCGGTCATTACGCAGACCTGCTGCGCCATCTTGCGGACGATGCCGAGGTCGTGGGTGATGAGCAGCAGGGCCATGCCGAGCTTGGCCTGCAGTTCCTTCAGCAGCTTCAGGATCTGCGCCTGGATAGTTACGTCGAGCGCCGTCGTCGGCTCGTCCGCGATCAAGAGATCGGGATCGTTGGCGAGCGCCATGGCGATCATCACGCGCTGGCGCTGGCCGCCCGACAGCTCGTGCGGGAAGGCGCCCAGCCGCTTCTCGGGCTCGGGAATGCCGACGAGACGCAGCAGTTCCAGCGTGCGCAACCGCGCCCGCGTGCGGTCCATGCCCTTATGCAGGATCAGCACCTCGTTCACCTGCTTCTCGATGGTGTGCAGCGGATTCAGCGAGGTCATCGGCTCCTGGAACACCATGGAGATGTCGTTGCCGCGGATCTTGCGCAGCACCGGCTCCGGTGCGCCGACCAGCTCCTGGCCCGCGAAACGGATGCTGCCGGCCGGATGGTGCGCCATCGGATAGGGCAAGAGCTGCAGGATCGAGAGCGCCGTCACCGACTTGCCCGACCCGCTCTCGCCCACGAGCGCCACGGTCTCGCCCTTGGCCAGGTCGAACGAAACGCCGCGCACGGCCTTCACCTCATGCACGCCCCGTCCGAAGGAGGCGTGGAGGTCGCGGACCTGGAGCAGGGGCACGTCGACCATGCCGTTACCGGTAGACCTTGCGCGGATCCAATGCATCACGGACCGCTTCGCCGATGAAGATCAGGAGGACGAGCAGCGCGCCAGTCACGATGAAACTGGTGAAGCCCAGCCACGGCGCCTGGAGGTTGTTCTTGCCCTGCAGCAACAGATCGCCAAGAGAAGGCGACCCTGGCGGCAGCCCGAGGCCAAGAAAATCGAGACTGGTCAACGTCGTTACCGACCCGGCAAGCGTGAAGGGCAAATACGTCATTGTCGATACTGTCGCATTCGGCACCAGATGGCGGAACATGATCGTCGCGCTGCTGACTCCCAGGGCCTTGGCGGCGCGCACATACTCGAAATTGCGGGCTCGCAGGAACTCCGCGCGGACAAGTCCGATCGGCCAGGTCCAGCTGAAGAGCACCATGATGCCGAGCAGCCACCAGAAGTTCGGCGCGATGATGCTGGCGAGGATAATGAGCACGTACAGAGTCGGCATCGACGACCATATCTCCAGAAAGCGCTGGAAAAAGAGATCGATGAGGCCACCGAAATAGCCCTGCACGGCTCCCGCCGCGACACCGATAACGGTCGCCACGGCGGTGAGGATCAAGCCGAACAGAACGGAAATTCGTACGCCATAGATGATGCGGGCTACCACATCGCGCGCCTGATCATCGGTACCGAGCCAGTTTTGCCAGGTCGGCGGCGAAGGCGCGGCACCCGGAAGGTCTGTTACGATCGTGTCGTAGCTGAAGGGTATCAACGGCCAAACGATCCACCCGCTCTTGTGAATGAGATCGATGACATAAGGATCCCTGTAGTCGGCCGCCGTTTCGAAATCACCGCCAAAAGCCGTCTCCGGATAGTCGACGACGACGGGAAAATAGAGTTGACCGTTACAGCTGACGACCAGCGGTCGATCATTGGCGATGAATTCTGCGGGTACCGTGACGAGAAACACGGCCAGGAATATCCAGGTCGACCAAAATCCGCGGCCGTTTGAACGAAAGTTCCGCCATCGCCGCGCCATTATCGGCGTAACTCGCAGGCCGAGGAACCGTCGTGTCATCGCCGGCGTCATACGTCGCGGCGTTCGAAATCGATCCGCGGGTCGACGAGCGTGTAGGTCAGGTCCCCCACAAGATTGATGATGAGCCCGAGGAGAGAAAGGAAATAGAGTGTCGCGAACATGATCGGGTAGTCACGATTGATCGCAGCCTCGTAGCCGAGCAATCCGAGGCCGTCGAGCGAGAAGATCGTCTCGATGAGCACGGCCCCGGTGAAGAAGATGCCGATAATCGCGCCTGGGAACCCCGAAATCACGATCAACATCGCATTGCGGAAGACATGGCCATAGAGAACCTGCCGCTCGTTCAATCCCTTGGCCCGGGCCGTCGAGACATAGAGCATTCTCAACTGGTCGAGGAACGAGTTTTTCGTCAATAGGGTCAGAGAAGCGAAACTGCCGATGACCATGGCGAGGATCGGCAGTGTCATATGCCAGAGGTAGTCGAGAATCCGCGCCGGCCAGCTCAGCTCGTGCCAGTTGCTGGAGACCAGGCCGCTCAGCGGAAACCAATTGAGATACCGCCCGCCTGCGAAGACAACGATTAGGAGAATGGCGAATAGGAATCCGGGGATCGCTTGTCCGGCCGTGATCGCCGCCGTCGTCCAGAGATCGAAACGGGAGCCTTCGCGCGTCGCCTTGGCGATGCCAAGGGGAATCGATATCAGGTAGCCGATCAGCGTCGTCCAAAGCCCGATCGAGATCGAAACGGGCATCTTCTCCAGTACAAGGTCGATGACAGGACGATCCTTGAAGAAGCTCTTGCCGAAATCGAAGACAACATAGCTGCGAATCATATCGACGAAGCGGACATAAGCCGGCTTGTCGAAGCCAAACTGGACCTCAAGCTGCTTGATGAATTTTGGATCGAGCCCGCGAGCACCCCGATACTTGCTGTTGACTTCCGTTCCGGTGCCGACTTTGGGAGCCCCGCCCTGAACCTCCGCACCCCCGCCCGAGAACCTAGCGGTCGCCGAGACGGCGGTCCCCTGCAGCTCGGCCAGAATCTGTTCGATGGGGCCGCCCGGGGCAAACTGGATCACTACAAAATTCAGTACCATGATCCCCAGCAGTGTAGGGATCATCAACAGGACCCTTCGGATGATGTAGGCGAACATCCGAAGCTACCGCGCTAACCGGGCCGATTCCGCGAGGCCATGGGACGCAAGATGCCAGGCGATCCAATCAAGCGCTTTCCGAGGGTGCTCGGCCGCCGGAGGTCCAAACCGTATCTTGGGCCGCTCGCCCGCATGGGGCTCAGTTCGTTTTGCTCCGGCTTAGTGCCGCCTCCTTCTCGGGATCGATCCACCAGCTGTCGAGTCCGGTGCCGTAAGCGGGTTTTGGCGTCGTCGTCGGACGCCCGAACTTGTCCCAATACGCCACCCGAAAAACCCGCAGGTGCCAACTGGGAATGACGTAGTGACCCCACAGAAGCACGCGGTCGAGCGCCCGCGTGCGCGTGATCAGACTTTCCCGGTCCGGAGTCATGATGACGAGATCGATCAGTTCGTCGATGACCGGGTCCTTGATCCCGATCAGGTTGGCGCCTCCAGGCAGATCGGCCGACGCAGAACCCCAGAAGTCACGCTGCTCATTCCCTGGCGACAGGGACTCGCCGAACACGTTCGTGATCATGTCGTAGTCATAGTTGTCCGTGCGATTCTTGTATTGCGACGAATCGATCACCGTTCGGATAGTGGCCTGAACGCCGATGCGGTCGAGGTTCTGCACAAACGGCTGCATGATCCTTTCAAAGATCTGGTCATCCAGGAGGATTTCGAACTGCAGAAGCTGGCCGGTCTGAACGTTCGTCATCTTCCCGTTCCGCACCTCCCAGCCGGCCGTCTTCAAGATCTCGACAGCCTTGCGCAGATTCGCGCGATTGTTTCCGGTTCCGTCGGTCGTCGGCGGCTGGTATTCCGTGGTGAACACTTCGTCGGGAATTCGGCCACGATATTTCTCGAGTATCTTCAGCTCTTCCGGGCTGGGGAGACCGCTCGACGCGAGCTCGGAATTCGCGAAATAACTTTTGGTCCGCGTATACTGCCCATAGAAGATCGTCTTGTTCGTCCACTCGAAGTCGAAGGCATAGTCGAGCGCTTCGCGCACGCGGCGGTCCTTGAATACGTCCCGACGAATGTTGCAAACGAACGCCTGCATCCCCGTCGGATTGTCGTTCGGCAGTTCCACCTTCTTCATGCGCCCATCTCGCAGAGCCGGAACATCGTACTGCGTCGCCCAATTCTTCGCGCTGTTCTCCTGGCGGAAATCATATTGGCCGGCCTTGAAGGCTTCGAGGGCCACAGTCGAATCGCGATAGTAGTCATAGCGAATAACGTCCCAGTTGGATTGCCCCAGATTGATCGGCAACTTGGCGCCCCAGTAGTCGACGACGCGCTTCAATGTGACTGACCGGCCCATCTCGAAGGAATCAACCTTATAGGCCCCGCTGCCGAGCGGCGGCTCAGGCGACTGAGATTCGAAGTCGCGGCCATCCCAATAGTGCTTCGGCAGCACCGCCAACTGGCCCATGATGGTCGGCAACTCACGGTTGCCGCTGGTGCTGAATGTGAATTTCACCTTCCTATCGCTGGTCTGTTCGACTTTCGCGACATTGGCGTAGTAAGCGCGAAAGAACGGCCTGCCCTTTTCCTTGAGGATATTGAGCGAGAAGATGACATCGTCGACGGTGATCGGCTGGCCATCGTGCCATCTGGCCTCGCTGCGCAAGTTGAACGCGACCCACGATTTGTCGGGAGCCACCTCGACGCTTTCGGCAATGAGCCCGTATTCAGCTTCGGCGTCGTCGTCAGGCGACGTCATCAGCGATTCGATGTACGAGCTTGGTCCCGGCTGTCCTTTCACGATGTAGCCATTGAAATTGTCGAAACTGCCGAGAAGATACTGGCGAAGCGTGCCACCCTTTGGTGCATCGGGATTGACATAGTCGAGCTGTTTGAAATCGGGGCCATATTTGGGCTCGCCGAGAAGCGACAGGGCGTGAACCGGCTTGACCTCTTCGTCCGCCCACACCCGCCGCGGCCAGGAGCCTGCGAACGGCAATGCGAGAGAACCAACCAGGACGGAGCGACGGGCAAGCAGCATCGGAGGCACCTCGCGATTCGGGCGGTTCGGGACGACTAACTCAAAGGCCAGTGTGGTTAATATCGGATTAAATGAGCCCTGTCGCCAGCCCGTCGCGACGAATTGACCAGCCGCAGATCGGGCCGCGTTTTACTGCTACCACCCCTGCCCCCAGTCGGGTTGCCCGTGGACCGGCCCGCCGCTAGGTTTCGCCGCCGGGCCGATCCGCGGCCACGTTTGGGGGAAATCTTGGCCAGCCGCATCAAAGCGATCACCTTCGACCTCTGGGACACCATCATCCACGACGACTCGGACGAACCGAAACGCAAGGCGCAGGGTCTGCGCTCGAAGAAGGCCGAACGGCGGCACCTGTTGTGGGAGGCGCTCAACCGGCAGCAGCCGATCGACGCGGCCGCCGTTGCGCTGGCCTATGACGTCGGCGACGCCGCCTTCAACAAGGTCTGGCACGACCAGCACGTCACCTGGACCATCGCCGACCGCCTGCGGGTCATCCTCAAGGGTCTCGGCCGCAGCCTGCCGGACGACGAATTCGCCCGCGTGGTGCGCGAGCATGAGGACATGGAAGTCAATATCCGGCCCGACCTGATCCCCGGCATCAAGGAGGCGCTCGCCACGCTGCACGGCCGCTACAAGACCTGCATCGTCTCTGACGCCATCGTCTCCCCCGGCCGCTGCCTGCGCCAGTTGCTTGCCAGCTACGACCTGGCGCCGCATTTCGACGGCTTCGTCTTCTCGGATGAGGTCGGTCATTCGAAGCCGCATCGCCGCATGTTCGAGGACGCCGCCCGCCAGATGGGCGTCACGCTGGCCGAGATCGTCCATATCGGCGACCGCGACCATAACGACGTCAAGGGCCCACAGGCCCTCGGCATGAAGGCGATCCTGTTCACGGCGACACGCCCGGCCGACAAGGACAAGACCTCCGCCGACGCCATCTGCGAGCGTCACGCCGACCTGCCGGCCATCGTCGACCGGCTGGCCGGCTGATCTCGACAGCGTCGGCGGCCGCCATGCCCGGCCTCAGTCTCGCGGCGCTGCGGCATCGCGACTTCGCGCTCTACGCCGCCGGCAGCTTCCTGTGGACCATCGCGCTGCAGGTGCAGGCGACGGCACTCGCATGGCAGATCTATGCGATGACGCACGATCCGTTCAAGCTGGGGCTGGTCGGGCTCATGGAGTTCCTGCCGGCGGCCCTGCTCGCCCTGCCGTCTGGCCACTGGGCCGATCGCTATGACCGGCGCCGCGTCATGCTCGTCGGCCTCGGCGCCGAACTCATCGCCGGCCTGGTCCTGGTCGGTTTGGCGGTGGCCGATCGCATGTCGGTGGCTGCCATCCTTGGACTCGCGCTGGTGTTCGGCATCGCCCGCGCCGTCTCGACCCCGGCGGCGCGGGCGATCATGCCCAGCCTGATGCCGAAGGACCATTTTGCCAGCGCCGTCGCCTGGTCTTCGACCTCCTGGCAGGTGGCGACGATCTGCGGCCCGGGGCTCGGCGGCCTGCTCTACGCCTGGGCACCCGCCGTGGCCTATGGGGTTGCTGCGGCCGGCTTGGCCGCTACCTTGCTCCTGCTCTTCGTGATGCGCGGCCGCACGGTGTTGCCGCAGCGTGCCGGCGAGGCCACGGGCGACGGCCTCGTGGCACTGCTTGCCGGGATCAAGCTGATCTTCCATAACCGGCTTCTCCTCGGCGCCATCTCGCTCGACCTCTTCGCGGTGCTGTTCTCCGGCGCCACGGCGCTCATCCCGGTGTTTGCCCAGGACATCCTGCATGTGGGCTCCGACGCCGGCGGCCTGTTGCGCACTGCCCAGGGCATCGGGGCGGCGCTCACCGCCTTCGTCCTCACCCAGCGACCGCTCCAGCGCCATGTCGGCCGGCGGCTGTTCCTCGCCGTCGGCATCTTCGGCGTGGCCGCGATCTGCTTCGGTCTGTCGCGGTCCTATTGGCTGTCCTTCGCCACCATCTTCGTGCTTGGCGGCGCCGACATGGTCAGCGTCTACGTGCGCGGCACGCTGGTGCCGCTGGCCACGCCCGATGCGTTGCGCGGCCGCGTCGTCGCCGTCGAGGCCGTGTTCATCGGCGCCTCCAACGAGCTCGGCACCTTCGTGGCCGGCAGTGCTGCGGCACTCCTGGGCCCTGTTGTCGCAGTGCTGCTCGGCGGTAGTCTGACCCTCCTGGTCACCGCATCCTGGTCACGCCTCTTCCCGCCGCTGCGGCAGGTCGACAGATTCACGGAACTCGGATGACCGGCGTCGGCGATCAGGCGGACAAGTCTCCGCCACCCAAACCGTCCACCCGCGGCTGGGCCGCCTTCCGCCATCGCGACTTCACCGTTTATTGGCTGTCGCAGCTCTGCGCCCAGGTGGCGATGCAGATGCAGATGGTGGCGATCGGCTGGCAGCTTTACGACCTGACGCGCCGGCCGCTCGATCTCGGGCTGGTCGGCCTCGCCGAGTTCTTGCCCGCGCCGCTTCTCGTGCTGCTCACGGGCCATGTCGCCGACCGCTTCGAGCGGCGGCGCATCGTGCAGATCGGCAACGGCGCGCAGACGCTGGGCTCGCTCCTGCTCCTGGCCCTCGCGCTGCACGGCCTGAGCGGCCCCTTGCCCATCTTCTCGGTTGCCTTCCTGATCGGCGCCGCCAAGGCGTTCAACGCCCCGGCCGGACGCGCCATGCTACCGAATCTCGTCCCGGTAGAACATCTGGCCAATGCCGTCGCCTGGCGCTCGACCTCGATGCAGGCGGCCTTCGTCGGCGGCCCGGCGCTGGGCGGCGTGCTCTATATCCTCGGTCCGCAGATCGTCTACGGGACGGCCGCGGCGCTGCTGCTGGCGGCGACGCTGATCATGTTCGCCATGCGCCATCGCCCGGCCGCTCAAGGAGGGGAGCCACCTAGCTGGAGCAGCGTGCTCGCGGGCATCACCCTGATCTGGCGGCGGCCGGTGCTCCTCGGCGCCATCTCGCTCGACCTCTTCGCCGTGCTTTTCGGCGGCGCGGTGGCCCTGTTGCCGGTCTACGCGCGCGACATCCTGATGGTCGGACCCGAGGGCCTCGGCCTGTTGCGCAGCGCGCCGGCCGCCGGCGCCGTCGTCATGGCGTTGGTGCTGACCCAGTTCCCGGTAACGCGCCGGGTCGGCCACACGCTGTTCCTGGTCGTCGCGGTCTTCGGCGTCGGCACCATCCTCTTCGGCCTGTCGACGAGCTTCCTGCTATCGCTGGCCGCCTTGGCCGTGCTCGGCGGCGCCGACGTGGTCAGCGTCTTCATCCGCTCGACCATCGTGCCGCTGGCCACGCCCGACAACATGCGCGGCCGCGTCACCGCGGTCGAGATGGTGTTCATCGGCGCCTCCAACGAGTTGGGCGCCTTCGAGTCAGGCGTCGCCGCGGCGCTGCTCGGCACGGTGCCCGCCGTTGTCTTCGGCGGCATCGCCACCCTCATCGTCTGCGGCCTCTGGATCCGTCTGTTCCCCCAGCTCTACCACGTCGACCGGTTGGATCAGCCGCTGTAGGCCGGTCGATCGGCCGACGCCCCCAAGTAGGACGCCCGATCCAGGCGATAGAACAGCAGGTCCTGGCCGTAGGCATGGCGGCTTCCCTTGGGCTGAAAACCGAGCTTGGCGATGACACGTTGGGAAAGCAGATTGGCCGGATAGACGAGGGCGAGGACTTCCGGCAACGCTCGGCGGCGGAAGGCGAAATCGAGCCCAGCACGCGACGCCTCGGTGGCATAGCCCTGCCCCCAGGCAGCGCGGCGAAAGCCGTATGACAGCTCAATATCCTCGGCGTCAGGCAGCGGGCTCAGCACGACATAGCCGAGGAAATCGCCCGGTCGCTGGCGCGGGAAAACGCTCCAATAGCCGAGACCGACGCCGAAATCGGTGTCGACGCGCTCGCGCACCCGCTTTTCCTGCTCGACCAGGTCGGGCAGCCGGCCATCGCCGACATAACGGCGGACCTCGGGATCGGCGTCCATCCGTAGGATCGCCGGAACGTCCTCGAGGCTGCGTTGGCGCAGCAGGAGCCGTTCGGTCGTCAGCGCTGGCAGCGGCATGGCAGGCTTTCGGGGTGGCCTTTGCCGAGGCGGTTTGCGGGCGCTAGATTAGCCGCCTCGTGCCCGTTTGAGGAGTTGCTCCCGCATGCCCGCGACCCCGCGCTTTCTCGTCATCGACGGCTATAACCGCGAGGCCCGCGAGGAGCTCAAGGCAGGCGGCGCTTCGCCGGCGGGCGACCTCTACGTCGCCATGCTCAGGAAATGCGCGCCTGGCGCCCACTGCGACGTCGTGCATCCGGCCGATCCCGGCGCTGGCCTGCCGAAGGGCGCCGCCCTGCGCCAGTATGACGGCATCGCCTGGACCGGCTGCAGTCTCACCATCTATGACGACGACCCGCGCGTTGGCCCGCAGATCGAGCTGGCGCGTGCCGCCTATGAATCGAGGGTGCCGAGCTTCGGCAGCTGCTGGGCGGCGCAGATCGCCGTGGTCGCCGCCGGCGGCATCGTGCGCGCCAATCCCAAGGGCCGCGAGATGGGCATCGCCCGCAAGATCGGCTTGACGCCCGAAGGCCGCGGCCATCCCCTCTATTTCGGCAAGAGCACGGTGTTCGACGCCTTCATCAGCCATGTCGACGAGATCACGCATCTGCCGGCCGGTGCCGTGCTGCTCGCCTCCAACGCCTTCACCCACGTGCAGTCGGTCGCCGTGAGCCACAAGGGCGGCACGTTCTGGGGCGTGCAGTATCATCCCGAATACGACCTGCACGAGATGGCGCGGCTCACCTGGTGCCGTATCGACAAGCTCATCAAGCTCGGCTTCTTCCGCGACCGCCCGGCCGCCGAGAGTTTCGTCAACCAGCTCGAGACCCTGCACCAGGATCCCAGCCGAAAGGACATCGCCTGGCTGCTCGGCATCGACGACGACGTCATGAACGAGGACATCCGTTTGGCCGAGGTGCGCAACTGGATCGACCGCCTGGTCGTCCCGACAATGGCCACGCGGCACTGACCGCCATGAGCCGTCGGCCGCAGCTTGTCCCGGGCACCGGCGAGGAGAAGCCCATGTCCCTCGACCGCATCGAAGACGCCATCGCCGCCTTCGCCGCCGGCGATCTCATCGTCGTCGTCGACGATGAGGACCGTGAGAACGAGGGCGACCTCATCATGGCTGCCGAGAAGGCGAGGCCCGAGCAGGTCGCCTTCATGATCCGCCATACCAGCGGCATCCTCTGCACGCCGCTACCGCCGGAGGAGGCTGCCCGCCTGCATCTGGCGCCGATGGTCCAGGTCAACAACGCGCTGCAGGAAACGGCCTTCACCGTCTCGATCGACTACAAGCACGGCCTCACCACCGGCATCTCCGCCGACGAGCGCACGGCGACGATCCGGGCCCTCGCCAACCACAATACCGGCGCCGCCGACTTCGTCCGCCCCGGCCACATCTTCCCGCTGATCGGCAAGCCTGGCGGCGTTCTGGTGCGTTCCGGCCACACCGAGGCGGCGATCGACCTGGCGCGTCTGGCCGGCCTGTCGCCGGTCGGCCTCCTGGCCGAGCTGGTCAATGACGACGGGACGGTGAAGCGGCTGCCGGAGCTGCTGACCTTCGCCAAACAGCATCGCCTGCGCATCGTCTCCATCGCCGACCTCATCCAGTATCGTCAGCGCTTCGAGAAGCTCGTCGCGCGCGTCGATTCCTTCGCCGTCGATCTCGGCGGCGTCACCGCGCAGGGCGTCGTCTATGCTACGCCGTCCGATGCCATCCGCCATGTGGCGCTTTGCGTCGGCGACCTCCGGCGCGAGCCGGTGGCGGTGCGCATCCATCGCGAGGGCCTGTTCGAGGACGTGTTCGGCGCCATCGGCTCCGGCCGCGAGCAGCTGCTGGCCAAGGCGCTGCAGGTGATCCGTAGCCGCGGCACCGGCGTCATCGTCTATCTGCGCTCGACCGATGGCTATGCGAAGCTGCCGGAGTGGCAGACGTCGGACGCCGCCTCGCACGCGCCGGAGTCGCTGCGGCAGGCGCAGTGGCGTGAGGTTGGCATCGGCGCCCAGATCCTGCGCGACCTCGGCATCAGCAGCATCGAGCTGCTGGCCTCGAAGAACCGGCACTATGTCGGCCTTGACGGCTACGGCATCTCCATCGCCAAGACGACGATCCTGGATTGATCTCGAGGTGGGCGCGCAATGCGCCCGTATTCAACCCGCCAGCAGCTTCAGAACCGCTTCATGCAGCCGCGGATCGCCGGAGGCGGCGACGCGGTCGCTGGAATTCATCGTCAGCGGCTGGCCCTGCCAGTCCGTCATCACGCCGCCGGCGCCAATGATCACCGGCACTGCCGCCAGATAGTCGTAGATGTCCATCTTGGCGTCGACGTGCAGGTCCGACCAGCCCGAGGCGACCATGCCGTAGGCGTAGCAGTCGGCGCTGTACAGGGTCTGCCGCGCCGCCAGCCGCATCCGTTCGAAGGCCGGTCCGGCGCTGTCGCGGAAATAGTGCGGCGAACTCGCCGAAAGCGCCGCCTGCGCCAGCTCGGGGCAGGCGCGCGTGCGCACGGGCTTGCCGTTCATCAGCGTCGGCCGCCCGGAAGCGCCGACCCAGCGCTCAGCGAGCGCCGGATGGTCGACAATGCCGAGCACCGGCCGCCCCTGCTGCAGCAGAGCGATCAGGGTGCCGAAGGTCGGCCGCCCCGTGATGAACGATTTCGTTCCGTCGATCGGGTCGAGCACCCAGACGAACTCGGCGTCGGGCCGGTCGCGGCCATGCTCTTCGCCGATCACGCCGTGGGCCGGATATTGCGCCTTGATGAGCGTGCGGATTTCCGCTTCGGCCTCGCGGTCGGCGCGCGTCACCGGACTTTTGTCGGGCTTGATCTCGATGCCGACGCCACTGCGGAAATAGCGCCTGGCGATCCCGCCGCTGACATCGGCCAGCCGACTGGCGAAGGCGACGAGATCATCGGTCGGCGCCGTCACAGTGCCGGCCCTCGCTTGGGCAGCCGCCTCGCGTCCTTCGACAGGTTCAGGATAAGGGAGGGTTTTTCTGCCACGAAGATTCGACCTCGTCCTGGGCCTGTCAAAGGACGCACGATGTCGCTGCAGCCTTGATCAGGGCAGCGGCTTCGGCGAATCGCTGAGCGAGCGGAGGTAGGCGATGATGTTCGCCCGCTCGACCGGATCCTTGACGCCGGCGAATGCCATCTTGGTGCCCGGCGCATAGGCCTTGGGCGCGGTCAGCCACGCATCGAGCGATTCGTAGTCCCAGACACCCGGCTTGCTCTTTAGCGCGTCGTCATACTGATAGTCGTCGCGATGGCCGTGCTTGCCGCCGACCACATCCCACAGATTGGGGCCGATCTTGTTCTTCTCGTCCTTGCCGAAGCTGTGGCAGGCCTTGCATTTCGACACTGCCTTTTCGCCGGCGGCGGCATCGGCGCTCTTCAGCCGCTCGGCGATCGGCGCCTCGGCCGCCGCAGGCGGCGCGGCTGCAGGTGCTGCAGCTCCAGCCGTCGCTGTGGCAGCAGGCTCAGGTTGGGCTGCCGGTTGCGCCGCTTCGGTCGCTTTCTTCGCCGCGTCGATCGCCGCCTGGTCGGGCAACGGCGCCGGCGAATCCGCCTGGTTGCGCAGATACGCGATGACCTCGGCGCGCTCCTTCACATCCTTGAGGCCGGGGAACGTCATCTTCGTGCCCGGCACGAAATCCTTCGGCGAGAAGAGCCAGGCGTTCAGCGATTCATAGTCCCAGTTGCCGCCCTTGCTCTTCAGCGCATCGGAATAGGCGAAGCCGGGGAACACGGCGCGCGGCCCGCCGACGACGTTCCACAGGTCGGGCCCGACCTTGGCCTTGCCGCCCTTGTCGGCGCCATGGCAGGAGGCGCACTTCTTGAACACGGCCTCGCCGGCCTTAGCGTCGGCCCCGGCCAGCAGCGCGCTCACCGGTTCGAGGACGGCGGCGGCCGCCGCCGTCGGCGCGGCCGGCGCTGCGCCGACGGCAACCACCGCCCCGCCGGTCACATGATGCGGCTCGACGAGCTTCTCCGCCAGGATGCCTGAGATCAGTGCCACCATGCCGCCGACGAGCACCGCACCGACGATCTTGTTCAGCTCGAGCGAATCCATTCCGGCAATCCTGTGAGATGAACGGCTTCCCCAGCCCCAATGGCCCAGCCCCGACGGGCGCGGAATTTACCGGCTTGGCTCGCGGCTGTCCAATGCGGCGGCGGGCCGGCCACCGGTTTTCCACATCGGCCCGGCGAGCTATGGTGACAGCGCCGCCGCGTCGCGGCGATATGTCGCAAGAATGAGGGAATCCCGCGCTTGAGCCTGGGCACGCCGCTTCATCCGATCGTCATCATTCCGGCCCGTTTGGCCTCGGTCCGCCTGCCCGGCAAGCCGCTCGCTGACATCCACGGCGAGCCGATGATCGTCCACGTCTGGCGCCGCGCGACCGAGGCGGCGGTCGGGCCGGTGCTGGTCGCCTGCGCGGAACCGGAGATCGCCGATGCTGTGACGGCGGCCGGCGGCAATGCCGTGCTCACCCGCCCCGACCACCCTTCCGGCTCCGACCGCATCTTCGAAGCGCTGCAGAAGGCCGATCCCGCCGGCCTTCACGACGCGGTCGTTAATCTGCAGGGTGACCTGCCGAGCATCGACCCGCGGGCGATCCGCGCCGTGCTGACGCCGCTCGACGAGCCGGCCGTGGACATCGCCACCATCGCCACGCTGGTCGTCTCGGACGAGGAGCGCGCCAATCCCAACATGGTCAAGGCGGCTGTCGCGTTCCCGCCGGCGGGCAAGCCGGCGATCGGAAGGGCGCTCTATTTCAGTCGCCTGCCGGTACCGTCGGGCGAAGGCCCGCACTACCATCACATCGGCATCTATGCCTATCGGCGCGCGGCCCTGGCGCGCTTCGTCGCGTTGCCGCCGGGCGCCCTCGAACAGCGCGAGCGGCTGGAGCAGCTGCGCGCGCTCGAGGCCGGCATGCGCATCGACGTGGCCCTCGTTGACTCGGCACCGTTCGGTGTCGATACTCCCGCCGACCTTTCGCGCGCCCGAGCGATACTGACCCCGAAATGACCGACGCGAGCAACACCATCGCCTTCCAGGGCGAGCCCGGCGCCTACGGCGACCTCGCCTGCCGCACGGCCTATCCCGACATGGCGACGTTGCCCTGCGACACCTTCGAGGACACCTTCACCGCCGTCGGCGAGGGCCGCGCCCATCTGGCGATGATCGCCATCGACAACTCGCTCGCCGGTCGCGTCGCCGACGTTCATCACCTCATGCCGGAATCGGGCCTACATATCATCGGCGAGCATTTCCAGCGCGTCGTGCATCATCTCCTGGCGCCCAAGGGTGCGACGATCGCCGGCCTGAAGACCGTGCACAGCCACGCGCATGCCCTGCCGCAATGCCGCAAGCTGATCAACGAGCTGCGCCTGAAGGCCGTGGTCCATGCCGACACGGCGGGGGCTGCGGCCGACGTCGCCGCCAAAGGTGACGTAGCCCAGGCCGCCATCGCCTCGGAGCTGGCCGGGCAGATCTACGGTCTCGTCTCCCTGCGCGCCGACGTCGCCGACAACACGCAGAACACGACGCGCTTCGTCGTCATGCGCAAGGAGCCGCTCGATCCCGATCCGCAAGCCGGCCCCGTCCTCACCAGCTTCGTCTTCCGCGTGCGCAGCGTGCCGGCCGCCCTCTACAAGGCGCTCGGCGGCTTCGCCACCAACGGCGTCAACATCGTCAAGCTCGAGAGCTACATGATCGACGCCTGGTTCACGGTGGCGCAATTCTACGCCGAGATCGAAGGCCACCCCGACCACCGCTCCGTCCGCCTCGCCCTCGAGGAACTCGGCTTCTTCTCCCGCGAAGTGAAGATCCTCGGCGTCTATCCGGCGAATTCCTTCCGGCGAGGCGGTGGGTAGGGCGCGCGGCACGCCCGCACATCGAGCGACGGTCCCATGGTACAACTGGCATAGTGACCGGCTCAGAGCGGAACGGTCAGCTCTGCGTATGTCTCGGGCCGTCGCTTCAGCAAGCTGAAGACGGGGTTCTCTCGTACCTTTCGAAGAATTGCAGGATCCAAATCGACCCAGATCATACTGCTCTCGAGACCGACCTCCGTGCGCGTCAGCATCGAACCGTCGGGTGCGAGAACATAGGCCCCGCCGACATGGGTACTGTCGCCGTCGAAGCCGACCTGGTCAGAGAAGACCGCGAAAACGCCATTGTCTCGGGCCAAGACATCATGCAGCCTTGGAGGATCGGGTCGCTCCTTGACTAGCTCCTCCTGGAAACGAAGCAACTCCTCACTCGAAGCCTCCCGCTCGCTGCCATCGAAAGTCATTGTGCCGTCGGAACCGAACATCTTTCGGTTGGCATGCGGCAACAGAACGACCTCCGCCCCCTTGAGGTTCAGAATACGCCAGCTTTCGAAGAAATCGCTGTCATGGCAGATCGCCGTGCCGATCCGACAAAAGCCCAGATTGAATACGCTCCATTCATAAGCCTGACGAAAGCGGAAGAACTCGTCGAACGATGCATGCACCTTTCGTTGAATCCCGATCATGCCGTCGGGTCCTACGAGAGCGTAGGCATTGTAGTGGGTGCCGCGAAACAATTCGCAGAAACCATAGGCCACGACGATCCCGCGACCGCGCGCCCGCTCATGAATCGCCTGATAGATCGGCCCGTCGGATGGTTCTGCCGCTCGCGTGACCTCCGGCGTGCTGTTGTGGCCGGTGACCGACAATTCTGGAAAGACGACGAGGTCGCAAGCTGCATCTGCCGCCTGCCCGATGAACCGGAGGTGCGCCTCCAGATTTCGTTCCACGTCCATGTGTCGAACATGAAACTGCGTGGTTGCCACCCTGAACCGTTCCATCCCATCCTTTCGCGCTTGACCCGCGCTTCGCTGCGTTTCGGCGGTGAACAGGCCGCACTGGGCAATCCAGCGTCAGCCGGCCTTGCCAGGCCGACCTTCACCGAATGACGGCGTCGTCGATACTGAGCCGACATCCGCCCGATGACCAGCCTCCCTCGCGCAGACGGGCATGCGGGCCGACGCGCTGATCGTGGGCGGCAACACCGACGAGACGGGAACCTGGATGCGGGTCAGGACCGCGCTCAAGCGGTTGCAGGCGAGGGTGCGGGCAGAGCGCGAGGGGATGCACTGAAGGCCGCCTGTCGTAGACCCATGACAAGCGGTTGTCTCCGCCGTGCGGGAGCTACCGGATCATCAACGATGGCTTAGGCGCTGACAGAACGGATGCTGACGTCCTGGCACCAGCGCCACCGCGGCAGGGTCACACCGATGGTCGTGCCGACGCCGACTTCGCTGTCGAGCCGGATCGTTCCGCCATGCAGCTCGACAAGCTTTTTTGTCAGATGCAATCCCAGGCCCGTGCCGCTATGCCGCCGCGCGTAGGACCCGTCGACCTGGCTGAAGCGACCGAAAACCTTGTCGATGTCATCAGGTGCGATGCCGATGCCGTTGTCGGCAACCTGAACCAGAAGGCTTCCATCCGGAGCCAGCGCGGCTGTGGCCGTCACCTTGCCACCCGCGGGCGTGAATTTGACGGCATTGCCGAGCAGATTGAGGAGGATCTGCCGGCAGGCGCGCTCGTCCACTAGGATCGGGCGCAAGCCGGGAGCCACATCTTGTTCAAGCGTCAGGCCCGCGCGACGCGCGCGCTCCGCGACGATCCGCATGGCCGTGTCGACGATTTCCCCGATATCGCAGGGGGCTTCGTCGAGCTTGAAGCTGCCGGCCTCGATCTTCGAGGTGTCGAGAACGCTGTTGACGATGCCCAGCAGGTGCTCGCCGCTGTCCCAGATGTCCCGGGCGTACTCGAGATATTTGTTCGAGCCGACCGGCCCATAGAGCTGCCGGCAGGTGATTTCGGCGAACCCGAGGATAGCGTTCAAGGGGGTGCGCAGCTCATGGCTCATATTGGCCAGGAATTGGCTCTTGGCCTGGTTCGCGAGCTCGGCCTGCTCCTTCGCGCGCATCAGTTCCTGTTCGGTATGTTTCTTCTCGGTAAAGTCGAGCGCGACACTCCCGACGGCGGCCACGCGGCCGTCGCCGTCCTTGATCGGAAACTTGACGGCATAGGCCCATTCGCTGCGCCAGCCCGGGAAGTGGATTTCCTTAGCCACGCTCCTGCCGGTCTCGATGACCTCGCGATCCATCCCCTCCGCGATCGTGGCCCCGTCGGTGGCCATTATGTCGCTGGCGCGGCGTCCGAGAATCTCGGCCGCCCGCTTGTCCCAAATCTCTTCGACCGCATGGCTGATCATGAGGTAGCGGCCCTCGAGGTCCTTCACCGCCATCTCGACCGGCGCATGCTCCATGAAGCCGCGGAAGCGGGCCTCGCTCTCCCGCAGCGCCCCCTCGCTGCGCCGCTGCTCGTCCAGCGCGCGCCTGGCGCGGGCCGCCGACTGCACGGCGTGCGACAAGCCGCCCGTCAGCACAAGACCGCCAAGCAGAACGACCAGCGGCCACCCCGGCCAATCCGGCGCTGGCGCCGGCGCCGGAGTCAGCGCCAGGGTCAACTCGAGATCGGCAACGCCGAAGACCGGTTTGGCCGTCCCGCCCGCCGACCGCTCCGCCATCGTCGCCGGCGTTCCGACCTCGGCGATCAGCTGATTCAGCTGGAGGCGGGCCACGACCATTCCGGCCATCGGCTGCCCTGCATCGGCGCCTGTCGCCGCGATCGGGATCGCCACGAGCAACGTTGGCTGGTTCCCCTGTTGCAACCTGCCGGCGGTCTCGAGCGTCGCCGCCTGACGTTTGGTCGACAGCGCCTTCGATAGGACAGCCGCCAGGTCGGACGTCGCTGCGCCGGTCGCCGTTGGGGCCGCCGACGCGTCATTCCCCGATTCCCTGCCGGCACTGATCCGTTCCGCCTCGGGCCTGGGGTACCAGACGATGCTTGTCACGCCGGGGGGCAGCAGCTCCTGCGCCGCGCCACCCTCGCGCGCGATCACGATCGTCGGCGCGTGTGACACGGCGGCCAATTGGCCGACGAGTTCGAGACTGCGGAACAGCCCATCGATCTCTGCCCCGATGCGACGGATCTCTTGTTCGGTGTGCTCGGACACGGCTTGCGCCGTTGCCTTCTCTTCGAACGCGCGAGCCAAAATGAAGCCCGAGAATGACAGCAGAACGCCCACGGCAGCCGTCGCCGCCGTCAGTCCCGACAGGCGGCGCCGAGCGGACGCCGGCGACAGGTTTCGCCGGGTCATGGGTGCGCGGTTCCGCCGTGATATTGGCGCGGCGGATTCTTGCCGTCGCATGCGGCGTCACGCACTGCACATACTCGCTCTACTCTACACATACGACGCTGCGCTGCGCGGCCAGCCGCCTAGGTCGACGGCTTCCGGTAGTCGATCGATGCTTTATCGGTCGCAATGGTTAAGAGGCGCTTACGCCCGAAGATCACATCAAAAGCCGCAGAAGTTCGTCCAAGATTCGTGCAATTCCGGACGGCCTGACGTCCATTTGATGACCGGCCAGAAACGCGCCCGAGCATGGCGACGGCCGCTCCGAGTCGTGGACGGCCGAATATGAATGACAACCATCCTCTGCGGGCGACGAGATCACCGCCGGCGCCAAGTCGCCAAGCGGCACGATCCCCAACTTTGCGTAACGTTGTTTTGGCGAAAGAGACCTGGAGGCGGCTATCGGGCCGGGCGGACGGCGCCCTGTCAGGTCCCCGCCAGCCAGTCCTCGACCAGCCGCCGCGCGATCGAATCGCGGCGCGGCAGGCGGAAGCTCTCGTTCTCCGGCGATCGCCGCAGTTCGTCGCGCGTGTACCAGGCCGCCGTCTCGATCTCGTCCTGGGCGATGGTGAGGTCGGTCGTCACCGCCCGCGCCGTGAAGCCCAGCATGATCGATGCCGGGAACGGCCAGGGCTGCGAGGAATGATAGCGCACATCCGTTACGGGAATGCCGACCTCCTCGGCGACCTCGCGGCGCACGGTGTCCTCGAGGCTCTCGCCCGGCTCTACGAACCCGGCGAGCACCGAATGCATGCCGGGCGGCCATGACGCCTGACGGCCGAGCAGCGCACGGTCGCCGTCATGCACGAGCATGATGACGGCCGGATCGGTGCGCGGGAAATGCGAGGCGCCGCAGGCCGCGTTGCTGCAGCGGCGCACATGCCCGGCCTCGGCGCTTTCGGTCGGGCTCCCGCAGACGCCGCAGAATCGATGTCGCGCATGCCAGTTCATCAGGCCGCGCGCATAGGCGAGGAGCGCGCCGTGCTCGCGGCTCATCAGCGGCCCGACCGCGCGCAGATCGGCGAAGGTCGCCGCCTCCGCGAGGCCCGCCACCGGCGCGGGATCCTCGAGCTGTGAGACGTCGACGGCAAAATGGCCGACGCTTTCGTAGTCACCCAGGAAGGCCATGTCGCGTCCATCGGCCAGCAACGTGGCGGCCCGCTCGGGCGTCAGCCACGCCGCACGCGGCGCCGTGCCGGCGATGACCAAACTCTGCAGCCGCCACACCGGCAGGATTCGCGTCGCCGGATCGGCCAGGCGCTGGGCTATCCAGGCGGTATCGCGCCGCAGGTGCGCCAGGCGGTCGAGCGGGCCGCCGGCGTAGAAGTTCGGCGGCGATGGTTCAGCCGCCATGGCCGTTGCCGCCATCGGCTTCGTGGTAGGCCTGGCGCAGATGCACTGGCTTCTGTCGTCGCCGGTGCGCCATGTTGAGCGCCTCGACGAACACCGAGAAGCCCATGGCCGCGTAGATGTAGCCCTTGGGCACATGCACGCCGAAGCTGTCGGCGATAAGCGTCGTGCCGATCATCAAAAGGAAGCTGAGCGCCAGCATCTTCACCGTCGGGTGGCGCTCGACGAAGCCGCCGACCGGCCCGGCCGCCAGCAGCATCACGATCATCGACAGGATGATGGCCGCCGCCATCACCCAGATCTCATTGGCCATGCCGATGGCGGTGACGATGGAATCGATGGAGAAGACAAGGTTCACGATGGCGATCTGCACGACCACCGCCGTCAGTTGTGCGTGGACGCGGGCGGAAGCCTCGCCCTCCTCGCCCTCGAGGCTGCCGTGGATCTCGTGGGTCGCCTTGTAGATCAGGAACACGCCGCCGGCGAAGAGGATCAGATCGCGGCCGGAGAAGCCGTGGCCGAAGACCGTGAACAGCGGCTCGGTCAGCCCGATGACCCAGGCGATGGCGAGCAGCAGGACGAGGCGCGGAATGAGCGCCAGGATGATGCCGAGACGGCGGGCGCGCGGCTGCTGCCCCTTCGGCAGCTTGCCGACGAGCACGGCGATGAACACGATGTTGTCGATGCCAAGGACGATCTCGAGCGCCGTCAGCGTCAACAGGCTCAGCCAGATCTCCGGATTGGCCACCCATTCCATGTCGGCACCGTCGTTGTTTCCGATCGACCGGCCGGAAACTGCCCGATTTGCCGCGGCCCGGCAACCGCCACCGCGCCTTGCACGAGAGGATCGCCACCCCATCTCAAGGGACGCGGCGCCCCGCCGCAACGTTCATCGTCGGTTCAGCTCGCCATGGGGAAACTCCAGGTCATGCGGGTCTTCGCACTCGCGCCTATGCCGGCCACCGCCACCGATCTCGCGCTGGCCAGCTTCCCGCCGGCCGGGCGCCTCGACTACAAAGTGACGCGCCAGGGCGACGACATCGGCACCCAGTCCGTCGAGTTCATCCGCGACGGCGACCGGCTGACCGTGCGCACCCATGTCGACATCGCCGTGGCCATGCTGGGCATCACGATGTTCCGCTTCACCCACGTCGCCGAGGAGCAGTGGCAGGGCGGCCGCTTGATGCAGATCACCTCGCAGACCAACGACGATGGTGAACCGCGCAAGGTCGACTTGAGGCTCGATGGCGACCGCCTGCGCGGCACCTACAACGGCCGCGCGGTCGACTATCCCGCCAGCCTTATCCCGGCCAGCCTCTGGCATCCGGCGACCGTGCAGCAGACGGTGCTGCTCGATCCCATCAAGGGCCGCGACCGCAACGTGACGATCGCCGACAAGGGCGAGGAACCGATCAAGGTCCGCGGTCAGACCGTGACGGCGCATCACTATTCCATAACCGGCCAGATCATGCGGGAGATCTGGTATGGCCCGGATGGCCAGGTCGTCCAGGTCCGCTTCCCCGCAAAAGACGGTTCGCAGATCAACGTTCTGCTGCGTTGACACATCGACGGCCCTTGCCCCGACGGCCGCCAGGCCTGATATAGTGGAG
>Ga0335069_10004077_pt1 | contig 21828 bp, 17 predicted proteins | sample Lox_Sample_11_FD_206714 | JGI IMG/M metagenome (GOLD analysis project Ga0335069, IMG submission 206714) | Soil microbial communities from Loxahatchee National Wildlife Refuge, Florida, United States - Lox_Sample_1.1 | ecosystem: Environmental > Terrestrial > Soil > Wetlands | place: USA...
CGCATCGTGCCAGGCAATCGCTTCGACCTGCGCTGCCGATGAGGCGACGTCGGGCCGCGTGGGATCGATGCTGATCGCCATGCCGATCACGAAATCCTCGCCGCAGGACTTGCGAATCTCGGAGAGGAGCTCGGCCGAGAAGCGCATCCGGTTCTCGAAATTGCCGCCGTATTTGTCGTCGCGGCGGTTGCTGTAGGGCGACCAGAACTGCTCGATCAGCGCATTATAGGCGGCCATCAGTTCGCAGCCGTCATAGCCCGCATCCTTGGCGCGTCGGGCGCAGCGTGCGAAGGCGGCGATGATCTCGGCGATCTCGCTTTCGGTCATCGCGTGGCTGCCGTCGGAATCATGCATCGACGCGAGGCCGGACGGCGACCAGCTCGCGCAATAGGAATTGTCCCAGTCGCCATGCGCGCCGACGTGATAGAGCTGCTGCAGGATGGCGGCACCTTCGGCATGCACCGCCTCGGTGATGCGGCGGAAATGCGGGATGACGGAATCATCGTCGGCGCGGAAGTTGCCGCGCGTCAGCACGGCCGTCGGATGGACCGGAATGGGCTCGACCACGATCATCGCCGCGCCACCGATGGCGCGCTCGCGGTAGTAGCCGAGATGCCGGTCACCGGGCAGGCCGTCCACGCTCATATTCGCGGTATGCGCGCCGAAGACGATGCGGTTCCGCAGGGTCAGATGCCGCAGTTTCAGCGGCTGGAACAGGACGGAAAAGTCTTCGGTCGGGTGATCGGCCATGGCGGCGGTTCCTCTCGCGTACTCGGTCGTCGCCGCATATTCCGAAGAATTTTAGGGGCCGGGCAAGGGCTTATGCTGCGGCACGGCAGCACTTTATCGCAGGTTCGAAATCGCCGAAGATTGTTCGTCGATATGGGCCGGGGGAAACGGCGCCCATGCGGGACGGGCTATGCAGGACTGGCGCACGCTCTGTCACCCCGCGATTCTGAAGGTGCTCGCCTATTGGGAGAGCAAGCGCCACGGACGAACCATGCCGCGGCGGAGCGATATCGACCCTGCCGAGCTCGTCGAACTTCTCCCGTTCATCATGCTGGTGGACGTGGTGGGGGACGAGCGGCGGTTCGTCTATCGTCTGGTCGGGACCGGCGAGGTGGAGGTGCGCGGGCGGGATCCGACCGGCAAGGCCGTCGCCGAGGCCTATTTTGCCGCCAGCGCCCATGACGCGTTGAAGAACTATCAGGCCGTGTGCGACACGCACGCGCCGCTCTACGAAGAGGACAATTTTCAAATCGTCGATCGGTACGTCGGCGAGGCCAATCTGTTCCTGCCGCTCTCGGACGACGACAAGACGGTCAACAAGATCATGGTGTTCTCGATCAACCGTGATCTCTATCGCGTGACATGAAGCGGCGCCCGCCAAAACCACACGAAATCCACAGAGTTCGATGATCTGATGTTGCCTGGGGCGCGGCGCCATGGCATGGTCGCCGGGCTGAAACAAAGATCGCGGGCGCCAAGGCACCCGGACAGGACAGGCGGGGGCAGGGAGAGATCGTGCAAGCGGCGGAAGAGCTGGTGCGCCGGCTGAAATGCTGGCTCGAGCCGGTGGTGCCGGTCCGCATCAAAGGCGGGATCACCAACGCCAACTTCCTGGTCGAGCACCAGGGCGTCAAATATTTCGTGCGGATCGGCGACGACATCCCGGTGCACCAGGTGATGCGATTCAACGAGCTCTCGGCCGGGCGCGCGGCCGCCGATTGCGGCCTCTCGCCTGCGGTGGTGCATTTCGAGCGCGGGGCTCTGGTCTTCGATTTCATCGAGGCAAAGACCTTCAGCGCCGAGGACGTCCGGCAACCCAACAACCTGAACCGCGTGCTCGAGCTGGTGAAGACCTGCCACCGGGTGATGCCACGGCACGTGCGCGGGCCGGCCGTCATCTTCTGGGTCTTTCATGTGCTGCGCGACTATGCGCATAGCCTGCGCGACGGGCAGAGCCGGCACGTGCCCGCCCTGCCGCGCCTGATGGAGATCGCGGAACGGCTGGAAGACGCGGTCGGGCGGGTGGAGATCGTCTACGGCCACAACGATCTGCTGCCCACCAACATCATGGACGACGGCAAGCGGCTCTGGCTGGTCGACTGGGACTATGCCGGCTTCAACAGCCCGCTGTTCGATCTCGCAAACCTCTGTTCCAACAGCGAGGTTGTGGCGGAGAGCGAGCGCATGGTGCTTGAGAATTATTACGAGCGCGAAGCCGACGAGGATCTGATGCGCCGCTATCACGCGATGAAATGCGCCTCGCTGATGCGCGAGGCCATGTGGAGCATGATCTCCGAAATCCACTCCACGCTGGATTTCGACTATCGCGCCTACACCGCGGAATACCTCTCGCGCTTCGAGCGCTCGTATCGCGATTTCGAGAGGCTCTGAGACCAGCATGGCGCAGATTCCACCGCACGCACGCGCGATTGTCATCGGCGGCGGCATCATCGGCTGCTCGACCGCCTATCACCTCGCCGCACTCGGTTGGAAGGACATCGTGCTGGTCGAGCGCGCCAAGCTCACCAGCGGTTCCACCTGGCATGCGGCCGGCCTGGTCGGACAGTTGCGGACCTCGGCCAATATCACCCAGCTGCTGAAATACTCGGTCGAGCTCTACGACCGGCTGGAGAAGGAGACCGGGCTCGCGACCGGCTGGAAGATGAATGGCGGGCTGCGCCTTGCTTGCAACGCGGAGCGGATGACCGAGATCCGGCGCCAGGCGACGACCGCGCATTCCTTCGGGCTCGAGATGGAATTGCTGTCGCCGCAAGAGGCGCAGAAGCTCTGGCCGCTGATGGAGATCGGCGATCTGGTCGGCGCCGCTTTCCTGCCGACCGACGGCCAAGCCAATCCCGCCGATATTGCGCAGTCGCTGGCCAAAGGTGCGCGCAACCGCGGCGTCGGCATCTTCGAGGATGTCCGGGTCACCGGGATCTTGGTCGAGAACGGTCGCGCCGTCGGCGTGCGCACCGACCGGGGAGAGATCCGGGCCGAGATCGTGGTGAATTGCGCCGGGCAATGGGCCCGACAGGTCGGCGCGATGGCCCGGGTCTCGGTGCCGCTGCAGTCGGTGCAGCATCAATACATCGTCACCGAGGCGCTCGGCGCGCCGAAGACTTTGCCGACACTGCGGGATCCCGATCGCCTCATCTATTTCAAGGAGGAAGTCGGTGGCCTGGTCATGGGCGGCTATGAGCACAACCCGGTGCCATGGCTCCCCGAAGGCGAGCGGGGCGATCTGCCGGAGAACTTCGCCTTCCAGCTGTTGGACACCGATCTCGAACACTTCGAGCCCCTGATGGAGCAGGCGCTCGCCCGCGTGCCGGCGCTCGCCAAAGCCGGCATCAAGCAGATCATCAACGGACCGGAGAGCTTCACGCCCGACGGCAATTTCATCCTTGGCGAAGCGCCGGAGCTGAAGGGCTTCTATGTCGGCGCCGGGTTCAATGCCTTCGGCATCGCCTCCGGCGGCGGGGCGGGGCGCGCACTCGCGGAATGGATCGCCGCCGGCGAGCCGCCGATGGATCTCTGGCCGGTCGATATCCGTCGCTTCGCCAAGCTCCATCGAGACCGGCACTGGGTCTTGACCCGCACGCTGGAGGCCTACGCGCATCATTATGCGATGGCCTGGCCCTACGAGGAGCTCACCAGCGGCCGGCCGCTCCGGGTCTCGCCGCTCTACGAGAGGCTGAAGACCCAGGGCGCCGTGTTCGGATCGAAGCTCGGGTGGGAGCGACCGAACTGGTTCGCGCCGGCGGGAGTCGAACCCTGGGATGTCTACTCCTACGGCCGTCAGAACTGGTTCGAGCATGTGGGTACCGAGCACCGTGCCTGTCGCGAACGGGTCGCGCTGTTCGACCAGACCTCGTTCGCCAAGTTCATGCTGGTGGGCAAGGACGCGGAAGCGGCGCTCTCCTGGATCTGCGCCAACGACGTCACGAAGAAGCCGGGAAGCATCATCTATACGCAGATGCTGAACCAGCGCGGCGGGATCGAATGCGACCTCACGGTGACGCGTCGTCCGGACGGCGCCTACTACATCGTCACCGGCACCGGTTTTGCCACCCACGATTTCCACTGGATCAAGAGCCACATTCCCGACGGGCTCGATGCGCGGCTGATCGACATCAGCGGCGCCTTCGGCACGTTGGCGCTGATGGGACCTAAGGCGCGCGACGTTCTCCAGGCGGTAGCGCAAGAGGATCTTTCCAACGCGGCATTCCCTTTCGGCACGGCGCAGGAGATCATGGTCGCCGGCGCACCGGTCTATGCGCTGCGCGTCACCTATGTCGGCGAGCTCGGCTGGGAGTTGCATGTGCCGATGGAGAGCCTCGGGGCGGTCTACGATGCCCTCATGGCAGCGGGCGCTCCGCATGGCATCGTGAATGCTGGGTACCGTGCGATCGAGAGCCTGCGGCTCGAGAAATTCTATCGCGCCTGGTCGAGCGACATCACGCCCGACCATACGCCGCTCGAGGCGGGCATGGGCTGGGCGGTCAAGCTGAGGAAGAACACGCCCTTCCTCGGCCGCGAGGCGCTGGTCGCACAGGCGGCGAAGAAGCTGCCGAAGCTGCTGGCCTGTTTCACGGTCGATGACCCGTCGATCGTGCTGCTCGGGCGCGAGACGATCTTCCGCAATGGCAAGCAGGTCGGCTGGCTTTCGTCCGGCGGCTACGGCTACACGCTCGAGGCCAATGTCGGGATCGGCTATGTGCGTGATGCGGATGGCGGCGTGACGCCGGAGGACGTGGTTTCGGGCACATACGAGCTGGAGATCGCCTGCGCGAGGTATCCCGCCAAAGTCAGCCTGCAGCCGCTCTATGACCCCAGGATGGAGCGGGCGAAGAGCTGACGACACGATCGCTCAAGCGCTGCGCGGGCCGCTTTTTTGCCTTGCCTATGGCTTCATATGGTTGAAACATAGTCCAAACGCGAAGCCCGAATGAACGGGCCGCGGGCGCCGGCGTCGTTCTGGCGGCCGGCGACGGGAGGATCATATGCCGGGCAGAGCACCGGCGGCGCCGCGTTGCGCCGCCCTCGTCGGACCCTATCTCAGCGGCAAGACCGCGCTACTGGAGAGCCTGCTTTTCGCGACCGGCGCCACCACGCGCAAGGGCAATGCCAAGGACGGCACGACCGTCGGTGACAGCTCGCCCGAGGCGAAAGCCAGGAGGATGTCGGTCGAGGTGAGCGCCGCCACCACCGAATACCTCGGCGAGGCCTGGACCTTCCTCGATTGCCCGGGCTCGGTCGAGCTGGCGCAAGAGGCGCGCAATGCGCTGCTGGTCTGCGATGTCGCGGTGGTCGTGGCCGAGCCGCTGGTCGAGAAGGCGTTGACTCTGGCGCCATTGCTGAAGTTCCTCGACGACAACAAGATCCCGCACCTCCTGTTCATCAATAAGATGGACCAGGCGAGCCATACTGCGCGCGACGTCCTGCACGCGCTGCAAAGCGTTTCCAGCCGCCCGCTGCTGCTGCGCCAGGTGCCAATCCGTGTTGCCGGCAAGGACGGCGACGAGGTCACAGGCTATGTCGATCTCGTCAGCGAGCGCGCCTACCAGTACCACCCCGGCAAGGAATCCGACCTCATCAAGATGCCCGAGGAAATGCTGCCGCGCGAGCAGGAGGCGCGGACCAGCCTGCTCGAGGCGCTCGCCGATTTCGACGACGGGCTCATGGAACAGCTGCTCAGCGACGCGATTCCGTCCAAGGACGAGATCTATCAGCAGATCCGCAAGGACCTCGCCGACGATCTCATCGTGCCGGTGCTGCTCGGAGCCGCTGAGAAGGACGCGGGCGTCCATCGCCTGCTGAAGACGCTGCGGCATGACGTGCCCGGCCCGGAGGCGGCGCAGCAGCGGCTCGGTATCGCGGGAAATGAGGCGGCCGCCGTCGTCTTCAAGACCAGCAACCAGCAGCATTCGGGGAAGCTGTCGCTCGCCCGCGTGTTCGGCGGCAAGATCGCCGACGGTGCTACGCTCAGCGGCCAGCGCGTCTCCGGCATCCTGCGCATGAAAGGGCACAGCGGAGACAAGGTCCCGGCCGCGAATCCGGGCGAGATCGTCGCCCTCGGCCGCCTCGAGCAGGCGAAGACCGGCGATCTCCTGACGGCGAGCGGCAAGACCCCTTCGGGCTACAAGTGGCCCGATCCGCTGCGTCCGCTGTTCTCGCTGGCGATCGATGTCGAGAACCGCAGCGACGAGGTGAAGCTCACCGCCGCGCTCGCCAAGTTGAGCGAGGACGACCCGTCCCTGACCTTCGGCCATGATCCCGACACGCATGAGCTGCTGCTCTATGGCCAGGGCGAGGTGCATCTCAACATCGCCTTCGACCGCCTGAGGAACCGCTTCAATCTGCCGGTCAAGCATCGAAGGCCGAGCGTCAGCTATCGTGAGACCATCCGGGGCCAGGTGAAGCAGCATGCGCGCTTCAAGCGGCAATCCGGCGGCCACGGCCAATTCGGCGACGTGCATATCGAAGTATGGCCGCTGGCGCGCGGCATGGGGTTCGAGTTCCACGACCGCGTCGTCGGCGGGTCGGTGCCACGAACCTTCATCGGCTCGGTCGAGGAGGGGATCCGGGAATACTTGCAGCGGGGACCGCTGGGTTTCCCGGTCGTGGATCTCGCGGCGGCACTGTTCGACGGCCAATACCATTCGGTCGACAGCTCGGACATGGCGTTCAAGACCGCCGCACGGATGGCGATGCAGGAGGCGATGCCGAAATGCGGCCCGGTGCTGCTCGAGCCGATCTTCGCTGTCGAGGTGTCGGCGCCCAACGAGTTCACCGCCCGGGTGCACAATCTGATAACCGGCCGGCGCGGTCAGATCCTCAACTTCGGCGCCAAGGAAGGCTGGACCGGATGGGACATGGTGGAGGCACTCCTTCCGCAATCGGAACTCCACGACATGATCATCGAGCTCCGCTCGCTCACCCTCGGCGTGGGTAACTTTGCCTATCGGTTCGACCATCTCCAGGAGCTGACGGGCCGGCTGGCCGAAAAGGTGGTGGAACAGCGACAGGCCGCTGCCGCGCATTAATCCATTTCCCGAGATGCACACACGGTGGCACCGAAGAGAAGCTGAAATTCCTGCGTCTGGACGGCCACTTGCGCGTGGTTCGCTCCGGTGGCATACCTGAATGATCGGTACTGCGCCCGCAAGTCCGGGCCGGAGCCATTCGGCGTGCTCCCGGGCGCAGGTTTCAGGCTGACCGACGCCGTCATCAGGCCGAATATCAGGCTATCTTGGGGCGCGGACTATGTGTGCGTGCGCACCCGGGAGGCGCGCGAGACAAGCGCCCCACCGGGATCGCAGGACTTTGAACACGCGCGTGGAAATCAACCTGGGTCCGGACGGTCAGCCGAAGCAAAGCTTCTGGCACGACATCGTCGTGACCAAAGAGGAATGCACGTCCGAGCGGGCGAAGCGGCTTGCTGAATACTGGGATAAGCTGCGCGGCAACCGCTCCATGCCCGGCCGGAAGGACATCGACCCGACCGAGATCTGGTCGCTGGTGCCGAACATCCATGTCAGCGAGTGGTATACCAATCCCGAACGCGTGCGTTATCGCCTCGCCGGGACCGAGCTCGTCGCCTCGATCGGTCGGGAGATCAGTGGCCGTTGGCTGAACGATCTTCACGAGGATCCTCGGGATATCGAAGAGACCTTGGCCCTCTATCGTCGCGTCGTGCAGAACCGCGCGCCGGTCTTCGGGCGCTCGCTCAGCTCCAGCCGCCGCCTGGGCGTAGACTCCTTTGAATGGGTGATTTGCCCACTCTCCGACGACGACAAGGAGGTCACCCATTTCATTGGTCTCGAGGACTATGTCTCGAAGCGCCGATACCTGAGCGGGCGGGGTTGCTGAGGGAACGCCGTCGCGGGCGACCCTCCCCTGTGGGTGGATTTGGGGAAAATCAGGGGACAATTTGCCTCCGAACTCACCCTCGGGTGGTAATTTCCCTCTCTGCGCCTCCAAGTGCCGCAACGAGGACAATTCGGCACTTGCGGCGGATCAAAGTTCCGTTGTCATATCGCGCTGGTGCGGGCGAGGGCCGGCTGTGTCACTAGAGCAGAGCTTCAGGAGCGATACCATTTCCAAACGGCAGTCAGGCTTTGCCGCTGATGAGCTGATCGGGAATGACGTCATCATCTCCCCCAGCGAATGCACATCCGCGCGGGTGCTGGGGCTGCATGACTACTGGCTCAAGGTCCGCGGCGATCGGCTGCTCCCGAGCCGCAAGGATATCGACCCCCTCGAATTCTGGAAGCTGCTGCCATACGTGCATATGAGCGAGTGGCACACCAATCCCGACGGCGTGTTCTATCGCATTGCCGGCACCGAGATCGTGGCAACAGCGGGCCAGGAGTTTCGCGGTCGCTGGCTCTCGGACTTTCAGACGGATCCCGACGACCTGCAGCAGATCATGTCGCTCTACTATCGCGTGGTCGCGACGCGGGTGCCGATCTTCGGACGCACCGACAGCAGCACGCTGCGCCTCGGCGTGGAGTTCTTCGAATGGATCCTGTGCCCGCTGTCCGATGACGGCAAGCAGGTCACACATTTCCTTGGCCTCGAGGATTACGTCTCGACGCGACGCTATCTCGGCGGTGTCCCCCAGTAGAGACCGCTCTCCGGGACGCCTTCAGGCGGCCTGTTTGCCGAGCTTCGACAGGAACGAGAGCATCCTCTCGCCGGGCGTATAGCTCGGCTTATTAGAGGCGAACTCGAGCCCGGGGACACAGACGAAGACAAAGGCGAAATCCTCGATCCTGGAATCGAGATCGACCACGATCGCCTGGTTGAGCGAGACCGCACGCAGCTTGGCGAGCACGTGCTCCAGCATCGCTTCCATCGAATCAAAGCTCGGTGCCGGGGGGACGGAATCGAATGCGTAGGCCGGCTCCATTCGCGCCATCCGCTCGAATGCGACCATGTTGGTATGGTCGGTGATGGCGATGTCCTTGCGGTAGCGCTCCCAAGTCACGTCGTCGCGAACGCCGGAAATATGCGTGAGCCGGCTCTGCATCGCCTCGGTGATGGCGCGCGAGAGCGCGATCGCGGGGACGGGATGACAGCCATAGCCGGAGGCACGTTGCGGATAGAGCGTCGCATTGCCGCGATCCGCGACGGTACACGCGAAGGTGGGAACCTCGATGTCGTAGGTGCAGTACCACACCCAGACGTCGAGGTTGGCGCGCCGGCAACGCTCAATCTGCGACTGGCAGATCGGGTCCACGATGGTCTCGAGCTTCACCATACGCTTCGAGGGATCGGGGGCGATGCTCTGCTCGATCTGCCAGAGGCAACTCTGATCGCGCTCGATCACTTCGCAGAGGCCGTGCACGACCGCTTCGGTGCGGGAATTGCCGGAGGCAAGCCCGTTCGAAGACGCGAGGAACACCGGGGCACCGCCCCGCTTCACCCGGAAATCGAGGTCGAGGACTTCCTTGGGGAGGAGCAGCGGACGGTCCGTCACAAGGTCGCGGCCCTCGACCCACATCACCGCCGTTTCGTCGGTGATCTTGGCTTCCGATCGGAGGGGCAGGGCGGCGGGTGAGGCGAAGCGCTCGTCCTGGAACGCCTCCTCCAGCGAGACGACTGGACCGCTGCCTTCCCAGCGCTCCGCGTGGTACTGCTCTATGCTCTCCATCACGGCAGAAATATAGGCAAGCGCATCGGTGATGCCCTTGCCCTGAGAAACCGTGAGCGAATAGGAGAGCGGCCGAATCGCCATCCAGACTGGCAGCCCGACCACATCCAACCCGGTAACGCTAGCAACCCGGGTGATGCCGAACTCCGGAATCCTCGGCCGCAGCCGCGTCAACGTCTCTTCGGCGGAACGGACACGAACCGTTCCGCCGAGATCAACCGTCGTCACGTCAAACCCGACGTGCGGCTCAGTTGGCGATCAGGACGCGCTCGTCGTCGTCGCGGCTGAAGGCGCCGGCAATCAGGACGCGCTCGTCATCGTCGCGGGCGAAGCTGCCGGCAACCAGGACGCGCTCGTCATCGTCGCGGGCGAAGCTGCCGGCGACCAGGACCCGCTCGTCGTCGTCACGGGCGAAGCTGCCGGCGACCAGGACGCGCTCGTCATCGTCGCGGGCGAAGCTGCCGGCGACCAGGACGCGCTCGTCGTCGTCACGGGCGAAGCTGCCGGCGACCAGGACCCGCTCGTCATCGTCGCGGGCGAAGGCGTTGACGGCGATACGCTCGTCGTCGTGGCGGGCAAAGCTGCCGGCGATCAGGACACGCTCGTCATCTTCGCGGGCGAAGGCATTGACGGCGATACGCTCGTCATCCTCGCGCGCGAACGCATTCGCCGCGATACGCTCATCGTCGTGCGCGGTCGTATGGGTGGCGATACCCTGCAACGTACGGTGCAGCGCCATCCCGGCCTTTTGACGAAACTGCAGAACTTCTTGAAGCGAACTCATGATTCCACCCTCCGAAGTTAATCTTTGGTCAACCTTAATCAGAGGTTAACCGCACCCAACGGCTTTAACGCGGGATTAACCTTACCTGGGCCGCTTCGCCTGCGCAATACGCGTTCTGACCCACTGCACCATCGGTTGCAGCTCTGAGGCGATTTGCCTCAACTGGGGATATTGTCCGCCGCGCCGACGAGCCGACCCGCATCGGACCAAAGCGATTCTCATGCCACTAGGTTCGGCAACCTAACGTCGAGTGTTAGAGTCGGGGACATAAATCCTATTGCGGCCTCAGAACTAAGGCTCGCACCCCTGCGGCGGGAGTGGCAGATTGCAAAAAGCGAGCACAGGGGCACGGGCGTGAGATGAACGAGAGCTGCGTCTTCGTAGGGCCGACGCGGGTGAAGAAGCGGGACTTTCCCAAGATCGACTTCTATCCGCCGGCGGCGCTTGGATCCGTCTTTCGGGCAGCCGAGCGCGGCTACCGGCGGATCGGGATCATCGATGGCTTTTTCGGCAACACGCCCTCGGTTTGGCACAAGGAGATCCTCTATGTGATCTCCCGAGGCGTCGAGGTGGCGGGGGCAGCCAGTACCGGCGCATTGCGCGCGGCAGAGCTTGCCCCCTATGGCATGCGCGGCATCGGCAATATCTACCGGCTCTATCGCTCCGGATCGATCGCGGATGACGACGAGGTCTGCGTGACGCATGCGATCGAAGAACTCGATTTCATGCCGCTCTCGGAGCCGATGATCAGCATCCGCTACACCTTGCGGGGACTGCGGCGGCGGGGCGTCATTTCGCAGGCCGAGGAGCAGGCGATCGACGCCGAGCTCAAGGCGTTGCATTTCGGCGAGCGGACGCTGGACCGGATCCGCGGCGCAGTCGGCCACCACCTCGCGACCGAGCGTGCGGCGATGGCGATGGACAGCTATCTGGCGACACGTCGCGATGCCAAGGGCGAGGATGCGGCGCGCCTGCTGGAATGGCTCTCCCGTCCACGGCGACCGGGGCCGCAACCACAGTGGGAATTTCCCAGAACCGTACCCTTCGCCCATCAGTTTGAGGACAAGGTCGCGGATATTCCGAAGCTCGGCGACAAAATTGTATGATAAACGGGATCTATCCGGCTGCTGCGTCGGTCATGCCGGCACGGGCGTCGTCGCCCGCTATATCGATTCGCCACCGCAAGATGCAGAATTGAGGGGGAGAGGCTTTCGAGCACGTGCCAGCGCATGATGACGCATGATCGATGACCACGGAGGAGGCGGACCGTTGGAACGCGGCGGTCCACAGCAGCAGGTCGGCGACAGCCTCGGCGGCCGGTATCGATACATTTCGCTCGACGAGTGCACGTCGGACAAGGTCCGCCGCCTGCTAAACTATTGGCAGCGGATTCGCGGCGACCGTGCCATGCCACGCCGCCAGGACGTCGATCCGGCGGCGATCTGGCCGCTCTTGAAGAACGTCTTCATGAACGAGTGGCACACCAAGCCGGACCGGTTGCACTACCGGATCGCCGGCACCGAACTGGTGGCAGCCATGGGATTCGAGATCCGCGGCAAATGGCTCACCGATCTCTACCACGACCCGGCGGATGTCGAGCGCACGCTTACTCTCTACCGCAAGGTGGTGGACGGGTGTGCGCCGGTGCTCGGTCGCACCGAGGGCACGCAGCTCAGGCTCGGCGTCGAGACCTTCGAATGGGTGATCTGCCCGCTCTCGGACGATGGTACGCATGTTACCCATTTCATCGGCCTCGAGGACTATGTGGCGACGCGACCTTATCTCGGCGCACCCGAATAGTCGCCCATGGCCTTCCGGCGCTAGCTTTCGATCATCAGGTAGAGAGGTGCACGACGTGGACGGAACAGGCGCGGAAGTGATTCCAGGCACGACGGCTTTCCGTGAACGGCTTGATGCGGTGCTTGCCGAGACGGCATCCGCCAAGGCACTGCCGAACCTCTGCTATGTCGACGCCGACTTCCTGCAGTACGAGCGGGCGCGGCTGTTCGAGGCCGGATGGGCGTGCATCGGCTTCGGCAAGGACGTACCGCAGCCGGGCGACGTCGTGCCGCGCTCGCTGCTCGGGCTGCCGCTGATTCTGTTGCGCGACTCCGCCCGCAATATCCGGGTGTTCCACAATGTCTGCAGCCATCGCGGCGCCGAGCTGGTGGCTGAGCCTTGCCATGTCACCGGTGTGCTCCGTTGTCCGTATCATTCCTGGGCCTATGATCTCGAGGGCCGGCTCAAGGCGACGCCGTTCATCGGTGGGCCGGGCGTCAGCCGCTGCGAGGGCTTCGACAAAGCGGCGCATGGGCTGAAGCCGGTCCGCACCGCGGTCTGGTTCGATCTCGTCTTCGTCAATCTTGACGGCAAGGCGGTGGAGTTCTCCAGCTATATTGGCCCGGTGGCCGAGCGCTGGTCGATGTTCGACGGCAGCCTGATCCGTCACTCCGGTGCGGATTCATCCGCGGTGTTCGACGTCCATTGCAACTGGAAGCTGGCGGTCGAGAACTACTGCGAGGCCTATCATCTGCCCTGGGTCCATCCGGGGCTGAACTCCTATTCGCGGCTGGAGGACCACTACAACATCAACGAATGGGATTCCTTCGCGGGGCAGGGGAGCCGGGTCTACCGCCCGAGCCTGACCGACAGCGGGGAGGAACTGCCGAACTTCCCGGACCTGCCGCGCCAGTTCCGGGGCGGCGCGGAGTACGCCGCGCTGTTCCCGAACGTGCTGCTCGGCGTGCACCAGGACCATTTCATGGCGGTGCGCCTCGAGCCGATCGCGGTTGACCGTACTCTGGAGCATCTCGAGCTCTACTACGTGGGCGAAGCGGCGCTGGGCGACACCTATGCGCCGATTCGCTCGGCCAATCTCCGCACCTGGAAGCAGGTCTTCGCCGAGGACGTCGGCGTGGTCGAGCGGATGCAGCGCGGCCGCGCTTCGCCTGCGTTCGACGGCGGCGTGTTCTCGCCCGTCATGGACGTGCCGACACACTGCTTCCACAAATGGGCCGCGCAGCGCCTGATGTAATCAGAGCGCGTCGAGCGACGGCGCGCGGGCGATCTCTCGGAAGAGATCGACGATGCCGTCGCGCGACCAGCCGCCGCGTGCGCCCATCGCGACCCTCAGGAACGGCGTGATCTCGCCGGCCTGCGGCAGGATCGCCTCGTAGCGATGGCTGCGGAAGCCGAAGCTGCCGCCCTTGTCGAGGCGCAGGTTCCGCGCCTTCGCCTCGCGGGCGATGATCGCTTCCAGCAGGCGATAGTTCTCGGGCGAGTCTTCATGCAGCTGCAGCAGGCAGTACGGCGCGGCACAAGCATTGCCGTTGGGGGGATTGTCATTCGAAGCGCCCAGCGCCGGGTGCGAGATGAGCGAGAACAGGCCGTCGATCTCGGCGACCCGCTCGGCCAGCAGAGCATTGTTGGCGAAGACGGCATCGGCATAGAAGCGCGCGGTCTCGCGGTCGAGGAACCAGGGGGCATCGAGTGCCGCCATCGCGTCGAGCCCGAGACCGGCGCCGGTCAAGGTGCGCGCCTTGCGGAGCTTCTCGGCAGGATCGGATTCCAGCGTGATTCCCTCCGGCCGATAGAGGCTGACGATGCCGACGTTCGCGAGCTCGAGCCCGACCTGGTGCAGTTTCAATCCTGAACGAAGATTGGCGATCAGCTGCCCTGCGGCGTTCGTGCCGACTTTCGCCGGCAGCCAGCGCCCAATATCGCAGAGCGGCTCGGTGAGGGTGCTGTCGATGATGACGAGCGACGGCGCACCGGCGGCGCGTTCGATGTGGCGCGCGAGAGCGGCCCTGACGTCGATGGCATGCGATTGCGCGGCGCGGTCGAAATAGACCGGCTCCACGATGAGCACATCGGCCGGCTCGTCGCCGTCCTTCGGCAGCTCGCGCGCCATGCCGTGCTGGGCGAGCATGGCCAGCAGCTCCTCGGTCTCGAAGTAGCCGCCGAGATGGCGGATGCGCGGCGGATTCGCCGGATTGGCGCTGCGTGGCGAGAGCGCCAGCAGGAGGCCGTTCAGCGCCGCCTGGCCGCTGGAGAATAGCAGATGCTCTCCGACCCAGCCTCTCGGCGCGCCGGCGTAGTCCGCGCAGCGCGCTTCGAGAAAATCGGGGCGGAGGTCGCGCTCGTAGCCGAAGGCGATCTCCTCGCCGTCGGGGGCGACAGCACGATCGCGATCCCGCGGCGAACGCAGCATCCGATCCGACGTCGCGTGGGCGACGCCGAGGCAGATGCGGCGCAGGGCGAGGACGAGACGGTCGAGCTCCGCCTCCGCCGTCCAGGGCGGAAAATCGGCGGCGGAGAGAGCCGAGACCGCAGCCTGCCAGGCCTGCAGGCTGGGATCGACGCTGGTCACCTTCTCCGAGAGCTTGCGGCCGAGACGCAGCAGCTCCGCGCATTCGGCGCGAACGGCATCGCTGGAAACGGAGCGACCCTTGCTGGCGAAATCCACAGCGAGAATTGTCATGACAGCCCCAGCTTGCCGCACCGCGGTATCAATGCGGAGGTCTGGGGAATGTTCCCACCATAGAATTGCGACAAATCTTGGTGAAGATTTGCTTGCGGACTAACCCCTAAGGGCTATAGCGCCGGGGAATCGTCAGGCGGCCAATGCCCGCGCACTTGCTCATAGTGGTCGAATCGCATTGTGTGCTGAGCGCGGCCTCCGGTCATGGACCGGAGCGCGTTCACGTAGCCGAACAAATTGGACAAGGGCACCATGGCGCTGACGGCGTGAGCATCGTCGAGACTATCCATGCCCAGCGTCTGGCCACGGCGGCTATTCAGGTCGCCGATCACATCGCCGAGATAGTCCAGCGGCGTCACCACCTCTACCTTCATCATCGGCTCCAAGAGTTTCGGACCGGCCTGCGGGATCGCCTCGCGGAAGCAGGCGCGCGCGGCGACGTCGAAGGCGATCACGCTGGAGTCAACCGGATGATGTGCGCCATCGATCAGGGTCGCCTTGAAATCGATCATCGGAAAGCCGGCGACGACGCCCGATTCCTTCGCGTGGTCGAGGCCCTTTACGACCCCCGGCATGTATTCCGCCGGCACCGCGGCATTTGTGGCAACGTTCTCGAAGATGTACCCGCCGCCTGCGGGCAGGGGCTCGAAGCGGATCCTGACGCGCGCGTATTGGCCGGAAGGGCCGGTAGGCTTCTTGTGCGTATAGTCCTGCTCTTTCACCTTTGCGATGGTCTCGCGATAGGCGACGTTCGGAGCGCCGATCTCGAGCTCAATCTGGAAGTCGCGCATCAGCCGCATCACGGCAACCTCCAGTTCAAGCTCGCCGAGGCCGTGCAGGATGACGCCGGTGCTGTCCGGTACGAGGTCGTAGCGCAACATGCCGCTCTCGCCGGTCAGGGTATCCAGCGCCGTGCGGAAACGTTGCAAATCCCGAGCGCGTTTCGGCGCGATCGGGACGTGGAGCGGAAGGACGGTTTCGGCTACCCCATGGCCGCAACTACTGCGCTTTCACCAGTACGTACGACCCCGGCGCGTCCTCGATCGCTTTCAGCTTGCCGCTGCCGGGTTTGCGGGCGGGGACTTCGCCGTCGTCGTATTGCTTCAGCCACTGGCGCCATTCCGGCCACCAGGAACCGGGGCGGTTCTCGGCCTTGGTGAGCCAGGCATCGGGATCCGAGGGATAATCCTTGCCGGATTTCTCGTTGCCGACCCAATGGCCATACTTCTTGGCCGCGGGTGGGTTGACCACGCCGGCGATATGGCCCGAGGCGGCGAGCACGAACTTGACCGGCCCCTGGTAGAGCTGAGTCGCGACGAAGGTCGATTTCCAGGGTGCGATGTGGTCCTCGCGCGTGGAGAGGATAAAGCCCGGTGTCTTTACCGCGGTCAGGTCGATCGGCACGCCGTCGAGCTCGATGCCGCCCGGCTTCGACAGCAGGTTCTTCTGGTACATGTTGCGCAGGTAGAAGCTGTGCATCGCCGCCGGCATCCGGGTCGAATCCGAGTTCCAATAGAGGAGATCGAACGGGAAGGGCTCTTTGCCGAGCAGGTAGTTGTTGATGACGAAGGACCAGATGAGATCGTTGGCGCGCAGCATGTTGAAGGTGTTCGCCATCTCCGAGCCTTCGAGATAGCCCCGCTCGTTCATCTTCGCTTCGAGCGAATCCAGCTGCTCCTCGTCGATGAAGACGCTGAGCTCACCGGCCTCGGTGAAGTCCACCATGCTGGTGAAGAAGGTGGCGCTAGCAATCCGGTCGCTCTTCTTCTTGGCGGCGAGATAGGCAAGGGTCGACGCCAGCAGCGTGCCGCCCAGGCAATAGCCGATGACATTGGTGCTCTTCTCGCCGGTAGCCTTCTCCACCGCATCGAGGGCGGCGAGGGTGCCTTCGAGCATGTAGTCGGAGAAGCCCTTCTGGGCGAGCTTCTCGTCCGGGTTGACCCAGGAGATGATGAAGACAGTCAGCCCTTGCTCGACGGCCCATTTGACGAAGGAGTTCTGCGGCTTCAGATCGAGAATGTAGTACTTGTTGATCCAAGGCGGGATGACCAGCAGCGGCCGTTTCGCCACGGTCTCGGTCGCGGGCGAATACTGGATGAGCTGCATGAGATCGTTCTGGAACACGACCTTGCCCGGTGTCACGGCGATGTTCTTGCCGACCTCGAAGGCCTCGTAGTTGGTCATGCTGATCGAGAGCTTGCCCTTGCCGCGCTCCAGATCGCCGAGCAGGTTCTCCAGCCCCTTGACCAGATTCTCGCCATGGCTCTCGATGGTCGCGCGGAGGACTTCGGGATTGGTGAGCACGAAGTTGCTCGGCGCCATCGCGTCGACGAATTGCCGCGTGTAGAAATCGACCTTCTGCGCGGTCTTGTCGTCGAGCCCGTCGACCTGCTCGATCGTGTTCTGGATCCAGCGGGCGCTCAGCAGGTAGGACTGCTTGATGAAGTCGAACAGCTGGTTGTCCTGCCAAGCGGCGTCCTTGAAGCGCCGGTCGTCCCGAGCGGGCGTGATCACCGGCTCGGCCTCCTGGCCCATCATCCGGCGCGCGGTCGATTGCCAGAGGTTCATGTAGTCCTGCCAGAGCGACATCTGCGCCTGGATCAGCTTGTGCGGATCCGCCATCAGGCGGGCCGTCATCTCGTAGAAGGCGCGGCCGATGTTCAGCGGGTCTGGTCCGTCGGCGAAACGTTCCTGGTTGCGAGTCAGGAACTCGGAGACCAGCCGCTGCGACTGCTCGGCGATTCCCGCCATGGTCCGGGCGAGCTCCATCGGATCCGAGCCGTTCTCGGCGGTCGGCTCAGGATTCGGCTCCTTGCGGTCGGTTGCGTCGGCCATGTCTCACCCGGTTCGGTTCCCTAGAGTTAACAATGACATAAGCAGAGGGTCGCCATTCGCCAATTCCACACAATGCCGCGGAGACGACGCCAATTGTTTCTTATAATAGAATGAGTTAAAGATTTGAAACCCCTTCGGCGAAGGGTTTGCGGCAGCTTGAACGGCGATTCGGCGGCTGCGACCCGACGACGCCGCGGCGGACGTGGGGAGATCACGGTCAATGCGCGACCTTCGGAAGTTCACGGCATCTTATGGCGGCAGCCTGGCAAAGCGTGCGGCGGCGCTCGAGTTGGGCCGCGTGCGGTCCTGGCTGCCTCTCGCGGCGATCCTGGTGATCGCCGGCTGCAGTTGGTTCAGCGAAGAGCCGACTCCGCCACCCCCTGACCAGACGGCACAGAAGACGACGCCGCCTGAGCCCGGCGAGGGCGAGACCATGAAGAATGCGGAAGGTCAGGCGGGCGGAACGCAGACGGCGCAGAGTGGTGGCCAAGCCACGTACCCCGACATCAACAGCGTGCCCAATGAGGCGCCAAAGCCGGACACCACGAGTCTTGAGCAGGCGCAACAGGGGCTGGGCTCCGATACGGCGAACGCCCAGCATACCGAAGAGACGCTGACCATGCCGAACGAGAGCGCGGCGAGACCGGAAAACCCGGCGCCCGCGACTGGCGAGCAGGCGGCGTCGGTCCAGCCGACCGCGCCCGAATCCGCAGCTGCGCCGCCCATTGTGACGCCAGGGGCTGAGACGCCTGGCGCCGAGACGCCTGCTCCACCAGCACCAGAGGCGGCGACTCAGCCGCAACCCGCACCGCAACCCACCCCGGCGCCGGCGGTCGCGCCGGTCCCTGAAGTGACGCCTCCTCCGGCTCCTGCTCCCGAGAGCGAGCAGGTGGCGCTGGTGGGGACTCCGCAGGCGGGCGCAATGCCGTTCGAGCCTTCAGGTCCGCTTCATCTCGCGCCGGGTTCGTTGGCGCGCAACCCGCAGGAAGCGGCCGTAGCGACCGCTCCGACGACGCCTCCGCCCACCAACCTCGCGAGTTCTGGCATCAGCACGACACCGTTGCCGAGCGCGGCGCCAATGACCGGTGGCAGCGGCGTCTCGGTCGATTATTCCGTGCTCAACGGCCTGCAGGCCGGCGCTCCGGCCAGCTACCAGCCGGCAATGTCGATGGCGCCGGTTTCGGCGCCGGTGGCAACTTCGGTCGCCGGTGTCGGGCAAGCGGTCGGCTATGTCTTTTTCGGCAACGGTTCCTCGGTGCTGAGTCCGGCCGATCGCGAAGTGCTGCGCCAGGTCGCGGCGCTGCAGCGGGTTCAGGGCGGCGTGCTCCGGATCGTCGGGCATGCCAGCCAGCGGACCGGCAATCTGGATCCGGTTGCCCAGGACCAGGTGAACGAGAGAGTCTCGCTCGCCCGCGCAACGGCGGTTGCCCGCGCGCTGGTCGATATGGGCGTGCAGCCGGCGCTGGTACAGGTGGCTGCGGCAGGCGACAACCAGACCCTCTATGCCGAGAGCACGCCGGCCGGCGAGGCCGGGAACCGCCGCGCGGAAGTCTATTTGTCCGCCAATTGACCAAGCCCTGTAACTTTCGTCCATAACGCTCGATCATGGCTGCTGGAAACGCGTCGGGACGCGCCTTGCGCGTCGGCATAGCCGGGCTTGGCACCGTCGGCATCGGCGTGGTGCGGCTCATCGAAGAAAATCGCGACGTGCTCCTGCAGCACTGCCCGACGCCGATCGAGGTGACCGCGGTCTCCGCGCGCGACCGGCGCAAGAACCGCGACATCGATCTTTCGAAGTATCACTGGGTCGATGATCCCGTCGCGCTCGCCAGGCACCCGGAGGTCGATGTCGTGGTGGAGGTGATCGGCGGCGCCGCCGGGCCGGCGAAGGCGCTGATCGAGGCGGCGATCGCCGCCGGCCGTCATGTCGTCACCGCCAACAAGGCGCTGCTTGCCGAGCACGGCACAGCGCTCGCGCGAAGCGCCGAACGGGCGGGTCTCGCACTGTCCTACGAAGCTGCGGTCGCGGGCGGGATCCCGATCATCAAGGCGATGCGGGAGGGCCTCGCCGCCAACCGCATCGAGCACGTCTACGGGATTCTGAACGGCACCTGCAATTACATCCTGACGCAGATGCGCGAGACCGGGCGCGAGTTCGGCGACGTGCTCCAGGAAGCGCAGCATTTAGGATATGCCGAGGCGGACCCGAGCTTCGACGTCGATGGCATCGATGCCGCCCACAAGCTCTCAATCCTCGCCGCGGTCGCCTTCGGCAGCGAAGTCGATTTCGGCAGCATCCGCATCTCCGGCATTCGCAACGTCTCGGCGATGGATATCGCCTACGCCGACGAGCTCGGCTACCGCATCAAGCTCCTGGGCCTCGCCCGCCTGACGGAACACGGTATCGAGCAGCGCGTTCATGCCTGCATGGTCCCCCAGAACGCGCTGATCGCCAAGGTGGATGGCGTCTATAACGCCGTCGTGACCCAGGGGAATTTCGTCGGGCAGAACGTCGCGATCGGCCGCGGGGCGGGGCAGGGGCCCACCGCTTCCGCGGTGGTCAGCGACCTGATGGACATCGCGCGCGGCCGGATCCTACCGGCATTCTCTGCGCCGGCGGACACGTTGAAGCGCATTCCCGCCGCGCCCGAGGGCAGTCATGTCGGGCCATTCTATCTCCGGCTGATGGTGGTGGACCGGCCGGGCGTCATCGCCGAGATCGCAGCGGTGATGCGTGACGAGAGCGTCTCCATGGAAACCATGATCCAGCGCGCCCGCTCGCCCGGCGAGGCGGTGCCGGTCGTGCTGACCACCCACGAAACCAGCCAGGCGCAGATCGCGCGCGTGGTGGAGCGTCTCGGCCGCGTCCAGACCGTGCTCGAGCCACCGCATGTGATGTCGATCGAATTGCTGTCGTAGCCGAACAAGCGCGCGACTAACTCGACCAAAGGAGGCCAACGATCATGGATCGCAATCTCGCGCTGGAAGTGGTGCGCGTTACCGAGGCCGCCGCCTTGGCGGCGTCGCGGCTGATGGGTCGCGGCGACGAGAAGGCAGCCGATCAGGCGGCTGTCGACGCCATGCGCCAGGCGTTGAACAGTCTTGCCATCGACGGCACCGTGGTGATCGGCGAGGGTGAGCGCGACGAGGCGCCGATGCTTTATATCGGCGAGAAGGTCGGCGGCGGTGGACCGAAGGTCGACATCGCGCTCGATCCGCTGGAAGGCACGACCATTACCGCCAAGGGCGGGCACAACGCGCTCGCGGTCGTAGCCATGGCGGAGGAGGGCGGGTTCCTGAACGCGCCGGACGTCTACATGGATAAGATCGCGGTGGGCGCCGGCCTGCCCGACGGCGTGGTCGATCTCGACCGCAAGCCGGCGGAGAATCTGAAGGCGTTGGCGAAGGCCAAAGGTATGGACATTCGCGACCTGGTCGTCTGCGTTCTCGATCGACCGCGCCACGCCGAGCTGATCGCGGCGGTGCGTGCTACCGGATCGCGGATCATGCTGATCTCCGATGGCGATGTTTCAGGCGTGATCGCGACCTCGCAGCCGGAGAGCGGCGTCGATATCTACATGGGGAGCGGCGGGGCGCCGGAAGGCGTCTTGGCTGCGGCGGCGCTGCGTTGCATCGGCGGGCAGATGCAGGGGCGTCTTCTGTTCCGCAACGACGACGAGAAGGCGCGGGCCAAGAAGTGGGGCGTCACCGACCTCAACCGCAAATACGGGCTCCTGGATCTCGCCAGGGGCGACGTGATGTTCGCGGCGACTGGCGTCACCGACGGCGCGATGCTGAAGGGCGTTCGCCGTGCCACTACGACGGCGAGCACGCATTCGATCGTCATGCGGTCGAAGACCGGCACGATCCGCGTCATCGAGGCCCGCCACAACTGGGACCTCAAGATGCCCTACGAGATGCGCGGCGCCTACTAGCGCGCGCCGGACTTCGGTGTGTGATAAGCGCGCCCGTCTTCAGGGTTTTTGAAGCCATTCCGCAGAACCGGCATCTTCCGGATTTTGCCGCTGGTGCTGTTGACTTAAGATGATGTGCATGCCTTTGAGA
>Ga0335069_10004078_pt1 | contig 21828 bp, 21 predicted proteins | sample Lox_Sample_11_FD_206714 | JGI IMG/M metagenome (GOLD analysis project Ga0335069, IMG submission 206714) | Soil microbial communities from Loxahatchee National Wildlife Refuge, Florida, United States - Lox_Sample_1.1 | ecosystem: Environmental > Terrestrial > Soil > Wetlands | place: USA...
CGTCCGTTCGCCGTAAAGCTGCTCGACCGCGTAGGGCTGGGAAACCGCCTCAAGCATTATCCGCGGCAGCTCTCCACTGGGCAGCAACAGCGCGTGGCCGTCGCCCGCGCGATGGCCAACAAACCCAGGCTCGTGCTGGCCGACGAACCCACCGGCAACCTCGACCATAAGAATGCTCGCGAATCCTTGAGGCTGATTCGCGAAGCGTGCCGTGAAAACGGCGCCGCCTTGCTCTTGGTCAGCCATGACCGCGAGGTGCTCGCTCAGTTCGCTAACGTCGAACGTTTCGACCGTATCAACCACAATTCCGGGGAGGACCCGCGCGTATGACGATCGGGCGCATAGTCCTTAAAAGCCTTCGCCAACATACGCTGTCAACTTGCGTCACAGCCTTTTCCATCGCCCTCGCCGGGGGGCTGCTCATGTCAGTTTGGGCAGTGAAGCAGCAGTCGCAGGCGACCTTTACCGGCGTCAATGCGGGATTCGACGCCGTGCTCGGCGCGCGCGGCTCGAAGCTGCAGCTCGTTCTGAACGCGATATTTCATCTCGAGGCCTCGCCCGGCAACCTCTCCTGGAGCGACTTTTTGGACATTCAGCGGAACCCGAACGTCGAGTTGGCCGTGCCGCTCGCGGTTGGCGACAACTACCGCGGCTACCGGCTCGTCGGCACGGTGCCCGACATGTTCGAGAAGCACGAATACGCGCCCGGCAAGAAATTCGAGTTGCAACCGGGCGGGGCGTGGTTTGATCCGACGCGGCGCGAGGCGGACGTCGGCGACTTCGTGGCGCGGAAGATGAGACTCCGCGTGGGCGACACCTTTCATCCGTTCCATGGGCTGATCTTCGATGAAAAGAACCAGCATGCGGAGACCTATGTGGTCGTTGGGGTGCTCAAGCCGAGCAACACGCCCGCCGACCGCGTGATTTGGATTCCGCTGGCGGGCATTCAACGCATGAGCGGGCACGATCCGAAAGCGGCCACGGATGTCAGCGCCGTCCTGGTCAAGCTCAAGGCTCACAGTGCCATTGCCGGGTTCCAGATGGACATGATGTATAACAAGCAGGGAAACCGCCTCACGTTCGCATGGCCCATTGGAAGTGTTATGGCGGAACTCTTTGACAAGATCGGCTGGTTTGACCGGGTGCTGGCGCTGGTTGCGTATCTCGTGGCCATTGTGGCCACGGCTTCGATTCTCGCCGGCATTTACAACTCGATGAACGAGCGGCGGCGGGAGATCGCCATCCTGCGCGCACTGGGCGCGAGGCGACTCACCATCTTCAGCGCCATTCTCCTGGAGGCCGCTTCCATCTCGGCTTTGGGCATGGCCGCGGCCTTCGCCGTCTATGGTGTCATCGTCACGGTCGTCGCCGGCGTAATGCGCGCGCAAACGGGTGTCGTGATAGACCCGTTCAAGTTCAATGCCGTGATGCTTTGGTCGCCGGCGGTGTTAATTGCGCTCGGCGCGTTCGCCGGAATTATCCCGGCGGTCAAAGCCTACCGCACGGATGTCGCGGACAACCTGAGCCCACATTCATGAAAGAGCCAAAACAAGAATTATGAAACCAACCACAGTGCTGTGTATTACATTGGCCGCCGGCCTTTGCGCCGGTTGTTCCAAGCCTGAAAACACCGCAGCTCCGGCCAAGGAAGCTGTTCACAAGCACGAGCATCACCCGCCGCACGGAGGCGCGCCGGTGGAACTCGGCGAGGAGGAGTATCACGTCGAAATTGTGCGCGACGCCTCCGCGGGGAAATTGCAGGCGTTTGTCCTGGATGGGGAATTGGAAAACTTTGTTCGCATCGCCGCGCCTTCACTGGAAATCACGGCCACCGTATCCGGCCACGAGGAGAAACTAACGTTCTTGCCCATTGCCAATGCTGCCACTGGGGAGAAAGTAGGCGACACCTCTCTTTTTGAGGCCCAGGCGGACTGGCTGAAGACCACACCGGCGTTCGATGCCGTCCTGAAAGAGATCACCGTGCGTACGAAGACATACACTAATATTGCTTTCAGCTTCCCAAAGGGCAGCGATGAAGGCGGGAAGAAATAGGCTCCATCATCTGGAATGCAGCCTAACTTCAAGCCTGAGACAGCAAGCCATTGACTTATGCATAAATCTATTGTCCTGTTCCTTGCAATAACCGCGTCGCCAGCCTGGCTGGTTCACGCCCAGGTCCGTGGCGATTCCATTTTCGATGGCGCCAACGGCGGCACAAACGGGAAGCCCTCCGTTGCGTCCGACGAGGCCCAAACGAATTCCGCTCCCAATTCGCACCCAAATAGTGTGGTGGATGGCGCTCTGATTGGCTTCGATAGGCTGTCAGGGTTCCCGTTCCAATTGTCCGATGACCTGATATCTAATACGAACGCAGCCAAGGCGAACGCGCAGGTCAATGCGATGATCCCGGAAGCCATCCGCGCACTTGACCACCACAACGTCTCGGTCGAAGGGTTTATGGTTCCCCTCGATTATGAGAAGGACAAAGTGGTCGAGTTCATACTCGTCCAAGCACCATTCGGTTGTTGTTTCGGCTCGCCACCTCAGATCCATGAATTGATCAAGGTGCGCGTCAAATCCCCCGGGGTTTCAGCAATAATGGAGGGACCGGCCCGTGCGCGTGGGGTCCTGCATGTCGGCGCTGAACGCGAGAACGGCTATCTCTCCAGCATCTACCGTATGGACGCAGAAACGATCGGCGCAAAGCCGTAAGCATGGCTTCTCGTTCTCCAGGTGCCCGACGCCAGACGCCCGCGATGAGCGGGAACAGGAGGAATCGCAAGGCGGCCGCTTTGGCCGCTGCCAACCGGAAAGGCTGGATTACCCTGGGGATCGGAGCCGTATTGTGCCTGGCCTTGTTCGCCATGGCGCTTTCCGTGGTCCCAACGGCTTCGCCCAAACGTATGGTCCGGGCACAAGCGGTCCGTGGAACGGCCATAGGGCTGGCTGCGGCAACCACTCCAGCCGGCACAGTAAGCCAAAGCCGCCCTGAACCGGCCAGGGCCGATCGGGGTGCCAGAAGCGAACCTGGTCCTGCCCCGGTGCCGGCCTTGGCAGCGCGACCGCGGCCGGAATACCTATCCGTCAGTTTTGAAGAGCTGGCTGCCTTCCCCTTCGAGGTGACTTACTACATGCTTGATGCTCAGCATGGTCCGCAAAGCGCCGCCGCCGAAACTCTGCGCCAGATTCCCGACCCGGTGAAGGCCCTTAATGGCCAGGAGGTTTCCCTGACCGGGTTTATGCTCCCTACGACATTGGAGCACGGGCTGGCGAAGGAGTTCCTGATCTTAAGGAATCAAAGCATGTGTTGCTACGGCATCCCTCCGAAGATTACCGAATGGGTCAATGTCCGTACTGCTGGCAAAGGCATCAAGCCGATTATGGATCAGCCGGTAACCGTCTGCGGCACCTTCCATGTCGGTGAAGTACGGGAAAACGGCGAACTGGTGGGTATCTATCGCCTGGACGCCGAGAAACTGAGTTCGGATTAGCGTCAGCTATGAATCAAGCTAACACATCCCACGCTGCGGCGAACTCGCTCCGCTGGCGCGCCCAATGCAAACCGGTTGCGAGAGTCCTCGATGTCAGCAGGTACTTTGACAGCCTGTTCGGGGGGAATTCGGTTAGGGCCTTGGCCAACGCGACCTTTGAGGTCCGGCCAGGCGAGGTGTTCGGTTTGCTCGGCCCGCCCGGCGCCGGTAAATCTACCACGCTCAGAATCCTCGCCGGGAAGCTGCGTCCCACAGAGGGCAAAGTCGAGGTGTTCGGCCGTTCACCCCGGCGCGGCAGTATCCGCGCGCGCATTGGCTACATGGCCGGACGGAATCACCAGCCTGGCCCAGGCCGGCCTGCCGGGATTCGCGGTTTGCTCGAAAGACTGTCTGCGTTGGTAACGCGCCTGCCCGGTGGGATGCAGGGCGAGCGTCCCCAAAGCCGGCAACCCTTGGCCGGCTTGATGTCGGCGCTCATTAACCACCCGGATTTGCTCCTTCTGGACGAACCCTTCGAGGGGCTGGATACGGCCGGCTCCGAGGAGTTGAAACGCCGCTTGCTGGCGCTGGCACGGAGCGGAAAAACGATAGTCCTCAGCAGCCCCTGGTTAGCCGACGTGGCCGGTATCTGTGATCGGGTGGCGATTTATCGCCGGGGGACGACCGAGGCGGTCGGCACGTTTGAAGAACTGTTCTCCCAACCCGCCGCCATTTCCTTCCTGGCTCCTGTCCTGTCAGCCGCGACATCAAAACGCCTGGTGCGGGTCATCTGCGAGGAGTTGCGTTGCGGACCTGTTCCTGAGGATCTCCCTGCCGGATCATCCTCCAGCGAGTCGCCCGAGGGCATGCGGAATGTCCCCCTTGCTCCGGCCCCCGCCGCTGCTGACGAGATACTCGCTCCTCTGGTCAAACCGTCCTGCGCCGCCCGACCTGCGGAGGGGCCTGACAAAACCTCCGACACCGTGAATCATAAACGGCTCGCGGAATTGACTCTCCCCGGCCTTGGCAGCTCATTGCCCCCGGCGCAAAACAATGACTCAAGTTCCGCGTGATTATTCCTTCGCAACCGACCCAGGCCTGTTTCACTGGCATTTGGGGCAGAGGCCGAAGAACTCCAGCTTGTGCGTCACCGCTTTGAAGCGGTTATTGGCGGCGAGGCGCTTTTCAACTGCCTCTGCGAAACATTCCTCGATTTCCACTACCCGCGCGCACCGGGTGCACACGAGGTGATGGTGGTGGCCCTGGCGGCCTTCGGCGACCAACTCGAAGCGGGCGGTGCCGTCGCCGAAGTGGAACTGCTTCACCATCCCCAGTTCTTCGAGCAGGTGCATCGCCCGATAGACTGTGGCCAAATCGCACTGGCCACTGGGCATGGCGGCGAGGATTTCCCTGTTCGTCAGCGGATGGGGATGCCGCCGCAGGATGTCCAGAATCGCTTTGCGCGGACCGGTGACTTTGCGGGATTGACGGCGTAGGCGACCGGTCAACGCGGCTAGTTTCTCGCGCCGGGACGAATGCAAGTGAGCGTGGGGTTTCATGCTTGCGCGTTGCCTTCAGGCCTTCAAATGAAAATAGACAATCAAGGCGGCGACCGCACAGAAACCGGCCGCAAAGTTTGCCAGCACCAGAGTTTTATGGTGCTTGAGAATCTCGCCCAGCACCGCGTGGAGGGCCAGGTAAAGAAATCCACCGCCCGCGTTGGCCAGCGCCAGCGCCAGCCAGGCCTCGGACACGTTCCGCAAAACGAACCAGCCCAGCAATCCGCCCAGGACCGTCGTGGACTCGACCGCTGCCACCAGCCACAACATGGCGCTTCGTCGAAATCCTCCCCCGAGCAGCAGCGCGCCCAACGCCAGGCCCTCCGGGAATTTATGCACGCAGATGGCGAAGGTGACCGACATGTTTACCGCAGTGCTCTCTTCTTGCCCCACCGCCAGGGCCAAGCCGTCCACGGTGCAATGAATCGCCAGCGCGATCATCATCGCCAGGGCAAATTCGGCCAGGTGATGCGTTGTGGCCTCGTCAAAATGACTGGCGGCGCACGCCGGGCAAACATGAAAGATGTATCGGCTGACCAGGGCGAAAAGGAAGTAACCGGAGCCGGCTCCCAGCACGAACTGCCACCAGCGCAAGGCGGACAGACACTCCGGAGCAATGCCGCAAACCGCAACGCCCAGCAAAGTTCCCGCCCCGAGACTGATGAACGCACAAAGCTGCTTATGCGTGCGCGCCAGCAGCGCGCTCGAGGCGCCGCCAACCAGGGCGATGGCAAATGCGCCAACGATGCGAATCAAGATAGGTGAAATGTTCAAAGCCGATAACCTCCATCTTTCCGGGCGCTCTCATTCCATCTGGACCCAGCCCCGGGATAGCAGCCCCGAAGGCGGTCGCTCACTCGCTGTGCAGAGGGTGCGTAATTGCAAATCATTTGCAATAGATTCTGGCGCAGGGACCTCCCAACTGCAAATAGAATCGCGAGCGGCCTTGCGAGCGATGAACGGCCTTCTGGAGGCAGGATCGTTTGCGGAAGACGACCGTATGGGCTAGGTTGTTCACGATAGTGATAGAGGAAACGAATGAACGAAGGCGAAAGGAATCCATGTGAGCGATTGCACGAAACATCCGAATCACGCCCACCAGCATGGGCCCGGTTGCGGACATACTGCGGTTGAGCACGAAGGCCACACGGATTATCTCCACGAAGGGCACCTCCATCATCCGCACGGGGACCATGTGGACGAGCATGTGATCCGGGTGGACACGGCGCACCCGGATCAATGCACACACAGCGCGAAGGGTCATTCGGCCACCCATGTGCATGGTCCCGACTGTGGACATCCAGCCGTTCCGCACGGAACGCACGTGGATTATCTGGTGGACGGCAGGTTGCATCATCCCCACGGCGACCACTGCGACGATCATGGGCCGTTGAAGCTTGCGGCTTGATCGTCGAGTCCCGTTGCCTCGGGCCACCGGTCCCCGCCTATTTCTTCAACTGGGCAAAACGCGCCATCGGAAGCAGGCAACCGAACCCCGCCTGCGCCTGCGCGCCGAAAGATTGCCCTCCAAACGGTCGTTGTTGCTTTTGGGTTGACCACCGTGCTGGCGGCTTGGCTCTTCCGCGACCGCGTGAGCAGCCGGGTCCCGGAAGGCGGAACACTTGCGAACCAGGCGAGGACACCGGCGGCCGGGCGGCTGACCAATCCCGAACGGCCAGCCCTCATTCGGGGTGAGCCGATCATCCCAAACGCGCTGACCAATTCCGCCGGCACCGCTACTTCCGAACCTCCACCCCAAAGGAAGAAGCGCCCAAAGCCGGCCTCGTTTCAGCACCGGATGGTGGCGTTTCAAGTCCGGCAGGCGGGAGGCACCAACAGCGCGCAGACGCCAGGTTTCGGCGGCACCCCGGCGAAGCTCATTTATACCCCTGAGCGGTTGGCGGCCCTGCCCGAGCCCGACCTGCCTCCAGGCTATCAAAGGGTGGGTTTCGACACCCTCTCGGCGTTTCCATTCGTCGTCACCGCCGGCATGGCGGACGGCTCCAACAATCTTGCCGCGGCTTCCGCCGCCACCCGTGCCAAAATCCCACCCGCGGTCCTGGCCCTGGACAATCGGCTCGTGGCGATCCGAGGCTTTCTTTTGCCGCTTAAAATGAATGAGGGACTGGCATTCGAGTTTCTCCTGATGCGCAACCAGAACATGTGCTGCTTCGGCTCCGTCCCAACGGTCAACGAATGGATCAGCGTGGAGACCAAAGACGCGGGCGTGAAACCCTTGATGGATCAGCCGATCACGGTGCTCGGCAAGTTGCGCGTCGGCGACCTCCGCGAGAACGGGTATCTGGTCGGCATATACAAGCTTGAGGCCGAGCGGGTTTATGAGCCGCGATGACCACCAGCCGCCTTGCCGGCCCCTCCTAACCCCGTTAGGGATTGCCTGTCTATAGTAAGCGGCACGTGCAATCTTGCTTTCGAGGAGCCTTGCGCAACCGCGGGTGAGGAATTAAGGATTCACCATGCACACGAGTAACATGTCTGTTTGGCAGCATAACCATGATTTTTGCGGCGAGTACGCGGCTGCGGAAAAGAATACCCGGCGCGTGCTCGCGCTGACCGCCGTGATGATGGTGGTGGAGATCATCGGGGGCCAGGCGCTGCGGTCCATGGCCCTCTTCGCGGACGGCTTGCACATGGGAACGCACGTGGCGGCGTTCGTCATTGCGGTGGCCGCCTATGCCTTCGCCCACCGTCACGCGAGTAACCGCCGCTATTCGTTCGGCACGGGCAAAGTGGCCGTTTTGGGCGCTTTTACCAGTGCGATCATCCTGGGCGCCATCGCGCTGGTGATGGCTTGCGAGTCGGTCCATCGGTTTCTGCATCCCCTCCCGATACACTTCAACGAGGCCATTGCCGTGGCCTGCGTGGGTTTGGCCGTGAACTTGGTCTGCGCGCTACTTCTTAAAGACCACCCTCACCATGAACATCAGCATGGCCACGCTCATCACCACGACCTGAATTTGAAGGCGGCTTATATCCACGTGCTTGCTGATGCGGTGACTTCACTCCTGGCCATCGCCGCCCTGACGGGAGGGAAATTCCTCGGCTGGACCTGGCTGGATCCGGCAATGGGCATCGCCGGCGGCGGAGTGATTGCCCAATGGGCTTATGGCCTGGTGCGCGATACCCATGTGATCCTGCTCGATCGCGAGCCGGATAGCAGCGATCTGAATGCCGAGATTCGCCGTTCGATCGAGAGCGATGGTGACACCGTTATTGCCGACCTGCATATCTGGCAGGTCGGGGTGAACAAGTTTGCCGCCATTATTTCAATCGTGGCTCATCAACCCCTGTCGCCGGCGGCCTACAAGGCGCTGCTGAAGGAGCATGCTGAGTTGGTCCATGTGACAGTGGAAGTGCAAAGGTGCCACGCGGAACAAACGAAAGAGCCGAGTACGCAACCAGCCTGAACGAGAAACGCCAGTCACCGGCGGGCCAATGAAAATGAGCGAAGGTTTATTCAACGGGTACGTCCTGCTGGCGTTTGCTTTAGCCGTCGGTCGCTGGGCACATCACACCGGCGCTTGTGCGCCTTGATCAGCCTCGGGGCAGGTACCCTGCTCGGGGTGACTGCCTTTGCGATCCTGCCGGAGTGCCTGGAAGCGGTGCAATGGTGGCCGTCTTGCTGGCGCTCGGTTCGGGCTACGCCGTATTCGCCCTGATCACCCGATACGTCTATCACGTCTGCCCCGCGTGCGCCGCCAGCCATTTCGACGAGGCCACTGCCCACCGCTTCAGCGAAATCGCCGCCGCGATGATGCTGGCGCTATCCGTCCACTGCACGGCCGATGGGCTGGCCCTGGCCGCGGGTCAAGAAGCGCACGCGGCGCACGCCCCGGGCGGAAGATTGCTCGACGTCTCGCTCGTGATGGCGGTGTGTGTGCATAAGGTGCCCCGAAGGTCTGGCGCTGGGCGCGCTGCTGTTGGGGGCCGGATTCAAACGCGCCCAGGTTGTGCTTCGGGTGGCCGGCGTCGAAGCGACCACGCTTCTGGGCGGTGTGGCGGGCTGGATCACGTGGTCACCCCCAACTTCGCGCGCGAAGTCGGCGAGGTCGGTGCTCGCAGCAATGATAGGCGGCGAGGGCAGTTGCCGCAGGCCTGACGCGGGGAACCTTTAGAGTTCGATATGCACCCGCATTGCTTGCACAATCACAAAATTGGGTTAGTGTCAGGTTGTGTTTAAGCGCTTAGGACTGGTGCTGATGATCGTTGCGATGCTCGCGGCCACGGGCACGCACTGGGTCGTTCTGCAGTCCGTCGCTTGGACCTCGATGCTCGCAAGGAGTCTGCAGACAACCTCGTTTGAGACGGCGATTACCGTGACGTTTGATGGGAAACACCCCTGCTCTCTGTGCAAGGCGATTGCCGCCGCCAAGAAGACAGAGAAGAAGAGCGAGTTCCTCGTGACGTTGAAGAAGCTCGATTTCATTTCGGCCGGAAGCGCGATTACCTTCCAACGTCCTCACACCTTCACCCTGGTGCCCGAATTCCTCGTTGTTTGGGACGCCGTGGGGCAGGAGCCCTCCGTTCCACCGCCTCGAGCGGTCTGATTCCCGTCCTGCTGCTGACTCGGAGCTCTGCTTCCGAGTACATTCCTAGTTATCGGGAAAGTAGGCTTTCCCAGCGTTCCTGGACTCCAGGGCCGCAGTGTCTCCTGTTTGGTTAGAGAAAGATGAAGCGTGCTCGTGCATTCACGTTGATCGAATTGCTGGTAGTAATCGCCATCATGGCAATTTTAGCGGCCTTGCTGCTGCCGGCGTTGAGTCGGAGCAAGCAGCGGGCAAAGGCCGTGACCTGCCTCAACAATCTGAAGCAGTTGGGGTTCGGTTGCGCCCTGTACGCTCTCGACAACAACGATCACTTCCCCGAGACCTCGCACCAGAGCGCTTCATGGATTGGCAAACTGGCCGATTACGGCCTGACCAATGTGTATCTCTGCCCGCTGGACACCAATCGGAACAACCGCATCACGAGCTATGCAATCAATGACTTTCTGACGCCGAATCCGTTCGGCGCGCCCCAATTGGATTTCTCAAAATTCACGTCACTTCCCTCGCCGAGCGAGACCCTTCATCTGGCCGAGCTCTGGGGGGGTGAAGTCGGCTCCGACCACTTCCACTTTGCCGACGCACAGTCGGGCGGCTATACGCCCCTCTCTTTCCTGTCGCAGGTGGCAGCGACGATCCACTCAGGCGGAGCCAATTATCTCTACGCAGACGGACACGTGTCCGCGCTGCCGTGGCTACGGGCCAAAGCCTTGCTGCCGCCCGCAGTCACGCGATTCGTTCAACCAAATGAGTAACTTGCCAATGATTCGATATGAAAATGACCTTGTCTCTTAAGCTCTCAACCATCCTGGCCCTTGCCACATCCGGCGTCGGACTCCAAGCCCACGATCATATGCCGGCCGCGGCCACCAGCAGCGACCCTGGTGCAACGCTGGAATACGATCCCACGGCGACGGACTACACCACGAACAGCGGCTTCGTGTTCGCGCTCACTGCCGGCACGACGAATGATGCCTACCTGGGCTACTACTATACTGACGACCAGGTGTTCATAGCCCTCGCGGCTACGGGGGATAATGGTGGGCCGGAACCCGGCCACGCCGCCCTCGGGACCTACATCCAGGTGAAGCTGCTCAGCGTGACAGGGCCTCCCGGGGCGAGTTTCGCTTTCTGGGAGACTCCGGAGAACGGAGTTGACAGCACCAACTTAACCTGGAGCGTGTCCGTGCCCTATCACAACGGCACCAACCTGATCCATGTATCCGAGAGCGACGGTTCGCCCGGATCGGACCCCTACGGACATATCCACGGCCGGATTTACAGCGTAACACAACCTGGCTTCTACACCGCCACTTGGCAGTTCGTGGACACCTCGACCAACGGGCCAGGCGGCGGCCCGGTGGATTTGCCCTCCGCGCCCTTCTCAACCTACTACCAGGCGGGCCTGACCATCGCCGGCATCTCCGCCGGTTCCAATGCGGTCAACGTGAGGTTTGCCGCACCCTCCGACCAACCGGACGACTTGAGTTCTCCCCCCAGCAATTACTACCTGCTGAGTTCGCCAGTGCTGGGGCCCGGCACCGATTGGCGGCAGGTTGGCGGTGTCATCGTCGGCGACGATACCCTCCACGTCGTGTCGGTTCCATTCACCAACTCCGCCGGGTTCTTCCGGCTGGGTGCGCAGTACTTTGGAAGCGGGAATTGATCGCTCGGCGTACACGGTTGACCGTCGCCCTCACCTAAGTTCGCAACCGTTGTGGTTGGCGCTGTGTCAGCTCTCCTTCGTGCCGCCTCCATGTCCATGGAGGTCGGCCAGCGGCTTACTGTGGGGGGGTGGCGAGCGGCGCGCGGACGACGTGGTCGGGGAACTGGTCATAGCGGGCCTTAAACCAGCGGAGGTATTCGACGTGCGCGTCGTAGTAGATGTAATTGGCCCCGAGGCCGTGGCGGTTGTACCGGATCCAGCCCTGGTCGCCGTAGTTGCCACTGCCCCATTGCACCAGCGGGGCCTCGCCGGGCCAGGTGTCATAGTCGTCCTGGTTAACGTCCCCGTAGTCCGAGTTGTCCGGCGCGTTGAGGGCTTCGGAGTTGCGCTCGGAGAACATGATGATGTTTCGGTTGGGGAGAGCGGCTACCAGGGTGTCAGTGGCGAATCCACTCAGGACGCCTTCGACGGCGTAGAGGGCCGATTTGTGGGTGAAGATGGAATCGAGCAGGTAGCTTTCGATGGTAAGGCGGTTGGCCTGGGCGATGGCCTGCTCCGAGCCAGGCGGCGGGTTTTGGGTAGTGTTGGTGATGCCGCCGTTGTAGCCCATGAGATCGGTGGCCAGGAAACGCGAGCGCGGGGTGCGGTCGGTGGGACAGAAGGCGGCGTCTCGGTTTTGCAAGTAGGGATAGAAGAAGATGACCCAGGGCTTCTCGGCCTGACTGTTGCCCGTGCCGCCGCCCGCGCAGCCGGATGGGGATGAGGGCAGCGTGTCGGTCAGGGTGCCGTCGTTGAGGACCCACTGTTCGTGATGGTGGAACATGCTGCCGTTGTAATCGTCCATGTAGAGGCGGGCGGCGATAGCGACCTGGCGCAAATTCGAGTAGCAGGCGGCGCGCTGTCCCTTTTCTTTGGCGCGAGCCAGCGCAGGGAGGAGGAGGGCGGCGAGGATCGCGATGACGACCAGCAGTTCAATGAGCGTGAAAGCCTCTCGGGGGCGGCCAACGCGAACCTCTGTGCACGACTTGGACATGATATTACGTGTGTGCCATTTCGTAATACTTGTCAAGGGCGGGAGTGTCCCGGGCACCGGGGACGCGATGCCAGGTGGTCTCAGGAGGGAAGGTCCTTGCCGCTGCTGGTCACAGTGAGTTTGCCGTGCTTGACTCCCTTGGCGGCGATCAGCTCGTCGGCAATCTTCTTCACCATGGCGGCTTTGCCCCGGACTGCGAGTACCTCCAGGCAGTTGTGGTGGTCGAGGTGGACATGGAGAGTGGAGATGATCACCTGGTGATGGTCATGCTGGATGTCGGTGAGGGTCGCCTGGACATGCTGTTTATGGTGGTCATAGACCAGCGTGATGGTGCCGGCGATCTCCTGGTTGCCGAGGTTCTGGCGGTGCTCGACCAGTCCCGCGCGGATCATGTCGGCTACCGCCAGAGAGCGGTTGTCGTAGCCCTTCTCGCGGCTCATCTGGTCCAGTTGTTTGGCCAAAGCGCGCGGAACAGACACTGTGAAGCGGACAACTCCGTCTTTTGTTGAGGTGCGCACAGCCAAGACTCTAACAGAGGGGCAAGATGCGTCAACTGCGTGGGCCATAGCATCAAGGGGTCTTGAACTGAATATCGTCGCTGGTTTGGAAGCGGGCAATCACGCCGCCTCCACCCGTGCGGCGATACCAGCTTCGGGCGGCCATCGGAGCGTAATCGTCCAGGCTCTCGGGGCTATCGGGCCTTGGCCCCAAGCTCCAGATGACCCAGCGCACGGGCGAATCTTTCGGGCTGGAGTAGTAATGGCCATTGGTGCTGGCGCAAGTAGGCAGGTCATCCGGCACCCAAAGCTGGTAATTGCCGCCCGGGGCGCCGTTGAGGAACTGCCGACCCGGGGCTCCGTATTTGTAGGTGTGGGCGGGATTGAACAGGTCCTGCATGTTGGCGGCCATGCCCGGCTGGTTGCCATGGCCCAGGTAGTCCGCCAATTCAGGCGGGAGCTGGCACCAGTGGGTTGCGAGGTCGGTGTTGCAATTGACGCGCACGGCCGGAAGATTGCCGTCGTTGTCGTCGGAATACATTTCCAGCGCCAGGCCAATCCCCTGAAGCTCCTGCTGCGCCCGGGCCACCTTGGCCTTTTCCCGGCCGGACCAGAAGGCGGGGAGCAGCAGCGCGGCGAGCACCGCGATGATGGCGATGACGATAAGCAACTCGATGAGCGTGAATCCGGTTTCGAGTTGAGCCTTGTGCCAGGAAGGCGTAACTTCTGTGCAACCCCGTCGTCCCTTGCGGCAATCATGCCGGTTGGGCTCGGGACTGAGGGGCGAAACGAAGATATGGAATCGAATAAACCGCATCAACATACGCACACCCATAGCCACGAGCATCGGCATGGCAACATGGTGCACACGCACGAGCACACGCACGAGCACGCCCACCCCGAGGAGCATTCGCACGAGGCCAGTTCGCCGGAACACGCTCATGAGGGCGGAGCCGAGCAGCATGACCACGCTCACCCGGGCAGTGGGATGGAATCGCATGAACATAAGCACTGAAGAGAGGGAAGTCACTGGAAGCGCTGGAGACGGAAGAACTGTGGAGCGAGCGCCTGCGGGAAGATAACAACGTTCTGTCCGTTCGTGAGCACCGGCGTGTTGGTGACCGTCGTCCAGCTCACGGTCGTAAGCGCACTTCGGGTCTGGAGCTGATAGTTGGCCAACGAACCGGGCCACATTACCTGGGCCTGCGCCGTGGCCGGATTCATGGCGATGGCCAGCCGGACCGGCGCTGACGGTTCAGTCTCCTGGACAAAGAGCTCATAACCGAACGTGCCGTCCGTGCCGGAGCCGGATTCCTGGAGGAAAATGCCGATGGCGTCGAAGCGATTGGTGGGGGCGGGGCCGATGTCGTAGAGCGGGTGGATCAGGGGAAATTGGCGACCTTCGCCGTCAGTGGCCATGCAGTAGCGTGAATCCCAATCCGAGTTGGTGGTCCAGCCGTCCGTGGTAACCAGCATGAGCCCGTTGATGCGGACGTGCATGCCTTGCCAGTGCTCGCCCCCGGTGGCGCGCGTTGAATCAAAGATGTCGTAGTGCCCGGTAGGGCTGAGGTTGGTGCTGATAACGGCGGAGAGCGAGATTACCTCCACCGGGGGCACCCCATAGTTGGAGGAGACGAGCGAGAGCGTGAAGTTGTAGGCGGGATCGGTGTCATGCTCTTCGTTGATGTTCTCCATGCCGCCGTAGAAGAGGGCGCCGTTGGCGGTAACGGTGACCAAGTCGCCTTTGTGGAAAGCGTATCCAGTGGCGGGGTCATGGCTGACGCGAGCCACTTCCGCGGACCAGGCCGAATCCGAATAGCTGTCGCTGCCGTCGTGCGGTTCAAAGGGCAGGTTGCCGTAGTTCTGGCCCATCCAGCACTCGACCCCGCCGCGGTCGCCCGGGGAGATGGTTTGGACGAAGACCTGCCATTGCCCTCCCAAATTGTAGGCATTCGCGCCGTCGTCCCAGGGAATGAAGTCGGGAGTAGAGTCAAGCATTTCGCCCGGGTTGTTCAGCAGCACGCCGGTAATGGCAAAAGGGAAAGACCCGTTCCAGGTAGTGAAGCCGTTCGTATCTACGGCTTCAAGGTCCTGCACGGTTTCTGCCCGCGCAGGCGCGGCGGCGACGAAGCCGGCGAGGGTCAGAGTTATAAGGCAAAGGGGGCGAATACCGATTGTCATAGCCATTCTATTGTGCTGTTTCCGGTTCATAAGTTTTGCGTCCAAGGTCGAGCTTGACCCTGTAGTGTTACGACTGTAATACTAGTTCATACCTGAGTGCATGGTATTACGCAACAATAATATCGTATGAAAACCAATAAGCTGGGAGCGGCGGGCTTGGTCGTGGCGGGCTTGGTGTTGGCCGCAGCGGCGCATGACCTGGGGCCCGGCGCAAAGCCCGTGCGCTCAGAGCCCGGCAGCAATACCTGGAACGAGGGCCAGCCGCCCGCGGACTGGCAGGCCGAGATTCGGCGCTATCATGGCCACGTGGGGCCGTGGAATGTGCTCGGTTGGCGGATCGGGCAGGCCGCGCTGCGACAGTTCAAGTCACGATGGGGTGCGCACGAACTCGAGATCGTGTGCTACGTACCGCCGGAGACTCCCTTTACCTGCCTGGTGGATGGGCTGGCGGTCGGTACCGGCAACAGCCAGGGCCGGATGGACCTGCGGATGGCTGAAGTACTGACCTGGGAAGAATCCTTTGTGGCGGCCCGGCGGAAGGATGGCCACGGCGGTGTGACAGAGTTCCGCCCTCAGGCGGATTATCTGAGGTCTATCATGGGCCAGCCCGTCGAGAAGCTAGCGCCCCTCTGCGAGGAATGCAGCAGGATGCCGGAGGAGAAACTGTTCGCGGTGCGGCATGTATCTTCGATTGCTCCGGCATTTCGGAAGGACATGCCCCCAGAGCCGGGCGCCACAACGCCTTGAGATGAGGCCTTGGTGCACAAGCCCCGACGGTGAGTCAGAGTGAGCAATTCACTCGGTTGGGGCGGCTACGACAACCGGTCGCTGGCGGTGGCGGACTTGGTGCGGGACAGCCTGGTGGAGCATCGGCAGCGGTTTGGGAGCGCGGAGATAGCGGGCACGATCACGCTGGTTTACGACCACCACAAGCAGCACGTCCAAGAGACGCTGACCGAGATTCAGCACGACCACCACGAAGCGGTCATTGCGGCGATGCACGTGCATCTGGACCACCACAATTGCCTGGAGGTGCTCGTGGTGCGAGGGCAGGCGAGTCTGATCAAGAGGATTGCCGATGAGTTGATCGGCGCGAAAGGCGTGAAGCACGGCAAGCTGACGGTGACGACGACCGGCAAGGAGCTTCCAGTGTAGGCGGTTTGGGGCTTGGCAGCGTTTGCTGTGGGGCCTGGGGCGAGCTGTAGAGTGCCGAAACAGCGTGGAGGTCAGCACGGGGTGGATTGAACTGAGCCAGCGCCTCGGGGTGAGGCGGCGCACTTAAGGAATCTTCAGCCCGCATTCAGTTACTGCTCCTGATAGGAGGTGGTATTCTGGGAGCATCTCCGGGTGTGCCCGCGCGGGCACACCGAACCAGTCAGTCTGAATGAAGCACCAACGCGAGGACCGGCGCTGGTGCTGCGGAGCCGAGCCCTGGCAGCCCCCTGGAGTCGCGCCCCCAAGTGGTCCAATGTGTTACCGCGAAAACATTCTATTGGACGTAAAACATGAACCGTGCTCACTTTTACCGCAGGCTGTTGAGGTCAGCGGTGAAGCGCCCGGTCGGCGCTGCGGTCCATCCGGACCCCGCATCCTACACCGGCCGAATATGACGAGATCATGGGGAATGATTGTGGCAGCCGCCTGCACCGGCGCGGCGGTGGCCTGCTCGGTTCCGCCCGGTTTCGCGGCGGATGCCCTCACCAATTCCCCGGCTATCTCCACGCCCGAACCGGGGGCGCCAATGGCTGGCCCGGTGGAGCAAACCTGGAACTGGCACGTGCAGAATACGGACATTGTCCAATACCACCCTGATTTCCCCGCGGCCTACTCCGGGCCGAACAGCATGGACAGCGCGAGCGAGGTGGCCGAGACGGTGTCCTTGGACTTGTTTGCCGGAGTGCGGCTGTGGCGGGGAGCCGAGGCGCACGCGGACCTGTTGATGTGGCAGGGGTTCGGGCTGAGCAAGACACTGGGCATTGAAGGCTTTCCGAACGGGGAAGCGTTCCGGCTGGGCACCTGGCCTCCAAACGTCAATTTGGCCCGGCTCTTTATCCGTCAGACCATCGGGCTGGGCGGCGAAACGGAGAAGGTGGAGGACGATCAGCTTCATTTGGCCGGGGTGCAGGATTCGCGGCACCTGACGATCACGGTGGGGAAGATGAGCGCCAAGGATATGTTTGACAACAATGCCTACGCAAACGACGCGCGCACCCAGTTTCTCAACTGGGCGCTCATGGCCAATGAGGCGTGGGATTACCCGGCGGACAGCCTGGGCTACATGACCGGGCTCGCGGCGGAGTTGCATTTGCCGCCGTGGGTTGCCCGTTACGGCCTCTTCCAGATGCCCGATGTGGCCAACGGCGTCGGGCAGGACAAGAACTACTTGAATGCCTGGGGCATGGTGACGGAGTTGGAACGGCGCTTTGCGATCAACGGCCACCCCGGGGCCGCGCGGTTCCTGGCCTACTTGAACCGCGCGCACATGGGTAGCTTTCAGGAGGCGCTGGATTTGCCCGTGCGCCCGGCGGACATCACCCTGACCCGCGCTTACCGGTATAAGTACGGCTTTGGCCTGAACCTGGAGCAGGAGATCGTCAAGAATGTGGGCCTGTTCTCACGACTGGGTTGGAACGACGGCCAGACGGAATCCTGGGTATTTGCGGACGTGGACCGCACCGCCTCGCTGGGGCTGAGCGTGAAAGGCGAGGCGTGGCAACGCCCGGATGACACCGTGGGGCTGGCGGGAGTGATCAACGGCCTTTCGCAGGTGCACCGGGAGTTCTTTGCTGCGGGCGGCACCGGCATCCTCGCCGGTGACGGGGCGCTCAATTACGGGCTGGAGAAGATTCTTGAGACCTACTACGACTTCAAGGTCTGGAGGACTGTGCACGTCGCGCTGGACTACCAGTACGTGGTTGACCCCTCCTACAACCGCGACCGCGGGCCGGTGTCGGTATTCGGCGCGCGGCTGCACTGGGAGCTATAGGAGCGCGCCCGTCCTCGGGCGCAGCATTGCAGGAACCCGCAGCGGTGCTCAACTCCAATGTCCTGCTGAAATCCGGGGCTGCTGCGCCCGAGGACGGGTGCGCCCCGGCTCTTAGTACACAGCGACCCGGTAGTACACGCTGGGCACCTCGCCCAGGGTGCGGTTATCTATGAAGATGATGTTGCCGCCCGTGCCCTGGATGTAATCCCGCAGCACGGACCAATTATTCAGGGTGATCGCGGTCTCGACGCGGTACGTTCGGCCTTGCACGGTGCTGAAGGTGATCTGCGGCGTCGGCCCCGGCCCGAGGCTCAGGGATACGTTAAACTGTGAGGCAGGGTTCGTGGGGTTCAGGCCGGCCAGGTAATCCTGCCAGACGGGCAGGCCATTGGTGGCGATGAGTTCGGCGGCGGCGAAGTTCGTAGTGAACCCGTAGTACGTGAGCCACGGGATGGGCGTGCCATGCGGCGGCGGCGGGGGGAAGTTCGTGGCCACCAGGAAGCTCGCGAAGTTCTGGTTCGTGAAGCTGATGCCGCTGGGCTGTATGTTGGTGTAGATGCTGTTATCCACGTTGAACACGCGGAAGGCCTGCGTCGCGGTCAGCGCCTCGGGGTAAGCGAAGTCGAACTCGACCAGGTCGCCGAAGGCCGCATACGGGATGCTTGTGAGCAGGTTGTTGGTGTCAGCGCTGAGCATGGTTAGCGTGATCAAGCCGTTGGTATCGGTGGTCTCGTTCATGGTCCAGCCGAAGAGGATCTCGTTGGTGCCCGTGGAGTCCAGGTTCGCGGTGCACGGGAAATTGGGCTGGTATTGGAGGCGGATCTCCCGCACAAACCTGGGCACATAGGTGGCCCGGAGGTGGATCGTCTGCACGCCGACGTCCGCATCCGTGACGAGGCGCAGGGAGCCGACGCGCACGTCATTGGACCAGTCAGGCGGGTTAAAGGGGAATTGCACCACGTTGGTCGAGTAGCTGTTGGTGACGGGCGGTGTCTGGTTGGTGTCTATGGTGACGATGTTGGTGGTGACGATGTCCGTGTTCCAGGATGCCGTGAAGCCGTCACAGGTGATTTGGAAGGAAGGTTGGAACCCGTTGGTGGGGTATGCCGGCACGGCGGCCCGCTTCAAGGTGGCCCAGCGCAGGACGTATTGACTGCTAATGGCTTTCTGGATGCTCTGGAACTGGGACGCCAGGTCGGAGGTGGTGGCCGCCAGGTAATACTGGCCGCCGGTCTGCGACGCGAGCGCCTCCAGCGAGTTCGTGTTCACGTCGTTGCCGAAGGCCACGCAGTAGATGGCCACGTGGTTCTTCTGGGCGAGTTGGATGATCGCGTCCACGGCGACCATGGGGTCGGAGTTGGTGTTCAGCAGGCTGGAGTCATCGTTGCCGTCGGTCATGGCCACGAGGTAGCGCTGCTCGTCGGGGTTGTTGGTGCCGAACTGTTTGAGCGCGGCATACATGGCGTCCCAGCACCGCGTGCCGGCGTAGTTGCCCTGGACGTAGTTCGTCTGGATGCCCTCGATGCTCTGGGCCAGCACGGTTTTATTCGCGATGAAGTAGTTGTTCGTGGTGGTGAGGCTGTTGGTGACGAACTGCGGGGTCATATAGTCGGCGTTGAATTCGATGATGCCGAACAGCGCATTGTCCGGCTCCTCGTTGATGAGCAACTCCGCGGCGGACTGCATGGCGTCAATGGCCCCCGGCACGATGTACATGCTATAGGTGTAATCGAGCGCCAGGAAAGTCTTGAGCTGCTTGGAGCCAGTGGCGCTGGTCAGGATCAGGGGCGCCTCGCTCGAGATCGGCACACCGTCCTCCATGCACACCACGCTCAACTGGCTGGGCGGCCGCACGACCGGGCTGTTCGAGCTGGGGTCCATCAGCGAGAAGGAGAAGTCCAGGACGTAGGGCTTGGAGTAGGCGGGAATGACACTGGAGATTGCAAGGCCGCCAAGCGTGGCGTTACTCACGGTGAGCATCAGGTTGGTGGTAGTGAAGCCCCACGCATTGGCCGCCCAGATGGGGATGACGTAGGTCCCGCCCTCCCAGGGTGTGCCGCTGATAACGCCGTTGGTGGGAGTAAAGGTCAGCCCGAGCGGCAGGTCCGAGGCCCCGAACAAGGTCGGGGAATTGCTCGCCTTGATCGTGTAGCTGAAATTGGGGCGGTTCTCGGTCCAGGTGGCTGTCAGGGCGCTGGTGATGACCGGCAGCGCCGAGCCAAGGGTCAACGTGAGCGTCTCGTTGTCCGTGCCGAATTGATTCCCGGCGCTGATGGGGATAGGGAAGACGCCGCTCACGATGGGCGCGCCGGAGATGGTCCCGCTGGTCGGGTCGAACACCAGGCCGGTGGGCAGGGTTCCGGCGGTGAACTGCGCCGGGTTGTTGCTCGCCGTGATGGTGTAGGCGAAAGTCTGGCCTTCCTTGCCACTCACATGCAGCGAGCTGGTGATCCCCGGGACGCCGGTGGTCAGCGTGAGCGTCAATAGGCCGGTGGTGGTCATGGCGGCGTTGGTGGCGTAGAGCGTGAGGGGGAAGACGCCTGACACCAGCGGGATGCCGGCGATGACGCCGCTGGTAGGTTCGATGGTCAGGCCGGAAGGCAGGTTATCCACGCCGAACAGGATCGGCGTCGTGCCGGTCGCGGTGGTGGTGTAGGTGAAAAAGGCGCCCTGCCGCCCGGTGGCGGTGGTGGGGCTGGTGATGGTAGGGGGCACCAGCACGGTCAGCACCGCGACGGAGCTGGTGTAGGCGCCTACGATGTTCGAGAGGGTCACGCTGTAGCCGCCGGCGTCGCTCGTGGTTACCGCCGCGATGTTCAGGGTGCTGTTGGTAGCGCCGCTAATACGCCCGCCGTTCGACAGCGGGTTCCCGTCCTTCCACCAGGCATAGCCGATGGGGGTGCTGCCGTTCGCGACGACGCTGAGCACGGCATTGCTGCCGAGGATCACGGCGGTATCCAGCGGCGGCACGCTGATGCCCGGCGGCTGGAAGACGCTCAACGTGGCCACCTGGCTGGTGGCGGAGGAATAGATGTTCGAGACAATGACGTCGTAGCTCCCCGAGTCATTCGTCAGCAGGGCGGTGATGGTCAGGTTGGTTCCATTGGCGCCGGATATCCGGGCGTCGTTGGTGAGGCTCGCGCGGTTGAAGCGCCACTGGTACATCAGGGGCGCAGAGCCTGCAGCCGTAACGCTGAAGCTCACATTCGAGCCGGTGACCCGGATGAGGCCGCCTATGGGTTGGGTGACGATGCGCGCCTGGTCGTAAACGACGAGGGTGACGGCGGCGCTGGCTGAGATCAGGCCGGTATTGGTCCCCGAGGTGTAGGTGACGCGCGCGAAGTAGGAGCCGGCATCGGTCACCTGCGCGTTAGTCACGGTCAGCGTGGCGTTGGTGGCATTCGCAATGGGCAGGAACGGGCCATTGGTCGAGACCAACCAGGCGTAGCCGGTGACCGACTCTCCCCCGGTCGTGGACGCCAGGGCGGTGAAGGTGGCGTTGCTGCCCACCATGACCGCCTGGTTTGTGGGAGTCACACTGACGCTGACGAAGGCCGAGACCGGTTGGACGGCGGCAGCCAGGATGATGCCGGCCAAGGTAAAGCGGGGTCGAATGCACGTGGTGAGGTTCATGATTAAGGACCGGCTAGGCCACGACGAGGTTGCCCAAGTTGATGCGAACAGGTTTAAACATTACATCGCGCGGCCACGCCCGCTGCGTGGGACCACTGCGGCGTTCTGACTATAGCAGCACAGCCAAAGGCTTTCGTCAACGGGGAAACTGTTTCATCCGGGAGGGTACAGCGCCAATTCATGAAGGGTGGTAGGGACGCGTTCCACCGCGTCCCTGTTATCTCGGGAAGATGGGGAC
>Ga0335069_10004079_pt1 | contig 21827 bp, 19 predicted proteins | sample Lox_Sample_11_FD_206714 | JGI IMG/M metagenome (GOLD analysis project Ga0335069, IMG submission 206714) | Soil microbial communities from Loxahatchee National Wildlife Refuge, Florida, United States - Lox_Sample_1.1 | ecosystem: Environmental > Terrestrial > Soil > Wetlands | place: USA...
ACACGAAGCGGAGGAACAGCGCGGTGCAGATCACGGAGAAGACGCCCGACACGACGTCGGTCATGAGATGCAGCTCCGGAGTGCCGGAGGCGAACCATTGCATCAGTGCGAACGAGCCGCCGGCGCAGACCGCGGCCGGCCACACCTCGAAGGCTTCCTTCCAGGTGCCGCCTTCCATCTTCACGAATGTGGCGACGAGCCAGAAGGGCACGAGCATCGAGACCCACGGCAGCTGGTGGCCGGCCATCGACGACAGCGTGAGCTGGTCGAGGCCGCTCACCGCCGCGAGCGTGACGATGGGCGTGCCGATCGCGCCCCATGCGACGGGCGCGGTGTTCGCGAGGAGGTTCAGCACCGCGGACTGGAACGGCCGGAAACCGAGCCCCACCATCACGGCGCCGGCGATCGCGACCGGCGTGCCGAAGCCCGAAGTGCCCTCGATGATCGCGCCGAACGAGAACGCGATGAGCACGCACTGCAGGCGCCGGTCGAACGAGATGTGGACGATCGATTCCTTGACGATCTCGAACTGGCCGCTCACGACGCTCATCGTGTAGAGGAACATCGCCGCGAGCACGATCCAGATGATGCCGAGGAAGCCCGAGAGCGATCCGAGCGCGAAGGCCGACACGGCCGAGCCGACGGGCATGCGGAACACGAGGCACACGATCACGAAGGCGGCGATCACGCCGAAGAAGGCGGCCCAGGGCGCGGAGATGCCGAGGTGCGTCTGGCCGTTGGTGTCGCGATGCCGGTGCAGCGCGATGAAGTAGAGCAACGTGAGGATCGGGATCGCCGCCACGATCGTGGACAGGAACACGTTCCCCAACGGGTCGTACGTCTGCTGGTACATGGCTCCTCCGCATGGTTGTTGTCGCGCATGCGCTCCGGCGCAGGCCCCATCGCATGCTACGTCGGGGGGCGGGGCGGGGCAACGCGCGGGCACGCAGGTCGGTGCGTGCTTTCTGCAAGCCTTGGCTCTTTCATGCGTGCTGGGCCAATCGCCGGCGCAGTTCGCGCGGCAGATCGCCGCCGGTTCCGAGGCCTACAAGCGGGGTCGCCAAGGACCAGAAGCTGTCGCTCGATCGATCGCCTTCGCGCTCAGTGCCCCGTGTACAGCTTGCTCGGCAGCCACAGGATGATCTGCGGGAAGACGATGCAGAGCAGGTTGCACGTCGCCTGCAGGCCGATGAAGGGCATCGCCGACTTGAAGATCGTGGCCATCGTGATCTGCGGCGGCGCGACGCTCTTCAGGTAGAACAGCGAATAGCCGAACGGCGGGCTGAGGAACGCCATCTGCATGTTGACGATGAAGATCACGCCGTACCACAGCGGGATGTCGGCGGGCTTCACACCCTCGATGCCGAGCACGCCGTGGAATGACAGCGCGGTGAGGATCGGCACGAAGATCGGCACCGTCAGCAGCAGGATGCCGACCCAGTCGAGGAACATGCCGAGCACGAAGAGCACCACCATCATCAGCAGCAGGATGCCGTAGGGTCCGAGCCCGGTTCCCAGGATCGACTGGGCGACGAAGGTCTGACCGCCCTTGACGATGAAGAAGCCGACGAACATCGTCGCGCCGAAGAAGATCCACATGACCATCGCGGTCGCCTTCAGCGTGGCGATGGCGGCCTCCTCGATGTTCAGCCAGTTGAGGCGCCCGTTCATGGCACAGACCGCGAGCGCGCCGAACGTGCCGATGCCGGCGGCTTCGACGGGCGTCGCGATGCCGAAGAAGATGACGCCGAGCACGAGCAGGATCAGCAGGATGGGCGCGATCGTGTTGCGCAGCAGGATGAGCTTCTTCCGCATGTCGATCCGCTCCTCGATCGGCAGCGCCGGGCCGAGCGCGGGGTTGATGTAGCACCGGATGGTGATGTAGATCACGTACATCGACGACAGCAGGAGGCCCGGGAACACCGAGCCCACGAGCAGCTCACCGAGCGACTGCTGCGCCACCACGGCGTACACGATCGCCATCACCGAGGGCGGGATCAGGATGCCCAGGGTGCCCCCGGCGAGCAGGGAGCCGCACGCGATCTTCTGGTCGTAGCCCCGCCGCAGCATGGCCGGCAGCGCGATCATGCCCATCGTCACCTCGGTCGCGCCGACCACGCCGACCATCGCCGCGAGCAGCGTGCAGGCGACGACCGTGGCCGACGCAAGCCCGCCCTTGAGCGCACCGAGCCACTTGTAGATGACGTCGAACAGCTCCTCGATGATCCCGGCCTTCTCGAGGATCGCCGCCATGAAGATGAAGAGCGGCACGGCCGACAGCTGGTAGTCGGTCATGAACGGAAAGATGCGCGCGGGCATCATGTTCAGGACCGCCGGCGTGCCGAAAACGAACAGGAAGATCGTCGCGAGGCTGCCGGTGCAGAACGCCATCGGCAGGCCGAGCATGAGCAGCAGCCCGAGGCCGCCGAACAGCAGCAGCGAGAGCCACGCGATCGGAATGTCGAGGCCCATGCTCAGGCGTCCCCGTGGCGGAGCAGCAGCACGTCCTTCACCAGCTTGGACAGCCCCTGCAGGATGATCAGCGCGGCGCCGATCGGAATGGTCAGCTTCACCGGCCAGTACTGGATGCCCCACTCGGTGAACGAGGTCTCGTGGTTGCCGACCGCATCGGCGGCGAAGCGCCAGCCGGTCCACAGCAAGGTGAGCGCGAAGATGAAGAAGAACAGCGAGCTCATGATGTCGGCGATCGCCTTGCCGCGCGTCGAGAGCTTGGTGTAGACGACGTCGACGCGCACGTGCTGGTCCTCGCGGTATGCGTACGCGCCCGACAGCATGTACTGCATGCCGAACATCAGGAACATGCTCTCGTGCACCCAGTTGGTCGGCGAGTTGAACACGAAGCGCGCGAGCACCTCGTAGTAGTAGACGAACACCGAGATCACGGCCCAGTACGCGACGTATTCGCCGATCGCGCCGTTCATGCGATCGATCCAGTTGGTGAACGGCGAGCGTAGGCGCATCGTCGGGTCCTCGGCGGTGCCCTGCTGGGGCACGTCGACCGGCTCCGGCCCGATCGGGTTCGCGGCGTAGCCGGCACGCTGCTCGCGGCGGCGGCGCACGAGGCCGGGGATCAGCACGGCGTCGATCGCCATCAGCGCCACGATGACCAGCCCGAAGTTGCGCGAACGCGAGCGCCAGCCTTCGTGTACCGCGACCGCCGCCTCCGACTCGGCCTGGGCGCGCCGGATGTCGGCCTCGGCCTTGGCGACGGCGGCACGTTCGTCGGCCGTCGGACTGGCGGCGTCGATCGGCTGTGCACCCTTCAGCGCGGTCTGGAACTGCTCGAGCGCGGCCCCGGTGCGCGACACGTCCTCGCGCGATTCGCGCTGCTCGGAGTTGCAGTAGACGACGGCGCAGAACAAGGGCACGTACAGCAAGCCCCACCAGCTGCGCAGGTAGAGACGGTGCAACCCCATGTAGCCGGCGCAGACCCAGAACAGGTAGGCCGTGAACAGGATCGGCTCGCGCGGCGGGCCGCGGCGGTGCTGGCGCCGCACGAGCCAGATGGCGATCAGCGGGAACACGAGCAGCGTGCTCCAGTACAGCCAGTGGGGCAGGACGAAGGTGAGCGACGGCATCGTGGCGCTTCAACAGGCGCACGCCGCCCGAGGGGCGGCGTGCGCGAGGTGGTGGGCGCGGCCCGCGGGCGCGCGCCGGGCGACGGTCATGCGGTGAGCGTGAGGCCCTTGTACATGTCGGGCGTGACGTAGCCGAACGTGTGCGACTCCATCACCTGCAGCTGCAGCTTGAAGATCTTCGCCGCGTCCGCGTCCTTGTTGGCCCACTTGAACCAGATGGGCACCGCGACGCGCTGGAACTTGGGCAGGTCTTCCAGCGGCATGCGGATGATCTGCACGCCCGCCTTCTCGAACTTGCCCCAGGCCTCCATGTCGGCCTTCTGGATGGCGGCATGGTGCTCGTTCGAGTAGACCTGGATCTCGTCGTCGACCCAGCGCTTCATGGCTGGCGAGAGCTTGTTCCACACATCCATGCGCACGACGAAGTCCATCAGGTCGACCGGCTGGTAGATCGACTCGAGGCCGACCGGGCCGGTCCAGATGTACTTCGTGACCTGCTGAAAGCCGAGGTCCCAGTTCACCGCCGGGCCGGTGTAGTCGGCCGCGTCGACCGTGCCCTTCTCGAGCGCCGAGAACACCTCGCTGCCCGGGAGCAACGTGGTCTTCGCGCCGATGGCGGCGAAGCCCTCGGCGATCATGCCGCCCGGCACGCGCAGCTTCAGGTCCTTGAAGTCGGCGATGCCGCGGATCGGCTTCTTCGAGTGGATGATGTTCGGGCCGTGGTGGATCCGGTTGACGTAGTACAGGCCCTGCTTGGCGAACAGGTCGCGCGCGGCCTGCAGGCCGCCGTTGCTGTAGAAGAAGATGTCCCACTCGTGCGGATAACGGAGCCCCATCAGGTAGGAGCTGAGGAACGCCGTGGCAGGCACCTTGCCGGCCCAGTAGAGCGTGAACGAGTTCATCGCCTCGAGGGCGCCGTTCTTCACGCCGTCCAGCAGCTCGAAGTCGCCCACGACCTCCTTCGCCGCGAACGGCTTGATCTCGAGCTCGCCGCCGGTCTTCTCCTTGACGGTGGCGGCCCAGGCCTTGAACGTGGCGAGTCCGACGCCCGCGGGCCATGAGGTCTGCACCTTCCACGTGGTGGTGGTCGCTGCCTTCGCATCCCGCAGCAGCGGCGCGCCGAGCGCGGCGCCGGCCGTTGCGGCCATGCCGGTGCGGACGAAACGGCGGCGCGTCGACGCCGTCTGCGCTGGATCGTGGCTCATGTGTCTCCTTCGTCGATGCCTGTGGCTCGTCGGCACCTCTCGAATGCGGAGGCTCACCCGCCGGGCGGGCATACCTTAGCGGCGTCGCCGGGCGAACGACAGCGCGTTTACCCGGGCGGGCACGCGGTCGTGGGGACGCCGCTTGCAGGCGCCGGCGGCTGACATACGCTTCGCGCTGGCCGTACGACCTCGCCGCGCAGCCTGCATGCACCCCGCGCCCATCGACTTCTATTTCGACTTCTCGTCGCCGTACTCGTACATCGCGTCGGAATGGATCGGTGCGCTGGCGGCACGTCATGGCCGCACGGTGGCCTGGAAGGCGATCCTGCTCGGAGTGACCTTCCAGGCCGCGGAGCTGAAGAGCCCGGTCGCCTATCCGCTGAAGCGCGAGTACTCGATGCTCGACTTCGAGCGTTCCGCGCGGTTTTCCGGCGTGCCGCTCAGGATGCCCGCGAAGTTCCCGATCCCGACGCAGAACGCCGCCCGCCTGTTCTGGTGGCTGCTCGCGACGCGCGGCGACGAATCGGCGCGCGACTGGGCGCACCATGGGTTGCGTGGCTACTTCGCCCGCGGCGTCGACCTGAGCGACGGTGCGGCGCTTAAGGCGCTCGCCCGGGAGTTCGGCGTGGACCCCGACGAAGCCGAGCGGATCTGGAGCGATCCCGAGTGGAAGGCGCGCCTCAAGGCCGAGAACGAGAACGCGGTGACGCGCGGCGTGTTCGGTGCGCCGTTCTTCTTCGTCGGCGGGGAGCCGTTCTGGGGCAACGACCGGCGCCCGCAGATCGAGCGCTGGCTGGAGAAGGGCCCGTTCTGATGCGCGCCGTCGACCTGCTGCGCACGGCGGCGCGCGCCAACCGGCTCGCCAACCGCCGCCTGCATGCGGCGATGGCGCCCCTTTCCGACGCCGACTTCCAGGCGCCGCGCACGAGCTTCTTCCCGAGCCTCGCCGGCACGCTCAATCACATCCTTGCGGTCGACGCGTTCTACCTCGCGGCGCTGCACCGCGAGCGCGACATGGAGGCGCAGTGGCGCGCCTTCGTGCCCGCGAACACGCTCGCGGAGCTCGCCCCGCGCCAGGCCGACAGCGACCAGCGCCTGATCCGCTTCGTCGACGCGCTCGACGATGCGGGCTGCGAGGCCGAGATCGTCCTCGATCGCGGCTCGTCGAAGCCGCGCGAGCGCGTGGCCCACGTGCTCACGCACCTCGCGATGCACCAGACGCACCACCGCGGCCAGGTCCACGCGATGCTGTCCGGGACGGCGGTGAAGCCGCCGCAGCTCGACGAGTTCCTCATGCCGAGCGACGCGCACCTGCGAGAGGCCGACATGCATGCGCTCGGCTGGGCCGAACGCGAACTGTTCGGCGCCTGAACCGCGGCGCTCCGGCCGCGGCGGGGCGGCCACGGGCGGCGCGGCCCTCCGCGTCTATCCTTGAGCCCTCGCCCATCGCCGGCCCGCCCGATGCCCGTCCTTGCCAGCAAGCTCGCTCCGCGCTCCGACGACTTCAAGTCCAACGCCGCGGCGATGCGCGAACTCGTCGACGACCTGCACGCGAAGCTCGCGCAGATCGCCCAGGGCGGTGGCGAGGCCGCGCGCAGCCGGCACACGGCGCGCGGCAAGCTGCTGCCGCGCGAGCGCGTCGAGATGCTGCTCGACCCCGATGCACCGTTCCTCGAGATCGCGCCACTGGCGGCGCTCCGCATGTACCCGGAAAAGGACGGCCGCGACGCCGCGCCCGGCGCCGGGCTCATCACCGGCATCGGCCGTATCGCGGGCGTCGAGTGCATGGTCGTGTGCAACGACGCGACCGTGAAGGGCGGCACCTACTACCCGATGACGGTGAAGAAGCACCTGCGCGCGCAGGAGATCGCGCAGCAGAACCGGCTGCCGTGCATCTACCTCGTCGATTCGGGCGGCGCAAACCTACCGAACCAGGACGACGTGTTCCCCGACCGCGAGCACTTCGGCCGCATCTTCTTCAACCAGGCGAACATGAGCGCGCAGGGCATCGCGCAGATCGCTGTGGTGATGGGCTCGTGCACCGCGGGGGGCGCCTACATGCCGGCGATGAGCGACGAGTCGATCATCGTGAAGAACCAAGGGACGATCTTCCTCGGCGGGCCGCCGCTGGTGAAGGCCGCGATCGGCGAGGTCGTCAGCGCCGAGGATCTCGGCGGCGGCGACGTGCACACGCGGCTCTCGGGTGTTGCCGACCATCTCGCGCAGAACGACACCCACGCGCTCGCGCTCGCCCGCGCCGCGGTCGGCAACCTCAACCGCACGAAGGCGCACGCCCTGCAGTGCATCGCGCCGCGGCCACCTGCGTACGACCCGGCCGAGCTGCACGGCGTGATCCCGACCGACACGCGCAAGCCCTACGACGTGCACGAAATCGTCGCACGGATCGTCGACGCGTCGGAGTTCGACGAGTTCAAGGCGCGCTACGGCCCGACGCTCGTCACCGGCTTCGCGCACATCGAGGGCATGCCCGTCGGCATGGTCGCCAACAACGGCGTGCTGTTCTCGGAATCGGCGCTGAAGGGCGCGCACTTCATCGAGCTCTGCTGCCAGCGCAAGGTGCCGCTCGTCTTCCTGCAGAACATCACCGGTTTCATGGTGGGCCGCAAGTACGAGGCCGAGGGCATCGCGAAGCACGGCGCGAAGATGGTGACCGCCGTGTCGACGGCGCAGGTGCCGAAGTTCACCGTGATCATCGGCGGCTCGTTCGGCGCGGGCAACTACGGCATGTGCGGTCGCGCGTTCAACCCGCGCTTTCTCTGGATGTGGCCCAACGCGCGCATCGGCGTCATGGGCGGCGAGCAGGCGGCCAGCGTGCTCGCCACCGTGCGTCGCGACGGCATCGAATCCAGGGGCGCCAGCTGGACCGTCGACGAGGAGCGCGCGTTCAAGCAGCCGATCCTCGACCAGTTCGAGCACCAGGCGCATCCCTACTATGCGAGCGCGCGGCTCTGGGACGACGGCGTGATCGACCCGGCGGAGACGCGGCGCGTGCTCGCCCTGGCGATCTCGGCGAGCCTGAACGCGCCGATCCCCGAGACGAAGTTCGGCGTGTTCCGCATGTGATGGACAGCGTCTACGTCACGCCCGAGCACGAGCTGCTGCGCGAGCAGGTGGCGCGCTTCCTGGCGCGCGAGGTCGAGCCGCACGGCATGGCGTGGGAAGAGGCCGGCTGCACGCCGCGCGAGGTGCTGAGGAAGCTCGGCGACGCGGGCCTCCTCGGCCTCATGTTCGAGAGCCGCTTTGGCGGCGCGGATGCCGATGCGCTCACGAACCTGGTCTTCGCCGAAGCGCTCTCGCAGTCGACGTTCGCGGGCTTCGTCATCACCGTGCTCGTGCACACCGACATGGCGTCGCCGCACCTGCACCACGCGGGCAGCGAGGCGCAGAAGGCGCGCTGGATGCCGGACATCACGGCGGGCCGCACGATCACCGCGGTGGGCATCACCGAGCCGGGCGCCGGCTCCGACGTGGCCGGCATTCGCACGACGGCACGCCGCGACGGCGACGACTGGGTGCTGAACGGTACCAAGCTCTTCATCACGAACGGCGTGCACGCGAACCTCTATTTCATCGCCGCGAAGACGGGCAGCGGATCCCACGCGATGTCCATGTTTGCGGTCGAGAAGGGAACGCCTGGCTTCTCGGTCGGCCGCGCGCTGAAGAAGACCGGCTGGCTCTCGTCCGACACGGCCGAACTGGTGCTGGAAGACGTGCGCGTGCCCGCCGGTCACCTGCTCGGCGAGGAGCACCGCGGCTTCTACGCGGTGATGAAGAACTTCCAGACCGAGCGCATCGCCCTGGCCGCGATGGCGGTGGGCCATTGCACGCAGGCGCTGCGCCTCGCGCTCGAGCACGTGCGCGAGCGGCGAGCCTTCGGCGCCACCCTGTTCGACAAGCAGGCAGTGCGCCAGCGCCTCGCCATGCTCGACGCCAAGACCCGCGCGGCACGAGCGTTCCTGTACCACTGCGCGTGGAGGGTGACGCAAGGGCAGGAGGTCGTGCAGGAGGTGTCGATGCTGAAGGCGCTCACCGGCGAGCTCGTCAACGAGGTCGTGTCGGGCTGCCAGCAGCTGTTCGGCGGCATGGGCTACATGCGCGAGGCGGCGATCGAGCGGCTGTGGCGCGACGCGCGCGTACTCGCCATCGGCGGCGGCGCGACCGAGGTCATGCTGGAAGAGGTGGCCAAGCGCTACTGACGCCGGCCACGCCGATGCGAGCAAACACGATGCAGCCGCCCGACTGGCACGCGCACTTCGCCACCTTGGCGCGCTACGGTGCCTGGGCGACCGACCGGCTGTACACCGCGGTCGACCGCCTGAGCGAAGACGAATACCGCCGCGACGTCGGCCTGTTCTTCCGCAGCGTGCACGGCACGCTGAACCACCTGCTCGTGGCGGAGCATCACGTCTGGTACCCCCGGTACGCGCAAGGCATCTCGAACCGCATCGTGCTCGCCACCGAGCTGGAATCCGACCGGGCGACGCTGCGCGCGAAGCTCCTCGAAGCCGGGCGCCGCTGGGGACCGCTCATCGCGTCCTGGCCGGCGGAGCGATTCGCCGGCACGCTCGACTACGCGACGACCAAGGGCGTGCCCCAGTCGCTGCCGTTCGCGATCACGCTCGCGCACGTCTTCAATCACGGCACGCACCATCGCGGCCAGATCACGGCCGCGCTGACCGGCATGGGCCACGAGGCGCCGGAGCTCGATCTCGTCTTCATGCTGCAGGCCGAAAGGCTCGCGGGCGCGAAGACTGCCCAGACATCGGCATGAACCTCGACACCACCCACCTGCTCGCGCTCGCCGCCGCGCTCGGCTGGGCCAGCGGGCTGCGCCTCTACGCCGTGCTCTTCCTCACGGGCCTCGCCGGGTGGCTGGGGTGGGTCGACCTGCCGAGCGGCCTGCGGCTGCTTGAGAACCCTCTGATGCTCGGCGCGAGCGGCTTCCTGCTCGCGGTGGAATTCTTCGCGGACAAGATCCCCGGCGTCGACACGTTGTGGGATGCGGTGCACACGCTCATCCGCATCCCGGCCGGCGCCGCGCTCGCGGGTGCCGTGTTCGGCGGCGACCAGGCCACGTGGGCCGCGATGGCGGCGCTGCTCGGCGGCGCGCTTGCGGCCACCAGCCACGTCGCCAAGGCAACGACCCGCGCGGCCGTCAACACATCGCCCGAGCCGTTCTCGAACCTCGCGCTGTCGCTGATGGGCGACGCCGCGGTGCCGACGGCGCTGTGGCTCGCGAGCACGCATCCCGCGATCGCGCTCGCCGTGATCGCGATCGCCACGCTCTCGATGATCGCGATCGTCGCGTTGCTAATGAAGTTCCTGCGCGAAGTCATGGCACGCTGGCGCGCACGATTCGGCGGCGCATCTCGCCAGACAGCGGAGCACTGATGTTCAAGAGGATCTTGATCGCGAATCGCGGGGACCAGCCGCGAAGCGGCGCAGCGACGAAGTCACATCGCGTGGCACGCGAAGCGTGCGCAGGCGATCGAGCCGCGGAGGCCGGATGTTCAAGAAGATCTTGATCGCGAATCGCGGGGAGATCGCGTGCCGCGTGGCCGCGACGGCGCGGCGCATGGGCATCCGCACCGTGGCGGTGTACTCCGACGCCGATGCCGGCGCGCGCCACGTGCTCGCATGCGACGAGGCCGTGCGCATCGGACCTCCTGCGCCGAAGGACAGCTACCTGCGCATCGACCGCATCCTCGAGGCTGCGAAGGCGACCGGCGCCGAGGCGATCCATCCGGGCTACGGCTTCCTGAGCGAGAACGAAGCGTTCGCAGCCGCGTGCACGAACGAAGGGATCGTGTTCGTCGGCCCGCCCGCTGCTGCGATCGAGGCGATGGGGCTGAAGGCGGAGTCGAAGCGCCTCATGGCCAAGGCCGGCGTGCCGCTGGTGCCGGGCTATCACGGCGCCGACCAGTCGCCGGAGCTGCTGCAGCGCGAGGCCGACAAGATCGGCTACCCGGTGCTCATCAAGGCGAGCGCGGGCGGCGGCGGCAAGGGCATGCGCGTCGTCGGCGCGGCCGAGGCGTTCGCGACTGCGCTCGCGTCGTGCAAGCGCGAGGCGATGAACGCGTTCGGCGACGACGCCGTGCTGATCGAACGGTACGTGAACCGACCGCGCCACATCGAGATCCAGGTGTTCGGCGACGCGCACGGTCGCTACGTGTGGCTGTTCGAGCGCGACTGCTCGGTGCAGCGGCGCCACCAGAAGGTGCTCGAGGAGGCGCCCGCACCCGGCATGAGCGCCGAGCGCCGGCGCGAAATGGGCGAGGCCGCGGTCGCGGCCGCGCGTGCGGTCGGCTACTTCGGTGCGGGCACCGTCGAGTTCATCGCGGAGCCGCTGGGCGACGGCGACCTGCGCTTTTACTTCATGGAGATGAACACACGACTGCAGGTCGAGCATCCGGTGACCGAAGCGATCACCGGACTCGATCTCGTCGAGTGGCAGCTCCGCGTCGCGGCCGGCGAGCCGCTGCCGCTTTCGCAGGAGCAGTTGCGCATCGAGGGCCACGCGATCGAGGCGCGCATCTGCGCCGAGAACCCCGACGCCGGGTTCCTGCCCTCGACCGGACGGCTCGACGTGTACCGCCTGCCGCGCGCGCTGCATTTCGAGCGCACCCGGCCGGACGCACCGGTGCGCGTCGACGGCGGCGTGCGCGAAGGCGACGCCATCACGCCGCACTACGACCCGATGATCGCGAAGCTCATCGTCTGGGGCACGGATCGCGCCGACGCACTTGCGCGCCTCGATCGCGCGCTCGCCGAGACGCACATCGTCGGTCTGCAGACGAACGTCGCGTTCCTGAGGCGCGTCGTGCAGAGCCCGTCGTTCTCGAACGCGGACCTCGACACGGCGCTCATCGATCGCGAGCGGGCGCGGCTGTTCGAGCAGCCGGGCTTGCCCGTGGAACTCGCGGCCGCCGGCGTCGTCGCCGACGCGCTCGCCACGGAGCATGCCGCCGAGAACGACGATCCCTGGTCGCGGCGTGACGGCTGGCGGTTGCATGGCTCCGCGCTGCGCCGCTTCGACATCCTCGCGGGCGGAAAGCATCACGTCGCGACGCTGGTGCGCGAGCGCGGCACGCTGATGCTCGAAGGCGAGGGCGGGCGCGATCGCTTCGCCGCGCACGCGCGCCGCCGTGGCGTGCACGACGTGGTGCTCGGCGAATGGCGGCAGCGCCTCGCGGTCTATCGCATCGGTCAGCGCGTCGCGGTGTTCGGCGCGGATGGCTCGGCCGTCGTCGAGGAGATCGATCCGATCGCGCACGCTGGCGAAGGCGCCGTGGAAGCCGGCCGTCTCACCGCGCCCATGCCGGGCAAGGTGGTCGCTTTTCTGGCGAAGCCCGGCGACGCCGTCAAGGCCGGCCAGCCGCTCGCCGTGATGGAGGCGATGAAGATGGAGCACACCATCGCCGCGCCGCGCGACGGGACCGTGGCCGATCTGCTTTACGCCGTCGGGGATCAGGTCGACGAGGGCGGCGAGCTGCTGCGACTCGTGGCAGAGTCGAAGACCTGAGCCTTCGAACGGAGACCGTCATGCTCCCGAGCCGCGTCACCCTGGTCGAGGTCGGCCCGCGCGACGGGCTGCAGAACGAGAAGGCCGCCGTCACCACGGCGCAGAAGGTCGAGCTCGTGCACCGCCTGCAGGACGCGGGGATCACGGAGATCGAGGTCACGAGCTTCGTCAGCCCGAAGTGGGTGCCGCAGATGGCCGACAACGCCGATGTGCTGGCGGCGGTCCGGCGCCGCCCCGGCGTGCGCTATTCGGTGCTGACACCCAACCTCAAGGGACTCGAGGCGGCGCTCGCCGCGCGCGTCGACGAGGTGGTCGTGTTCGGCGCGGCGACCGAGGCGTTCAGCCAGCGCAACATCAACTGCTCCATTGCCGAATCGATCGAGCGCTTCGCGCCGGTCGTCGAGCGCGCGAAGGGGGCGGGCGTGAAGGTGCGCGGCGCGATCTCCGTCGCCCTCGGCTGCCCCTACCAGGGCGCCGTGAGCGCCGACGAGGTCGAGCGCGTGGTGCGGCTCATGAAGTCCATCGGCGTCGACCATTGCGGCATCGCCGACACGATCGGCGTCGGCACGCCAAACAAGGTGCGGGCCGCGATGGAGCGGGCGCTGCGCCACTATCCGCTCAACGAGCTGAGCGGGCATTTCCACGACACGTACGGCCAGGCGCTCGCCAACGTGATGGCGTGCCTCGAACTGGGCGTGCACGTGTTCGACGCGAGCGTCGCGGGGCTGGGCGGCTGTCCGTACGCGAAGGGTGCGACCGGCAACGTCGGCACCGAGGACGTGCTCTTCCTGCTCGACGGCCTGGGCATCGAGACGGGCGTCGACCTCGAGAAGCTGGTCGATGCGGCGGAGTACATCTCCAGCGTGGTCGGCCGCAAGCCCGCGTCGCGCACCGGCAGTGCGCTGCTCGCGAAGCGGGCCGCGGCGCTCGAGAAGGCGAGTGCGGTGGCGGCCACGGTCTGAACGCGCCAACGTCGACTATTTCGCGCTCGCGGCGCGCGCGACGTCCACCGATACGAATGGAAACCTCACGGCGGTCGCCGAACGGCGACGCTTCCGCGTTGGTTTCGCATCGCTTCGGAGAGTCTCATGAACGCTCGCTGTCTCGTCGTGTTCGCCGCGCTCGCCAGCGCGGGTGCCCAGGCCCAGGTCGGTGTCTCCGTCCAGGTCAACCAGCCGGGCCTCTACGGCCGCATCGACATCGGCGGGCTGCCGCCGGCCATGCCGCCGCCGGTCGTGGTCTATCCGCAGCCCGTGGTCATCGTGCCGGGACCGGTCGCGGTGCACCAGCGACCGATCTACCTTCACGTGCCCCCGGGGTACGAGGAGCACTGGGACCGCCATTGCGCCGAGTACCGCGCGTGCGGACAACCGGTCTACTTCGTTCGGGATGACTGGTACCGCGAGCACTACGTGCACCACTTGCACGAGCAGGAACGGCTGCGCGAGTACGAGCGTGAGCGCGTCGTGCACGAGGAGCACCGCGAGCACGAGGGCGACGGCCACCGCCATGCCAGGGGCCACGGCCACGATTGACGGGTCCGGCGCGGATCAGCCCAGGCCGCCCTCGAGCATGTAGAGCTGCCACAGCTCGCGTTGGCGCAACTTGAGCACCGGCCGCAGCGCGCGCAAGCCCGTCGCGCCGATGCTCTTCTCGAGATACCGCAGCTCGGTGAACTTGGCGCGCGTCTCGTCGCCCGCGGCCGGGGGCTCCAACCCGTTCTCGCGCAGCATGAGCACGCCCTTCGCACGCAGCGAGAGCTCGGTGTGCAGCCGCAGGTAGCACAGCGCATCGGCGAGCAGCGCGCCGGGCAGGGTGCGCTTGAGCGACTCCAGGTAGCGGCCGGGAGGCGACGACGAGAAGCTGCCCGAGCCGATCAGCGCGAGCAGGTGCGCGTCGGCATCGAAGCCCTGGCCGAGCCACGCTCGTAGACTGCGCTCGCTGCGTTCGAACACCAGCCACAACAGCGGCGGCAGAGTGAGCATCGTCGCCAGCGTCGCGAGCAGCGGCAGGTGGCTCAGGTGGTTGAACCCCGAGTGCAGCAGCGCCGCGACGACGAACCCCGGCACGAAGTGCGCGGCCTTCGCGTGCGGCGCGCGCTCGATCCGGGCGAGGCCCATCACCGCGAACAGCGCCGTCGTCCCGCCGTGCATGAGCGCCGTGCCGAAGCCTCGCACGATCCACGTGCCCATCCCGGCCTGCGCCGCGAGGTGCAGGTAGTAGAGGTTCTCGGCGAGCGCGAAGCCCGCGCCGACCGCGAAGCCGTAGATCGCGGCGTCGACGAGAAAGCCGATCCGGTGCATGCGCAGCAGTGCGAGGACGACCAGTCCCTTGAGCAGTTCTTCCGTCAGCGGCGAGACATAGCGCGAGAACGGGAGCAGGCCGATGTCCAGGCGCGCGAGCAGGAAAGCGTTCAGCGGATAGCTCACGGCCGCCATCGCGGCGCCGGCACCGATCACCGCCACGACGGAGGTCGGAGCGAGCAGCTTGTAGCTGTCGAGCCAGAGCAGCGCCGCCAGGAAGATCACCACTGGCAGCAGCGCCACCAGCGCCGGGGGCACCTGCTGCATCAGCATCGTGTCGCGCTTACAGGATCTTCAGCGAGATCATCCATTCGTTGCCGCTGTGGCGTGAGCCCTTGAAGCCGGCCGCGAAGCCGGTGGAGAGGATCATGTCGTACCAGTAGAGCACGGAGAGGCGCATGTCGACCTGGCCGCCCAGGCTGCCGTAAGTCCTGCGCAGCGCCGGATCCTGCCGGTCGGTCCACAGCGCCGAACCGAAGAGCGCCGGCCGCAGCGACTGCAGGTGCAGGCTCGGCTTGCCGAGCGACTCGAAGACGACCGGCGGCAGGTTCCATTCGAGGGTCTGCTTGACGAACGTGCGCCCGGCGATCTCATCGATGTCGAAGCCGGGCATGGAGCGGTATTCGCGGTAGCGCTTGACCACGCCGTCGTCGACGATGTTGTTGCCGAAGCCGCCGAAGTAGTAGTTGAGGATCGGGTTGTTGCGGTCGCCGGTGGCCCATCCCGCGGCGCTCCGTGACCACACGGACGAGTGCGCGATCGGCAGCGGCAAGCCGACGTCGAAGCCGCCGCGCAGCTGCGACACCGTGGAGTTCTCCATCCGATGCCCGGTGGCGACGGTCGTCCAGGTGATGCCCTTCTCGTCCTCCACGGCGCCGAGCGAGCGTCGCACGTCGCTGTAGCGCAGCCCGATCTCGCCGGTGAACAGGCGGTCGAACGTCGTCGCCACGTTCTGCGCTCCCGGCAGCGTATCGATCTTGTCGTAGTACGCGACGTCGTAGCTGACCGCGAGCCGCTTCGGTGGCTCGAACACCAGGAACTGGTCGTAGCCGAGCGTCGCCGCGTAGCCCTTGCGACCGCGCCGCGTCGGGCCGAAGAGGTCGTAGAAGTTGGACCGGTTCCAAGCGAGCCCGGCGCGCCAGCCGAGGTAGCGGCCGTCGACGTAGACGTGACCGCGCTCGTCGCCGGGCAGGTTCTGGTCGGGCGTGTAGGCAGCGGTGATGCCGAGGTGCGCGTAGCCGAGCGGGTCGCCGACGTTCAGGTGATAGCCCGCGGCCGCCGTGCTCTTGTATCCCTCGAGCACGGGGTAGCCGTTCAGCACCCGCAGTTCGCCGAGCGGTCGGTACACACCGGTCGCCTTGACCTGCGCGTCGTAGTCGACCGTGCTGGCCGCCGGCACCTGCCACGTCTTGACGACCGGATGCCGGGCCGCCACTTCGGCGCCGAGGAAGGTGATGGCGCTCAGGTCCTCGAGCGGCTTCGGGTCGATGATCGCCGGCGTGAATCCCTGGCCCGTGTAGCTGAAGACGACGAGGCGCCCGTCGGCCATCGGGATCGGCCGGAAGAACCCGGTATCGGCGTTCGACACCGCCTTCACGTCGCCGGTCGCGACCTCGTAGCGGAAGATGTTCGAGACACCCGTGTAGTAGCTGCTGCCGTAGAGGTAGCGGCCGTCCTTCGTGAAAACGAAGCCCTCGGGCGCCGATTCGCCGAACCGGAACTCGCTCAGCGGTTTCGAATCGCCGGCGAGCAGCGAGGCGAGCGTCCACACGCGCAGGAATTGGTCGCCGCCCACGTCGGTGATCGATGCGGACAGCAACCGGCCATCGGCGGAGACGTCGAGGTCGCTCGGCACGACGCCGTACGGAAACTCGTGTACCGTCTCCCACGCCACGTACGGGTAGGGGATGCGCACCAGCGCCGCGAGACCCGCGCTGTGCCGCACCCCGATCAGCGAACGGTCGACGGGATCGAACACGATGCTGCCGATGCGCGCAGCCTTCAGGAGGACCGTTTCCTCTCCGCTGTCGACGTCCACGGCGATGAGGTTGCGAAAGCCCAGGTTGTCGGTCGTGAAGAAAGCCCTTCGGCTCGCCGGATCGAAGGCGAGGGAGGTGACGGAATAGAGCATCGCGCCCTTGATCTCGGCCAGCGTCCGTGCGCTGCCGTCGCGGATGTTCAACGCGGCGACGTGATCGACGATCCCGGGGTACCGCACGCCGGCGTACAGGACGCCTCTCGCTTCATCCAGATACGCCCGCGAGACCGAGCCCATCGCGGTGGCGGCAAGGTTCCGCTGCGGCGTGATCGGATGCAGGCGAACCTCCGCGAGGTTGCGGCGCTGGAACTCGTGCTCGAACGCGATCCAGTCCTGCCAGGCCCGGTCGAGCGGGAGGCCGAACACGTGCTCGAACTGATCGGCGTAATGGCGGCGGCTGCCCTCGTCGCGTCGCAGCCAGGCGACGACCTTCTCGGGCGAATAGGCGTACGCGAGCCAGGTGAAGAAGCGCTCGCCGTACAGGTACGCGTTGGCGCCCCCCTGGAAATCGACGCGCGTGCCGCGCGACACAAGGCCGAGCGGGTCGTAGAAGTGAGCGTCGTCGCGCACCATGGCGCGAAAGACCATTTCGTCGTAGCCGCCCTGCGAGCGGCCCAGGCCGCCCGCCATCCACGTCTCCATGAAAACCGCGCTGCCTTCAAGGTACCAGCGGGGCACCGTGAAGCGCGGCACCGTGAGGTAGCTGTAGAGCAGCGACTCCGGATGCGCCGACTCCGGCGCCACCTTGCCGAGGAAGAAGCCGCGCCAGCGCCGGTCCTCGTCCGACGCGATGTCCGTCGTCGCGACGTGCACCATCTCGTGGTTCATCGTCGAGTACATGCGCTCGTTGCTCGGGTCGGTCTCGAACGCATTGGCGGCCGGTGCGACGTCGATCTGCAGCAGCGTGTTGGGCGCCGGCGAGACGGCCGCGTTGCCGTAGTCGGAGAAGTCGCGCAGCCACACGGTCGTCGGCTCGGACGGGTCCCAGCCGAAGATCCGGCGCTGCCAGTCGAAGGCGTTGATGAACGTGCGGGCCGTGTGCGGAACGAGGAATTCCAGGCTCGGATCCGCATAGAGCAGGCGCAGGTTGGTCGTTTCGACGAAGGAAATGCCGAGCGGGCCGGGGCCTGCGGCGGCGGCGAGGCACGGAAGGCACAGCAGGGCGGACCACGACTTCGCCAGACGCACTCGGCTCCTCCGCGGAGATTCGACGGCGCGCAAGGGTAGCGGAGCGCACACGCAAGAGAAAGCCGCCGGCCCTTGCGGGCGCGGCGGCTTGCGAGCCGGCTGCCTTACTGCTGCGACGAGCGGTCGGCCTTCATCTCGGCGGCCGCGCGGTCGGCCTTCATCTCGGCGGTCGCGCGGTCGGCCTTCATCTCGGCGGTCGTGCGGTCGGCCTTCATCTCGGCGGTCGCGCGGTCGGCCTTCATCTCGGCGGTCGTGCGGTCGGCCTTCATCTCGGCGGTCGCGCGATCGGCCTTCATCTCGGCGGTCGCGCGGTCGGCCTTCATCTCGGCGGTCGCGCGGTCGGCCTTCATCTCGGCGGTCGCGCGATCGGCCTTCATCTCGGCGGTCGCGCGATCGGCCTTCATCTCGGCGGCTGCACGATCCGCCTTCATGTCCGCTTGCGCGCGACCTGCTTCCGAGACGGTGCCGACCGGTACCGCCTGACCTCCGGGAGCGCCCACCTGCACCTGCTCGCTGCCGTTCTGGGCGGCGCGATAACGCTGCGCCGGGATGACGGTGCCGACGACGTCCTTGGGGAGCGGGAAGTCGAACGCGATCTGCGCCACGACCACCGCAACGGCGGCGGCGAGGCCGGCGCCCAGCCAGGCCCTGCGGTGAATGAAGATCCTGCGGCGGGTCGGGTCGGTCATCGTGATGCTCCTCAAGGGGTCTCGGCGCGCCAGTTCGGCCTGCGTGCCCCCAAGTACACGCCGACCGGCAAAAGGTTGGATGGAAGGCGATGGCGGCAACGCGGAGGTGATCGAAGCGACCAGCCCTTCGGCCGGGTGCTCCTTCGGCATCGCATGCAGGGCCTCGAACAGGCGCTTCCACTCCTCGAACTCGGCCCGCGCTGGGGGATCGGCGGCCAGCCGCATCTCGAGCTCGCGCGCCTCGGCGCTGCTCGCTTCCTCGTCGAGGACGGCATGCATCAGATGCGTGAGCGGGGAGTTCTTGCGTGCCATCTCACTTCCAGTCCTTGAGCAGGTCGCGCAGGCGCCGCCTCGCCTCGAACAGACGCGACTTCACGGTCTTCTCGTCGAGGTCGAGGATTCGCGCCATCTCTTCGTAGCTGCACTCCGAGAAGTGGCGCAGCGTCAGCACCAGGCGGTCGTTCGTCGTCATGCTCATCAGCACCTGGCGCAACTGGCGGGCCAATTCGGCCGCGCTCGCCTGCCGCTCGGGGCCGGCGCTCTCGTCACCGGCGACTTCGACACCCTCGTCGAGCTCGTCCTCGTGGCGGTTGCGGCGCTGGACATTGAGCGACTCGTTGACGGCAATCCGATAGATCCAGCTGAAGAACTTGTACCGGGGGTCGTATTCATCCGCGCGCTCGGCAACCTTGAGAAACACCGTCTGGCTGACGTCGTGGGCGTCTTCATGTCTGCGCAGGATCCAGAACGCGGCGTTGTAGATCGGCCCCTGGTAGCGGACCACGAGGGAGGTGAACGCGGTCGGGTCGCCGCCCAGATAGCGCTGGACCAGTACCCGGTCATCGTCGTCGTCCGAAGTACACGCGACGGCGGCAAAGGTTGGCGCGAGCATCAGCGAGGAGGTTCGATCTCGAGAATCTGGTCGAAGCCCGAATAGGCGAAGATGTCCTGCAGGTGGCGGCTGACGGCCGTCAGGCGGAGACGCCCGCCAGCGGCGAGCAGCCGCTTGTGCGTCTTGAGGAGAACGCCGAGGCCGGCGCTCGAGAGGTACTCGAGGTTCCTGCAGTCGAGGGTGACCACACCGTTCAGACGATCGAGATACGACTGCGCCGCGGCAGCCTGGGTCGCGTCGAGACGTCCCGAAAGGACGACCGGTGTCTCGCCCCCACCTTCGATGGTCAGCATCGCTCGTCCTCGTCCGGCCCTGGCGCATCCGGCGGCTGGGCTTCGCTTGTCTTGCGGAAGACGATGCGGCCGCATCGCTCTCCCGCCGAATACTCGTACTGTACGGAGTCCACCAGACGTTGAATCAGGTGCAGCCCCAAGCCGCCGGGCCGGCGCTGGACAGCCGGCAACGTGATGTCGACCGGGGGCGCGACCGTGGGGTCGAAGCGGTCGGCCTCGGGCTCCGTCAGGGTCACTTCGACGCCTCGCGGGATGGCCGCGATCTCGATCGTCGCCGGCGCCCTGCCGTGGCCGTACTTCACGATGTTGGTGAACAGCTCCTCGAGGACGAGATCGACGTCGGCCAGCAGCGCGTGCGGAATCGCCTCGCGCGCGAACGCCGAGCTCGTGAACGCGAAGATGTCGGGCAGGGCATCGATGCGCCGCGCGAACGAAGCCCTCTCGCTCACCGGTCCGCCTCGCGCCTCACGAGGACGGCCGTGATGTCGTCCTCCTGCGCCGCACCGCCCGCGAAGGCCTGCACGGCGTCGAACAGCGCGGCCGACAACGCCGCCGCGCCGCGCGCGTGGTGCGCGGCGACGACCTGCTCGACGCGGTCCTCGCCGAAGAGCTCGCCACCGCTGTCGCGGTATTCGTAGATGCCGTCGGACAGCAGGACGAGCACGTCGCCCGGCGCCAGCATCATCTCCGCCACTCGCGGTGGCCGCGCCAGTGCCATCGCGCCGAGCGGAAAGCTCGTCGGCTTGTGACGCGAGCACGTTCCGCGATCGGCGTGGAAGTGCAGGATCGGCGCCTGCCCAGCGCTCACGTAGCGCAGGAGGTGGGCGCGCGGGTCGAGCAGGCCGATAAAGGCGGTGACGAAACGATCCTCGGCGAGCGTCTCGGCGAGCTGGTCGTTGACCTGGGCGAACGCGGTCTCGAGATCGGCGCCGAGGCGAAACGCCATGCGCAGCATCGCGTGCATCTGCGTCACCGAGAGGGCTGGCGCGATGCCGTGGCCGGTGGCGTCCGCCAGGACGACCAGCAACCGGTCACCGACGCGCGCAAGATCGTAGGTGTCGCCGCCGGTCAAGGTGGCCGGGCGGAAAGTGCCGTGCACGTCATACCCGGCGACGACGGGCATCGCCTGCGGGAGCGTGCCCAGTTGCACGGCCTGCGCCATCTCCATCTCGCGCCGCATCTTCTCGCCTTCGATCAGCGACCCGATCATCTGCACGCGCTGCAGAGCGACCGCGCATTGCGCCGCCAGCGCGCTCGCCAACTGCTCGTCCGCGGCCTCGAAGATGCCGTCGATGCGGTTGAGCACCTGCATGACACCGACCAGAGCGCCGGCGTGATCGATCAACGGGAGGGTCAGGCTGCAGCGCGTGCGGTAGCCGGATCGGCGATCGACCTGCTGGTCGAAGCGCGGATCGGCGTAGCAATCCGGCACGTTGAGGATCGCGCGGTCGCGCGCGCAGGCACCGACGAGGCCGACGCCGACCGGCACGCGCACATGCCGGATGTCGCTCGACACCTCCAGCACGAGCTCGCCGGCCGCCGCATCGTGCAGCCAGACCGACGACCGCTCGGCACGCAGCACCTGGCGCGCGGCGGCCGTGACGGCTGCGAGCATCGACATCAGGTCGAACGGCGCCGCCAGGCTGCGCGTGACCTCGAGCAGGGTCGACAGGTCTTCGGCCGACAGGTCCGCCCGCGCCGACGAAGCCGTCACGCCGGGCCCCCGACGCTCACCGACGCGAGCAACACGCGCGTGATCTCATGGAGCCAGGCATCGCACTCCTCGGGGCGCATCAGGTCGCGGTCGAGGAAGGACGAGAGCGTGTAGCGGTTCGAGAGGTAGAAGTAGCCGAGCGCGGCAAGCGTGAGATAGACATGGCGCACGTCCAGCCCCCGGCGGAACACGCCCTGTCGCTCGCCTTCGGCCAGCACGCGGCCGAGGATGCCCAACACCGGTCGCGAGAGCTGCGCGACGCTCAGCGACTTCGCGATGTGCCGCCCGCGCTGCAGGTTCTCGTTGCTCAGCAGGGCCACGAATTCCGGGTGCTCGAGGTAGTAGCGCCACGTGAAGGCGATG
>Ga0335069_10004080_pt1 | contig 21822 bp, 18 predicted proteins | sample Lox_Sample_11_FD_206714 | JGI IMG/M metagenome (GOLD analysis project Ga0335069, IMG submission 206714) | Soil microbial communities from Loxahatchee National Wildlife Refuge, Florida, United States - Lox_Sample_1.1 | ecosystem: Environmental > Terrestrial > Soil > Wetlands | place: USA...
GAGCGCCGCCGCGTGCTTCGCCACGTGGCGAGCGTGGCCTCGCCGGCGGCATCCACGGCGACCGTCACCGCTGCTCTCGTGGCGATGCGCCTCACGCCGCGCGCCGTCGACGACATGGTCCGGAAGCTCGTGAAGTCCGCGACCGACGACGAGACGCCCGCAGCCGAGCGGCGCCGGCTGCGCCGCGTGACGGCGACCATCGCCGAGGCGGACGGTCGCGCGGTGGCCGCGCGCGCGGAGCTCGTGCGCGCCAACTTGCGGCTCGTCATCTCGATCGCCAAGCGGTACGTCAATCGCGGACTGCCGATGCTCGACCTGATCCAGGAAGGCAACATCGGGTTGATGCGTGCGGTGGAGAAGTTCGAGTACAGGCGCGGCTACAAGTTCAGCACCTACGCCACCTGGTGGATCCGCCAGGCCCTCACGCGAGGCATCGCCGATCAGGGACGAACGATCCGCACGCCGGTGCACGTGGCCGAGACCATCAGCCGCGTGAATCGGGCCTCCCAGGCGCTGGTCCAGGAGCTGGGGCGGCGGCCCACGATCGTCGAGATCGCCGACGCGATCGGCGTCCCGGCGGACAAGGTGCAGATCGCGATGCGTTGCATGCACGAGCCCAAGAGCCTCGATGCTCCTCTGGGGACCGAGGGCGACGGGACGCTCGGCGACCTGGTCGAGGATGCGCGCGTGCCTTCGCCCCTGGAGAACGCCATTCACACGGCACTGTCGAACGAGACCGAGCGCCTGCTCTCGACGCTGACGCCACGCGAGGCGACGATCATCCGCTTGCGCTTCGGGCTGGGTGGCGCGGGGGAGCATTCGCTCGAGCAGGTGGGCGAACGCTTCGGTGTGACACGCGAGCGAATCCGTCAGATCGAGGCCAAAGCACTGGAGCGGCTGAAGCTGCGTGCCGGTGATCTGGGGTCGTTCTTGGAGGGGAGGGCGGAGCCGTGACAAGCGAGCGCGAAGAGGAGTCCATCCGGATCACGCAGCAGTTTCGCGCCCGCGACGCGATGGTCTACGACCTGCGCGGCAGCGCGGGACGGCTGACGCTGCGGGTCACGGGGCGAGGTGGGGAGGACGACGGACCGCCGACGGAGTGGCGCATCGAAGCGGCGACGAGCAGCTCCCCGGAAGCCGTGATCGTGTCCGAGGCGGCTGCCACCCGGGCCGAGGCACTTCGGGCGGTGGGGCGCTCGTGGGACGAGAAGCGCCTCGCGAACAACCTCCCCTCATTCGACTGGGAGTCGGTGGCCCGCGCGATGGCCGCGGTACGCGCCATCTGACGAGGCTACGGCCTGGCAGGCGGTCCGAACCAGGTGGTGAGGGCGTCACGAAGCCCTTGGTCCGTGCCGTCTCCGACCCACGCGACGTGACCGTCGGGCCGAATCAAGACGGCAGAGGGAGCGGGGACTGCGCCGAGCACCGGGAGATCCCACACGCCAGCGTATCGAGCGTCGATCCGCCGAACCCGATCCGCCCACGGAGTGATCTCCAAGGCGCCGGGCTCACCGAGGTCGAGCAATACCGGTCGGGCATCGTGCAGCAGGGAGAACACGCGCTGCGGGCCGCTCTCGGTGACCACGTCGAGATCGGGAATGCGACGGCCGAGCAGCGGGTGTCCCTCCCCGAGGTCGTAGTGAACGTCGAGGCCCGACATCATCGCGGCGTATCGCTTGCGAGGCTCCTCCATCTGCAGCAGCTCGGACATGGTCTCGCGCACGGCCTCCATGCGCTCGTCGCCTCGGCTGAGCGCGGTCTGGGCCATGGTCTTGCGCAACGCGCGGGCACCGACGGGATGCCGTTCGGAGTGGTAGCTATCGAGCAGGCTCTCTGGGGAAGTTCCGCTCACCACCTGCGCGAGCTTCCACCCCAGGTTCACGGCGTCCTGGACACCGAGGTTGAGCCCCTGTCCGCCCATGGGGGAATGCACGTGCGCCGCATCGCCGGCCAAGAGCACCCGTCCATTTCGGTAGGACGCCGCCTGCCGCGTCATGTCGGTGAACCTGGAGAGCCATGTGGCGCTCCGAAGACCGAAGTCCGTCCCGTACAGCGTGATGAGCGCTTCGCGGAGGTCGCCCAGCGTCGGCTCATCGCCCTGGCCGACTTGCTCTTCTCTCAGAACGACGCGCACACGACCGTCCTCCAGTTTGCCCAGCGCATACGTGCCCTTTTCATCACGACGAATGCCGGGCGCCGGCTCCTCGGTCATCTCGGCCTCGGCGATCAGGTAGCTGATGGACGCGTCCCAGCCCGGGAAGTCGATCCCCGCTCTCTTGCGGACGAGGCTGCGACCGCCGTCGCACCCGACGAGATACCTCGCGCGGAGCGATCGGCCGTCGGAGAGCTCGACGTCGACGCGGGTCTCGTCCTGAGCAAAGCCCGTCACCTCGAGTCCGCGGTAGATCGGCACCGCCAGCTCGCCGACCCACTCGGCCAGGATGCGCTCGAAGCGGTTTTGCCAGAGCGCGAGCCCGTAGTTGTGGCGCGTCGGGAAGTCGCTGATGTCGAGAGTGACCTGCGCGAACCGCGCGACCTGCACCGCCTGCCCCTGCGAAAGGAAGCGATCGGCGATTCCCCGCTGATCGAGCACCTCGATCGTGCGTGCGTGCAGACCACCCGCGCGAGAGCCGGCGAGTTCTTGGCTCTCGCGGCGCTCGACGATGGCGACGTCGACCCGCGCCAACGCGAGCTCTCCCGCCAACATCAGGCCCGTCGGGCCTCCTCCGGCGATCACGACCGCATGGTTCGTCATGGCCAGCGACTGTGCGGCACGACCCCCGTCTTGCCGCAAGCCCCCGTGTCTGGCATAAGCCGGAGGTGGAGAGGGGCGGGGGGTACTCTCCTCTTCTCGTTGCCGTGCGTGCCTCCTCGTGAAGGGCGGCGCGCCAAATCCCTGTGCGCCCGTTCCACTACTCCTTCCTCGTGCGCGACCTCGCTTCGACGCGCGCCTTCTATGGGCAGCTACTTGGCTGCGCGGAGGGCCGGAGCACCGACACGTGGGTCGACTTCGACTTCTTCGGCAACCAGATCTCGGCGCACACGACCGCTCCGGTAGCCCCCACGGTCGATGCAGGCGTCGTCGACGGAGTGCGCGTCCCGATGCCGCACTTCGGCGCGATCCTCGGGTGGGACGAGTTTCAGGTCTGCGCGACGCGCCTGCTGGACGCAAAGGTGGCGTTCATCATCCCGCCTCGCCTGCGTTTCGAGGGCCAGCCCGGCGAGCAGATGACGATGTTCCTGCGCGATCCGAGCGGCAATGCCATCGAGCTCAAGGCTTTCCGCCACGAAGCCGCCGTGTTCGACAGATAGTCAACGCGACGCGGCACCGGGACGATACGCCTGGATCCTCTCTCCGGCTCTGGCCACCGGGATGACCCAGAGGAAGCTCTTCGACTGATTCAACGACGTGACGTATTCGCCGTCCTTGGACAGGTCTTCGTTCAAGCCTCGGAATGCGTCCATGTCGTTGTCGGGCAGTACGACCATCACGTGGGGACCGACGTAGTACCAGTCATGGACCGTCGACGGGTCCTTCGCCGGCGGCACGTTCTGTCCCTGGCGCGCCTCTCCCAGCAGCATGTACGAGAGACCGACGCGGTCGATGCTCGGCTTCCGGCCCTCCATGACGGCCGTCAGCCACTTCATGAACGTCTCGTCCCCGCACATCGGATCGTGCTGCGGTCGTCCGGGAGTGTCCGGCATGCATCTCCACCCGTTGGTGCCCTGTCGAATGACACGCTCGCTCATCTTGGGCGCTCCCCCGGTCGTCGTCATGGTCACTTCGACGACGGTCGCTTTGTCCGCAATCCACGGCGGACCTGCGCTCAGGGCGTTCCGGATCTTCCACTCGTCGGAGTGTTGCGAGCTCGTGAACGTCCCGGGCGGTAGCGGATCGACAGCGGTCGAAAGCTCTTCTGCGAGCGCGGTCGTGGGAATCAAGAGCACGCAGGCGAGTGCACACTTCGCACATCGAGACATTGGAGCACCCCCTGGTTGCAAGAGGTGTGACGCCCCTATTCGCTCTTGCGGACGCCCGGATAGAGCCAGTGGCGAAAGAGTCGTGTCAGCCGCGGCATGAGCGCCCAGGTGAGCAGGTAGACCGCACCCAGGACCTTCGCCAACGGCGGGAAAGGCTGGGGGAACCAGGCATTGTTCGTCATCTTCTCGACGACGAGCCTCGTATAGATGACGAGGGCCGTTGCGTTCGCGGGCTCGCCGCGCCCCCGGCGGGCCCTCTTCATCGATTCGGTGGTCCGGCCGGCTCGCGGGCGGGCCCTTTCTCATTTCGTCGCTGGTCCCGCCCGGGGGCCCGGCAGGCCTGCTTCCTGCCGGACGAGGGGCTGCCGCGTCCCGGGCAGGCCTACCGATCGACGAGAGCTGCTCTGTCACACGGTGCAGCGGACGGTTTCCGCGCGAGTGCGGTCGTCCGCCAGCGGTCATCAAGCCGTTGCCGCGGGTCGATGCACGTGAGTCTCCTCGTGACCGGTCCAGAGCATCCGCAGCCCGAGCGCGAAGAGCACGACGCCGAAGATGATCGCGTAGGCGCCGACCATCCACACGAGCGCCAGGGCGCCCGCCGCCGGCCGGGCCAGCAGCAGGATGCCGAAGAGGATCGAGACCGCGCCGGTGAGGCCGATGAGCCAGCGCGGCTCGAGGACCCCCTTGCCCGAGAACGCCGCGGCGAGCTCCAGAGTCCCCAGCACGATGGCCCGGATGCCGACGAGCAGCACGGCCAGGAATATGGTCATCCCCGGCAGGGTGAGCGCGAGCACGCCGAGAGCGACGCTCACGAGCCCCTCGAAGAGGTACCAGCCCCACCGAAGGCCGGCCCGACCGCGCCGCGCGGCCACGAAGAAGTCCATGCCCGCGTCGATGAACGCGTAGACGGCGAACAGGATGACGAACGCGGACGCCGCGAGGTTCGGGCTGCGGACCACGATGATGCCGAAGATCACGGCGATCACGCCGCGCAAGACCATGGCCCAACCGGACGGATGATCCTGAGCCTCGATCGGGGCCTGTAGCGAGCTGGGACTGGCAATCACGGACGCACCTCCTCCGGGACTTTCTTGCATGCTGGGTGCCTTCGATGGCGCTCGCCGGCTCAGTCGTGCGGCGTCTACCTGTGCTCTTCGTCCAGCATCGCCAGGAGGTTGGCCTGCAGGCTCGCGCAGATCTCCTCCAGCGGCAGGTGGCCCAGGCTTTTCTCGGCGAAAGGGTTCTGCAGCTCGGTCCCGATGTGGTCGAGGGCGAGGATCGGGTAGGAGATGAACATCGTGACGAACGGCGTGGCCCAGCCGATGCTGTCGACGAGGCCAAAGGGCACGAGTGCCAGATAGATCACGATGAACCGCCGGATCGTGACGGCGTATGCGAATGCCAGAGGCGTCTTGAGGATGCGCTCGCAGGCGCCCACCTCATCGACGAGCAGCGCCCTCTGATCGTCGACGTTCTTGAACGCAAACCCGTCGAGCCCGTCCTCCGGCGACTCTGTCCGCCCGCGGCGAAGAAGTGCTGCGACCGTGCTGGCCACGAACGACGGCATGTGCTGGGCGCCCGCGATCGCCTGCGCTGCCGGCTGCCCGAGCAGCTCGCGCACCTCGGGCAGATCGCGCTGCCCACGGAGGCTTCGTCGAACCACATGGGGAAACGCGGCCGACCAGCGGACGACCTGCTCCCTCCAGTCCCGCTCGACGGGTCCGTAGGTCAGCGCATCGATCACCAGGTTGCGGCTCTGGTTCACGATGCCTCCCCAGAGCTTCCGCCCTTCCCACCACCGCTCGTAACCGGCGTTGGTGCGCAAGACGAGGAAGAGCGCAAGCGCAGCGCCAGAGACCTCGACGGGGCTTGCGGCGACCCGCAAGAAGGGGAACGTGCGGTGAAGAAGCACCACGAGGGCTGCAAAGCCCGCGAAGACGAGGACGCGCGGAAGGACGTGAGGAGTCGCGCTTCCGCGATACGCGAAGGCGTGCCGCCAGAACCATGCAGAAGAAGGAGTGATGACGTCGGACATCCGTCAATCGAGGAGACGCACCTCGCCGGTCTCGAGCGCGTACTCCGCCCCCACCACGGTGAGCCGATCGGCTGCCATGAGCTGCTCGAGCATGCGGCTGGCGGCGCGGAGCTGGCGCACCGACGAGCGCACGTTCGCGCGCACCGCCTGGGCCAGGAGCTCGTCGCGGCCGACGCCCGGTCGCAAGACCTCCTGCACGGCCGGTCGGATCCGCTCCACGATGTCCCCGATGTTGGCGGACAAGGCCGAGCCTCCGCCGCGCATCGCGTCGACGGCTGCGGCGACGGCGCCGCAACGCGTGTGCCCCAGCACCATCACCAGCGGCGTCCCGAACGTGTACGCCGCGAACTCGACGCTACCGATCAGTGACGGTGCGACCACGTTGCCCGCGACGCGGACGACGAAGAGATCGCCCAGCCCCTGGTCGAACACGATCTCTGCGGGCACGCGGGAGTCGGAGCACGACAGGATGACCGCGAAGGGATGCTGCCCCTCGACCAGCGCCTGCCGTCGCAGCGGCGTCGCGAGCACATCAACGCTTCGCACGTTGTGCACGAAGCGGTCATTGCCCACCATGAGCCGCTGGAGCGCTGCCGCGCCGGCCGGGGCTCGGCGCTCGATCTTCTGCAATTCCACGAGCCGCACCCGATCCGAAAAGCGTGCCCGAGTCTCGGCCAGACGCGATCGATAGCGCTTCGGCCCCCATCCGGATCAGCAAAGGCCCGAGGGCACCAGAGGGTGCACGAGGTCCGCGATCCACGCGGCGAGTACGAGTGGCGCCCAGAGCGCGAGAAGGACCACGCCGCCGGCCGCCCCGAGCACGGCCACGGTGATGCCGGTGCCGATTCGCCCTCGAGCCATCGCCCAGAGCCCGTCCTGGTGTCCGCCGTGCAAGGCCCACGCGCGGAGGAGCCAGCGCACCATGAGCAGCGCCAGGGACGGGCTCTCGCCGCAGGAAGCCGAGCGGCTCCTGCGGGAGCACGGCCCGAACGAGCTACCCCAGCCCAGGCCCGATCCCGTCTGGTTGCGCTTCGCGCGCCAGTTCCGGAGCCCGCTCATCTACGTGCTCGTCTTCGCGGTCGTCTTCGACGTCGGCGACTGGTTCTACGACCGCTTCGAAGGATGGCCCGTGGAGGGGGTCGTGATCGCCGTCGTCCTCCTGCTCAACGCAGGGCTGGGGACGCTGCAGGAGCTTCGCTCGGAGGAAGCGCTGGCGCAGCTGCGTACGCTCACGGCGCCTTTCGCGTGGGCGCTCCGCGGCGGCCGCCTGGTTCGCGTGCCGGGACGCACGCTCGTGCCGGGAGATCTCGTACGGATCGAAGCGGGGGAGCGCCTGCCGGCGGATGGGCTGCTCGTCGACGGCGGGGGAGTGATGGCCGACGAATCCGTGCTGAGTGGCGAGTCGGTTCCCGTCGAGAAGCCCGTCGGCGCTGAGCTCCACAGCGGGACGCTCGTCGTGCGCGGCAAGGGGGCGTTTCGCGTGTCGCGCACGGGTCCGAGCAGCGCCATGGGACGCATCGCGACGAGCCTGGGGGCGATTGCGCGCGAGAGGACGCCGCTCGAACGCCGGCTGGACGTGCTCGGTGCGCAGATCGCGCGCTGGATCGGCGGCCTCGCCGTGCTGCTGATCGTGCTCGGCCTTCTCACGGAGGGCGTCGGGCGACTCGACGAGGTCGTCATGTTCGCGGTGGCGCTGGCGGTGGCGGCCATCCCGGAGGGCATGCCCGCTGTGGTGACCTTGACGCTGGCTCTGGGCGTTCAGCGGATGGCGAAGCGCAATGCGCTGGTCCGTCGGCTGACCGCCGTCGAATCCCTCGGGTCGGTCACGGTCATCGCGACCGACAAGACGGGCACGCTGACCGAGAATCGCATGTCGGTGAGGGAGGTCGCGGCTAGCGACGAACGCGGCGCACTCACGGCGATGGCCCTCGCGAATGATGCGGACCTGGCGGCGCGTGCGGGTGATCCGCTCGAAATCGCGCTGCTCGAGCACGTGCACGCGGCGGGCGTCGACGTCGCTGCGGAGCACCGCGCACACCCGCGACGAGACGAGCGCCCCTTCGACAGCGCCTGGAGGTACATGCGCGTCACCGTGAGCGAAGGAGCGGGGCTCACGTCGTACGTCAAAGGCGCGCCCGAGGCCGTTCTGGCGCGCAGCGAGCTTCCAGCCGATGTACGTGCGGACTGGGCTTCACGCGCCGAGCAGGCGGCTGCGAGCGGGTATCGCGTGCTCGCCCTTGCGCGGGCGGAAGGGAGCACCGACGAATCCTGGAGATGGCTCGGGCTTGTCACCCTCTGGGATCCTCCGCGCGCCGAGGTCCCGAGCGCGCTTCGAGCGGCGGAGCGGGCAGGTATCCGCGTGCTCGTGGTCACCGGCGACCACCCGGGGACGGCGCGGGCGATCGCCGAGGCGATCGGAATGCGCGACATCGACGTGGTGACCGGAGCCGAGCTCGAGGGAATGTCCGAGGAAGCGCTCCGCGCAACCGTGCGGCAAGCGAACGTCTTCGCGCGGGTGAGCCCGGAGCACAAGCTACGTCTCGTCGAGGCGCTCCAGGCCGACGGGGAGATCGTCGCGATGACCGGTGACGGGGTCAACGACTCACCGGCGCTCAAGCGCGCGGACGTCGGCGTCGCGATGGGCAAGCGCGGGAGCGACGTGGCGCGCGAAGTGGCGGACCTCGTGCTGCTCGACGACGACTTCGCGACCATCGTCGGAGCCGTCGAGGAGGGGAGGGGCATCTACGAGAACATCCAGAGCTTCATTCGTTTCACCTTCTCGACCAACGTGGCGCTGATCGCCCTCGTCGTGACCGGCGCCGCGGTGGCATACGCGGCCGGACTGCACGACACGACGGGGCTTCTCCTCGTGCCCCTCACCGCGCTGCAGCTTCTCTGGATCAACTTCCTCGGCGACGGGCCTCCCGCGCTGGCGCTCGCTCTCGATCGCTCACCCGGCTTGATGGACCGCCCGCCGCGACCGCCGCAGAGCGGCCTGCTCGATGCTCCGTCCAGGTGGTTCATCTTCGTCACCGGCGCGTTCAAGGGCGCACTGGGCATCGTCCTGCTGATCGCTCTCCCGCTGATCGGTTACGGCGCGCTGGTCACGAGGACCATGCTTTTCCTCTACGAGTCCGTGGGCAAGCTCGTGTCCGTCTATCCCGCGCGATGGGCAGCGCGCCGGCGCCGTATCAACTTCGCCCTCCACGGAGCCGTGGCGTTTGGCGTGCTCGTGCAGGCGCTGACCGTCGTCGTCCCGGGTCTCAGGAGCTTCCTGGGGCTCGAGGCGATCGACGCGCGCCTGGTGCTCGTCCTCGCTATCGCGGTCTTCGCCACGTGGGCGGCCGCGGCGCTCGCGCGGTCGGGTTGGCGACCCGCAGCTCCACCGATCGTGAGGACTCCTGGAGTGGTGCACGACCGTTGCTTGTCGCATGCACGGCGCTGACGAGGCATTGCGCGCGGTCGCGCTCGTGTTCTGCATCGCAGCCGTTACGACGGCGCTGTTCCTTCGGCTGCGCCTGCCCATCGTGCTCGGCTACATCGTCTCGGGCGTGATCATCGGGCCGCACGTGCCGTTTCCCCTCGTCGCGAGCTCCGAGACCGTCGGGGTCCTCTCCGAGCTGGGCGTCATCCTCCTCTTGTTCGCGCTCGGGCTCGAATTCAGCATCGGCAAGCTCCTGCGGGTCGGCCCGACCGCTGGCGTGACCGCGATCGTGCAGTCCAGCATCATGGTGTGGCTCGGGTATCTGGTCGGTCGCGCATTCGGGTGGACGCCGCTCGAGAGCGTCTTCGCCGGCGCGATCGTCGCCATCTCGAGCACCACGATCATCGCGAAGGTCTTCGAAGAGCAGCGAATCGAGGGAAAGCTGCGAGACCTGGTCGTGGGCGTCCTGATCGTGGAGGACCTCATCGCCGTGCTGCTGATGGCGGTCCTGACGGCCGTCTCTTCGGGCGGGATGTCGGCCGGGACGCTCGCTCGCGCGGGCGGGCGCATGGCGCTGTTCCTCGCCGTCATCCTGGCCGTGGGACTTCTGCTCGTGCCGCGAATCTTGCGCGTCGTCGATTGCCTGAAGCGGCCCGAGGCGACGCTCGTCGTGAGCATGGCCATCTGCTTCGGGGCCGCTCTCTTCGCGGAGGAGCTCGGCTATTCCGTGGCACTCGGCGCGTTTCTCGCGGGCTCGCTCGTGGCCGAATCGGGCGGAGCGAGGTCCATCGAGCCCCTGGTCGTCCCAGTGCGTGACTTGTTCGGCGCCGTCTTCTTCGTGTCGGTCGGCATGCTCATCGATCCGGCCGTTCTCGCGCGGCACTGGGCGGCGGTGCTCGTCTTCACGGCTCTCGTCATCGTCGGCAAGCTCGTCGCCGTCGCGCTGGGAGCTTTCTTGACGGGCAACGGCACGCGCACCTCGGTGCAGGCGGGCATGAGTCTGGCGCAGATAGGCGAGTTCTCGTTCATCATCGCGGGCCTGGGTACGTCGCTCGAGGCCACGCGTGGCTTCCTCTATCCGATAGCAGTCGCCGTCTCCTGCCTCACCACGCTCACCACGCCGTGGTCCGTTCGCTGGGCCGGACCCGTGGCTGCCTGGCTCGATCGGTCGCTCCCGCGACCACTCCAGACGTTCGCCAGCTTGTACGGCACGTGGCTCGAGCGGCTACGGGCAGCGCCCGCGCGCGGGGACGCCGCGTCGAGGGCGAGGAGGCTCGCGAAGCTCCTTTTCGTCGATGCCGCGCTCCTCATCGGGCTGGTCGTGGCCGTGGCCATGCTGCTGCCGAGGATCGAGCGCTGGGTGTCGACCGCAGTCGGAGTCTCGACCGCGGTGACCCGCTGGGCGGTGATCCCGTCGTGCGCCCTGCTCGCGGTGCCGCTCGTCGTCGGCATCTTCCGGCTCGCTCGAGAGCTCGGTCTGGTGCTGGCCAAGGCGGCCTTGCCCCTGTCGCCGTCCGACCAGGCGGACCTGGGTGCGGCGCCGCGAAGGGCGCTGCTGGTCGCCCTGCAGATCGCGGTGTTCCTCGTGGTGGGAATGCCCGTCCTCGCCGTGCTCGAGCCCTTCCTCCCCGGATGGACGAGCGCCCTGATCCTGGGCGTGATCGTCGTCATCTCCGGGGTGCTGTTCTGGAGGAGCGCCTCGAATCTCGAGGAGCACGTGGAGGCCGGCGTGCAGATGATCGTGGGGGCACTCGCCGCACAGGCGCATCCTGGCTCGCTGACCGAGGAAGAGCAGGTGCTCGAGGTCATCCGGGAGCGCCTGCCCGGGATCGGCGAGCCCGTGGCGGTCAAGGTGAGCCCGGAGAGCACCGCCGTCGGTCGGTCGCTGGCGCAGCTGGACTTGCGAGCGGCGACGGGGGCCTCGGTGCTCGCGATCGCCCGCGAGTCGGGCGTGACGGTCCCGAGCCCGAACGAGGAGCTGCATGGCGACGACATCCTCGCCGTCGCAGGCACCCACGAGGCGATCGGCGCGGTTCGCGCGATCGTCGGCCCGCCCGCTCAAGCGGCGCACCACTAGGCGAGCGACGATTCGTGGTGCGTCCGTCACGATTGGTGGCGCTGCGGTCGCAGATCGTCGGCGCCCAGGGGAACCCAGTGAGACCCGGCCGCAGAGTGTCCGCCATGCCACGCATTCGGTCTCGCGAGGCCACGCGACCGTCGTGGTACCCTCGCGACCCCATGCGACACGCCCACGCCTCGCTCGCCCTCGCCGCCGTTTTCCCGCTGTCCCTCCTCGCGTGCGACAAGGACGACGCCAAGGGCGCGGCCGGTCAGCCATCCGCGAGCGCGCCCGCCGCGCCGTCGGCGAGCGCGCCCGCCGCCGCGGCCAGCGCGAGTGCCTCCGCGAGCGCCGCCGCCAGCGCCGCGGCGCCTGCCCCCAAATGTCCGCCCGGTCTCACCGGCAATCCCATGCCTGCGTTCTGCATCAAGCTTCCCGCGTCGTACTCGGTGAAGGAACCGCGCATCTCGCCGACGAAGGGCTCGATTGCGTACGACACGGGCACGCAGACCGACAACCTGATGGTCTCCTACGACAGCACCTCGATCGACGCGCAGGCCAAGGACGTCGAGAGCGAGCTGAAATTCGGCGGCGACAAGCTCGAGAAGAAGGGGGACCTGCCGGGCGGCGGCAAGTGGTACCAGGGCTCTCACCAGGACTACGAGCGCATCGTGACGCTGGTGAAGGGCCCCTCGGGCCTGACGCTCAAGTGCTCCTTCGCGTACCAGCCCAAGAACGCGCCGCCCAAGGACGCGATCGACGCGTGCAAGTCGATCGTGATCCCGCCGAGCTGACGCGATCGCTCACCTGCGCGCGAGCAGGAAGAAGGCGACGTACGCGATCGCGCCGGCGAGCCACGCCACGGCTCGTCGCTTCATGCCGACCTGCAGGCCCCACCATGGTGCGAGCGGCGCCGCGACGAGCGCGACGAGGGCGCGCCATCGCGGCTCTCGCGCGGCGAGGCCGACGACGAGCGTCAGATGCGCCGTGACGAGCAGGGCGAAGGCTCCGACGAGCCCCAGGGAGACGATCTCGTCGCGCGACATGCGGGTCAGTAGCGATGCTGCCACACGAGGTCGAGGATCGACGTCCCCGCGTCGCCCACCGTGGTCTCGAGCGACCAGTTTCGCAGGAATCGCCAGTCGAGCGTGAAGAGCGTCGAATCGGGGTTGGTCCCGGGAGGGGGCACGCCGAGCACCCACGCGACCTGGATCGAGATGTCGCGGGCGATCTGGAGCTCCACCTCCGGTCGCGGGGTCGCCTGGGACGTGTCGATCTTCGTCGAGATGCCGCCGGCCAGACCGAAGTTGTCGAGCATCTGGTTGACGCCGCCGAGCGCACGGTTGATCGGTGCCGTCGCGGCTCCGCCGGCGGCGCCGGCTGCGGTGGAGGCGCCCGGGGACCCGCCCGTCTGCGAGCTCACCTGCTGGTCGGTCGTCCCGAAGAGGATGAGCGAGAGGATCTCGTTCTGGGTGTGGGCCGGCTCGGAACGCAGCGTGACCTTCCCGGTCTTGAGCGGGCCCACGAAGTCGGCATAGACGACGGTCCCGTCGGGCGCCGGCCACGACGCGGTGAGCACGACCTGCGGGTTCGTCGGGTCGTCGACGAACGTGACGGTGGCGTTGTCCAGGGAGAAGGTCTTGCCCTGCACCTGGATGTTCCCGCGCGACAGTCGGACCTGCCCGGTCGCATGCACCTGATTGGCGACGGCGAAGGCCGGCGACCCCTCGAGGTGCACGTCGAGATCGGTCCCTCGCCGGATCTCGACGTCCTTGCCGAGCGTCACGGACACGCGCATCCGTGTCGCGCCCGCGCCGGCCGTGGCGGCGGTCTGCTCCGCGTCCGCGCCGAGGTCCGCCGGTACGAAGTTCCCGGTCGCGTCGCGCAGCCCCGTGTGAGCACCGTCGAGCGCGCCGAGCTGTTGCACGTCGTGCGCCGACGTGAGGGGAAGCTCGAGCAGCGCCGTCGGGACGCCGACCTTCACGTCGAGCCCCGCTCCGGCCGAACCAGGCGCCACGTCCACGTCGACGTGCCCGTCGAAGGTCCCCACCTGCACGCCGTCGAACACGAGCGGGAGCGGGGCGCGCTTCGAGACCTGGACGACGCCGCGAGCTCCGGCAAAGGTCAGCCCGGCGAAGCGCGCCGTCGCGGCCGCGTCGATTTCGCCGCTGATGCCCTTGGCCTTCACCTGCTGGAGGCTCACGACACCGTCCGGCGTGAGAGAAAGGGTCGCCGTGGCGTCGTGGAACTCGCCGCCGACCGACGCGAGCTCGAAGACGCCGCCGGTGAGCTTCAAGTTGCCCTGGGGCTTGACCGACTTCGCAGCGGGATCGATGTCGATGCGCGCATTCGCGTCCACGCGCCCGTCCAGCTCCGTGAACACGGAGGACATGAAAGGCAGCAGCAGGGCGGCGCGGAACTGCTTCGTGGTCAACGTCGCCGAGACCGGCTGCGAGGGATCGACGGTCGGCGCCATCGCCGCACCCCACTTCGCGCCCATCTGCGCGCTTGCTTCGGCCCAGCCGTCCTGCTCGTCGACGCGCACGGACGCGCCCAGCGTGCGGCCATCGAACGACCCCTTCAGCGTCGCGTCGCGGCAAGTGACGTCGCCGACCTGCAGACCATCGAGCGACACGTCGAGAGACCCGCGCGCGTCGGCGTGCAGCCCCTCGAGCGCCACCGTTCCGCTGGCGCGGCCGCGTACCTGACGGTTGTCGAGCGCCGCGAGGCTCTGCAGCGGGAAGCTCGAGAGGGTCGCGTGGACGGCGCCGGTCCAGGGCAACGGGCCGCCGTCGAGGGCGTCGCTCGCCTTCACGTCGACCGAGGCGTCACCCTCGAGGACCGGCTTGTCGTGGGCCGTTGCCACGAGCTTGGCCGTCGCGTGCGCGCCGTCGTAGTGGCCCGAGACGTCTAGATCGAGGGGAAGCGCGAGCAGCGTGGGATCGACGTGGCCGCGGCTCAGCGTCGCGTGCGCGTCGATCGTGGGGCTCGTCAGCGCACCGTTCCACGCGACCGTCGCGGCCACATCCCCCTTGATGCCCTTGGTCCCGAGCAGCGCGGGCAGATCGCCGAGGTCGCGTGCGGGCAGCGTGACCTGTGCCGCGAACGGCATCGTGCGCACCGCGCCCGCGAGGTCGGCGTCGCCCGTGATGAAGTGAGCGTACGGCACCGCCGAGGAGCTCCCGGCGACCGCGAGCAGCACGCCGTGAGAGTCGTCCAGCTCGGCGTCGAGCCGGGTATCTCCGTTCTGTCCGTCGACGCGCAGGCGCGCCGAAGCGTCGACTCCGCGAAGCTGCCACGGCTTTCCGGTGGGCCCATCCACGAGCAGACCGCTCGTCTTCGCGGTCACGTCGATGTCCGGTGACATGTCCTGGCCCGAGTCGCGCGCGACGTGTCCCTGCACGTCGACGCTGCCGGAAACGGCGCTCACGGGCAGCGTTCCCGCCGGCAGCCGCGCCGCCAGCTTCCCGAGGTCGACGTGGGCGGTCAGGTTGGCCGCGCCCCACGCGCCGCGCCAGGCCGCCGCGCGCAGGGGACTCCCCGAGCCGAGCTGGATCGACTGCGCATCGAGATCGAAAGAGCCGGCGTCCGGAAGCTTCGCGGTGACCCGCGCGGACCCGCTTCGTCCTTGGAGCGTGGCTTCGACGTGCGCGTCGCTGCCGCTCCACGCCCCGAACTTTCCTTCGGCGAGGTCGATCGAAAGCTGCCCCGTCGCCGAGTTGGGTCGCAGGGTCCCGTCCACGTCGAAGCTCACGCGACCTGCCGCGAGATCGGGATTGCCCGTGAAGTGCGCGATGCGTCGCAGCTGCGTGCCCCGGCTGTGCGCGCAGACATAGAGCTCGGCGGGCGAGATGCGGACTTGCAGCTTGATGGGCGCGCCGAAGCCGATGATCTCGCCGCCGCTCACCTCGACCGTCCCGTTGGCGAAGCTCACGCGCTCGGCTTGCAAGCGCGCCTCGTGCTCGCCGCCGTGGGTATGGAGCTCGAGCGACACCTGCGGTCCGCTCGCGGGCCCGGCGACGTGGGAATCGACGCTCTCGACGCGCACCGGGCCGAGGGTCACGCCGGTGGCGCTCACGTCGGCGTCGAGGGTCGGGTCGCGCAGCGGGCCGGTCGCGTGGGCGTGGACGGTCGCGCTGTCCACGCCGACCACGCCTCCCGCGCTGAGCGAGGACGCCGATGCATCGAGCTGGGCGTCGAGCCGCCCCGCGGACGCGACGAACGTGCCGTGCGTCCGCAGCTGCGCACGGCCGTGAACGCCGGTGCGAATCCTCGGGATCCCGTCGAGCGCGACGTCCGTGCGTGCGTCGAAGGCGACCTTCAACGCGTCTCCGGACTTGCCGAGGTGCACGGTGGCGACGATGGGGGCGCCGGGCTCGTGCACGGTGGCGCTGGCGTCGGCGATCAACGTGGAGCCCGAAGCCTCCCGGGTCATGTTCATCGTCGCCGTGACTCGCGGAGTCGGTACCGACGCGACCGAGCCCGCCGCGGCATCGACCGTGGCGCTCGCCTCCAATGCGCCGCCCTTTCGCAGCACGGCCTGGGCATCCAGCTTCGCGCCGAGCGAGGACGCGGGGGCGTTCGCAGCGAGGGCCCGAAGGTCGATGGCCTTGGCGTCCAAGTGGACGGCACCGTGCGTCTCCTCGCCGATGGTGACGTTTCCGTTCGCGTCGAGCGTGCCGCTGCCCATCGACGCGTGCGCGACCAGAGACAGGTCGGGGAGCCTGCCGTGCGTCTCGGCGTGCACGGTGACCGGCTCGGTGAAGGAGCAAGCCGGCCACAGCTCGCGGAGCGCGTCCGGGGAGCAGCCCGGCACGTCGACGGTGGCGGCGACCTGGCCGGCGTCGTACCGCGCGTCGATCGATCCGGCGACCGAGCCGATGGTCCCCTTCCAGTGCGCCTCGGCCGCGATGTCCGTCCCCGTCGATGCGGGCACGGTGAGAGAACCAGCCAACGTGCCGCTCAGTGCGGGAACGCCGGGCACTGCCGTCGCGGCCACCTGTGCGCGCGACAGGTTCACGGCGACGCTCCCCGGGGCCACTTCGACCGAAGCAGCGAGATCGTCCACCGTCGCATCGACGTCGAACGGCGGCGTGGGCCGCCCTCGGACGACGACGTGCGCCAGCGCGACGCTCGGGATGTGCACGCGGACGCCGCGTCCGGGAGACGTCGGAGGAGCATTGGTCTTCGGGGCGGCGAACGCGCGCGCGATGCGCAGAGCGCCCGAATCGTCGGCGTCGAGGTTCACGTCCACTTCGTCGGCGGCGAGCTCCGTCAGATCGATCGCGATGTCACCGCCGCGCGCGAGCGACGCCAGCAGCCGTCCCGTCTCGATGCTGGCCTTCAGGCCCTCGAGCTGCAGCACGGTTCGACCCTCGGGGTCCTGCACCGTCGCTCGGACGCCGCTGATGCCGCCGGCCCCGAGGTGACCGACGTCGAGGATCGCGATCCGGCCGGGCAGCGCCGTCGCCAGCACGCGGTTGACGCGCGCGCTCACCACTCGGCGGACGGCGGGGGCGTCCAGGTGCAGAACGGCGCCGGCCACCAGCGCCGCCACGAACGTCAGCGCCGTCGCCATCGTGCGGGTGACGTGACGGACGCCGCTCATCTAGAACGCCTCGCCGATGCCGAAGGAGACCGCCAGCGGGATCCCGAGGAACAGCGGCTGCGTGCCCTCCGTGGGATCGTGCGCGGCCGCCGCCGTCTCGTTCGGATACCCGAGGACCTGCAGGGGCTGGATGCGGTAGCCCAGGTCGAGGCGAAGCGGACCGACGGGCGTGTCGTATCGGGCGCCGGCCCCGCACGAGAGGTGCAGGTGATCGAACCGCAGGTCGACCTGCTGCGCCGAGACGTCGCCCGCGTCGCAGAAGACCGCCGTCCCGAAGGGTCCCGACACGTCGAACCTCATCTCCAACGACGCTTCCCACTGGGTGAAGCCTCCGATGGGAACGGAGCACTTGGCCACGTTGTAGCCGGCCTGCCCCGGGACGCAGCCGAGCGCGACCTGCGTGGACGCCGACGCGGGATCCAGAAAGGGTACGACCCCGTGCGGGGCGATGCCGCGCAGGGGGAAGCCACGGTTCGAGCTCGGGCCGCCCGAGAAGAAGCCGCGGAAGTAGACGATCTCGATGTCGCGGTCGACGGCGCCGAAGATGGCGTTCGTGGCGCCTGGCCCCAGCGGGCTCGCCGATGGGGGCTGCGACAGGTGGTTCTGCACGTAGTCGCCGTAGTTCTGCGCGAAGAGAAAGCCCAGCTGCCCCCTCCCGGCGAGCGTGACGCCGCGGGCGATCGGGACGTAACCGCGCGCCTCCGGCTGCACGCGAACGTCGCGCGCGCTGCCTCCGAGCCCGGCCACCTGCAGATCGTTGGACAGGTAGAAGCCGGAGTGCGGATGCACGGTGCTGTCGCGAAAATCGAACGTCGTGATGAGCTGCGGGTAGGAGAGGAGGATGCTCGGCAGCGGCTCTTCGAGAGGGAGCGACGGGATGTACGCGAAGGGGATCTCGCCCTGGACGTTGTGCGCCAGACTCGCGATGAAGTGCTTGCCGAAGCGTCGGTCGACACCGATCGCCCCACGCGGCTCGACGTATCCGACGACGGGCTGGGTCGGATCCGGGTTGGGCTCGACGAGCATCGGGTAGACGTTCAGCTCCGGACGGACGAAGAGCGTCGTCCGGTGCTCCAGAAAGCCCGGCTGGCGGAGCTGGATGCGGAGTCGCTCCTCGGGAAGCCAGTTGGTCGGCGAGACGAGGTTGTCGACGCGCGTCGGGTAGAGAACCACGCCCGGCTTGAAGTCGACGCTGAAGTCGCGCAGGTCGCCGAGGAAGTCGTGATCCTCCCAGCCGACCAGGGCGTGCGCCTCGGTCTTGATCTCGTCGAGCTCGACGCCTCCTCCCAGGCGCAGGACCCGGAGCTTGGCCGGCTCGGCCTTCACCGTCAGCGGGATGACCGGGCTCGGTGGATCGCTCAGGGTCGGAACGATCTGAACGGCGCTCAGCACCTCGAGGTCGAGCAGCGCCTGCGTCGCCGCGTCGATCGCGTCGGTCGAGTACGGGTCTCCCGGCTGGAGGTGCAGCGCCCGCCGCAGGGGTGCCTCGTCGATCTCCTGCGTCGCCGGGCCACCGCCGTCCGGATCGAGCCCCACGATGGTGATCGCGCCGTAGACGGCCGTCGGGCCTGGTTTCATCGCGAAGGAGTAGTCGACGGTGTGCGCGCCGAGATCGATCTGCGCGTCTCCCATGGCCGTCGCGTAGGCGTATCCCCGGTCGGTGAGCGCCTTCACGACGGCGACCTTGGCCTGCGCGTAGGCGTCTTCGTCGAAGCGTGCCTCGGCAGGAAGGGCGCTCGACGCAGCGTCTCGGACCGCCGCCGCGACGGGGTCGGGAAGCCCATCCAGACCGTCGATGCGCACCGCGTGGTTCAGCGTCGGCGTTCCCTCGTCGACCACGATTTCGACGCGCACGTGGTTCGCGCTCGTGTGCACGACGCGCCCTGCGCGCGCGTGGGCCTCGAGAAAGCCGTGACCGATGTAGTACCGCTCCACGCGAGCCAGGTCGCGCTGCAGCGCCGAGGCGTCGAAGACCTCGTAGTCGTAGACGACGCCCCGGAAGAGGCCGAGGAACTTGGGCGTCGCAGTGGTGGCCAGCTTGTCGGTCACGGCATCCCCGTCGAGCTGCCGCGCGTTGACCATGCGGACCGAGTCCACGGCCGAGCGACCCTCGGGGATGGACGAGCACCCGGCGAGGAGCACGGGAGCCACGGCGAGACGTGAGAGGGAAAGGACTCGCATCACGCCGACCGCCCGGGGATTGTATGGTGCCGGTATGACGTGGACGCTGCGGATCGCCTTCCTGCTCGCGATTTTCGCCGCGTGCGGGCCGCTCCTGCGGCGTCCGGGCTTCACGCCGCAGCCCACCAGCGCCCTCTCCGAGGTCGCAGCCCCGCCGCCCCCGGCGCGCGTCGAGATCATTCCGGCAGAGCCCAGCTCGACCGCGGTGTGGCTGGACGGCGAGTGGATCTGGCGTCGCGCCCAGTGGGCGTGGCTCCCCGGGCGCTGGGTCAATCCGCCGGCGGACGCTCTGTGGGCGCCGTGGGTGTTCGAACGTGGCCCGGACGGCCGGCTCTGGTACGCACCGAGTGCCTGGCGGCGTCCCGACGGAACGGTCGTGGACCCGCCGCCCGCGCTCGCGACGGCGTCTCCGGAGACAGGTGCGGTCGTGGACGCTGCCGGCACGATCGTGACCACCGGCCCCACATTGCGGGACCTTCCCAGACCAGCGTCGTCCACCCAGTGAGGCACGTCGAACGGTTCTCCCGGATACTCGACGAACGGTGGGTTCCTGCCGACGAGGGGAGGCGCCTTCCGTGGTTGATCGTCGGCTGCGCGCGAATCACCATAGGTTCATGCGGTGCGCGCTCTTCCGCGGCCCTGGCGCCATTCTCGCTGCCGCCGTCGCGGCGCTGAGCGTCGCCTGCGGCCTCGACACCGGGGGCGAAGGGGCAGCCACCCACGATGCCGCAACTGGATCGACGGGGTCGAGCGGCGGCGGCTCGGGGGGATCATCGGGGCTGGGCGCGAGCAGTGGCTCCGCGGGGAGCAGCGGCTCGAATCCAGCCGATGGGTCGGGAGCGTCGAGCAGCTCCGGCAGCGGCGGTGCCGACGGGTCGAGCGGCTCCTCGGGTAGCGGAGGCTCGAGTGGAAGCGGGGCGTCCAGCGGGTCGGGCGGCTCGTCGGGGTCGAGCAGCAGCTCGGGTGGGCCGACGGACGCCACGACCGACGCTCCCGTCGTCGCCCCACCGGAGTTCGCCTGGTACAAGCTCGACGAGACGAGCGGCAACACCGCGCACGACTCGACGGCCAACCACTACGACATCCAGCTCCAGCACGTGACCTGGGGAATGGGTGCGACCTTCACGCTTCCGCAGGGCGGGACGTCCAACGGCGGGTCGGCGACGGTCGCCGCCGGCTTGCGGCAGACGCCGGTGTCCTTCACGGCCTGGCTGGCGCCCGCCTCGCGAGCCGACGAGACGTCCAACAACTACGCGATTACGCCCTTCCCGCCGAATGCCGTGAGCGGCGATGCGGCCGGACAGTACGGCTTCGGCATCGGGCTCGACGTGTGGACCGACGGGGGCGGAGGCTCGGCGCTCGCGGTCGAGAACGTGGGGTACACCTTCCTCAACACCGGCGGCACCCAGTTCACCGCGGGGACGGAGTACTTCGTCGCCGCGGCGATCGGTTCGACAGCCAGCGTCTACGTGGACGGCACCCTCGTCGGAACAGCGACTCCGACCACGCCCGGGCCGGCGGCCATGACCACGCTCTCGCTCGGTCTGCACAACACCGACACGGGCTATGGCACCAAGCGGTTCTACGTCGGGCGCATGCGTGACGTGCGCGTCTACAAGCGCGTGCTGACCCCGCAGGAGGTGAGCACGCTCTACGCGGACGGACCCGCGCCGTAGATCAGAACTGCCCGCTGCCCTGCACGACCGTGTTCGGCTGCACCGGAGGCAGCGTGTCCACGAGCGTCTCCCCCGTCGAGGAAGTGATGCGCACCTGGTAGCTCCCGGTCCCGACGCCGCTGGAGACGACGAAGTAGTTGTAGCTCGCACGGGAGACGTCGGTCCACGCGCCGGACTGCATCCACTCGAGCTTCGCGACCGGCAACCGGCTGTTTCTCACCTGGATCGCGGTCCAGTACTGCGAGCTCCCGTCCTTGATCTGGTACTCGACGTTTCCCATCACATCGCACGGAACCACCTTCCAGGTGATGGAGACCTTGCCGGCGGAGACGTCGGCGATCTGCGCGAACGCCTGCTGGCTCAGGTCGAGGTGGCCCGTCTCGCACTCGGGGCACAGGTCGACGATGCGCACCGTCACGCTGCCCTTCGGGCCGGTGACCGCGACGCACTCGCCGCAGACCGCGCTCCCGTTCCACTCGGGCTGGTCCATCGCGGCCACGTTCAGATCGTTCGGGCTCGGACCGAAGCCGCACGCGCCGTCACCGGTCGCCGCGTAGTAGGTGGCGACCCCCTGCTCGGGCGTCGAAGAGATGCCGCCGGAGGAGGAGCCCCCGCCCGAGGAGGACGACCCGCTGCTCCCGCTCCCGCCGCCGCCACCACCACCGTTGGTCGAGGACGATCCGCAAGCAAAAAGCGCGAGCACGCACGCGAACGACAGCCAGTACCGCATCAGCCCATGTTATCCCCACTGGAGGTCCAGCCGTGATCGAACGCACCATCTTCTCCGACGGCCACAAGCAGTTTCGCGACTCGTTCCGGAAGTTCCTCGAGAAAGAGGTGCTGCCGTTCCACACCGAG
>Ga0335069_10004081_pt1 | contig 21821 bp, 17 predicted proteins | sample Lox_Sample_11_FD_206714 | JGI IMG/M metagenome (GOLD analysis project Ga0335069, IMG submission 206714) | Soil microbial communities from Loxahatchee National Wildlife Refuge, Florida, United States - Lox_Sample_1.1 | ecosystem: Environmental > Terrestrial > Soil > Wetlands | place: USA...
GGCAGTACAGGAAGCAACGTACATAACAAAGGTGAAAAAACAAGTTCAGGATAGTAAAAAACAGATAGTTGATTCTGCCCTGAATATTCCTGATAATGCAAATGATGATAATATCGCTATTGCAAAGCGGGCTGAAACACAGGAGATAGATGCAGGGAACGGATTTCAAACAGATGTGGCGCCAAATAAAATAATTGTATCGGTTGATAATACTACCGTGGAAAACACTCAAAATATTAAGAGCTCTTATGCCATACTTACTACTACAGTGGATGAAAATTACAGCAATGATGATTCTGAAAGGAAAAACAAGCTGCGCGGAATTTTCAGGAGAGTATCCCGGGTTTTTAACAAGCCATCGGAAGATGATGACAACAATAAGCGTTCAGTTGCCATCGGGAGCTTTCAAATAGCATTAAAATAATGGTAATTCAAAAAGAAATTATGCAAAAGAAATTTTTATTAATAGGATTATTATGCTCTGCCCTTGTAAGCCGGGCACAGACTGATACCACACGCAAAAAAAGTACTGGTAATAACCAGGAAGATACCATTCACGTTGGCAATATGACGATTGTCAGGAACGGAAGCAATGATAACGACAGCGTAGTCATTCATACCCATCATCATCATTATTACAAGCCTTCAAATATCAGCACCAACTGGCTGATACTCGACCTTGGTTTTACCAATTATGTTGATAATACCAATTATCCTTCAGGCTTTGCAGCCGGCTCTACCAAAGACTGGTTTAAGCTGCGCACCGGTAAATCGGTGGATGTAAATATATGGCTCTTCATGCAAAGGTTGAATGTAATTAAACATGTAGTGAATTTAAAATACGGATTAGGAATTGAACTTAACAATTACAGGTACACATCACCGATACTTTTTAGCGAGAACCCTGCAACACAGGTAAATTATGATTCCACCAGGCACTTCAAAAAAAATAAGCTGGCCGCTGATTATGTAACTGTGCCGCTGATGCTGAACTTTAATTTCACCCCGCATCGAAGGGAAGGGTTTGGAGTCAGCGTGGGAGCAAGCGCCGGCTACCTGTACTCGTCACGCCAGAAAATAATTACTTCAGAAAACGGAAAACAAAAATTTCATGATGACTTTGATTTGAACCCGTGGAAAATTTCATGGATCGGGGAGATACAATTAGGTATTATCAGATTGTACGGCTCTTTTGCAACAAAAAGTATGTTCAAACAGGGTCTTGATCAGACTCCTTATACTGTGGGAATTCGTTTCAGTACCTGGTAACTCTGAATTTCTAATATAGATAAAAGCAAAGCTCAATATCAGCTTTGCTTTTTTATTCCATTCCTGACAATTATTTTTTAAACCAATCTAAACCTGTTTACTGTAAACCGGTCTTAATCCCGAATTTCATTTTGAAACCATTTATTATTTTGGGAAAATGAAAGGATACGTTAAAGAAATCCACACTCAAAATATTTACAAGTGGCATAACGTTTGAACAAATACACGCTTAAAACCGGTGTTATGGGCGCAAAAAAAATTTTTCTTTTCACCCTTTTTTTGATTCCATTTTTTGCCTTTAGAGATACAAACCTACGGCTTGTAAAAAGAAATGCTTTTCACCGATCATTAAATAATGAGGGGGATGTTTATATTATTGTAATAAAATCAGATTACGAACTTAAAGTGTACGATAAGGAAGGATGGTATGCTACTTATCCTGTAGTATTTGGCAGCAAATCGTTAGGAGATAAAATGATGGAAGGCGACAGAAAAACTCCTGAAGGCGAATATCATATTGTTACTAAAAGGCCGGATGCAAAATGGGATAAAATGATGCTGCTCGATTATCCCACCAAAACAGATTATATTAAATTCAATGATCGCAAAGCTAAAGGGCAGATTCCTAAAAATGCAAGAATTGGAAATGGTATCGGGATTCATGGAACATGGAACCACGATGAAGTTGCAGTTGATCTCTACCAGAACTGGACCAACGGGTGTATCTCTTTAAAACGCGAAGATGTGGATGAATTGTATGACCTGTTACCTGTCGGAACAAAAGTGATTATTCAAAAATAGCCAGTCCTGTTTCTCATTTTCGGTTATACTACCGTTATAGCCTTATATCATTTACAATTTTCCGTTCTTAATTTCATCTACTACGCCAGGATCAAGCAATGTGGTTGTATCGCCCAGGTTTTGTGTTTCGCCTTCAGCAATTTTTCTTAAAATCCTGCGCATAATTTTTCCACTTCTCGTTTTCGGAAGCCCTTTAACAAACTGGATCTTATCAGGTTTTGCAATCGGGCCGATTATTCTTGTAACCGTTTGCAAAATATCTTTTCTGTTCAGTTCGTCATCTATCTGATGCCCATTATAAATTACATAAGCATAAATTCCCTGTCCTTTAATATCGTGCGGGTAGCCCACCACCGCGCTTTCGACCACACCTGCATGCATATTGATCGCATTTTCTACTTCTGCTGTTCCAATACGGTGGCCGCTCACATTCAATACATCATCTACCCTTCCGGTAATTCTGAAATTACCTTGATCATCTTTTAAAGCCCCATCGCCTGTAAAATATAAGTTCGGATAGGTAGCGAAATAATTTGTCCGGCAACGTTCATGATCTCCGTAAGTAGTCCGGATGATGGATGGCCATGGGTTTTTGATACAAAGATTTCCTTTATACAGGCCATGCTCATCTTTCTCTGTTACTTCCTTTCCGTTTTCATCAACTAGGATCGGGTGTATACCCGGCATTGGTAATGTTGCCCATGAAGGCCTTGCAGGTGTAATACCTGCTAAATTTGAAATCAATACACCGCCCGTTTCAGTTTGCCACCAGGTATCTACAATCGGGCACTTTTTCTTCCCTACATGTTCATCATACCAATGCCATGCTTCTTCGTTGATCGGCTCCCCAACAGTTCCCAATATTTTTAATGTTGATAAATTCTTGCCCTTTAAAGGTTCAAGGCCAAATCCCATCAGGCTTCTTATTGCTGTTGGGGCTGTGTACAAAATATTTACTTTATGGCGATCCACAATATCCCAAAACCTCCCCGCATCAGGCCAGGTTGGCACACCTTCAAACATCAATGATGTGGCTCCGGCGCTCAACGGTCCATATACAATGTAACTGTGCCCGGTAATCCAGCCAACATCGGCAGTACAAAAATGAACATCCCCTGGCTGATATTGAAACACGTTCACAAAAGTGTAGTTTGTCCAAACCATATACCCCCCGCAGGAATGCACCACCCCCTTAGGTTTGCCCGTACTTCCCGAAGTATATAAAATAAACAAAGGATCTTCTGCATCCATTTCTTCTGCAGGGAATGAGACTACTCCATCTTTTTCTACCTGTGTTTCTGCATAATCCATTTCATCTTCCCACCACACATCCCTTCCTTTGATCATTGAAACTGGTGTCCTTGTCCTGGTGTACACAATTACTTTTTTTACCGTTCTGTTTCCGATTAATGCATCATCAATCACGCTTTTAAGCGGAATATCTTTTCCGCCGCGGTAAGCACCGTCACAAGTAATAATATATTCTGCTTGCGCATCATATAACCTGTCTGCAATACTCTGTGCACTGAAGCCGCCAAAAATCACGCTGTGAATAGCACCAATTCTTGCACAGCCTAAAACAGCATAAGCCAGCTCAGGCACCATGCCCATATAAATACAAACACGATCACCTTTTTTGACACCATTATTTTTCAGCATTTGTGCTACCTGGCAAACGCGCTTGTGAAGGCGATTGTATGTTACTATCCTAACCCTGTCTTCAGGATTATTAGGTTCCCAGATAATAGCGGGTTTCTCGCCCATGGTTGCCAAATGCCTGTCAATGCAGTTTTCGGTAATATTCAGCTTGCCGCCAAGGAACCAGCGCACATGGGGTTCAATGAAATTCCAGTCAAGTACTTTCTCCCATTTTTTTCTCCACAGAAAATTTTCTGCAATATCATTCCAGAAGCCTTCAGGGTTTTCTTCGCTTTTCTTATATGCTGATTTGTACTCTTCGAAAGATTTGATCTGATATGGATAACTCATATGGCAAAAACAATTTTGAGAGGGTAAATTTAAAATTTAATCGGAATAAAAAATCAATTCTGTTTTTCATTACACAATATAAATAAACCGTTTGCTTTCCACAGGGAAAGAATTTGTGCTGCATTTGCATATACAACAGGAAAATGAGTCTTTTTCACATTTACAAATTGATTATTTTCGCCCAGCAAATTTCCAACATGTCGATTGAAGTAAAGGGACTCACAAAGATTTACGGAGAGCAAAAAGCAGTTGATCATATTTCTTTTTCTATCAATAAAGGTGAAATTGTAGGTTTCCTGGGGCCAAACGGCGCTGGGAAATCAACGACCATGAAAATTATTACCGGGTATCTGCAGCAAACCGAAGGGGAGGCTTTTGTTTGTGATATTAACGTTCAGGAACAACCGATGAACACAAAAAGGAAAATCGGTTATCTTCCCGAAGCCAACCCACTTTATTATGACATGTATGTGAAGGAATATCTTGGATTTGTAGCAGATGTACATGCAGTTAGCGGACAACGGGCGGCAGTTATCAGCAAAACCATTGATCTGGTAGGGTTAACACAGGAAAGCAAAAAGAAAATCGGTCAGCTTTCGAAAGGATACAAGCAGCGTGTAGGCTTAGCTGCTGCTTTGATCCATGATCCTGAAGTATTGATTTTGGATGAACCCACCAGCGGATTAGACCCTAATCAGATTGTTGAAATAAGAGAAGTGATCAGGAACCTGGGCAGGAACAAAACAGTGATGTTCTCCTCGCATATTTTGCAGGAGGTGGAAGCCATTTGTGACCGGGTCATTATTATCAATAAAGGTAAAATTGTAGCGGATGACAAACTGGGCAATTTGCAAACTGCAAATAAAAGTAACCAGCTCATTATTGTTCAGTTTAAAGAAAATGTAAACCCTGAACTGATAAAAGCTTTGAAAGACATTAATAGTGCTGACCAACTGCAAACTGCAAGCTGGAAACTGTACACCAACAATCCTGAATCCGTACGTAAACAATTAATGCAATTGTCATTGCAGCATAACCTGAATATTGTTTCTTTGCAAAGTGGCGAACAGAGCCTGGAAGAAGTGTTCAGGAGTTTGACAAACTGATTGGCAAACAATTCAATGGCTCAATAGACCAACTGAGCTATTAGGATGATTTTAAATTGAGCAATTATAAATTCTAAATCATAAATACTTATGAGTTACATTGATCAAGTACATGCAAGGCAGATTTTAGACAGCCGTGGTAACCCGACTGTTGAAGTAGATATTATTACAGATGAAGGTGCTCTTGGGCGTGCAGCTGTTCCGAGCGGAGCCAGTACCGGCGTTCATGAAGCAGTTGAGCTTCGTGATGGCGATAAAAAAACTTACCAGGGTAAAGGTGTTCTCAAAGCGGTGAAAAATGTAAATGAAACCATTGCTGAAAAAATATTAGGTTGGGAAGTAGCTGATCAGGCAGGTCTTGACAATCTGATGATCGCGCTTGATGGCACTGCTAATAAATCAAAACTTGGTGCAAATGCAATGCTTGCTGTAAGTATGGCTGCAGCAAAAGCAGCAGCTCAGGAATCGGGGTTACCATTATTTCGTTATATCGGAGGAACCAATGCGAAAACCCTGCCGATACCTATGATGAATATTTTGAATGGCGGTGCCCATGCCGATAATAAAATCGATTTCCAGGAATTCATGGTGATGCCGGTTGGCGCCTCTTCATTCAGTGAAGGTTTACGATGGGGGGTAGAGATTTTTCATGCATTAAAAAGCGTTCTTAAAAAGAAAGGATATTCAACCAATGTGGGTGATGAAGGCGGTTTTGCACCAAACATCCAAAGTAATGAAGAAGCTATTGAAACCGTCATGACGGCAATTACTTCTGCAGGTTTCAAAGCAGGCACACAAGTATGTATTGCGTTGGATCCGGCAGTGAGCGAAATGTACGATGGTGAGAAAAAAATATATCACTTTCACAAATCGGACGGCAAGAAGCTGAGCAGCGAAAAAATGGTTGATTTCTGGGCAAACTGGGTGAAGAACTTCCCGATTGTTTCTATTGAGGATGGAATAGCTGAAGATGACTGGAAGGGTTGGAAACTATTAACTGATACTTTAGGCCAAAAAATCCAACTGGTAGGCGATGACTTGTTTGTTACCAACGTTGAACGTCTTCAAAAAGGCATTGACAGTGGGGTAGCCAATGGCTTGTTGGTAAAGGTTAATCAAATCGGTACCATTACCGAAACCATCAATGCAGTTACACTTGCACAACATAACAGCTATAACACCATTATGAGCCATCGTAGCGGTGAAACTGAGGATACTACCATTGCTGACCTGGCCGTAGCGCTGAATTGCGGCCAGATTAAAACGGGATCGGCAAGCCGCACAGACAGGATTGCAAAGTATAACCAGCTTATCCGCATTGAAGAAATGTTAGGGGAAAATGCAATTTATCCGAAAGGAAAAATTAAATTTGGTAAATAAACCCAGTTTTGGATTCTCAACGTTCAGCTTCCGGTTCTGTAATTTGTTTATGATTGCGAATTTCAAATTCAGGGCTGGAAATTGCAAACTGCAAATCCGAAACTTTTAATTTTTGTAAAATATGGGCTTCTTTCAAAAAATCCCATCTTGGCTGAAGAACAAATACTTATTGACTGTTATAGGTTTTGTTGTGTGGATGTTTTTTTTTGATGAAAGGGATTTGATTACGACCCATATTAAACAACCTGAAGAACTAAAAAAGCTTCAACAAAGCGAAAAATACTACCAGGATGAGATCACAGCTATCAAAACCGAACTTGAAAAGCTTAAATCAAACCCTTCTACTATTGAAAAATATGCGAGAGAGAAATATTTGATGAAAAAGGACAATGAAGACCTCTTTCTTATCCGGGAAAAGTAGCCATTTACCGAACTTCTATCTTTCTTACCCTTTAATTCTCGATGCTTACCGAACAAGAGGATTTTTTTTAATAAATACAATAAGACTACCCATTTGCCGTTTATTATATGGACGTTTCAGGTTACTGGATAATTTTAGGACATTAAATGGTTTCGCCTATGACACTCTTTACACCGGAGGATCTTCTGCTTTATTTGCACAAAGAATCTTCGCCAGAGCTTACAGCCGCAATTGAAGCGGCACTAAACGAGGATTGGACGCTTCGTGAAAAAATGCAGGTATTACAATCATCTACCTCACCATTGGATAAGCTTATAGTTTCCCCCCGCATGGAAGTGGTTTTGAATGTAATGAACTACGCCCGTGAAACGGCAGTAGAAGCTATGCAGCAACGTTAATATTACTATAAACCGGATGCGTTAATTTCGTGGCCATATTATGACCCGAAAAGAGCGATTTCAGTATGTGACCGATTATTTTCAGCAGCACATCCCTGATGCTGAAACCGAGTTGATTTATGACAACCCCTATGAGTTACTGGTAGCTGTTATTTTATCTGCTCAATGTACAGACAAGCGTGTGAATATGACCACACCGGCTATCTTTGAAAAATACCCGGATGTAAAAAGCCTTTCAGAAGCTTCCTTTGAGGAACTTTTTCCCTTAATCAGAAGTATTTCTTACCCGAATAACAAAACCAAGCACCTCATCGGTATGGCGAAAATGGTAATGGAAAAATTCCATGGAAAAATTCCGCTCTCCGTGAATGAACTGGTGCAATTGCCCGGGGTTGGAAGAAAAACCGCCAATGTTATCACTTCGGTAATTGATCAGCAGCCCAATATGGCCGTTGATACACATGTGTTCCGTGTTTCTGCACGTATAGGTCTCACTTTGAATGCAAAGACTCCGCTGGCAACCGAAAAACAATTGATTTCATTTCTACCAAAAGAACTTATTCATAAAGCGCACCACTGGATTATACTACATGGCCGTTATGTTTGTGTGGCGCGCAACCCCAAATGCAATATATGCGGATTGAAGCCAGTATGCAAGTACTATAGTAAGGTCGTCAAGCAAAGAGATTAGCTTTAAATATTTAGTTTCCTGCTAAATCCTATCTCTGTAACTTCGGAAGTATTTTCAACTCTCAAACAATGCCTCAAACTAGAAGCAAGGAACCAACTCGCTTTTTACTCGTCTCTTTTCACTTCTTACTTCTGCTTTCCTGTTCCGTTCAAAAAAAAATATCAAAACATGAATATGATGACCTGTTAAATACTCCATCACTTCAATCAGCACACATAGGAATTTCCGTATTGGATGCAACAACGAATCAAACTATAACAAACTATCAGAGTAATAAATATTTTACCCCTGCAAGTAACACCAAGCTATTTTCTTTGTATGCAGGGTTAACATATCTTAGAGACTCATTACCCGGAATCAGATATCTCGAAAATGATACCGCCTTATTCTTAATCCCAACCGGTGATCCAAGTTTACTCCACCCTGATTATCAAAAACAGCCTGTCGTTGATTTTTTGAAATCGAAGAAAAAAAATATTTACATCACTGATATAAACTGGAAAGATGAAGCATGGGGAACAGGTTGGAGCTGGGATGATTATAATGAAGACTATATGGTTGAGCGAAGCTCATTACCCGTTTACGGAAATATCATTAAATGGGCACAAACACAGATGTCGGACGGCAGTTTCAGCAGCTTCTCCACTCCGGATATAAACTGGAAAGTGAATTTTAACAATGATACGGCATTAAAACAATTTTTTGTAAAGAGAAATTTTTCTGAAAATATTTTCGAAATAACCCAGGGAAATGAAAAATTTAAAGAACAGGATGTTCCGTTTATAACAAATGGAATTACATCAGCAATGGAATTACTGAAAGACACAATAGGCAAAAACATTTTTATCACGCATGAACCACTTACCACTTACCACCTACCACTGAACTTGATTTATTCCCGGCCTCTTGATTCGCTCTTCCGCCCGATGATGTGGCGCAGTGATAATTTTTTTGCAGAACAGACCTTAATGATGGTAAGCAATGAAAAATTAGGATCGATGAATGATAAAAAAATTATTGACACCCTATTAAAAACCGATTTAAAAGACTTACCACAAAAACCAGATTGGGCAGATGGAAGCGGCCTTAGCCGGTATAACCTGTTCACCCCGCAAGATTTTGTCTGGCTTCTGAACAAAATGCAAAATCAGTTCGGGATTGACCGGATAAAAAATATTTTACCCACAGGAGGACAAGGTTCTTTAAGCAACCGCTACAAAGCAGACAGCAGTTTTATTTTTGCCAAAACCGGCAGCCTTTCTGGTGTTGCGGCACTAAGCGGTTATATCATCACACAAAAAAAACACCTGCTTGTTTTTTCTGTGCTTGTGAATAATTATAACGGTAGCGGGGCGCAAATAAGAGATGCTATTGAAAAATTTGTAACGGGGTTACGGAGAAAATATTAAGATTACCTTTTAGAATTTACTTGTCAAATAATTGCTCCAGGTAATCTTTTTTGAATTCAATGTACGTGGGCTTTCCATTGGCGGTAACATTTGGCTGAGCACAATTAAACAGATCTTCAACCAATTTCTGCATTTCACTTTTTGTCAATGCGGTACCTGGCTTAACAGCGTGCTGCCATGCTAAAGAGCGTATCAGTTTTTCACGCTTCGAAAATTTCATCTCACTGCTAAAATGCTTGAACTGTTCCAGTAAACTTTCAATAGCCGGTTTTTCATTTCCCTGCTGCACATCTGCAGGGGTTCCTTGCACAATAAAAGCATCTTTTCCAAAAGGTTCAATCAGGTAACCCAATTCATTCAGGTCATTCATCAAATCCTGTAGTAATGCAGCATCCTGAGATGATAAATGTAATGTTACCGGAAACAAGCTTTTCTGGGCAGCAATATTCCTGTTACGGGCAACAGACATATAATCTTCATACAAAACCCTTTCGTGAGCCAACTGCTGATTAACGAGAATAAAACCGTGGTTGGTTGCCGCAACAATATACGAATGGTGGATTTGCATGAATACTGCATCAGCCAATAATTCCACCGGAGATGACTTAAAAAAGGTACCGGGTGATTGATAATCGAAATTTGCCAGCTGTTGTCCGCCAACTGCAGGCTGCGGGCTTGCATAAGCCTCTCGCCAATGTTTCAATTCATTTTTATTATCACGCTCAATAAAATGTGCCTGATTTTTTTGAGCAAAAGTTTTATACAACGATGAAGTAACTGCCCCCGCTTTTTTTTCCTCAGTAAATGGTTTATTTATGGCATCTAATTGCTGGATTGAAGGATCAAGATCAAAATCCAGCGTTGGCGTAATACTAAACTGGGCAAGTGCATGTTTCACTGCAGCCTGAACAAATGCATACACAATTTTTTCATCCTCAAATTTTATTTCCTGTTTTGTCGGATGAACATTAATGTCTACCTGTGCCGGATCGAGATCTATGAATAAGACGTATAATGGAAAACTGTCTGATGGAATCATTTGCTGATAAGCGCCCATTACCGCATGATTGAGGTAAGCACTTTTAATAAACCGGTTATTCACAAAAAAATACTGGTCGCCCCTGGTTCTTTTCGCAGTTTCCGGTTTTCCGACAAAACCAAAGATATTCATGTAATCAGTATGCTCACATACCGATACCAGTTTTGAGTTCAGGTTGTCTCCCAATATCTGCACTATCCGTTGTTTCAGGGTTCCCTTTTCCAGGTGAAATATTTCTTGTCCGTTGCTGGCAACAGAAAAGAAAATTTCAGGAAATGATAATGCTACACGGATAAATTCATCGATAATATGCCGCATTTCTGCTGCATTACTCTTCAAAAAATTTCTTCTTGCCGGAACATTGAAAAATAAATTTTTCATGGCAATGCTGGTTCCATTAGCAGTAGCAACAGGTTCCTGTTTTTTTACAACGCTGTTCTCTATTTCAATAAATGTTCCTGTTTCCTCGTCATGAAGCTTTGTTTTTAGTTCCACTTGTGCTACTGCAGCAATGGAAGCAAGGGCTTCTCCGCGGAAACCCATAGTTTTTATTCTGAAGAGGTCTTCAATATCCCTGATCTTCGAAGTAGCGTGCCGCTCAAATGCCATTCGGGCATCTGTTTCACTCATTCCCTTGCCATTATCAATTACCTGCACCAATGCTTTTCCTGCATCACTGATGATTAGTTTGATTTCTGTTGCGCCCGCATCCACGGCATTTTCCAACAGCTCTTTAACTGCACTTGCCGGTCTTTGTATCACTTCCCCTGCTGCAATCTGGTTGGCAATGTTGTCGGGTAATAATTGAATAATGTCTGGCAATTCTATCTTAATTTGTGGTGCAATTTAATGCTTAAAATCGTAAGCCCTTTTTCACACATGGTCAAGAAGAAATTTTTTCTCCACAGTATTGCCCTGTTCTTAACTACAACATCTTTCGGACAGTTCAAAACTAATCTCCCACCTGATAAATGGGTTGATAGTGTTTTCAATACTTTAAACGACGATCAGAAAATAGCACAACTGATTGTTATGCGTTTGTCTTCAATTGACCTGGCTACCAGAAAAGTGACATTTTATAACAAGGAGGTTGAAGAGGCTGTGCGTAAATATAATATCGGGGGCATTTGCCTTTTCCAGGGTGGCCCTGTAACCCAGGCACAATACATTAATTATTTTCAGGGCATTGCAAAAACGCCGATAATGATCTGTATTGACGCCGAAAACGGAATAGGCATGCGCATGGATAGTGTTATGGGCCTCCCCCGCCAGATGATGCTTGGCGCTGTTCAAAACCAGGAACTTATTTATGAATATGGGAAAATTGTGGGTGAACAATGCAAACGTTTAGGCATTACCGTTAATTATGCACCTGTGGTAGACATAAATAATAATCCCGATAACCCTGTGATTAATGACCGTTCTTTCGGGGAAGATAAATACAAGGTTGCTCAGTTTGGCATGCAATATATGAAGGCAATGCAGGACCTTGGCGTGCTGGCATGCGCCAAACATTTCCCGGGTCACGGTGATGTTTCTGTTGATTCACATCTTGATCTGCCTGTTATCAATAAAACACGTAAACAACTTGATACTGCTGAATTATATCCTTTTAAAAAATTATTTGAAGCCGGCATTGGAAGTGTCATGATTGCCCACCTGTATGTTCCGGATATTGACAATACCCCTAATGTAGCCACTTCTCTTTCTTATAAAACCGTGACAAAACTGTTAAGGAAAAAATTAAAATACCCTGGTATCAGCTTTACAGATGCGCTGGAAATGAAAGGTGTTGCAAAATATTTTCCGGTAGGCGAATCAGCTGTACAATCGTTGGTTGCCGGAAACGATATGCTTTGCCTGCCAGGAAATGTAGACACAGTTATTATGAGAATAAAAGAAGCCATCAGCGATAAAAAAATAAAATGGAAAGAGATTAATACCCGTGTAAAAAAAATTTTATTGACAAAATATAATTATGGCCTGGCCAACCGCCAACCGGTAAAAATGGATTCATTGACCGAAGACCTGAACAAAGACGTAACAGAGATGCGGAAAAGGGTTGCAGAAAATGCACTTACCTTGTTGCTTAATAATGACGAAGGTGTTTTTCCTTTACATGCTGCCAAAGGAAAAAAAATTGCCTTTATAGGTATTGGATTAAATGCCGACAATGAGTTTGCCCGCCGTATGTATAAAGATTATAACGCCCATATTTATTACTTTGATTATTCACTCGATAGTTTAAAAGCTGCTGCCCTACTGGAGTTGTTAAAGAACAGGTATGATGCAATTGTCATCGGCCTGCATCATTATAACCGGTTTCCGGCAAATTATTTTGGAATAAGTAAACCAGCTTTGTGGCTGTTGAATGAATTACAGCATCAAGATAAATGTGTTACCCTCGTATTTGGTAACCCGTACATCATCAAAAATATCAACGATGCTAAAACACTGATTGCCTGCTATGAAGATGACAACATCACCCAGGATGTTGCTGCAGACCTGCTAAATGGGAAATTTGATGCAAAAGGAAAACTGCCGGTCACTGTTTCTGCCAAGCTGAAATCCGGTGATGGGATTCTTCCAGAAAATGGCCTCCTGCCAACAGTACCTGCATCTTCGGAAGGTTTTAATACAAATAAATTGCAGCTAATCGATTCCATCTGCAAAGCTGCGATTACTAAAACAGCTTTTCCCGGTTGTGAGGTAGTGATAGCAAAAAACGGAAATGTGGTTTATGACAAGTCTTTTGGTTACCTCACTTATGATAAAAAGGAACATGTTTACCCGCAAACTATTTACGATCTCGCATCAGTTACAAAAATATGTGCCACTACCATGGCAGTGATGAAATTATATGATGAAGGAAAACTGGACCTGCAAAAAACACTGGGGGATTATTTGCCTTGGGTAAAAGGGACCAATAAAGATTCCCTGAAAATATGGGATGTGCTGTTACATCAGGCCGGATTAAAAGCATTTATTCCATTTTATAAAGAAACCATCGATAGCGCCAGAGGAGGCATACCGTTACAATCTGTTTACAGCCCTCAAGCCGACAGCCTGCATTGCGTCCGTGTGGCTGAAAACCTGTATATGTGTGTTAACTGGCTTGATACTATTTACAACAGGATACTCATGAGCAGCGTGGAGCAACAGAAAAAATACATTTACAGCGACAACGATTTTATCTTCATGGGTAAAATTGTGGAAGCCATTAGCGGCACTACCCTTGACGATTATGTAAAACGTAGTTTTTATGAACCGTTGAGAATGAAAACTACCGGGTTTTTACCAAGAACATATTTCCCTTTAAACAGGATTGCGCCGACAGAAAATGAACAGGTTTTCAGAAAGCAATTGATAAGAGGTGATGTGCACGACCCGGGTTCTGCTATGTTTGGAGGTGTTGCAGGGCATGCGGGTTTATTCAGCGATGCATATGACCTTGCTGTTCTTGAACAGATGTTACTGAACGGTGGTGTAATGAATGGTATTCGCTTTTTGAAAAAATCAACTATCGATCTTTTTACAGGTTATCATAGTGATATCAGTCGTCGTGGCCTGGGTTTCGATAAACCGGAAAAAAATAATACCGCCCTTAAAGAACCTTATCCCTGCATTTCTGCATCATCCCTGACTTTTGGCCACACGGGGTTTACAGGAACCTGTGTCTGGGTTGATCCGAAATACAATTTAATTTATGTGTTCTTATCCAATCGCGTTAACCCCAGCAGCGAGAATACAAAAATCTCTTCATTGAGTATAAGAGGGGGTATTATGGAAGCTATTTATAATGCTATGGGGGTTAATTAACGAAAATGTAATAATAGATTATATTTTCACAACAGTTCATCACACTTCATTAATATACTTAATGATCCGTTCTGCACTTTGCAATGTTGTTTCCATATCTGCAGCATTATAATCGGGAGTATATAAATTCATTTCACAGCGGTTGAAGATATTTTCTAACTGATAGATATTGATATCATCCCAGCCTTTTGCCTGCAGTTGCAATACAATATTATGCTTATTTAAATCGCTGGCTGGCAGTTTAAATTTATTATACAATGCTTCCCATAAAGCCCTGTTTAACTCGGCATAAAAACCTTTGTGATCTCCGCCGGTAAGCAACTGTTTTGTTTTAAATAGGGGATCGGCTACCGGTAATGTGATTGCCTGAATTGCTTCAGCTGCTTGTTTCCTGGCCAATTCCACAGCTGCAATTTTTTTATTTTCTTCTTCTTTTTGAAGCATTTTTTTATTATGCCTCCACAAAAAAATTGCAACAACAGAAAGTATTACTAATGCAAATATCCATTCCAGGTGTTCCGTTATAAATGATTTAACATTATCTAAAAAGTTTTCATTTTGTTTTACAGATAAAATATCTTTTAACAGCGGTGATAAAGATTGCTTTTTTGCCGGTGATGCACTAAAGTTCAATGCTTCACTTTGCAAGGTTTTGTAAGAATTACTTACCGGATCGAAATACGAAAAGCTAATTGCAGGTATAGTATAACTGCCCGCAGTTTTGGGCATGAATACGTATTCAAAGGTTTTGGCACCTTTCATCGGTGCAACAGTTTTATCAATGTTTTCTTTTGCTGTTGTACCATAAGTATCCACATTGGAAGGCCAGTTTACCTGTGGCGCATCAATAACCGGCAGGTTACCATTACCTTTTACTGTAAGCTTCAGGGTAACTGCATCCTGGGCTGAAATATTTTTTTTATCCAAGGAAGCATCAATACTGAAATTACCGACTGCCCCATTGTATTCAGCCGGCTTGCTGGCAGCAGGTAAAGGTTTAACTGTTATCAGCAACGGCTTGCTGGCAAGTGTGATGTGCTGTTGGATTTCTTCACCTGATTCATCTTCGTTCATTTGATTAAACAGATCCTGTAACAAGGTTGTAGACTGGTGTGGCCTTTTTGTTGCTTTGAGGTAATGAACCGTATTTTCTACTTCCACCGGACTTAATTCAACAGAACCTGCCTGCAACGGTATTAATTGCGACTTTCGGATCACATGTACTGAAAACTGTTTGCCATTCACCGTTTCAATGGTTGATGCATCATTATTGGGATCTACCATATCATACACACTAAAGCCATTCAGCGAGGGATATTTAGATACTTTTGACTCTGAACGCAATCGTGAATACAATTTATAGGTTGCCACAATCGGTTCGCCGACATAACAGGTATTCTTGCTTACCTGGACTTTTAAAAAAAGGTTTTTCTTTGTTTTTTCAGTAATATTTTCATTGGGCTTTAATACATAATCCCTGTCTTCAGGCATAAATGGGTCATCGGGCATGGAAGGAAAAGATGGTAATGCACTGATATTGGCTGAGTTTCCGCTACTGTTTGTGGTTACCTCAATAGTAACCGGGTTGGAGCGCATAGGCTTCCCATCTACATCTGCAGTGGCGCCAGGTATAGTAAAACTTCCTGTTTTGTTTGGCTGAAGAACAAATGAAACCCCCTTGTACTGCGACATACTCCCATTAACAATAGTCATTCCGCTTGACTGCATCGGCCCTTCTACAATATGAAAATCAGGAAAGGCGGGTGCTGTAAGGCGCTCTATCTGTTTTGCATTCTCTACTATAAATTCTACCTGAACATAATCTCCCCTCCCGATTTCTTTGCTGCTGATAACAGTAGTAAACTTCACCTGTTGCGCTGTTGCTGACATGACAGAAAGCAACAGGATATTACAAGCAGCAAAATGAAAGCGTAAAATTGAAACGATCGCTTTTAATTTGATTATTGGAAAGCGCATAACTAAACCCTTCATATCCGTAACTGCAAATATAAAAACTGCGGGGTTAAAGTGTAGTTAAGTTTGTTGGTTTGAACAGAGTTTGGGAAGAATTAAATGATTATTTGGATAAAATATGTACAAATTTTTGAAGGTTATTGCTGCATTTAACACCTCAAACTCGTTAATATAAATACATAGCAAATTGTAGCCTACCGGCTACCGCATGCATAAACTAACCTTCCAAATAGAATCAATCCTTAAGCCTATTCGGGAATTTTCATTTAGAGGTCGCCCAATTGCGGCCGGATAATAATATCCTCCACGGTTGCCTGCGGCGATAATTGCGAAGAAGCATAAATCATATCTGCAATATCTTTAGCTTCCATAATCCTATTTGCATCAACACCGCTGCCTGCCCATGAATCGGTATATGTAGCGCCTGGATAAACTGCTGTTACTTTAATAAAATATTGTTTCATCTCCTCACGTAGGTTTTTTGAAAAACCTGCCAATGCAAATTTACTGATACTGTAAGAGCCGCCGTTGGCATATGCATTTAAAGAAGCAATGGAACACATATTGAAAATATGCGCCCTGGTACCGTTTGAAAGATTTTGTTTGATCATTGCCGGCAACAATGTTCTTGTTAAATGGTAAGCGCTGTACAGGTTCACATTTATCATTTCTTCCAGAACTCCTTCTTTTTCATCGTGTATATTACCCGCCAGAAAATTACCGGCATTATTCACCAATATATCGATGGAAGCATCCTGTTTTAATATCCATTTTCCAAGGGCTTTTGCTTCCTCGGTTTTACTAAGGTCAAATGGTTTTGCCATAACCCTGACAGAAGGAAACCTGGTTTGCAAACCTTCCATTGCTTTATACAAAGCCGGCTCATTCCGAGAAGACAAATAAAGATTGTAACCAGAAGCAGCAAACTTTTCTGCAATAGCATTACCAAGTCCACGGGATGCGCCTGTTATTACTATATTGGGCATATATTAATTTAAATTGTTGCTGTACAATATTTCTTTATATCGCAAATTACTAATCAAAATCTAAGTGTTATCAATAGCAACATTATTCCTGTCCACAAATCGTACATTGCAACATGAAATATAAACATCTTTTTTTTGACCTTGATCATACGCTTTGGGATTTTGAAGCAAACAGCAAGCTGACATTATATGAATTGTACAATACATTTAATCTTAAACAGAAAGGTGTTCATGACTTTAGCCTGTTTCATAAAAATTATCTTGTCCACAACGAAAAATTGTGGGAACGTTACCGGAATGGCTTTATTAAAGTAGATGAACTAAGATGGAAAAGAATGTGGCTTAGCTTGCTTGATTTCAAAATAGGTGATGAACAGTTGGCGAGGGATATGGGAAACACCTTTCTTGAATTGTTACCTACCAGGAAACTGCTTTTTCCGCACACGATTGAAATATTGGATTACCTGTCAGAAAAAAAATATAAACTTCACCTGATCACCAATGGCTTTGAAAAAACACAGCACAGCAAGCTAAAAAATTCGGGGATAGATAAATACTTTATTGAAGTAATTACCTCGGAAAGCTCAAACAGCCTGAAACCCCATAAGGAAATTTTTGATTATGCTTTTGTAAAAACCGGGGCGGCAAAAGAAGAAAGTATAATGATTGGTGACAGCATTGATGTGGATATCCAGGGCGCTATTAATGCCGGTATTGATCAGGTTTATGTGAACCATATAAACGATTCGCCAGTGATGAAGCCAACATACACTGTTTATTCGTTAAAAGAGCTGGAAGATATTTTTTAAAAAATTCACCACTCAGCCAATACGGTAACTCCGCCCTGCACTACCTGGTTCAACTGGACATTTACTTTTATTCCCGGAGGTAATAATAAATCCACTCTTGAACCAAATTTGATAAAACCCATCTCGCTGCTTTGCTCCACTTTTTCTCCGATACTTAAATAATTTACAATACGTTTTGCAAGGGCCCCGGCAATTTGCTTTACCAGTATTTCTCCTTTTTCATTTTTGATCACCACACTATGCCGTTCATTTTGTGTAGATGATTTCGGGTCCCATGCCACCAGATATTTTCCCTTATGATATTTATTATATACAACTTCACCGCTTACCGGAACCCTATTTTGATGAACATTTGCCGGGCTCATAAAAACAGAAAGCTGCAACCTTTTGTTCTTGAAATATTCTTCATCCACAGTTTCTTCGATTACCACCACTTTGCCATCAGCAGGGCAAACAATCAGATTATTACCTGTTGTCAGCTTCCTGTCAGGCACCCGAAAAAAAGAAATCAGGAAAAGAACAATTGACAGCGTAATAATGAAAATCATCCAGCTGAGCCAGGGCAAATGAAAACTGATAAAATAAAATGAAGCCAGGTTAACTAAAGCAAAAAAAATAAACCCGATAGCAATCGTTTTGTATCCTTCCTTATGAATTGTCATTTGGTAAATTTGAAATACAAATGTATGAACACTCTATTTATTTAAGAAGACGGGGAAAACACTGCTTTTAAAAAACTCAGCTTTTGATTAATAAAATAATACACACCCATACAAAAGGTGTTGCAAGCAGTAAGGAATCAAACCTGTCTAAAAAGCCTCCATGCCCGGGCATGATATGCCCGCTGTCTTTTACATCTGCCAACCGCTTTAATTTGCTTTCCAGGATATCGCCAAATGTGCCAACAACTGATGCAACCGCTGCAACAATCATTATTTGCACTACCAGGTCCCATTCTACTTCTTTCTTTGAAAAATACCCGATAAGGCCCATGACTACGATAGATAAAATAATTCCCCCGGCTGTACCCTCCCATGTTTTTTTAGGTGAAATTTTAGTAAGCGGTGTTTTACCTATAAACGATCCCACTATATAAGCCATCGTATCATTGATCCAAATACTCGCTACAAGAATAATCACATACATCTTTCCAAAAAAGTCTCCTAAAAAATCACTATCGAAACGACTGCGCAAATTAACGAGCAAGGCCCAGCTCAGCGAAATGTATAGCAAACCAAAAAAGGAATGCATCATATTTTTGAAATGAAGCCTGCGTGAAATAAGAATCTCTATAACCGGCAACACAAACCAAAAAAACAAGCCTCCCCAATAACCTATTTCGCTTAAAGTAATATCCCCGATTTTATAAGTAGGTCCGGTAAGAAAAAGCATCAGGCACCAGCCGGCCAGCATTACATTGTATTTTTGCAGCGTACTCATTTCAGCATAGCCGGGGTCAATTTTTGCAACCAGTTGCTGGTATTCAACCCAGCAGCCGAAATGGATAATAGAAAACAACACAAAAAAACTCCAGAAGTTCCATAGCAAACCCGTCAGCATCACTGCCGCAAAAATGAGCGCCGTTAACGTGCGTGTTTTAAAAACCGATATATTGAATGCCATGAAATCAACTGACTTTAAAGTAATAATTTTTTTGGTGCCAGCCTTAGGAACCCGGTTGAACATCGTTGCGTCGCAATCACTTCATCTTTTATGCTACTATTAAACAAGCCCAAAAAGGAAATTACTGGCAAATTTTAAACTATAAACTGATTGCTCTCATTTACCTCATCTGCTTCGTATATTTTTGCATAGGTAACGGTTGTCTGTTTTTTCATTAAATATAACAAACCCAAAACAATAACTGCACTTATTAAAGCAGCATAAACCGGAACTGATGGATTCTGATCAATTACTTTAGGATAGTAAAGGGCAGCAACCACCTGTATGCCATTGTAAAAAAAATGAGCAGCAATGTTCACCATTAAACTGTTACCATACCAAAATAAAGCACCCAGTATTATACCGAGAAACATGCGCGGCAAAAAACCTGCAAATTCCATGTGAAATGCAGAAAATAATGCGGCGGTTATTACTATTCCTATCCACGGGTTTTTGAAAATATGAATCAGTGTGCGCTGCAGGCATCCCCTGAAAAACACTTCTTCACAAATACCAGGCAGCAATGCCACCAGGAAAATATTAATGAAAATATCAGACATCCGGTTTACTTTAAGAAACGCTTCCATTTGACGGCTTGCTTCCTTTTCAGATTCCACCATCCATTTGGTAAGCCGTATGTGCTCATTTAATTCGCCAAGCCATGCAACAAAAGGGAATGAACAAATGACAATGGCAATAGCAATTAAATAGAAATGAGTTTTATCTTCCCTTCTGAAACCTAAAAAATAAAATTGCCTGAAACGAAACACTGCAAAAGCAAATATGAATGCAGGAATTAAAAAAACAGTAACTGTGGAAATGCCTTGTACAAGTTTCAGGACGCTGATTATTTTGGGGTTATTATAATCAAGATTTTTCAACTCGGTAATGCTAAGTCCTTTCGATACAAAAACCCCGATACTGATGACTGATGTAAGCGCAAAAGCCCCACCAAGCAGTAATAATAACAAAGCAAACTGAGACCATGGTGAACGTATTCGAAGGTAACTTCTCATTATGACTTTAAGAGATTATATGATAAATTTGCACCTTGTTGTAAACAAACGGGATGCAAGATACGCGATAGATTTAATCTTAATCCGTATCCTTTATCTCTTACTAAAAAAATAAGATGCCTGTAAAAATCGGCAACATACTATTACCTGGCTTTCCGCTTTTACTTGCCCCGATGGAAGATGTGAGCGACCCGCCATTTCGTGCAGTTTGTAAAGACAATGGCGCAGATCTGATGTATACTGAATTTATCAGCAGTGAAGGGTTGATACGCGATGCCATCAAGAGCAAAAGAAAACTTGATATTTTTGATTATGAGCGCCCGGTTGGCATCCAGATTTTCGGCGGAGATGAAGACAGCCTGGCGCTCGCTGCAAAAATTGTTGATGTGACAAATCCTGATTTACTGGACATCAATTTTGGCTGCCCCGTAAAAAAAGTGGCTTTAAAAGGCGCAGGTGCAGGAGTGTTAAAAGACCTTGACCTGATGGTTCGCTTAACCAGCGCTGTTATAAAATCAACTACTTTGCCTGTTACCGTGAAAACGAGATTAGGCTGGGATGAGCAAACTAAAAACATTGAAGAAGTGGCGGAACGCTTACAGGATATAGGTGTGCAGGCCCTTTCCATTCACGGACGCACACGCATGCAGATGTACAAAGGAGAAGCAGACTGGACGCTTATCGGAAAAGTAAAAAATAATCCGCGTATCAGCATTCCGATTTTTGGTAATGGCGATATCGACAGTCCCGAAAAAGCGCTTGAATATAAAAATCGTTACGGCGTGGATGGGATCATGATTGGCCGGGCGGCAATTGGCTATCCGTGGATATTTGACGAAATAAAATATTTTCTTAAAACAGGCGGGCATTTACCGCCACCAACTATTGAACATCGGGTTGCAGTTTGCAGAAAGCATTTATACAAATCCATTGAGTGGAAAGGGCCTATCGTTGGGGTGAATGAAATGCGCAGGCATTATGCTAATTATTTAAAAGGCCTTCCAAACATCAAAGAATTTAGAAACAAGCTGGTTACTTTAAAAACTGTTGAA
>Ga0335069_10004082_pt1 | contig 21818 bp, 15 predicted proteins | sample Lox_Sample_11_FD_206714 | JGI IMG/M metagenome (GOLD analysis project Ga0335069, IMG submission 206714) | Soil microbial communities from Loxahatchee National Wildlife Refuge, Florida, United States - Lox_Sample_1.1 | ecosystem: Environmental > Terrestrial > Soil > Wetlands | place: USA...
AACATCATCGATGTCAGTTGGGAAATCATCTTCCTCGCCGAGGTCGATCGCGAAAAGTACGCGCCGCAAGTCAACAAGCTCATCGACACCCTCTACCAGTACGAGAACGCCAATGGCGGCTGGCCTTATCCGCTCGACAAGTCGGCGAAACCCGCCGACTTCATCTCTTACAACGCCGTCTACGCGCTTGTTGTGGCCGGCCACCGGCCCGGGACAGACGAGCATCTCGCTCAAGCCGTGAAGGCCTTGCTGGCCGCGCAGCGCCCTGAAGGCAGTTGGGAAGGCGACCCGGTCTATCAGGGCTTCAATACTCCATTTCGCGCCACCCAGTTTGCCGTGATGGCGCTGTCGACGCTGTACCCGGGCACGGCCAGGGCGAAGAACTGGGATGCGGCGTATCCCGCGCCTGTGACCACGCTCGCCAGGAACGACCTGCCGCTACTTCTCGAACAGCTCGATCAATTCTGGGATCCCGCACCCGAGCCGGTGTTGAAGCAGATTCGTCAGGTACTCATCGAAAGCGATCAGCCGCTCGCGCGCGAAGCCGCTGCACGCGCCCTCGGCCACATGGCCGACGCCGGCGCGCTGCCCGACCTGATGAAGGCGCTCGGTGACTCGACGAAGATGGTCCAGGCCAGTGCCGCCTATGCGGTGCGCATGATTCTCTCGCGCCGGACGGACGCAGCTGCTGAAGGCCGCAGAATGCTCGCCGCCGCTCTCACGTCGCCCAGCGCCCGCACACGCTGGGGCGCAGCACGCGTCTTCAACCAGCATTTCCGCGATCTCACGGGCGATAATGCACTCCTCGCTGCGCTCGAAAAAGATCTCAACGATCCCGTTCCCTCCGTGCGCTTCCAGGCGGCGTCCGGTCTGTGGCGCTGGTACTACTGGCAGGTCGACCAACCTGCGACTCGCCGTGGCACGCTCGAAGCCATCGCCAGCCGCCTGAACACTGAAACCGAAGCCGTGGTTCGCCGCGGCCTCGAAGAGAGCCTCTACGACCTGCTCGATGAGAACACCGGTTATCTCTCGGCGTGGGTCCGCACCAGCGCAACGAATGAGGACAAGAACAGGATCTCGGAAGGGTACGAAGCTGCCGCACGCGACCAGGCTCAGGTGCTCGCCAAGGTGCTGCGCGAGGGCACGCTGCTCGGCCGCGAAGGCATTTTGAACGCGCTCTGGGACTTCCACATCCGCCACTACTCGCTGCCCCAGCTCAAGGAGGGTCAGGTCTCCATCGGTCTACCCGCCGTGCTCACCAAGTACATTCCCGGCGTGCCTGACCTTCACCGCCCCGGTTATGAGTACCCGCCTTATCGCGAGACCGTCGACTTCAAGTACGACGTGCACAATGGCTTCTATCAGACGCGAATCGGCAACGACAGCGACCTGATCCACTTCTTCAAGAGTTCCGGCCCTGAGCTTGAGGAGGCGCTGATTGCCTGCCTCAGGGGCGCCGACGATCCAATGAAGATCGAAGTGCTCAAGGCGGGCAGCACACTCAGCGAGTCAGGCGATGCGCGCTTCACGCTCGCCGCGCTCAACCTCTCTGAAGACCCCAACCCCGCCGTCCGCCAGACCGTTCGCTATGTCTACGAGGAAGGCCAGCGCGGCATCCTGAATCTCGACACGCCTTCCGCTCCGGACCCGAACCTCGTCAACAAGGTCGTCGAAATCCTGCAGCACGGCAACCCCGACAGCCAGGCCGTCGTGCTTCCATTGCTCGCGGTGCTGCCGAAAGATTCTGTCTGGGAACAACAGACTTCGGTGAAAGACGCTCTGCGTGCGATGCTCGAGCAGCGCCCGCATCCGGCGAATTACGCGCAGGCGCTGAATGCCGCATCGTCGTTCTCCGGCCTGATGCAGGAGCCGAAGCTGCAGGCGCAGGTGCTCGCCGGCCTGCGCTCTTTCACGCCAGAGGTGCAGCGCGCGGCAGTCGATGTCGTGCTCGAGCACTTCCTCGAGGATCCGCAGCAGGAGCCCGAGGTGAAAGCGGCACTTGCCAGCATGAACGCCTCTGCCGCAGGCATCTTCCTTGAGGAAGTGAGCAACCCTGTGTTCCTCAAGAGGCGGCTCGGCCTCGCCGGCGGCGCCGTATCGCAGGACCAGGACTACCTGAACCGCAACGCCGGTGTAAAACCGATCAAGAAACCGCTCGAGTATCCGCTCGTGGTCGATGTGGTTGTCGCCAACCTGCTGAACTCCGATGCCAACGTCTGCGCTGCTGCCCTCGATTCGCTTCGCGGAGTGAAAGATGTCGAGAAGCGCTCAGACTTCCGCGCTGCCATGGAAAAGCTGCAATCCTCGACCAATCCGAGGCTCAAGCTCATCGCCGCCAGCGTCCTGAAAGGGAAGGATCTCGGCGACGCATTGCGCGATGTGCAGCCGGGCTCGGTGCTTGACTTCCGCTACTTCGTCAGTAAAATCGAGCCTATCCTCGCCACCCCGGGTCCCGATGGCAAGGCCTGCGTCTTTTGCCACGCCAGCCACGTCATCTTCAAGCTGAACCCGCCGAACGCACAGGGCGTCTTCTCCGATCAGGACAGCGAGGAGAACTATCGCTACGCCATGCGCGTCGTCGATATCGGCCACCCCAACGAAAGCCTGATCCTGGTCAAGCCCACGCGGCCAACCGACAGCGGCGGCGATGTCGGCGATTATCTAGCCACCCATAACGGCGGCCAGCGCTGGCACGGCAACGAGCAGAGCCAGCAATATCGCACGATTCTCGAGTGGATTCGTGGCGGAAAGCTCAACAACAATGTAGCGTCGAAATAGAGTCGGCCGGCAGCGCGAAGGCCCTTCTGCAGCAATGAACAAGATCGCAAACACGGAAAGCACGATGCGGATACACAAAGTCAGCTTGCTACCCGAACGCCGGCTCAATCGCCGCAATTTCTGCGCGACTGCAAGTGCGGCCGCAGTGGCCGCATTGCTTGGCCCGCACGCACGTGCAGCGTCGCAGGCCGACACTTCTCCAGAGAAGAATCCCGGTCTGCAGACCGGCAATGGCGAGTGGACATATCGCGTTGTCTCCGGCTGGGGACACCTGCCAAGCGGCACGGCCTTCGGAGGCACGCACGGCGCCATCGCGGTCGACAACGCCGGCCTCGTCTATGTCAGCACGCAAAGCGACACCGGCGTGCTTGTTTACAATCGCGACGGCAAGCTCCTGCGCACTATCGCTGCCGACTACCCCGAAATTCATTCTCTCGTTCACGCCGAAGAGTCTGGCACGGAGTATTTTTACGCCGTCGTGCAGAAGGGCACTCCCAAAGAGAACTGGCTTTTTCTTAAGATGAAGACCGATGGCACGGTCGTGCAAAAGATCGTTGCTCCGCCGGAAGCGGGCTTCAAGCAGCCCAACGAGTGGCGTATTACAGCCGCGGTGCCCGCACCGGACGGCTCCATTCTCATCGCCAATGGTTACGGCGACTCGCGTATTTTCCGCTTCGACAAGGCCGGCAACTACAATGGCAGCTTCGCCGGCAAAGGCGACGCGGACGGCCAATGCAACTGCTGCCACGGCATGACTGTCGATACCCGCTACGATCAGCCGCTCCTCTTCGTCTGCGATCGTGAAAACCGCCGCCTCTCGCACTTCGACTTCGATGGCAAATTCGTGCGCAATACAACATTTCATCTGCGCCGTCCCTGCCAAATCGGCTTTCACGGCGACTACGCGGTCATCTCCGAGCTCGAAGGCCGCGTCACGATCCTCGACAAAGACAACACACCTGTCGCGTTCCTTGGGGACAACCCGCACAAGAACCAGTGGGCCAACTACCAGGTTCCTCCTTCCGATATCGCGCCCGTATGGTTCAGCGCTGCACACGGCTGCTTCATCGATCGCGACGCAAGCATCTACGTGTCCGACTGGAACGAGACTGGCCGCGTCACCAAGCTCGCACGCCTCATCGCTTGACGCTGGCTGCGAGGTATTTCCGCCCGATCCTCCCGAACCTGTAGAATTTGCGCGTCTCAGGAAATCGTGCCGGTGCGCCGGTGAGCCTGGTCGCGCGTGCCCAGGCGCATACGCACCGCGATATCGGCCGTCCGGCCAAGGTTGAGGAGTCAACGACGATGTCTAGCTCATATCGCGCCGACCATGTCGGCAGCTTTCTCCGGCCTCCCGACCTTCTGGAAGCGCGCCGGTCGCAGATTCCGGAGGCCGAGCTTCATGAGCTTGAAGACCGCCACATCAGCCGCGTGCTCGAGAAGCAGCGTTCTCTCGGCTTCGGCATCTTCACGGATGGAGAGCTCCGCCGCTCCAACTTCATGAGCGACTTCACCGACGCGGTCGATGGATTCGATCTCGGCGATGCGATCTCCCGTCATTGGGACGAGGACGACAAAGCAGCAGCGAACAAAGCCGCCGTCAGCAACATCGCCGGCATCGTGAACGCGCCACTCAAGCAGCGCCAGCCGCTCACCGGCCGCGAGTTGCCCTATCTCCTTGCGCACGCTCCCGGCCCGATCAAGATGACTCTTCCCAGCGCCACGCAGTTCCCCGCCATTTCGTTCAAGTATGGAGTTACAGACAGAACCTATCGCGACCCGATCGCTTTGCTCGACGCCGTCACAGCGATCATGGTCGGCGATCTGAAAAGACTTGCCGCCAGCGGCGTATCTTATCTCCAGATCGACGCGCCGCGCTACAGTTACTTCCTCGATCCGAAGTGGTGCGGCTGGATGCGCAGTGAGCTTCGCGTCGACCTCGATCAGATGCTCACAGCGTCACTCCGCGCGGATAATGCCTGCTTCGCTGCAGCCCGCCAACCCGGCGTGACGCTCGCCATCCACCTTTGCCGTGGCAACAATCGCGGCCACTGGTACGCTGCAGGCGGATATGACGCGATTGCAGAGCGCTTCTTTTCCGAGCTTGCCGTCGATCGATTTCTTCTTGAGTACGACGACGAGCGTTCCGGCAGCTTTGCGCCACTCAAATTCGTACCCCGGGGCAAAACCGCCGTCCTCGGGCTTATCAGCACCAAACATGCGGCTCTCGAGCGCAAAGAGGACATTCTGCGCCGCATCGATGAGGCCTCCAGGGTTCTCCCGCTGGAGCAGCTCTCCATCAGCCCGCAGTGCGGTTTCGCTTCTACCATGGAAGGCAACCTGCTCACTGAAGATGATCAGTGGGCAAAACTGCAGCTTGTGTCGGAAGTTACGAGGGAAGTGTGGGGCTGAGACGATCCTAGCTCATGTCGATCGGCAGACCCACGTAGTTTTCCGCCAGCGAAGTGGCCGCTGCGCGTGAACTGGTAACGTAATCGAGCTCTGCAATCTGGCGCCTGCGGTCAAAGGCGCTGGCATCCTCAAATCGATGCAGAAGCGACGTCATCCAACAGGAAAACCGCTGCGCCCTCCACACGCGCTTGAGACACGTCTCCGAATACCGTTGGAGCCGCTCGCAAGAATTCTCTGCGTAGAACATCCGCAGCGCGCCGGCCAGCACACAAACATCGGCCAACGCCAGGTTCATCCCTTTGGCGCCCGTCGGCGGCACGATGTGCGCCGCGTCTCCGGCAAGGAAGAGCCGCTCAAATTGCATCGGCTCCGCGACAAAACTCCGCATGCCGGTAATTCCCTTTTGCAGAATCGTTCCCTGCTGCGGATGCCACCCATCCGTACATTCAAGTCGGGTCGTCAATTCATCCCAGATGCGGTCGTCGCTCCAGAGCCCAAGATCCTCATCCGGCTTGCATTGCAGGTAGAGGCGCGTGATCTCGAGCGACCGCATGCTGTACAAGGCGAGACCCCGCTCGTGATGCATGTAGAGCAGTTCGTCGCGCGTCGGCGGTGCTTCCGCAAGGATTCCCAGCCACGCAAACGGATACGTCTGCTCATAAGTCGCCAGCACGCCTTCCGGTATCGACGGCCGGCACACACCATGGAATCCGTCGCAACCTGCGATGAAATCGCAGTGAATCTCGTCGGACTCGCCGTCCCGCACGGATCTTATATAGGGCGCCGTCCTCTCCATGCCATGCAGGGTCACTTCCCCGCATTCGAACCGGATCTCACCTTGATCGGCCAGTCGCCTCTCAATCAGGTCCTTCAAAACCTCGTGCTGTCCGTAGACCGTGACTGCCTTGCCGCCGGTTAGCGCGCTCAACGCAATCCGGTGCCGCCGCCGATTCAGCCCGATCTCGATCCCTTCGTGCCGCATCCCCTCGCGATCGAGCTTCTCGGCAAGATCGGCTCGCCGAAGCAAGTCCACGCTGCCCTGCTCGAGCACGCCGGCACGAATCCGCTCCTCGCAGTGCCGCCTGGACTTTGCTTCCAACACAATCGAATGAATCCCGTTCAGATGCAGCAAGTGCGACAGCATCAGGCCGGCTGGTCCCGCTCCAACAATCCCTACCTGTGTTTGAAACTGCGCCATTCCACCTCTCGCGGCCGGCTACTTCCGGTCCAGTTCCTCGAAGACGCTCTGCGCCAGATGAAAAGCGCCATTCGCCGCCGGCGCTCCGCAGTAAATCGCACTCTGCAGCAGCACTTCCTTGATCTCGTCGCGACTTACACCATTGCGGACCGCCGCGCGCAAATGCATGCGCAGCTCTTCGGTTCGGTTCATCGCTACCATCATCGCAATCGCAATCAGGCTGCGAGTCGGCCTCGGCAACCCGGGCCGAGTCCAGATCTCGCCCCAGGCATAGCGGGTGATCAAGTCCTGAAACTCGGCGGTGAATTTGTCGGCGGCCGCAATTGTCCGGTCCACGTGCTCGTCTCCAAGCACCTCTCGCCTCACTGCCATCCCCACATCGAATCGTTCTCGATCATCCATCGTCATTCCTTCAGAAATCCGAGCGCAGCCGAGGTGAAGCCATTCGGGTCTTCAATCGCCGAGAGATGCGCTGTCTTCAGCTCCACATATTCTGCGCCTTTGATGCCTCGTGCAAGCACCCGCCCATCCTCCGGCGTCGTCGCCGGATCGAATGTGCCGGCGATCACCATGGCCGGCGTTGTGATGCGGTGCAGCTCCGAGGTCAGATCGGCATCCCGGATCGCCGCGGCGCAACCCGCGTATCCCTCACGCGGAGTGTCGGCGAGCATGCGCCGCGCAGCATCGATAACGTCCGGCGAACCGCGCTCAAATTCCGTCGTAAACCATCGCTCCAGCACCGCCTCGGCGATCGAATCCACGCCGCCTTGTTGCACGGCCTGGATGCGCTCATTCCATCTCTCTCGGGTTCCGATTTTTGCCGCAGTGTTGGCAAGGACCATTCGGCTCACTCGATGCTGCGCGTTGATGCCCAGCCAGATTCCCGTCATACCCCCGAGCGACAGTCCGCAAAACACGCAGCGTTCGATCCCCAGCAGATCCAACAGCCCCACCACGTCGTTGCCGAGATCCGCAAGCGAATACGGTCCGGCGGGCACGCTGCTTCTGCCGTGGCCTCGCGTATCGTAGCGGAGCGTCCTGAAGCGCCCGCTCAGCGCAGGCGTCACCCGATCCCACATCGCCCCGCTCGCGCCAATCGAATGTGAAAGCACGAGAACAGGACGGCGGTCTGCACCACCCAACTCGTAGTGCAGCCGAACCGTAGCAAACTCAGCGTGAGGCATCGGGGCCACCGAGTGCACGATCGAGAAACCTCCGCGCGCTCCCGAGATAATTCTGCGGATCCAGCAATCGGTCGATCTCCGCTTCGTCGAAATACTCGCGAATCTCCGGCATGGCAAGCAAAACGTCGCGCAGATGCCGGCCCGGTTCCAGCGCCCTCTGCGCAGCGCGCTCCACCAAGTTATGAGCAATTCCCCGGCCGACCTTCGCCGCCAGCGCCATACTCACGCTCTCCGCCATCGCGAGCCCGCGCGTCGCCACAAGGTTCGCCGCCATGCGCTCGGGGTGAACCTCCATGCCGCCTGCAATCTCCAGTGCATGATCGAGCGCAGCCGCCGTCAGCCTGCAAATCTCCGGATAGGTGTTCCACTCCGCCTGCCAGCAGCCCAGGCCGCGCTCGTGTTCCTGCACCATTGCGCTCATCATCGTCGCGACAAGCCCAGGCACACGCACCGCCGCCGCCAGGATCAACGCAGACGCAACAGGATTGCGCTTGTGCGGCATCGTCGACGAGCCGCCACGACCCTCTCCCGCCGGCTCGAGAACCTCTCCCACCTCTGTCTGCATCATCAGCGAAATGTCGCGCGCCATCTTGCCTAGCGTGCCGACAAGCATTCCCAGCGCCGAGGCAACTTCTACGAAGCGATCGCGGTGCGCGTGCCAGGGCAATTCCGGCTCCGCGAGTTCGAGTCGACGCGCCAGCGACGCGGAGATCGCGGCGCCGTTCTCAGCCAGGGGGGCCAGGGTGCCGACGGCTCCGCCGAACTGCAACACCCTCGCTCGTACACCCGCTGCACGCAACCGGTCTGCATGGCGTCGCAGCGCGGCGATCCATCCCGCGATTTTCAATCCCAGAGTGATCGGCGGGCCATCCTGCAGCCACGTGCGTCCTGCGAGCACTGTTCCGGCATGCGAGCGCGCCTGTTGCACCAGTTGCCGGTCCAATTCGGCAACGGCATTTTGAATCAGGTTGAGCGCGTCACGCGTTTGCAGAACAAGCGCCGTGTCCAGCACGTCCTGGCTTGTGGCCCCCAGGTGGACCGCGGCAGCCGCATCGCGATTGCGCTCACGGACAGCGGCGGTCAACTGGCGAACGAACGGAATCGCCAGGTTCCCTGCCAGCCTGGCCTCTTCACGAAGTGCATCCCGATCGACAAACTCCGCATCCTGAAACGCCGCAACCGCATCCGCCGAACCTGCCGCCGCCATTCCAGCCTCTTCGAGCGCGCCACTGAGCGCCCACTCGAAGCGCAGCATCTGCCGCAGTTGATTCGCGAGGGAGAAGACGCGATCCATCTCGGGCGTCGAAGAGAACGGCGAAAATGGATCGGTCGTCATAGCTCCTGCGCAGCCTCACCAGGCAAAAAAGACAGTCTCTTCTTCCCCTTGCAGCACAACGTTCCATTCCAGGGAGCCCGGCTCGCTTCCAGATCCCCGCGCGATGAGCGTGGAGCGCCGTTCTTCCGGCACAAGCTGAAGCGCGGTGTCAGTCTCGTTCGCAGTCTCATCGGGGAAATACATCCGCGTCATCAAGTGCCGCAACAATCCGCGCGCAAACACCAGCACGCTAAGGTGCGGAGCCTGCCTCACTTCCATTTCGCACGGCACGCTTCCCGGACGCCGGATTGAAAACCCGAACTCGCCATCTTCGTCCGTCGCCGCACGCGTGAAGCAGGGCGATCTTCGCCGATCGTCCGGCCTCGCGGAGTCGTACCTTCCGCTGCTGTCGGCGTGCCATATCTCGAGCACCGCGTCCGGCACCGGCGCTCCATTCCCATCGAACACTTTGCCGCGCACCTTGACCATCACTGCACCGCTCGGCTCGGGATCGGAGCCGCCGCAGAGATGTTCGAGGCCAATGCGAAAGAACGGCCCCACGGTTTGCGATCCGCTTGGTATCGCCCTCATCGCTCGGCCCTTTCGGTTGGCGTTTCATGCGATCCGCGCAATACAATATCGAATGCATACGCCAGAGCCCGATCCGGCTCCGAGCGGTTGATATCGAACTGCGAAATCAGCCGGTTTCGCGCATCCTTATCGGCAATGCTGTTGAAGATGGGGTCCAGCGGCTGCAGCGGATCGCCAGGAAAGTACATCTGCGTCACCAGCCGCGAGAGAATCCCTGCGCCGAACAAAGAGAAGTGAATGTGCGCCGGCCGCCAGGCGTTGTAGTGATTCTTCCACGGATAAGGCCCCGGCTTGATCGTGCGGAACTCGTATCGCCCGCTCGCGTCCGTCAACACGCGCCCCGCCCCCGAGAAGTTCGGATCGAGCGGCATTCCGGATTGGTCGGCCCTGTGCCGGTATCTCCCTGCCGCATTTGCCTGCCACACCTCCACCAGCGCCCCGCGCACTGGCCGTCCATCCTCGTCGAGCACGCGGCCGTGCACGATGATGGGTTCACCGACCGGCTTGTCCGCGTGTTGCCCGGTCAAATCGCTGTCGCTGGCCGTCACAATGCTGTGCCCGAACACGGGTCCTTCGCACTGCAACAATGCTTTCGGCAGAAGAATCAGCGGCTGCCGCGGCGATCGCAACACGGAGGAGACGTACGGCGGATGGCAGTACTCCGGCTGGCTGCCCGGCGGTGGCAGTTCGATCGTCGGCCACTCGGCGAACTCCGTCATCTCACGCGCGCTCCATCGCCAGCGCAATTCCCTGTCCCACACCGATACACATCGTTGCCAGCGCCCGCTTGCCGCCGGCGCGGCTCAATTGGTGCGCGGCCGTCATGGCCAGGCGCGCGCCGCTCATTCCCAGGGGATGCCCCAACGCGATGGCTCCGCCGTTGGGGTTGACATGCTCAGCATCTTCGGCAACACCAAGCTGGCGCAGGCAGGCGATCGCCTGGCTGGCGAAGGCTTCATTCAACTCGATCCAGTCGAAGTCCGCGATATTCAGATGCAGCCGCTCCAGCAACTTCTTCGTCGCCGGGACCGGCCCTATCCCCATCACTCGCGGCGGAACGCCGGCCGTCGCCGCGCCGAGAATCCTCGCACGCGGCGTCAATCCATGCCTTCGTACTGCACTCTCCGACGCCACAATCATGGCTGCCGCTCCATCGTTGATCCCCGAAGCATTGCCGGCCGTGACGGTTCCACCTTCCTGGAGCGGCTTGAGCTGTGCGAGCCCCTCCAACGTCGTGTCGGGCCGCGGATGTTCATCCCGCGTCACCTGAACAGTCGATTTCATGCTTCGTGCTTCCACGCCGGCGATCTCTTCGGCAAAGAACCCCTGAGCAGAAGCCTTTGCCGCGCGCATCTGGCTGCGAAAGGCAAAAGCGTCCTGCGCGTGGCGGCTCACGCCGCAGTCTCTGGCCACGTTCTCTCCCGTCTCCGGCATCGAATCCACGCCGAACCGCGCCTTCATCAACGGATTCACAAAGCGCCATCCGATCGTGGTGTCGTGCATCTCGGCACCGCGCTGGAATGCCGATTCGGCCTTGGCCATCACGAGTGGCGCGCGCGACATCGATTCTACCCCGCCCACGATCGCGAACTCGATCTCACCGGCTGCAATCGCCCGCGCCGCGCTGCTCACGGCCTCGAGTCCCGACCCGCAAAGCCGGTTCACCGTCACTCCAGAAATCGACTCGGGCAGCCCGGCCAGCAGCAGGGCCATCCTTGCCACGTTGCGATTGTCTTCGCCGGCCTGGTTGGCGCAGCCCAGGATCACATCGTCCAGCCGCGACCAATCGACGCTTGCGTTGCGCTCGATCAACGCCATGATCGGCGCCGCCGCAAGGCCATCCGTTCGCACACTCGCCAACGCTCCGCCATAGCGGCCGATCGGCGTGCGCACCGCATCGCAGAGGAAGACAGGAATCACGCGGCGTTCCCCACTTTTCCGTGTGCTGCCGCGGTCCGTGCAAGCAAGTCCCTCAAAACCACAAGTTCCACCTCGGTTGGAGCGTCCGTCTCCCCGCAGTCCCTGTCGAATCGAACATCCCAACCGGTGTTCGCGTGAATCTTTTCTCTCGTCACCCCCGGATGGATACTTGCCACAACCAGCTCGCGGCTTCCCTCCTCCGGCCGCAGAACGCACAGGTCGGTGATCACCGCAACAGGGCCACGTCCGCGAATTCCTGCACGTTCCCGCGCATTGCCGCCGCCCAGGAATCCTGCCGAAGTGATGAAGTCGAGCCGTTCGACAAAACTTCGCTTCGACTGTTTGGCGATCACCAGCACTTCCATTGCCGAAGTGCTGATCTCCGGCGCACCTCCCGCACCCGGCAATCGCACCGTCGGGCGCTGGTAGTCGCCGATCACCGTCGTATTGATATTCGCGAACCGGTCGATCTGCGCAGCTCCCAGAAACCCGACATCGATCCGCTCCCCCTGCAGCCAGTATCGAAAAATCTCCGGCGTCGACACCACTGTATCCGCGGTCTCTGCCAGGATGCCGTCGCCGATCGACAATGGAAGCACAGCCGGCTTTGCGCCGATTGGCCCCGACTCGTAGATGAGGACTACGTCCGGCGCATGCAGCAGTCGCGCAAGGTTCGCAGCCGTCGACGGAAGCCCGATCCCCACAAAGCATACAGCGCCGTTCCCTAGCCTGCGCGCCGCGGCGACCGTCATCATCTCGTCGCTCGTGAAACCGGCCATCGTCATTGCGCGCTCTCCAAGGCTCGATGCTCGGCCTGCACCCGCAGATACTCCCCGAAGTTTGCCGTATCGAGAACGTGCCTCTTCAGCCAGGCAGCAAAGCTGTCGCGCTCGCGCGAAATTGCGTCCCACAGTTGATAGAAGGCGTTGTCACGTTCATAGTATCCATGAGCATACGAGGGCGTCGCGCCCCGCGGCACGAGGCAGACCGCGCTCACAACCCAATGCGGCAGCACGCAGGCATTCGGCGGCGCGTCCAGAGCTTCGACTCGCTCTTCCACGGTAACCACAGCTCTCTTCGCCGCCAGCACAGCTTCTTTCTGCACCCCGAGAATTCCCCACAGCAGCACGTTGCCTTTACGGTCGGCTTTCTGCGCGTGGATGATCGTGACATCCGGGCGGATCGAAGGCGTCGCCGCCAGCCGCTCTCCGGTAAACGGACACGTCACGCGCCGAATATGCGGGAAAGCCTCTTCAAAGCTCGTGCCCGCATAAGCCCGCAGAACCGCAAACGGCAGATTGGCCGCGCCTGCAACGTAAGCATTGGCAAGGTCGCTGTGGCTGCGCTCTTCAATCTGCAGCGGACCCGGCCAGCCGTTCTCCACCGCATCACGAAAACGGTGCAAAGAGCCCACTCCGGGATTCCCACCCCAGGAAAACGTAAGCTTGTCGGCGCATCCGGCCCCGATCAACTGGTCGTAGATCAAATCCGGCGTCATTCGAACCAGCCGCAGCCGCCGCCGGCCCTGGCGGACGATCTCGTGCCCGGCCGCAAACGGAATCAGATGCGTGAAGCCCTCGAGCGCGACAAAATCGCCGTCGTGCAGATGTGTGGCAATCGCCTCGGAAAGTGACACCCATTCGGCCATGAATCGATATCGGAGAAGGAGAGACGCGGTCGATTATCAATCAATCCGCATGTCCTGTGCAATTTAGGGTGATTTCGGCCGCCAATCCTTTCGCCCTGCTTCCTCCCCAGGACCCTCAGGTGGACAACCGCAATTCCTGGCTGCGCAGCCGATCTGCGGCCGCGATTCTGGCGCCGGCATTCCAAATCTCTCGGGATGGAATACCTTAGAATGCCTGATTGGTAAAACCTTTTTCCAGAGGGTTTGGCAGCACTCCTACCGCCGAACCTCAAGTTTTATGAGCCTCTTGACAGCTTCCAGATGTTTCGATAACGTTTTCAGGGTCCAAAAAATCCACTGAATCGGGTCGCGGTAAATGCCACAGGCGGTTCCGAATGCGGATTCATGTCCTCGCCTGCCGGCCGCCGATGCCGCCCGCGAAGTCGATTCCGCTTTTCCGCCGCGGTTCCAATACACAGGTTCCAGTGTGTCACCGCCGCAATCCTTCCTTCCCGAGAAGCATCGGGAAACACCTGCGGGCGTCCTTGGCTGGGTGGTCTCTCAAGCCAGACGACCAACACCGCATCCGGCTCCTCACAACGCGACACCTCCAAAGCAGACGCGATCAAGCAGGATGTTTATGAATCGCGTGAGATATCTGCAAGCCTCGGCCGGAAGGATTGACCAGCAAACCCGGCCGTCTGCACTCGCAGGACCACCGCCCGGGCGCTTTCGACCCTGACGCTTCAGCCCGCAAATTCAGGTTGACATTCACCAGCCTGCGGCCGGACTGTAGTAAGACTTATCCGCAATAGTTGGATTGACCCGGTTTCCCCTGTTTTCCCGTTCTTATCCATAGCAAGGTGATTGCCTGGAGACGTGCATCTGAATCGTCTTGCAGGGCACCAGGGAGAAACCAGATGAAAATCCAATCGAGCACTTCCGGAATTCAATCCTCCGTTCTCGACGCCTATAATCCTGCGCGGCTGCCCCGCGCCCTCACACACTGGGCATCCGTTTGCACGGTGCTCACCTCGATAGCCCTCCTGTTTTTCTCGGTGCGGTTCGCAGGCGCACAGGGCTACCAGGACCTCCACAACTTCGCCGTATACTCCGGAACTCAGTCTTTCCCGTTGTTGATGGCCGAGGGCCGCGACAACAATCTTTTTGGAGTAACCGCGGTCGGCGGAACGCATAAAAAGGGCACGATCTTCAAGATCGGCCCGGACGGCGGCTACACGGTTCTCTACAACTTCGACGGTCCGCATGGAAGCACCCCGCTTGGCGGCCTCACGCTTGGCCTGGACGGCAACCTCTACGGCATGACCGAGCACGAAGCTGCTCACGGCTTCGGCAACATCTTCAAGATCACACCTGCGGGCGTCCTCACCGTGCTTTACAACTTCAAGGGCGGCGCGGACGGAGGATCGCCCGTTTCCCCACTTATCGTGGGCACCGACGGCAATTTTTACGGCACATCGTACCTGGGCGCGGCCTTCCGCATGACCCCCGCCGGAGTCGTCACCGTGATCTCCAAGATTCCCACGTACAGCTACGGCCCGCTGCTCCAGGCCAAGGACGGCACGTTCTATGGCGTTACCGAGTTCGGCGGCAAATTTTCAGCCGGCACGGTGTATCGAATCGTTGGAAATACATACACTATCCTGCACAGTTTTGACGGTCCCACAGGCTCGTATCCGGTCGGCGGCCTGGTTGAAGGCTCCGATGGCAACTTCTACGGCACCACCACTGCCGGCGGCGGCACCAACGCCGGTGTCGTTTATCGAATCAACCCTTCCGGAGGCTACCGGGTCATGTTCGACTGGGACAACGTGCATACCCTCAATGGCTACCAGTCGTTTGCCGGCCTCATCGCCGGGGCCGATGGAAACCTCTACGGCACAACGATATGGGGCGGACAATACGGCTACGGCGTCATCTTCTCCATGAGCACCGATGGCGATTACTCAGTCCTCTACAATTTCGACGCTCCGCACGGAAACGGCGCCTATGCGACGCCCATCCAGCATACGAACGGCAAGCTCTTCGGCATGACCAATCGTGGCGGCGGCGCGCTCTATGGCGTGGTCTACAGCTTCAATGACAACCTTGAGCCTTTCATCAAGCTCACAACCAGGGGCGGGCTCGTCGGCCAGACCGTGGGCATCCTCGGCCGCGGTTTCGCAACCGCCTCCAGCGTCGAGTTCAATGGGACGCCCGCCAGCTTCCACGTGGTTTCCAACACCTTTATGACAGCTACAATTCCATCCGGTGAGACCGGATTCGTCAGGGTCAACATGGCCTCCGGCGACGTCGTGAGCAGCATCGTCTTCCGCGTTGCCCCGCAACTCACGAACTTTTCTCCTCTGCACGGCAAAGCCGGCGACACGGTGACTCTCAATGGAAATGGCCTGATTCAGGCAACCAGCATTGCGGTCGGCGGAAAAGCAGTGACTGCATTCACGGTAAACTCCGACTCGAAGCTCACGATCAAGATTCCAGCAGGAGCCACGACCGGAAAAATCGCGGTGGTTACGCCGGGCGGGAGAGCAACGAGCAGCACGAACTTCACCGTGACGCCATGAACCGCGGCCTGCGGGCCGCCATCGCCAAGCGCGCAGCGACGGATCTTGGTGACGGAGGCTGTTTGCAATCGAATTCTATTTGTGGAAAACGTCCTGCCGACTACTTGAACAGCGACAGGTCGATCGCCGATCCCATCGCCTTGTAGCCCGCATCTCCGGGATGCAGATGATCGCCCGAGTCCGCCGTCGACGAGAACACCGCGGGATTGGTTTCGTCGCGCGTGGCCTTGTCGAAGTCGATTACGCCGTCGAAGGCTCCCCCGCCGCGAATCCATTCATTCACTTCCGTGCGGATCTTCTCGCCCGCATCCGAGAAGTAACCCGCGCCCTTGTACGGTGTCAGAGTCGCGCCGAACACCTTGATTCCGTGTGCGTGCGCCCGCGCAATCATCTGCGTCATCGCGAGCTCGACGTCCCGCGTCGCGATGACGTCGGCCGGCTCGCGCGGATGTGCAATCGCGCCAATGTCGTTGATGCCCTCGAGAACGATCAGGTATTTCACCCCGCTCTGTGCGATCACGTCGCGATCGAACCGCGAAAGCGCATTCGGCCCCCACCGGTCGTGCAGCAGCCGGTTGCCGCTGATGCCTTCATTCAGAACCGAAAGGTGCGCCGTCTTCGCGTCGGCCTGCAGTCTTGCCGCCAACACATCCGGCCAACGCCGGTTCGCGTCTTCGGTCGACAAGGCGCCATCCGTGATCGAGTCGCCCAGGGTCACGATCGCTGCCGGTTTGTCGCTCGCCGCACTCACGTCCACGCCCTTCACAAAGCACCACGACTTGATCGTCCGCGCGCCCGTCAGCATCGCCTGCGCCGTCGCATCCCCCGCTGCAATGTAGTTCGTCGACTGGCCGTCGTCGTGGCACGTCGTATCGCCGATCGGTTGTTCGGGCAGGTAGAGGCTGATGGCCAGGTCGGCCATGGCCTGCACCTGCATCGGCACCGGATCGGTCACCGCATTGGCTCCATTGGGAATGGTGATCGATGTCTGGCCATTGAAGGTGAGAACATGATCGCTCCCTGCCTGGATCGCGCCGCCTCCGGCGCTCAAGGCAACGTGCACGGCAGCAAAGGCCACCGGCCGGGTGCCGAATTCGTTCGTCAGTTGCACGCGGAGGGCCGCCCCGCCCATGCTGATGTGCACGATGTTGCGATACGTTGAGTCGACCGGGGACGGCTGCCCTGGGTTGTACGCGTTGCCCATCGGCGCTGCGGCCCAGGTTCCCACCCATCGCGCGCCCGGTTGCTGCGCCCATGCCCATGTTCCCAATCCGAGCAGGAGAATCCCTGCAAATGCAGCGCTTGTTTTCATGTTTTCTCCAGACTTTCGATCAGTGTACAACCCCGGTTGTGCATCCCATCTCTCAATGCGCCGACGATTGCGCATTCGCCGCCCACACCACATAATGGCCCGAACCGACGACGATCTCCATCTTGTCGTCTTTGGCGTGCAGCATCGTCACTCCGGCGGCCTTTGCGGCAGGCTCGCCATTCACCGTCACGCTGCCCGGCGCCATCGTCTGCAAATCGATCGTCGCCGTCGCATTCACCGGAATCGTAAACTCGTACTCCGTCTCCGCCGGTCCGCGCTTCCAGTTGCTCTCGATCTTTCCAAAAACCGAATCATAGCTCGTGCGAACCCATTGCAGACTTGCCGGAACATAAGGCCGCAGAATCAGCCTTCGCTCCGCCGGTCGCGCAAAGTCAATGTCGATCCCGCCCAGCCCGCGATAGAACCACTCCTCGGCGTGGCCCAGCATGAAATGGTCCTGCGAGCTCAGTGGATTCGCATCCCACGCCTCGGTCAGCGCCGTCGCACCCTTCGCCAGCTGATACCCGTAGCTCGGCGAATCGGTCCGCTCCAGCATGTCGAGCAGCACATCGCTGCGCCCGCCGTCGAGCAGCGCGTCGACCACGTAGTGATATCCGATGTCGCCCGCCGTCACGTGATTCTCGTGCGCGCGAATGTCGGCAACGAGAGCCTCGAGCACGGCAGAGCGCTCCCCTTCCGGGACGAGGCCGACAACGAGCGGCATCGCTTGCGCTGTCTGGCTGCCGGTGTCGTACCGATGATGCGCTGAGTCGAAGAATCGAGCATTGAAGGCCGTGCGCTCATTCTCTGCCTGCCGGGCGAACTCCGCGGCATCCGCGTCGTTGCCCCGCAGCCTCGCCGTCTGCTCCAGCACTCTCAAGTCCTGGTAGAAGATCGCCGTCGCCGTCACGCCCGAGGTCGTCAGCTTCGACACGCCCGGCTCACCCGGCCCGATGTCGTACCAGTCCCCCAGCCCGTAGGCGATGATGCCATCTTTGGCGCGCGTCGCCAGATACTGCGTATACAGCTTCATGACGTCATACTGGGCGGCGAGAAAGCTCAGATCTCCGTTGCGCTGGTACACATACCAGGGCGCCAGCACCGCTGCGCTGCCCCACTCGGGCGAGTCGTCGAAGATGCCCCATTGCGGCTGGAACAGCACAAACTGCGGCGCGATCTCCGGCACGCGGCCCAGCTTGAAGGGCGGCGCCGTCGAAGGCACATTGCCCTGGTCGGGACCGCCGGCCTTTTGAGCGTCGGCAATGTTCCGCGCCGTTGCGGCATAGATCCTTGCATCGTCAAAGTCATACAGGATCGCCGACGCCAGCAAATGGGTCTCTTCGAGCCAACCCAGCTTTTCGCGATGCGGGCAATCTGTAAATACGCTCACCGAGTTGTTCTCGATGGCGCGCAGGATGAGCGTGTGGATCGCGTTCAAGAGCATGCTGGACGATGAGAAGTCCCCCACGCGTTTTGCCGACGAATGCACCGCGTGCCCCATCAGATTGACGATTTGAGTCTTGCCCTCGGTCCCCGGAAGGGAAGCGCCCTCCACCTGCACATAGCGGAACCCGTAATAGCTAAACCGGGGATGCCACTTCTCCAAGCCGCCGCCGCGCAGCGTGTACGAAAACCACTGCGGCTCACCGGAGCTGCGCTGCGACACCGCGCCATCGTCGTTCAGCAGTTCGCCGCAAATCAATTTCACGGTGCTTCCGGCAGCGCCTTCGACCGTAATCTCCGGCCATCCGGCAAAGTTCTGCCCCAGGTCATAGACCAGGATGCCCGGCTTGGGTTCGGTCGGCGGCTTGGAAGCGTAGGTGTGGATCACACCTAGCGTCGACGCAATCTCCGGGACCAGTTCACCTCCAGGCCCGTCCACAACTTTCGCGGTCTCCCACTTCGAATCATCGAATCCCGGCCCATCCCAGCCCATCGGCTCGCGCCGCGCATCGAAGTCCTCACCCCCGTAGGTCGACGAAAACGTGATCGGCCCCGCGGTTGTCCTCCAGGTGCCGTCACTGACGATGTCGTCTGATTTGCCATCGACATATTCGATGTGCAGTTGCACAATGCACTTCGGCTGGCCGTAGTCGCCCACGAACTTCGTGTAGCGGCCTTTGGTCTCCAGCACGCGGTACATGCCGTTGCCCAGCATCACGCCGATCGCGTTCTCGCCGCCACGCAGCATGCTCGTCACATCGTATGTGTCGTAATCAATCGTCCTTCGATAGTCGGTCCACCCGGGCGCAACCTCGCTGTCGCCAACTTTCTCCCCATCGATGCGCACCTCGTACTGGCCCAGCCCCGTGGCATACAACAGCGCACGCACCATCGGGCGCTCGACCTGGAAGTCCTTGCGGAAGATCGGCAACGGCCCCGTCGGATCATCCTTTGGCGCGGCGATCCATTGCGCATGCCATGCGGGAGCCTGGATCCAATGTGCGGTCTCGCTCCAGGGGCTGTCTATTCCTTTGGAGTCTCTCACTCGCACACGCCAAGTGTAGGTCTGGCCGGACTTGAGGGTCAGATCGTCCCCAAGAGCTGCGAATTCGCCCGAGCTGAGCACTGTTCCGCTGTCCCACACGATGTCCGGAGCAGAAACCTGGACCTCATATGCGATTTGGCTGAGTCCGTGAAAGACTGGATTCGCTGCGGACAATTTCCAGGAAAGTACTGGCCGACCGACTACGGCCAAAGGATCTTTCTGCCGCATGCAACGCAGTTCGACTGGCGCCGCAAATCGAGAAGCAGGTTCATCCGCGTGTGAGATTTGTCCGAAGAGAGCCGCAAGAGCAACGAATGTGCAGACAGGCTTCACTCGAATTGGACGGGGCGCAGACTTACGACCGCCGACGTTCATTGGAATCAATCTCCCCAAACGTGATAAATCAAGCAACCGGCCAGTTGCAATCCACAAACAAGTTATTGTCTGGTATTTTGGTGCGGTGAACCGCCCGCTCTTCCCACTCATCGTCGCGTCATGCATGGCCGCTCATCTCTCTTTGTTCAGCTGCGCCGCCAGCGTACCTGCGCAGACTCCTGAAGATGCCATCCGCGCGGAGATCGCCAATGTCGATCGCCTCGACCGCACCGGACCCTTCACGCCCGACTGGGACTCGCTCGGCGCCTACCGCGCACCTGGCTGGTTTCGCGACGCGAAGTTCGGCATCTTCATCCACTGGGGCGTCTTCTCCGTTCCCGCATTCGGCAACGAGTGGTACCCGCGCAACATGTATCTGCCCGGCACGGCCGAGTACAAGCACCACATCGCCACCTACGGACCGCAATCCAAATTCGGCTACAAGGACTTCATCCCCATGTTTCGCGCCGAGCACTTCGACCCCGACGCCTGGATCGATCTCTTCGCCCGCGCCGGCGCGCGCTACATCGTCCCCGTCGCCGAGCACTGCGACGGTTTCGCCATGTATGACTCGGCGATCGACCCGTGGAACGCTGCGCAAATGGGCCCGCGCCGCGACGTGATCGGCGAGCTTGGAACCGCCACACGCAAGCGCGGCCTTCACTTCGGCGTCAGCTCGCACCGCGCCGAGCACTGGTGGTGGTACGAGGGCGGCACGCACTTCGACTCCGACGTGAAGGATCCCAGATACGCCGTCCTCTACGGACCCGCACAGCCGCGCACGCTCCCCGGCGACGATCCGCACAGCGAGCCGGACCCCAACCACCTCGAAACCTGGCTCGCCCCCGACCGCGCATTCGCTGACGACTGGCTTGCCCGCTCCGCGGAGCTGGTCGACAAATACCACCCCGACTTCCTCTACTTCGACTGGTGGATCGGCCAGCCCGCATTCCAGCCCTATCTCCAGCGATTCGCAGCCTTCTACTACAACCAGGCTGCCGCGAGGAGACAAGACGTTGTCCTCACCTACAAGATGGAAGATTTCCCCGCCAACGCCGCCACGCTCGATGTCGAGCGGGGCAAGCTCAATCTCATCCGCCTGCTGCCCTGGCAGACCGATACGTCCGTCAGCATCCGTTCCTGGGGCTACGTCGACAACGACGAGTATCGCGACGCCAAGTCGCTCATCGGCGAGCTGGTCGACGTCGTCAGCAAGAACGGCAATCTGCTGCTCAACGTCGGGCCCAAATCCGACGGCACCATCCCCGGCCAGGCGCGCGACATCCTCCTCCAGATGGGCGCGTGGCTCAAGACCAACGGCGAAGCCATCTATGGCTCACGACCCTGGCTGGTCTTCGGCGAGGGGCCGACCAAGGTCACCAGCTCCGCCCTCGACACCGACATCCAGAAATTCATGCCACAGGATATTCGCTTTACGTGGAATCGAGGCACGCTTTACGCCATCGCGCTCGGCTGGCCCGACTCAGGCGAGCTGCTTATTCACACGCTCTACCGCGCCAACCCATACCTCGCCGGCCCCGTCTGCTCCGTCGAACTGCTCGGCTCGCATGAAAAACCCAAATGGAGGCAGGAAGACGACGGGCTGCACATCCTGCTTCCCGCAGCGGCGCCCGGCGAACCGGCAGCCGTCCTTCGGATCCTCGAGAACCGCGGCAAAAGTTGCGGTGAAGGTCGCGAATGAGCCGGCCGGCACCTCGAAGCGCCTCCATTTCTATTATGACGAAACGAAGCAATAAAACGGCAAAACATGCAGAGGCCATAACTCATTGAATTTGCGAGACTAGAGACGTACATCGAGTCTTCTGCCTCTTGACAACTTTTCGGCCGGCTTGTCTGCCGGCGGGGCGGCAAACCAATACATAAATAGATTGCGAACTGAACCTCGATAGTGATATACCTTGGCCGCTGCCGTGGACCGCCCTTTTTCGGCCTTCAAACGAACGCTCTTGAAGGCGCGCCGCGGCGCAGGGAAGGAGATACCGAAAATGGGCTCGATGCGCACCTGGGTTCTC